>ENA-ORXU01001366-ORXU01001366.1-marine-metagenome-genome-assembly--contig:-NODE-1366-length-20465-cov-6.677899_pt1 | contig 20465 bp, 16 predicted proteins | sample MGYA00237869_ERZ511484 | MGnify/ENA metagenome assembly ERZ511484
CGATCGAGCAGGCGATGATCGGCAGCATCAACAAGCCGCCGGCAGAGACGATTTCCCACACGATTGAAGGTCCTGTAGTGATGACGAGCGCGGCGTCGGTTCACGGCTGTCGCCACAAGCGGCGGGCCGCCTGCCGAGCCGACACCGGCGCACAGCAGTCGGCGGAAGCCTGCGCCGCGGCCGACGCATCGAACCGGAAGACCAGTGCACCGGTCCTGCCGACGGTGTGCAGACGCGCACCGGAGGTTTTATAGCGCATTCTCACCGTGGCGTGCGGAAAGCCCCAGCGGCTGCGGCGTGCGGTCGCGAACACCACGTCCCGGGCCGGGAACGCCTGCACGAACGCGGCGCTGGACGAACTGTCGCTGCCGTGGTGAGGCGCGAACAGCACGTGCACCGGCACGCCGCCGGCGCGACGCACCAGCGTTCGTTCGGCCGCCGCCTCTATGTCGCCGCTGAACAGCAGGCGGGTTCCGCCGACGCCGACCAGCGCGACGCAGGAGCGATCGTTTCGCGAACCCGCATCGTGACCGGCCGGGTGCAGGAAGTCGAACGACACGCCGTCCAGCTCGAACCCCTGCCCGGCCCGGCACGATCGCAACCGCGATCCGGCAGGGATACCGACCAGGCGCTCGCGTGCCGCCGCGATGTCCGGCACCGTGATGGTCATGGCGGGAAAACGCTGCGCCAGCCAGGGCAGTCCGGCCGCATGGTCCGCATCCAGGTGCGAGATCACCAGCCGATCGATGCGCCGACGGCCGAGCGCGTGCAGGTACGGCATCACCACCCGGCGCGCGCGCACCGCCTCGCCGCGCCCGCCGCCGGTATCGAACAGCACGGTACGCTCGGGCGTGAGCACCAGCACCGCCAGACCGTGCCCGACATCCAGCACGTGCACCTCCAGATCCCGGACCGGATGCCCGAACGCGCCCCACAGCAGCGCCGGCAAGGCCATGACCGGCAGCAACGCGCCCCAGGCCAGTCGCAGGCGTGCCGCCACCACGACACCGCACAGCACGATGCCGCCCACGCACAGCAGCAACGCCGGCAGATCGGGCAGCGTGGCCACCCGCGATGCGCCCGGCACCGCCGCTGCCGCGTCCAGCGCGTGGCGCAGCATCGCCACCGTCGCCAGCGCCAGGGACAACAACGCGTCGGCCCCCGGCAGCCCGGCGGCCATCAGCACGGTCCCCGCCAGCGACACCGGCACCACCACGATGCCCACGAAGGGTATCGCCAGCAGGTTGACCGGTGCGGACACGGTCGATACCTGCTGGAACGCCCAGGCGCCGACCGGTATCAACAGCGCGGACAGCCACAGCTGGGCACCGAGCGTGCGCACCCAGCGTGCACGCCAGCCGTCGGAACCCGCCGCCACACGGCCGGTCGCACACCAGATCAGCATCGCCACCGCACCGGCACTGAGCCAGAACCCGCTCGACAGCGGCGCCAGCGGGTCCAGCAGCAGCACCGCGATCACCGCGAGCGCCAGGCTGGTGCCGGGTGCCACCCTGCGGGCCCGCCGTCGCAGCAGCACGAGCACCAGCAGCATCACCAGGGCACGCTGCACCGGCAGACCGAACCCGGACAGGGCTGCGTAGCCGGCGGCGGCGCACCATCCGATGCCGTCCGCGCCGATGCGCGGCCAGGTCCACGAAGGCGAGGTCATCGGTGACGGCTCGGCGTCCCGCTGCCGGGCGAACCGGGCCGAGACCGTCTCCAGCACCCGTGCCGCCCAGCTCCGCCCGGCATCGGCCACCCCGGCCAGCCGAATGAACAACGCGAACACCAGTCCGACGTGCAGACCGGAAATGGCGATCAGATGGGATGTTCCGGTGTGCTGCAACCGCTCGCGCCAGGCCGGCGTGATCAGATCGCCACGGCCCAGCGCCAGCGCCGCGATCACCTGCGGATCGCCGTGCCGCGATGCCTGCTCCGCCACCGGCCGATCGATCAGGCGTTCCGCCAGCCGCAGGCGTTGCCGACCGAGCCAGCCGCGCGGTGAGCCGGTGCCCGCCGACAGGCGCCGGACGCTTCCGGCCCGCACCGTGGCAACCGCGTCGATCCGCGGCGAAAGCAACCAGCGTTCGCGATCGAAACTGCCCGGATTCAATGATCCGTCCGGCGGGCGCAAGCGCAGGTTCCAACGCCACCGGTCGCCGGGCACGTACCGTTTTCCGGACGCCCCGTCGACGACCTGCATCCGCACCGGCAGGCGATCCGGCAGCACGCAGTCGGGCTCGCCGGCAAGGCATTCGAGCCGTTCGAGGCGGACATCGAAACCCATCACCGGCCGGGCACCGTACGAGCCCACCGTGCGTGGCAGCGAGACGATGACGCCGGTGGCACGCACCTCGGTGTCGGCCAGCGCCTCGGGCCATCTCGATGCGGCCACCTTCACGACCTCGCCGGCCGACAACGCGGCCCCGCACAGGAGGGCCGCCGCAAGAACGGCGGAGCGGACGAGACGGGGGCGACCCTGACGCGACAGCCAGTCGTGCAGGCTCGGCAGCAGCAGCACCGCCGCGACGGCCAGCCAGCGCAACGCGAGGCCGGCGCTCCGGGAACCCTCGCCGGCGGAGGGCCAGGGCAGGAACAGCGTCGACACCGCACCCGCCAGGACCGCGAGGGCCAGTGCACGGATCACCGCCCGCTCCGTCGTCCCGGTTCGCGCCGTCCGGTCCCGAAGGCGCCACGGACCGGGCTCAACCAATCGCGAAACGTGACGACAACGTAAGGGTTGCTATATTCCGGGCGGTGCGCGATGCCTGCCGCCCCCTCTCTCCGCCGCCCCCGGATCGAATGACGCGTCGCTGGCTCAAGAAGAACCTGCCGACCAGCGCCGAATGCCGGCGGCGGCTCGGACTGGTGCCGGCCCACCCCGGGGAGCTGGCGAACACGCTGAGCGAACGGCTCGGCCGGTGGATGGTGGGCCTGTTCGACAAGCCGGCCCTGTGGCACCTGAACCGGCGCAGCGTGGCCGGTGCGGTCGCGGTCGGGCTGTTCGTGGGCTGGTTGCCGTTGCCGGGCCAGATGTTGATCGCGGCGCTGCTCGCCGCCGTGGTGCGCGTCCATGTGCCCCTCTCCGTGGTCATGGTGTGGTTCACCAATCCGTTGACCGTGGCGCCGCTGGGCTATGTGGCCTGGCGTGCAGGCTCCATGCTACTGGACGAGCCGGAGCCGCGCGAGCCTTCCGAGGCTTCCATCGCCACGCTGCTGGCGCAGTTGGGCGACGCCTGGCCGGTGCTGCTGACCGGCAGCCTGTTCTGCGCGGTGGTCAGCGCGGCCATCGGCTTCACGCTGACCCTGCTGGTCTGGCGGATACTGACCGTGCGCCGCTGGCGGCGGCGCGGTGGAGCGCGGGTCGGCGACTGAGCAGCCGGGCAATCGATCAGTCTCAACCGACGGGCTCGGCCTCGACCACGCGCAGCTCGCCTTCGGTCAACCGCAGCACGCGCTCCATACGTCCTGCCAGCCGGACATCGTGCGTGACCACCAGGAAGCTGGTGCCCAGTTCCACGTTCAGCTCCAGCATCAGCGCGTAGACGCGGTCGGCGGTCGCCTCGTCCAGGTTGCCGGTCGGCTCGTCGGCCAGCACCAGGGCCGGATCGTTGACCAGCGCGCGGGCGATGGCCGCCCGCTGGCGCTCGCCCCCGGACAGCTCGCCCGGCTTGTGGCGAAGCCGCGATCCCAGCCCGACCCGCTCGAGCAGCGATTGGGCCTTCTCGCGTGCCGCACGCGGCCGGACACCGCCGATCATCAGCGGCATGGCGACGTTCTCGGTCGCGCTGAACTCGGGCAGCAGGTGGTGGAACTGGTAGACGAAGCCGAGCGCACGGTTGCGCAGCTTGCCGCGCGCCGCCTGGCCGAGCGAAGACAGCGGCTCGCCGACCAGCGACACCGAACCCGCGCTCGGGGTGTCCAGTCCACCGAGCAGGTGCAGCAGCGTGCTCTTGCCGCTGCCCGAGGTGCCGATGATGGCGACGCGCTCGCCGGCATCGATCGTCAGGTTCACCTCGGTCAGCACCTCGACCGACAGGTCGCCCTGGTGGTAGCGGCGCGCCAGATCGCGGGCCTGCAGCACCGGCGTCGCGAGGGTGTCCGTGACAGCGTTCATCCTCGATCCTTCGTCATTCGTACGCGAGCGCCGCGGCCGGATCGGTGCGCGAGGCGCGCCAGGCCGGGTACAGGGTGGCCAGGATCGACAGCACGAACGACATGATCCCGACCTTGACCACATCGCCCAGGCGCAGGTCGGACGGCATCTCGTCGATGTAGTACACCTCCGGGTTCAGCACCGGACCGGTGAAGCGTTCGATGAACGGCACCACCACGTCGATGTTGCTGGCCAGCGAGATACCGCCCAGCAGCCCCAGCACGGTGCCCAGCACGCCGATCAACGTGCCCTGCACGATGAAGATCTGCAGGATGCTGCCCGGGGAGGCGCCCTGGGTGCGCAGGATGGCGATGTCGGCCTGCTTGTCCTGCACCAGCATGACCAGCGTGGAGACGATGTTGAAGGCGGCCACCGCCACGATCATCGACAGGATGATGAACATCATGGTCTTCTCCATCTTCACCGCCAGGAAGTAGTTGGCGTTCTGCTGGGTCCAGTCGCTGACGTAGTAGTCGAAGCCGATCGCTTCGCGCACATCGCGCGCGATCAGCGGGGCGCGGGCGGTGTCGGCAAGTTTCAGGCGCACGCCGCTGAAGGTGTCGGCCTCCAGCCGGAACAGCTTGGCCGCATCGCTGGCGTGCATGACCGCCAGGTTGCGGTCGAACTGGAACATGCCGAAGCGGAACACGCCGGTCACCGTGAAGCGCTTGATGCGCGGCACGAACCCCACCGGCGTCACGCTGGCCTCGGGGGTGATGACCATGACCCGGTCGCCGGGGATCGCGCCCAGGAAGGCGGCAAGATCCGCGCCCAGCAGCATCCCGAACTCCCTGGGGGCCAGCGTCGCCTCCAGCGTGGTGTCCTCCAGCAGGCTGGCGGCCAGCTCCGAGACCTGTGGCTCTTCGGCCGGCAGCACGCCGCGCACCAGGGATCCGGTCGAACGCCCGGCGTGCACCAGCATCACCTGGCCTTCCACGTACGGCGCCGCACCCAGCACCTCGGGGTTGCCGGTGGCCGCCGCGGCCACGCCTTGCCAGTCGGCCACCGGCTCGCCGAGTCCGGTGATGGTGGCGTGCGAGGCCGCGCCCACGATGCGCTCGCGCATCTCCTGCTCGAAGCCGTTCATCACCGAGGTGACGGTGATGAGCGCGGTCACCCCCAGCGCGATGCCCAGGATGGAGATCAGCGAGATGAAGGAGATGAAGTGATTGCGCCGCTTCGCGCGGGTGTATCGCAACCCGACGAACAGTTCGAATGGCTGGAACATGCGCTCCGCGCGAGGTGAGGGCGGCCCGATTCGGGCACGCCGGTAAGTGGTCGATCCGGAGGATGGATCCGCATCGACGGGTCCGACCCGGAATCGCGCGGATCGTGCCATCGGGTTCACCGACGGCGGATATCGGTTCACCGAGCGAAGCCGATTATAGGAAATGTGGGAAACTTCGCCGCTTCACTCGTCCCTTCCCTCTCATCGATGCCCACCCTCGCCCCTCGCCTGTTGCCCGACAGGGCGGCAGACGCCACGCGCTGGGGTCGGCTGTACGGCGCCAGCGATGCGCTGGCGGTCGTCGAGCACGCCCGCGCCACCGACCATCCGGTGGTGTTCATCGCCGCCAATACCGCGGAGCTGCGCCAGTACGAAAGCGAATTCCGCTTCTTCGCGGGCACCGACCTGCCGGTCGATGTGCTACCGGACTGGGAGACGCTGACCTACGACCGGGTGTCGCCGCACCAGGACATCGTCTCCGAGCGGCTGCGCGCGCTGCACCGCATGGGCGCCCGTCGCCGAGGCCTGCTGCTGATCAGCGCGCCGGTGCTGATGCAGCGCCTGGCCCCGAAGTCCTTCCTGGCGCAGCACAGCCTGGTGATCGGTGCTGGCGAGATCCATCCGATCGACGATTTCAAGGTGCGCCTGGTCGAGGCCGGCTACCGGCACGTCGCCCAGGTCGAGGAGCACGGCGAGTTCGCCATGCGCGGCTCGATCCTGGACCTGTTCCCGATGTCCAGCGGCACCCCGTACCGGATCGAGTTCTTCGACGACGAGATCGAGACGATCCGCACCTTCGATCCGGACAGCCAGCGCGGCATCGAGAAGCGCGAGCGGCTCGAGCTCCTGCCGGCGCACGAGTTTCCGCTCAACGAGGCCGGCATCGGCACCTTCCGGCGCAGCTTTCGCACCACCTTCGATGCCGCCTCGCGCAACGCGCCGCTGTACCGCGAGGTCAGCGAGGGCCGAGCCCCGGCCGGCATCGAGTACTACCTGCCGCTGTTCTTCGACGAGACCGCCTCGCTGTTCGATTACCTGCCCGCCGATGCGGTGTTCGTGCAGGCCGACGGGGCCGGGCGAGCCATGCACGCCTTCGCCGAGCAGACCGCCCAGCGGTTCGAGCAGCGTGCCCACGACGTGGAACGGCCGATCCTTGCCCCGGACGCCCTGTTCGAGGATCCGGATACGGTGCTGGCGCGCCTGGACGAGCGCCACGTGATCCGCCTGCAGCGCTACGAGATCGAATCTCCGGCAGCGGACGGGCTCAACTTCGACACGCTGGCCCCCGGGCTGTACCCGGTGGAGCCGCGCGGCGACGCCCCGATCGGCGCGCTGACCCGCTTCCTGGACGGCTTTGCCGGACGGGCGCTGCTGGTGGCGGAATCCGCCGGTCGGCGCGAGGCGCTGCTCGATCAGCTGGTCGGCAACCGCGTCGCGGCCGAGACGGTCGATGGCTGGCAGGGCTTCCTGGACAGCGATCGCACGCTGTGCCTGACCGCCGCGCCACTGGATCGCGGCCTGCACCTGCCCGGTGCCAGGCTTGCCGTGATCACCGAGGCGCAGCTGGGCGGCGGGCGCGTCAAGCGCCGCGTCCGACGCCGCGCCACGCGCGATTCGGACGCGATCATCGCCAACCTGACGGATCTTGCGCCCGGTGCGCCGGTGGTGCACATCGATCACGGCGTCGGGCGCTACCAGGGCCTGTCGCGGCTGGACATCGGCACCGGCGACAACGAGTACCTGACCCTGCTGTACGCCGGTGACGACAAGCTGTACGTGCCGGTCAGTTCCCTGCATCTGATCAGCCGCTACTCGGGTGCCAGCGAGGACACCGCCCCGCTGCACCGCCTGGGCAGCGAGACCTGGCAGAAGGCGCGCAGGAAGGCGGCGCAGAAGGCCTACGACGTGGCCACCGAGCTGCTGGAGATCCACGCGCGCCGTGCCTCGCGCACCGGATTCGCGTTCGATGCGGACACCGATCACTACGAGACCTTCAGCGAAGCGTTCCCGTTCGAGGAGACGCCCGATCAGCAATCGGCCATCGATGCGGTGGTCGAGGACCTGAAATCGGACAGGCCGATGGACCGGGTGGTGTGCGGCGACGTGGGCTTCGGCAAGACCGAGGTGGCCATGCGAGCCGCCTTCGTGGCGGTGGACGCCGGCAAGCAGGTGGTGGTGCTGGTGCCGACCACGCTGCTGGCGCGCCAGCACTACCAGAATTTCCTGGACCGCTTCAGCGACTGGCCGGTGGAGATCGAGTCCCTGTCGCGCTTCGACAGCGCCAAGGAGCAGAAGGGGATCCTGAAGAAGCTGGCCGCCGGCGGCATCGACATCATCATCGGCACCCACCGGCTGCTGTCGCGCGAGGTGGAGTACGACAACCTGGGCCTGGTCATCATCGACGAGGAGCACCGCTTCGGGGTGCGCCACAAGGAGCACATGAAGGCGCTGCGCGCCGAGGTCGACATCCTGACGCTGACCGCCACACCGATTCCGCGCACGCTCAACATGGGCCTGGCCGGCATGCGCGACCTGTCGATCATCGCCACCCCGCCGCAGCACCGGCACGCGATCAAGACCTTCGTGGGCGAGTGGGACCCGGCGCAGATCCGCGAGGCCTGCGAACGCGAGCTGGCGCGCGGCGGGCAGGTGTACTTCCTGCACAACGAGGTCAAGACCATCGAGCGCATCGCCGACGAGCTGCGCCAGATCATGCCCAGCGCCGACATCCGCGTCGCGCACGGACAGATGCGCGAAAGCGAGCTGGAGCAGGTCATGGTCGACTTCGCCCGCCAGCGCTTCAACCTGCTGGTGGCGACCACCATCATCGAATCCGGCATCGACATCCCGACCGCCAACACCATCCTGATCAACCGCGCCGACAAGCTGGGGCTGGCGCAGCTGCACCAGCTGCGCGGCCGGGTCGGGCGTTCCCACCATCGCGCCTACGCCTACCTGCTGACCCCGGACAAGGACTCGATCACGGCCGATGCGCAGAAGCGCCTGGAGGCGATCGAGTCGCTGGAGGACCTGGGCGTGGGCTTCACGCTGGCCACCCACGACCTGGAGATCCGCGGTGCCGGCGAGCTGCTCGGCGAAGGGCAGTCCGGCCAGATCCAGGAGATCGGCTTCACGCTGTACTCCGAACTGCTGACGCGCGCGGTCAAGGCCCTGAAGAACGGCGAGATCCCGGATGTCGACAAGCCGCTGGCGCAGGCCACCGAGGTCGACCTGGGGGCGCCGGCGCTGTTGCCGGAGGACTACGTGCCGGACGTGCACCAGCGCCTGATCCTGTACAAGCGCATCGCCGGTGCCGACAGCGACGAGGCGCTCAAGGAGCTGAAGGTGGAGCTGATCGATCGCTTCGGTCTGCTGCCCGAACCCGCCGAGAACCTGTTCGAGGTGACCCGCGTGCGCCAGCGCGCCGAATCGCTGGGCATCAGGAAGCTGGAGATGCACGCGGGTGGCGGTCGCATCCGCTTCAACGCCCAGCCGGACATCGATCCGGGCGCGCTGATCATGCGGGTGCAGACACAGCCGAAGGTCTTCCGCTTCGATGGCGGCGAGGTGCTGCGCATCACCCGCGAGTTCGAGGAACCGGCCGCCATGCACGGCTTTCTGGACGAGCTGCTGACCGGGCTGGCAGCGTGAGGATCGCGAACGCTGCGCCCGGCTATCCTGCCTCCGCCGACTTGCCGCCCGGCAGGCGGCACCATTGCTTACGGAGCGCCACCGCGTGAACACTTCTGCATCGATGCTTCCCGCCCGGCGTGCCGGCGGCACCGGACGGGCGATCGCGTTCCTGCTGATCGCCCTGCTGGCCCCGTCTGTGCAGGCGCAGGAACGGCGCGATTACGTGGTCGAGCTGGTGATCTTCGAGCACCTGGGCGCGCAGGCGCCCGGCGGTGGCGGCTACTGGGCGCCCGCCCCGCGCCCGGCCGTGACCCTGGGGGGCGAGCGGGCCGCGCAGGCGGGTCTGGTGCCGGTCGAGGCGCCGCTGCTGCTGGCCGACGACGTGCGGACCATGAACGCCAGCGGACGCTACCGGGTGCTGCAGCACCTGCACTGGCTGCAGCCCGGCCTGGCCCAGGATGAGGCCATCGCCTTGAACATCCAGATCGGTCCGGCCATCGAGCTGTTCGTGGCCGACACCGACAACGGCATCGGCGAGTTCCTGCCCGCCGCCATCGCGCCGCGTCCGGACCGGCCGCGCACCATCAGCACGGCCACGCTGTCCGGCACGTTGAAGGTGTACCTGGGGCGCTTCCTGCACCTGGAATCGCATCTGGTCTACACCGATCCGAATGCCGGGCGCAGCTACCGGCTGGACGAAAGTCGCAAAATGCGCAGTCAGGAGCTGCATTACATCGACAATCCGCGATTCGGCATCCTGACCCGCATGCTGCGGGCCGAAGACGTGGACATGGCAGGCCGGCCGGGCGCCGACGAGCAAGGCGCGCAGCCGGTGCAGGCCGACATCGTGCCCGGCAACGCGAACTGAGCAACAGCGCCCGGCGTCCCGGGTTCAGGCGATATTCAGTTCGGCGGGCCGACACTGCCGGACACGCCGCGCCTGCGTCGTTCCACCGTGGAGCCATCACTCATGCACGACACGCTTCGGTCTTCCGTGACACGACGGTCCCTCTCCTCGCTCGGGGTGTGCCTGTCGAGCGCGGCCCTGCTGTTCGGCAGCCTGCTGGCCGGTGCGGCTTCCGCCGACACGCGCCCGCATCGCGACGACCGGTTCCGGGCCGTCGGGCGTGTCATCGATGTGCGTCCGGTGTACGGCGAAGTCGCCATCCGCGAGCCCAGGCGTCACTGCGACACGGTGTACGAGCACCGCCCGAACCGGCTGGACCGCGGATCCCGCCTGCTCGATCGCGAACCTGGATACGAGCGCGACCGCTACCGGCGTCATGAGGCGGGGGTCGGGGGCGCGATCGTGGGCGGCGTGATCGGCGGCACGATCGGCAACCGCATCGCCCGCCACCGCGGTTCCGATTCGCGTACCGCCTCCACGCTGGCCGGCGTGGTCGTCGGCTCGACGATCGGGCACAGCGTGTCGCAAGGAACCTCGTATCGCGGTTACCGGCAGGAGCGTCCCTTCCGGCACGATCGGCCGCGGCGCCGGCCGGTCCAGCGCTGCTACGACAGCGTTACCACCCGTTACGAGACGCGTCTGCAGCACTACGACGTGACCTACGTGTTCCGCGGCCGAACCTTCCACGCCACCCGCCCGAACGATCCCGGTGACAGCATCGAGATCGACGTGTCGGTGCGCCCGTCCGAGCGCTGAGCGGAATGCGGGTGCGTCTGCCGATCGCCGCGCTGCCGATGCTGGTCGCGCTGAGCGGTGCGCTGACCGGCTCATCGCTCCTGCTGCCCTCGACGGCGGAGGCGGCCACGCGCGAACAGGCGATCGCGCAGGCCCTGCGGGCCGACGGCAATCGCGGGCGCGTGCTGGAGGTGCGACGCTCCGCGGGCAACGACGGGCGCGACGTGTTCCTGATCAAGACCATCACCGACGGGCGGGTTCGCGTGCACCGCATACCGGCCGACCCGTGAGGGCGCTGGTCGTCGAGGATGAACCGGTGCTGCGCGCTCAGGTGATCGAGGCGCTGCGCGGCGAAGGATTCGTGATAGACGAGACCGGCGACGGCATCGAGGGGCTGCACTACGCCACCCAGATGCCGATCGACATCGCGGTGATCGATATCGGCCTGCCCGGCATCGACGGGCTCGAACTGGTGCGTCGGGCGCGCGATGCGGGCATCACGGTTCCGATGCTGCTGCTGACCGCACGCGATGGCTGGCAGGACAAGGTCGAGGGGCTGGAAGCCGGTGCCGACGACTACCTGGCAAAACCGTTCCACCTGCCCGAGTTGATCGCCCGGCTGCGCGCGCTGCTGCGCCGCGCCGGTGGCTTCGCCGCTGCCACGCTGCGCTTCGGCGCGCTGCAGGTCGATACCCGCGCGCAGCAGGTCAGCGTCGACGGCCGCACCGCCGCCCTGACCGCCTACGAGTACCGCGTCATCGCCTACCTGGCGATGCACGCCGGCGAGACGATCAGCAAGGCCACCCTGCTCGATCACCTGTACGACGAAAGCGAGCTGCGCGACCCGAACGTGCTCGAGGTGTTCGTCAAGCGGCTGCGCCAGAAGCTGGATCCGGAGCGCACGCTCAACCCGATCGAGACGCTGCGCGGACAGGGCTACCGCCTGGCGCTCGTGCGAAGCGACGACAAGGCTTCGCCGCCGCCTGTCGAAGGCTGACGCCGCATCGCGCCGCCGCTCAGGAATTCGCTGGCCCGTCGGCTGATCATCGGCACCACGGTGGTGCTGAGCGCCTTCGTGCTGCTGACCGGCCTGGCGGTCAGCTGGTCGGTCCATCAGCGCGCCGAAGCGGCCGCCCAGGCGCGGCTGCAAGGCCTGGTGTACGGCATCCTGGGCGCAACCGATGTCGACCGGGACGGCACGCTGAGCGTGCGCGGCGGGGCCTTGCCCGATCGTCGGCTCCTGTCGCCGGCGACCGGCCTGTACGCGCGCATCGTCGGCAACACCGGCACGATGCTGTGGCAGTCCGCGGACAGCGGTCTGGCGCTGCCCGACACGCACTACGATCCGATCGGCGAATGGCGTTTCGAGCAGAGCGTGCTGGCCGATGGCCGGCGTGCGCGCAGCCTGCAACTGCAGAGCGTGTGGGAGCTGGACGACGGTCAGGAACTGCCGTTCGTGGTGCACGTGATCGATGCCGTCGATGCGACGCAGGATCCCCTGGCGCGCTTCGATCGCAGCCTGTGGGCCGCGCTGTCCGGCGCGGCCGTGCTGCTGCTGATCCTGCAGTGGAGCGTGCTGCGCGCAGCGCTCGGCCCGCTGCGACGGCTCGGCCGGGACATCGATGCGATGACGCGCGGCGAGCGGGACGCGCTGGACGAACGATTGCCCGACGAGCTGCGCCCGCTGGCGACCAGCGTCAACGCCCTGCGGGCACGCGAGCGACGACGCCACGTGCACGCCCGTCAGTTGCTGGACGATCTGGCTCACAACCTGAAGACACCGCTGTCGGTGCTGTCGAACCTGGGCATCGACACGGTGAGCGAGCAGAGCGTGCGCATGCAGGCCGCCATCGATCGCTACCTGCAACGTGCCGCGGCAGGCTCCAGCCATGCCACGGGGCCGGCGATCGCGCTGGCGCCGATCGTCGGACGGGTGAGCGAGTCGATGCGCAGGCTCTACCCGGAGCACCGCGTGGACATCCGCAACCGGGTGCCCGCCACCCTGCTGCTGCGCGCCCCCGAAGCCGACGTGTACGAGGTGATCGGCAACCTGCTGGACAACGCCTGCAAGCATGGTGCGGGCGCCATCGAGGTGCGCTACGACAACGCGACCGCCACGCTGAGCATCGAGGACGACGGGCCCGGCTTCGGCACCGGCGATCCGGAACGCTGGCTGGTCCGCGGCATGCGCGCCGATCGCTCGGTGCCCGGCAAGGGGCTGGGTCTTGCGGCGGTCGCCGAACTGGTCGATGCGTGGGGCGGCGCGGTGCGGCTGGACCATCGCGAACCGCACGGGGCGATCTGCCGGTTGACGCTCGGACAGGCGGTCGTCGACGTGCCGCCCTGACTGGTCGTAGACTGGTGGCACGCCATCCATCGCCACCCATCACCCATGAGCTCGACGATCTACATCACCGGCGCCGCGCGCACCGCCATCGGCACGTTCGGCGGCGCGCTGGCCACGCAGTCTCCGATCGCGCTGGCGACGCACGTGGCACGTGCCGCGATCGAACGCGCCGGCATCGAGGCCGAACGGGTCGGGCTGTCGGTGTTCGGACACGTCATCAACACCGAACCGCGCGACCTGTACCTGAGCCGGGTCGCGGCCGTCGAGGCGGGCGTGCCGGTGGCATCTCCGGCCATGAACGTGAATCGGCTGTGCGGCTCGGGCGCGCAGGCCATCGTGTCCGGCATGCAGAGCCTGCTGCTGGGGGACGCGGACATCGCGCTGGTCGGCGGTGCCGAGTGCATGAGTCGCGGACCGCACGCCACGCAGGGCATCCGAAGCGGACAGAAGATGGGCGGCCTGTCGTTCGCCGACATGATGCTGGGCGCGCTGAACGATCCGTTCGGCAACGGCCACATGGGCATCACCGCGGAGAACATCGCCGAGGAACTGTCGATCTCGCGCCAGGATCAGGACAGCTTCGCCGTGGAGAGCCATCGACGAGCCGCGCAGGCCATCGATCGGGGCGTGTTCGTCGAACAGATCGCACCGCTGCACATCGAAACGCGCAAGGGCACGGTGACGGTCGACACCGACGAGCACGTGCGCCGCGACGTCACGCCCGAATCGATGGCCTCGCTGCGTCCGGCCTTCGCCAAGGACGGTTCGGTCACCGCCGGCAACTCGTCGGGCATCAACGACGGCGCCGCCGCACTGATACTGATGACCGAGAAGGGCCTGGCCGACAGCGGCGCCACGCCGCTGGCCGAGATCACCGGCTACGCGCACGCCGGCGTGGAACCGCGCGTGATGGGCCTGGGGCCGGTGCCCGCCGTTCGGGCGCTGGAACGACGCACCGGCATCGCCACGGCGGACATCGACATCATCGAGTCCAACGAGGCCTTCGCGGCACAGGCCTGCGCGGTCTCGCGGCAGCTCGACCTGGACGCTTCGCGGGTCAATCCGAACGGTGGCGCGGTGGCGCTCGGTCATCCGGTCGGTGCCACCGGCGCGATCCTGACGGTGAAGGCGGTGTACGAGCTGCGCCGGCTGAACCGAGACCTGGGTCTGGTCACGATGTGCATCGGCGGTGGCCAGGGCATCGCGCTGGGGCTGCGGCGCGTCTGAGGCGGATCCGAAGCGGAACCAAGCCGAAGCGCCCCACCATGCCCGGACAGCCGCAGGCCCCCGTGCCCGTTCGCGAGACGTTCCGCTGGGACATCCCGGACCATTACAACATCGGCACCGATGTCTGCGATCGCATCGCGAACCACACGCCGGACCGGCTGGCACTGATCGATGTCGATCAGGACGGCGGCGTCCGGCAACGCACCTTCGGCCAGCTGAGATCGGACAGCGACCGGCTGGCGAACGCGCTGCGCCGGCTCGGCCTTCGTCACCAGGGCGAACGGTGGCCGGACCGGGTCGGCGTGCTGCTGCCGCAACGGCTGGAGACAGCCGTGGCGCACATCGCCGTGCTGAAGTCGGGCGGCATCTCGATCCCGCTGTTCACGCTGTTCGGCGAACAGGCGTTGCTGCACCGGCTGCAGGATTCGGGTGCGACGATGATCATCACGGATCGCGCCGGCTGCGGCGACCTGGCCGGGCTGCGCGATCGGCTGCCGGACCTGCTTCACGTGCTGTGCGTGGACGGTGCCGCACCGGGCGCGATCGATCTGCCGGCCGCCTGCGCCATCGAACCGGATCGCTTCGAGGCGGTGAACACCCGCGCCGACGACCCCGCCCTGCTGATCTACACCAGCGGCACGACCGGCAACCCGAAGGGCGCCCTGCACGCCCACCGCGTGCTGCTCGGACACCTGCCCGGTGTCGAGACGGCGTTCAACGGGCTGCCGCACGCGAACGATCGCTTCTGGACACCGGCCGACTGGGCCTGGATAGGCGGTCTGCTGGACGTGCTGATGCCGGCGCTGCACCACGGCATCACCGTGGTGGCGCACCGGTTTCGCAAGTTCGACCCCGTGACCGCGCTGCAGCTGATGCACACGTTCCAGGTTCGCAACGCGTTCCTGCCGCCCACCGCGCTGAAGATGATGCGTCGCGTGCCGGAGGCGGACGTCCCGAACCTTGCGCTGCGCTCGATCGGCAGCGGCGGCGAGTCGCTCGGTGTCGAGCTGAACGCCTGGTGCGAGCGTGCCCTGGGCGTCTCGGTCAACGAGTTCTACGGGCAGACCGAGTGCAACATGATCGTGTCCAGCTGCTGCGCCCTGGAACCGTCGGTGCCGGGGGCGATGGGTCGGGCGGTGCCCGGACACCGGGTCGACATCATCGATGCCACCACCGGTGCCGTGCTGGATGATGACCGGGAGGGTGCGATCGCCGTGCGCGCGCCCGATCCCGTGATGTTCCTGGAATACTGGAACGATAAGGCGGCGACCGAGGAGAAGTTCATCGACGGCCCGGACGGGCGCTGGCTGCTGAGCGGGGACCGCGGCCTGCGCAGGACGGATGGCCGCCTGCAATTCATCGCTCGTGACGACGACGTGATCGGATCGGCAGGCTACCGGATCGGACCGGGCGAGATCGAGGAGTGCCTGCTGTGCCACCCGGCGGTCGCGCTGGCCGGCGCCATCGCCTGGCCGGACGAACTGCGTGGCGCGGTGGTGGCCGCCTACGTCACGCTGGTCGACGACGCCGAACCGTCGGCAGAGCTTGCCGACGAGATCGCGCGGTTCGTCAGGACCCGACTCGCCGCGCACGAATACCCCCGCGTGGTGCGGTTCGTGGACGCGTTGCCGATGACCACCACCGGCAAGATCATCCGGGCGGAACTGCGGCAGTGGGCCGAGGTAGAGCAAGGTACTGAAGGTGATCCGTGAGATGCTGGGCGCTCTGCTCAGCCAGTACCGGGTTTACAGACCTCGACCCGCACCACCCGTTGCTCCCGTCCAGTTCCGCGCCCGCTTCTCCAAAAACGCACCGACCCCTTCGACCGACTGCGCGCTCTCCCGGCTATCCGCCAGCGCCTCGGCGCACCGCATCGGCAACGCCGCATCGATGGGTGGCCCTTGGCTGCGAGCCAGTCGCCTGGCACGGGCCAGCATGCTGTCGACCATCGCCTGCACCTTCGCATCCAACTCGCCGGACTCGGCACGCTCGTCGATCATACCGATGTGCCAAGCCTCGTCGACATCGAACAGGTCGGCGCTCAGGTAGCGCGCCCGGCAGCGACTCTCGCTGATGCGCGCGTTGACGAACGGGCTGATGGTGATGGGAATCAGACCCGGCCGCGTCTCGGTCAGGCCGAACCGCAGTGCGTGTCGGCGATGTTGCCGCGAACGATCGCGGACCCGTCTTTGCGGCTACCCGAACCGGTTCGGGGGAGAACGATCCTTCACTTGCCCGAGGTTGTCGATCTCCGCGCGCACCAGAGCGCGAAACCAGATCTGTGCCGGATCATTCTCGGTGCGAGCATGGTGCACCAGCGACACATCGAACGACGGACCATCCAGCGGTAGCGGGCTCGCCTCGAGATCGTATTCGGTCGCGAACAGGGCGGCAGCGGTGCTCGGCACGTTCGCCAGCACCGCCCTGCTGCGCAGAATGAACGGCAGCGTCGGGAAGTGAGCGACCGCCGAGACCACGCGGCGATCGAGATCGAGTCCGGCCAGGTGCTCGTCGATCCCGCTCTCCAGCGTACCGTCGATGGACACCATGATCTGGGGCGTGGCCAGCCAGTCGTCCAGGCCGATCGGCGTCGACAGCGCCAAGGACATCGGGTCGTGGAGCACCGAAAACGTCTCTTCGTGCAGGTGCCGTACGTGGTGCCGCCGTTCGATGCCGCTGGTCGGCGTCGCGCTCAGCGCAAGATCCGCATCCCCCGAGTCCAAGCGCTCGAGCAGGGTGCGAAAGTCCGACGGACGCACCACGAGTCGGGCGTTCGGCGCCTGACGCGCCAGGCAATCGAGCAACCTCGGCACCAGCACGAACTCCAGATCATCGGGTGCCGCGAACCGGAACACGGTCTCGGTCGTGGCCGGATCGAACCGGCGCGAGCGTCGTACCGCCGCCTCGATCGCGCCGAACGCCGGTTCGAGTTCCACCCACAGCTCCGTGGCGCGCACGGTCGGCTCCAGCGTGCCGCCGGTGCGGATGAACAGGGGATCGTCGAGCGCGGAGCGCAACCGGCCGAGCGCCATGCTCACCGCGGTGCGGCCCACGTACAGACGCGTCGCCGCGCGGGTAGCGCTGCGCTCGCGCATGAGCGCCGAGAACACGAGCAGGAGGTTCAGGTCGAGCTTCCTGAGCTCGGTTTCGTTGAACTCGACCGTCACGCGAACTGACGCCGCCGTTCGGCGCGATTCGCTAAGGTCGATTTCTTCACCGATCGAGTCCGGATCCGATGCATGCGCTCTCCCCCCAGGTCACCGTGCTCACCGACGTGCACGCACGTCGATCCTTCGAACCTCGTCAGCGTGGCACGTTCCGAAGACCGCTCATTCTGACGGCGTCGTCCCGATGACGAGCTCATTCTCCGGGTCGCCCCTGTCCGGGCAACGCATCGCCGTACTCGGTGGATCCGGCCGGATGGGTTCGGCCATCGCCGCCGAGGCCATCGAGCTCGGCGCACAGGTCGTGCTCATCGGTCGCGATGCGGGACGCCTCGATGCCGCCGTCGCCGGGCTTGGAGCGGGCGCGAGCGCAGCGACCGCGGATGCGTCCGATCCTGAATCGCTGCGCGTCGCGCTTGCAACCCTCGTCCCGCTGCACCACATCGTCGTTGCCACGTCCGCGGGCACGCCTGCCGGCGGCATCGCGGACACGCCGACGGAGGGGGCCCGTGCCGCGTTCGGCCGTTTCTGGACATCCTACGCGGTGCTGCACCTCGCCCCCTCGGTGCTGTGCAAGGACGGGTCGGTCTTGCTGCTTTCGGGCTCCAGCGCACGAACACCTGCCCCGGGAGCGGGTGTATGGACCACGCTGCACGGCAGCATCGAGGCGCTTGCTCGCGCAGCCACGAGCGACATCGCTCCGCTGCGGGTCAACGTGGTGTCACCGGGAGGTATCGGCATGCGACCCGATCGTCAACTCGTTCCGCGCCCCGGGGTGCCGGCGGACGTCGCGCTGGCGGTAGCGTCCCTGCTGGTCAATTCCGCCGTCACCGGGGCGGTGCTCGATGTCGATTCGGGCGAGCGCAAGGGCACCTGGTCCGGAGCGTAGTCGGTCGCGGTCCATCTCTCCATCATCCGAGCCTTTCGGCTTCGAATCGGTATCTCTCTCATGAACCCATCGATGAACGGCAAGTCCCTCGTGGTCGTCGGCGCCTCGTCCGGCATCGGCCGTGCGATCGCGATGCAGGCCTCGCGCGACGGCGCCATCGTGCATCTGCTCGGGCGCAGCGCCGAGCGGCTCGAACCCGTGCGGGCAGTACTGGCGTCGGCATCGCATGTGCACGTCGTCGACATGCTCGACGAGCAGTCGGTGCTGGCCGCGTTCGAGCGGATCGGTACGTTCGACTACCTGACCCTCACGGCGGTGGCCGACGAGACCAAGCTCATGGCGCCGGTTCGCGACATGTCGAACGAGACGGCACGGCGCGGCATGGAGAAGTTCTGGGGTACCTTCAACGTCTGCCGGGCAGCCGCGAACCACGTTCGTTCCGATGGCGCGATCGTCCTGACCTCCAGCGCGGGCGCGCTCAAGCCATCGCGTAGCGGTGCCTCGGTCATGAACGCGGCCAGCGCCGCGGTCACCGCCTTCGCCCGCGCGCTCGCCCTCGAACTCGCGCCGGTACGAGTGAACATCGTCTCGCCCGGCGTGGTGGGCTCCGGCGTGTGGAGCGCATCCGAGCGCGAGGGACTGGAACGCTGGGCCCGCGACGCCCTGCCGGTCGGCCGGCTCGGCACGCCCGATGATCTGGCCGGTGCGTATCTGGCGCTGCTCGCCAACGAGTACATGACGGGCAGCGTGGTCAGCGTCGATGGCGGGCTGCTGCTGAGCTGAGCGGTGCCTGCTCGGTGGCCTGACGTCTCTACGAAGCGAACGATACCGTCAAGCCTCCAAGCGTACCGTCCGGCGGCCCCAGTCCGGCGCTCGCTTCTCCAGGAACGCGCTGACCCCCTCGATCGCCTGCGCGCTCTCCCAGCTGTCCGCCAGCGCCTCGGCGCAGCGTCTCAGCAGCGCCGCATCGATCGGCAAGCCCTGGCTGCGCGCCAGCCGCTTGGCCCGCCCCTGCGCCTCGGGCGAGCGAGCCAGCAGGCTGTCCACCATCGTCTGTACCTTCGCATCCAGCTGGCCGGATTCGGCACGCTCGTCGATCAGGCCGATGTGCCAGGCCTCGTCGGCATCGAACAGCTCGGCACTCAGGTAGCGTGAGCGGCAGCGACTCTCGCCGATGCGCGCGTTGACGAACGGGCTGATGGTGGCGGGTATCAGGCCCAGCCGCGTCTCGGTCAGGCCGAACCGGGCGCTCGCATCGGCGATGACGTGATCGCAGGTGCACAGCAGCCCGACACCACCGCCGAAGGCGTTGCCGTTCACCCGAGCAACGACAGGCTTGGCGATCGTGTTCAACGCGTAAAGCAGGTCGGCAAGCTGCATCGCCTGTTCGATGCGCTGCTCGCGCGTGGCGTCGAACTGCGCCTTCATCCAGTTCAGGTCGCCGCCGGCGCAGAAGCTCTTTCCTGCACCGGTCAGCACGATCACGCGCGTGTCATCACTGTCGGCAAGCGTTGCCAGCGCCTGGTGCAAGGCCGCGATCAACGGCTGATCGAGCGCGTTGTGCTTGTCCGGGCGACTCAGCGTCAGCGTGGTCACCCCCTGTGCGGTGGTGCGTACATCGAGCGTGGACTCAGTCATCCCGATCGGACTCCGGCTCCAGTTCCAGCAGCACGTCGGCGTCGGCCACCTGCGCACCCTTCGCCACGTGCACGTCGGCGATGCGCCCCGCGCGTGGCGCGCTCAACGTGTGCTCCATCTTCATCGCTTCCAGCACCAGCAACGGCTGTCCGGCCTGGACCGCGTCGCCCGCCGCCACGTGGATGGCCAGCACGCTGCCCGTCATCGGCGCACGAACCTGATCGGAGCCGCCGGCCTGCACGCCGTCGTTCGCCAGCGGATCCGGACTCGGATACTCGCGCGTCTCGCCGTCCATCGACACGCTGACGGTACGCCCCTCGTTGCCGTGGAACACCGCGTACCGTGCACGGCAGCGCCACCCGTCCCGCACCAGCCAAAGGGCGTTTTCCGCCTGTTGGACCCGATCCAGGTTCAAGGCACCCTGCTCCCAGGCGATATCGACCGTACCGTCCCGGTGTCGCTCGACGCGTACCCGGCAGGCGGCCCCCTCGTGCTGCAGCCGCACCCGCTCGGCGGCGCTGCCCCACAGACGGAAATGCGG
>ENA-ORXU01001370-ORXU01001370.1-marine-metagenome-genome-assembly--contig:-NODE-1370-length-20412-cov-3.081534_pt1 | contig 20412 bp, 9 predicted proteins | sample MGYA00237869_ERZ511484 | MGnify/ENA metagenome assembly ERZ511484
ATAAATTTATCAATTTGAGGAAACTTTGATTCGAGATAGTTCAAGACTCTTCCGTTTCCCGTACCAATTTCCACTAATGTATTGAAGTGTTCGGTTTCCTTCTCCAGTTCTTGTTGAAGTAAATCGAATATAAAAGCACAGTCAGGCAGAAATGCCTCTTGAAAAGACTTGTTCATGCGTGCAAAATACTGGGCCCCCTGATTCAGCCAGTAATTTCGTTGCAATTGGGCCAACTTATCGAAATCTTTGTCTTTTTCCGTCTTTTTGAGGATGGTATGACGCATCAGACGATCAATTCGCGAAAAGGTCTCGTAATTGGTAATTGTCATTCCCTCGTTGGCCAAGGCGGCAGCTTTTTTTGGCATTATGTATATTAGAAATCCGCCTACTAGTAATTTAATTTTTTCTTTCATGAATGCTAAGATTAACCTAGCAATTAGCGCAAGAAGTACTGGTCTTTGAAATTGGGGAAGAATGGTGATAATATACAAAAATAAGTTAAACACTTATTTTTTATCCCTTAATCGAAATCCTCAACTCTTTATTTAACTTGTAGAAGGGTGGGCCAAGTGGATTATTAAATTAAGGTTAGCGCAAACTTTCGTCCTTGAAAAGAGACGGAACTTATCAAGGAAAACAGATTATCGTTTAGGCTTGAGTTTCTGATGATTTTGGTGTTTTGCAGATGGCTCAAATTTATATTCATCGATTTAATTGGCCTGTACATAGAAATGCCAATAATAAACCGGGTATCGATTAAATGTAATTTTTTTCGATTAAACAAAAAACGACTATAAATATTCGGATTTTGATATTTTTGTTGTTGAAATTGCATATAATTGATAATCAATGGTTTATTTGTAATTTTTTTCAATACTGAGACTAAAATTTGCATTTTTCAACGAATCTTTTAGATAAAAATTTAGTATTTTCGATACGACCTATACAGCTATATACCCCAACAATTTTATTGTTATCCATTGATAGCCTTGATGTCCAAATATTCATACGTTAAGGCAAAGGATTCGATAAATTACCCCCTAAGTGTTTTATTCTAAATTTAAGATATGGTTGCGGCCCTATTAAAAATCACTGCGTAATAGGAGTGGTATAGAAAAATCGGGCTTAGGATTGGACGTGCTTCATAGCGCTAAGTAAAAATAGAATTGGATATTGATTCTTGATTTAAGGACGTAAAAATAATAGTGAAGTAGATAAATGGCAGAACAAAATAAGATACAGGCGTCAAATGGAAAGTGGCCCGATAATGTAATCAAAGGGCGTGAATTAAAATATCCGAATTCTACATTACATGAGCTTTTGGACAGCTGCGCTGCAAAGTATTCCAATGCCATAGCGCTTGGCTTCGGCGAGCGGCAGATGACTTATGGGCAGCTTCAAGAAAAGATCAATCAAACGGCGCAATACTTGACTTCTTATGGCGTTGTTCCGGGCCAAACGGTAGCAATTTCTCTGGAACGAACTCCTGAACTAATCGTCACGTTGTTTGCAATATTGAAGTGCGGTGCTGCATATGTTCCGCTTGATACCGGATATCCCAATGCCCGAATCGAGCTTTTGATTAAAGATTCCAAGTCAACTTTCTTTATATGTAATCGTTCGAAAGAACAGCTTTCGCATAACGCGACGAATATTTTTATTGAAGATATTTCAGAGGGATTGCAGACCTATTCTTCCGAACCACTTAAGATAGAAGTTTCCCCTGAATCGGCTGCGTATGTTATTTATACTTCCGGTTCTACCGGAAAACCCAAGGGTGTTAAGGTTGCACATCGAAATGTAGTCAATCTGGTCTATTCTTTGGGCCAAGAACCCGGCATCGGACCCGAGGATAAAATTTTTGCCGTAACTACGATTTCTTTTGATGCGATGGTTATGGAAATCTTTCTTCCGCTATTACATGGTGCTGCTGTCGAGCTTGTTGACGAAGATACCAGGCGAGATGGAAAATTGTTGTTGGAAAAAGCACTTGCAGATGAAATAACAATGATGTGGGGAACTCCCAGCATTTGGCAAATACTTCTAGATTCTGAATGGAATATGCCGTTAAACATAAAGGCGTTGATTGGCGGGGAAGCAGTGCCTATGGTTTTGGCTAGGGAACTTCTTTCTCGCTGTAAAGAATTATGGAATATCTACGGGCCAACAGAGACAACAGTATGTTCTTTTACAACCAGAATTACCGAAACTGATGACCCTATTACCATAGGAACGCCTATTGCCAATACCGATGCTTATTTTTTGGATAATAACGGTAAGCCTGTAGCGGCTGGAGAAGTTGGTGAAATCGCCATTGGCGGAGACGGTGTTTCACTAGGGTATATTGAGAGACCTGAGCTGATGTCGGCTCGCTTTATAGAAAATCCTTTTGATAAAACAGCTCAAAGCAAATTGTATTTGAGTGGTGATCTTGGCAAGATATTGGCGAATGGTGAAGTGCAGTGCTTGGGAAGAATAGATGATCAAGTAAAGGTGCGAGGTCATCGTATCGAACTGGGCGAGATAGAAACAGTGTTGAGTTCTTTTTCAGATATAAAACGAGCTACCGTTACCGTAAGTAGTCATTTAAAAGGGGAGCCAAGGCTAGTGGCATACATCCAAGCATCGGGGGACAAAAAAGACTTGAACCATGTTCGTGCCCAACTTGAAGAAATTCTACCTGATTTTTTAGTGCCTTCTTTTTATATGTGGATAGATGATTTTCCCGTAACCAAAAATGGGAAAATCGATAAAAAGAAACTTCCAATACCTCAATATATAAGGCCCGCTTCCGCACCTCTTTTCAAAAATCCACGAACTGAATTGCAGAAGAAAATAGCGGCCATATGGGGTGAACAGTTACAGATACCTGAAGTAGGCATTGACGATAACTTCTTTGAGCTCGGTGGCACCTCTTTACTTACCCAGCGCACGGCAACCGCTATGAAGAAAGCGCTCAACCGAGAATTGCCCGTTACCAAAATCTATCAATACCCCACCATATCGGTTCTCAGCGAATTTTTGGAAAAAAAGCATACGCCAGAGGCATCTTTTTCCTCTGAAACCAAGAAGAAGAAATCGTCCAATGACGTGGCTATAATCGCAATGGCCGGTAGATTTCCAGGGGCCCGTTCAATTGAAGAGCTATGGGAAGTTCTCAGTGAAGGTAAGGAAACCATCTCCTTTTTTAAACCTCAAGAACTTGATTCTAGCCTTCCGGAATCTTTACGTAAAGACCCACTTTACGTCGCTGCCCGGGGGGTAGTACCTTCTGTGCGTATGTTTGACGCCCAATTTTTTGGAATTAATCCGAAAATGGCGGAGGCCATGGATCCGCAACAACGTCTCTTTCTGGAAATTGCCTGGGAAGTTCTTGAGCAAGCGGGCCATCTTCCGGAACACTATAAAGGGAGTATTGGGGTATATGCAGGCACCGGAACGAATACGTATTATCAAAAAAACATTCTGCCGAATAAAGAGCTTATCGACAAAATAGGCGTTCTTCAGGCCAGTACGGTAAATGAAAAGGACTATATCGCTTCGCGCACGGCCTACCATTTAAACCTGAAAGGGCCCGCGGTTAGTGTGCAATCTGCCTGCTCTACTTCTTTGCTTGCCATTGCAGAGGCGGTAGAGGCCATAAAGAGCGGTCAGTGCGACGTAGCTTTGGCCGGCGGATCCAGTATTACGGCCCCGATAAATAGCGGCCATTTGTACCAAGAAGGTTCAATGTTGAGCGCAGATGGGCATTGTCGTTCTTTCGACAAAGACGGAAAAGGAACCGTTTTCAGCGATGGCGCGGGGGTAGTTTTACTTAAAAGCTTAGATGCCGCCCGTAAGGATGGAGATTTTATTTACGGTCTCGTCAAAGGTGTGGGTGTCAATAATGATGGCGGTGGAAAAGGGAGCTTCACAGCACCGAGTGCAGAGGGCCAGGCAGATGTTATAAGCAGAGCCCTTCAAGATGCACAGATTTCGCCTTCCACCATTAGTTACGTAGAGGCTCATGGTACTGCAACCCCTGTGGGCGATCCAATAGAAATTGAGGGCCTGCAAATGGCTTTTGGCCCTCAAGAGAAAAACGGATTCTGCGCAATAGGCTCAATAAAGAGTAATATGGGCCACCTCACTGCAGCTGCGGGGGCGGCAGGTTTTATAAAAACGGTTTTGGCGATGCACCATAACCAGATACCACCTTCGCTAGGCTTTGAGAAGGCTAACCCGGTAATTGATTTCGAAAACAGTCCTTTTTTCGTGAATCACAAACTGAGTCCTTGGCATTCAGATAGACCAAAAAGAGCTGGAATCAGCTCATTTGGGGTAGGCGGCACGAATGTTCATGTCATCGTTGAAGAATATGAAATGAAACGTCAAGAATCAAGGGGTAAAAGACCTTTTCAGATTGTCGCATGGTCGGCAAAAACAAATTCAAGTTTGGACGGGTATCGAACCGTACTCGGTGATTACATAAAGAATATAGAGCCATCTTCTTTGGCAGATGTTGCCTATTCTTTAAATGTTACCCGAAGTAATTTCGGTCACAGAAGTTTTATGGTCTCCAATGATGCTCAAAGGGCATCTGAAGGACTTTCTAGTAATGAGTCACGCCAAATAAAGGCCAATGTATTAAAAGTTGCTCCAGAAGAAGTTGTTTTCCTTTTTCCAGGGCAGGGCGCACAATATTTGCAGATGGGAAGGGCGCTTTACGAGCATGAGAAAGTTTTCCGTGAAGCGGTCGATGAGTGCGCCGAAATACTATTGGAACACCTCGAAGTGGATATTCGAAAGGTGATTTATTCAGAACCCGACAACCCGACCGAGGCAGAGACGTTGCTCAAGAATACACGTTTTACCCAACCGGCATTGTTTGTTGTTGAATATGCCTTATCGCGGCTTTGGATAAGTTGGGGAATCAAACCGACTGTAATTTGTGGTCATAGCATTGGAGAGTTTGTAGGAGCGCATTTGGCCGGCGTTTTCACTTTGAAAGATGCGCTAAGGCTAATTGCGGTAAGAGGTCGACTGGTAAGTGAATTACCGGGAGGTAGTATGCTATCCATCAGGTCGAATATCGACGAGGTCAAGAAATTTTTACCGAGTACGTTATCAATTGCCGCAGTCAATGCCGATAAGTTGTGCGTAGTATCAGGATGCACTAGAGAGATAGAGGAGTTTTCCAAGGTCATGGACCAAAAGGACATCCCCAATAAACTACTGGCAACGAGCCATGCTTTTCATTCGTCAATGATGACTCCAGTTCTGGATACATTTAAAGACGAGGTAGAAAAAACACAATTAAATCCGCTACGTTTACGTATGGTTTCAACGGTAACGGGTCAATGGCTGAAAGACGTTGAGGCAGTCGACCCGCAGTACTGGACGGATCATTTACGTAAAACCGTACAGTTTGCAGATGCCTCAAAAACTATCCTATCGCTTAAAAACCCTATTCTCTTGGAAGTGGGCCCTGGGCGAACCCTGGTTACGTTGGTGCGTCAGCGAAAAGAGGGCAGATCGGCAACCGCTTTAGCGAGCCTGCCTGCTCCTAAAAATAACGAAGGTGCTTATCCTGCGCTACTGAACGTATTAGGAGAATTGTGGCTTAATGGTTTAGAACCGGATTGGAAGGCATTCTATAAAGGGCAATTGCGTAAAAAGGTTCGATTACCAGGTTACGTTTTCGATAGGAGGCCTTGCTGGGTCGAACCATTGTCTGAGCAGCGACCTATGCTTTCTGCCTTGCCCTCACTACAAATTGAAGAAGAAGAATTTAACGAAAATACAAATCAAACCAAGCCTATGAGAAAGACGGTCATTCTTCAAAAAATTTCGGAGATTATTGATAATGCTTCCGGAATAGACGTAGAAGGAGACGATTACAACCTAAGTTTTTTGGAACTTGGGCTCGACTCATTGATTCTTACACAATTTGCATTGACCTGTAAAAAGGAATTCGGAACTCCAATTACCTTTCGTCAACTTAATGAAGATTTTAATTCTCCGGAACGTTTAGCTTCATACCTCGACGAAAGTTTGCCCGAAGACCAGTTTGCGCCGTCAGCCGCATCACAAAATATTGAATATACTACGAATCCGCTTCAGTCTCCTGCACTAAATGGAAATTTCGTTCAAACCGAGAACCAAAATTCGGCATTGGGTCTTATTTCGCAACAAATTCAACTTCTTGGCAAACAGATAGAATTGTTGCAGGGTTCCGGCCAGCCAGAGGCCCCTAAACCATTAATGGCCGCTCAGGCCAATGGTGTTGAACAACACGTTGCCAAGACGAATACGGAAGAAGATACACGTACTGCCGAGGAGAAAAAAGAACATGGCAAACCATTTGGCGCATCTCCAAAAATAGATCGAAGCGCAACCGGAATGGATGCTAAACAGGAAACTTTTTTACAAGAGCTGACCAAACGGTACAATAAAAAAACCGAGGGTAGTAAAACTTACACCCAAAAACATCGATCAAAGATGTCAGATCCGAGGGTAGTTTCAGGTTTTAAACCTTTGACCAAAGAACTTGTTTATCCTTTGGTCATACAGAAATCTTCTGGCAATCGACTTTGGGATTTGGATGGCAACGAATATATAGATGCATTGAACGGATTCGGTTCCTGTATTTTCGGCCATCAACCCGATTTTATTAAAGAGGCCCTGAAGAAACAGGTCGACTTAGGATATGAGGTTGGCCCCCAACATCCGCTTGCAGGGGAGGTATGTGAACTTTTATGCGAATTTACCGGTCACGACCGTGCTGCTCTTTGTAATACCGGTTCGGAAGCGGTTTTGGGTACGATGCGAATAGCGCGTACGGTTACCGGCCGTTCCCTAATAGTTGCTTTTACCGGATCATATCATGGTATCAATGACGAAGCGCTTGTTAGAGGCTCGAAAAAACTAAGAACGTTTCCTGCTGCACCCGGTATTATGCCCAAATCGGTAGAGAATATGCTGATACTAGACTACGGGACTGAAGAAAGTCTAAACATAATTAAAGAACGGGCTCATGAACTTGCCGCGGTTTTAATTGAACCTGTACAAAGTAGACGACCCGAATTTCAACCCTTGGAATTCTTGAGAGAAGTAAGAGAAATAACCGAAAAATCGAAAACTGCGCTCATTTTTGACGAAGTGATTACTGGTTTTAGATCGCACCCTGGCGGTGCACAGGCCTTGTTCGGTATTAAGGCCGATTTGGCGACTTACGGAAAAGTTTTTGGAGGTGGCCTGCCAATTGGGGCGATACTGGGTAAAAAAGAGTACATGGATGCCCTAGACGGCGGTTTTTGGCAATTTGGTGACGACTCCTTTCCTGAAGTAGGCGTGACCTACTTTGCAGGAACATTCGTACGCCATCCGCTGGCACTTGCTGCAACAAAGGCATCTCTAATGTATATGAAACAAAGAGGACCAGACCTTCAGACTAGGCTTAATACGATGACAGAAAATTTGGCTCGAGAATTGAATTTAGAATTCCTGAACAGGGGTCTTCCGATGGAGATAAATCATTTTAGCTCGTTGTGGAGGCTGAAGTTTAAGGAAGAAGTGCCCTATTCTGAATTGCTTTTTGTTTTAATGCGCGAAAAGGGAGTCCATATTTGGGATGGTTTCCCCTGTTTTCTAACTGAGCCCTATTCCGAAGAAGACATCGCCTTTTTAATCAAGTCGTTTATCGAGAGCATAGAAGAGCTTACCGCGGTGGGTATTTTTGAGGCAAAACCGACAACGCAAAGTCGCTCCAACGGAAAAAAGACTTCGCTGGCAGATTTGAACAAACCACCAATTCCTGGTGCTAGAATGGGCCGAGATGAGTCAGGCAACCCAGCGTGGTATATTGCGGACAAAACCAAGGAAGGAAAATACGTCAAGATTGAATTGTAACCCAATGGGCAATCCCCGTAAAATTAGTGTTTGAATTTACCATCGGACACATATTTTTTGAATTGTTAAGACAACGCATAGTTCTAAAAACTTGAATTGATTGTCCATAAAGAAATACATATCGCGATATAAATATCCGATTACCAAAAACAAGAATCCGATTACCAAACTATAAGATTGTGAAAAACCAAACCACAGTATTAGAAGAGGCGCAATTCGACCCATTTTCCGGGCCTGAAATTGCTCGAGTGATACATACTACCCAAGCTCAAGAAGAAATCTGGGCCGCATGCAGTATCGGTGGCCAAAATGCGAACAAAGCCTACAATGAGTCGGTTTCACTTATATTAAAGGGCAAATTAAAGGCCGATGCAATCGCTTATGCATTACAGGAAGTGGTCGATCGCCATGAGTCGTTAAGAGCGGTATTTAGTACCGATGGTAGATACATGACCGTTCTTGAACATATTTCGGTCAAACTTGATTACAATGATATTTGCGCTCAAAGCCCTAGCAAGAAAAAGGAGTCTATACAGGAATACCTGAACAGTGATGCCAATCATCTTTTTGATCTGGTAGACGGGCCTTTGATTAAAGTGGGCCTCATCAAAATATCGGAAAAAGAGCATCGATTTATATTCACTGCCCATCATATTATTTGTGACGGTTGGTCGTTGGGCATTATATTACAAGAGTTGGGGGCATTATATACTGCCAATGTCCTAGGTGAGGTTCCTATTCTTCCAAAACCTGAAAGTTTCGGGGAGTTTGCTGATGAACAACATGCATTGATTGGGGGTGAGGAATACGATGCTATCGAAAAATTCTGGTTGGAGCAATATCAAAACACGATTCCTGAACTAACGTTGCCTACCGATTTTCAACGTCCTCCATTAAGAACCTATAAGAGTAATCGCATTGATTTTAAGCTTGATAGTGTTCTTTTGTCGGAATTAAAGAGTACGGGAGTTAAAGCCGGTTCAAGTTTTGTTACGACACTTATGGCCGCTTTTGAGATATTTCTTTATCGGCAGACAGGTCAAGAAGACCTTGTAGTCGGTTTACCCTCGGCAGGTCAATCCATAGCTGGCATGACACAGTTGATCGGGCATTGCGTGAATCTACTGCCGTTGCGAAGTAGAATAAGTACCAACATTTCATTTACGGAGTATCTAAAGCAGCGCAAGTCGAATCTTTTTGACGTATATGATCATCAACCTTTAAGTTTTGGTCATTTATTGCAGAAGCTGGCTATCGGAAGGGATCCATCAAGGGTTCCACTGGTACCTGTCGTGTTCAATATCGACTTGGGTATGACAGATTCGGTTTCTTTTTATGGGCTGGATTATGAATTACTCAGTAATCCAAGAGCCTATGAGGTGTTCGAACTTTTTCTCAATGCAAGTGGGTCTGAGGAAAACCTCGTTTTGGAATGGTCTTATAACGCAGCACTTTTCAAGCCTGAAACCATAAAACACATGATGCTTGGTTTTGAAGAAGTGCTCGACCAACTTATTTTAAAACCAGACCAAAAAATAGGTGAACTTATAACCTTGGATACTAGTTCTTACGAAAGGCTTAACGCCACAATGGCGAGCTATCCGAGTTTGCCTGTGCATAAATTAATTGCTGAAAGGACCTTAAAAAACCCACGCCAAACTGCTTTAAAATTCAAGGACATAGCTATTTCTTATAAAGAGCTAGAAGAGCAAACCAATCGTTTGGCTAATTATTTTATTTCAGAAGGTATGATGCCAGGTGATTTTGTGGGTATTTGTGCGCCAAGGTCTTCTGAATTGTTGGTTGTTTTACTGGCGGTCATGAAGTGTGGTGGTGCATATATACCGATGGACCCGGCATATCCTGCGGAGCGGTTAAAGTTTATGTTGGAAGATTCCGAAGCGAAATTTTTAGTAACTACGAAGGAACTATCCGTCTCTATTTCCGACGGACCGACCAAAATAGTCATCGAAGATGCGATGGGCGCTGCGACCTCATGTCCAACTACGGCGCCAACAACCAACGTGTCGAAATCTGATTTGGTTTATTTAATCTATACATCTGGTTCTACCGGTAAGCCTAAAGGCGTTCCGGTAACGCACGGAAATCTTGTCAATTTCTTGCATAGTATGGCCAATCAGCCCGGTATCGATGAAAATGATAAGCTGCTTGCGGTCACCACTATATCTTTTGACATCGCCGGTCTTGAGTTGTTTTTACCATTGTTAAACGGAGCGACTCTGGTTTTGGCCGAGGATGTTACTGCACGAGACGGTCGTATTTTGTTGGATGTATTACAACAGGAAAAGATTTCTGTACTTCAGGCCACACCTACAACTTGGCAGATGTTAATAGATGTGGGATGGGAAAAGCCCTTGGCACTAAAAGCTCTATGTGGCGGTGAGGCGTTTCCATATAAATTGGCCCGTCAATTATTGGAGAGGTGTGATGAAGTTTGGAATATGTACGGCCCCACCGAAACAACAATTTGGTCGACCATAAAGCAAATCAAACCTGAAGAATCTTCCATTACTATTGGAAGACCCATTGCGAACACCCAGATATACATTTTAAATGAGGAGAATCGATTGGTGGCTCCTAATGATATTGGTGAAATCTGTATTGCAGGTGACGGTGTAGCCCAAGGATATTGGAAGCGAAATGAACTTGCATCTGAAAAGTTTATTGCGAACACCTTTGGTTCAGAAAATGATAAAGTGCTCTACCGTACTGGCGATTTAGGAAAACTACTGCCAAACGGGGAAATTTTATGTCTTGGCCGTATTGATCAGCAAGTAAAAGTTAGGGGACACCGCATAGAACCGGGAGAAATTGAACAGGCATTGACTTCAATTGATGGTGTGAAAGCCGCCGTGGTGGTCGCAAATTCTGATTTCTTGGTAGCACATATTGTTTCAAGCACTAAGGTGGATTTCATTGATAGCCAAGTGAAATTTTGGAAAGATTCTCTAGCAACTAAACTGCCAGGCCATTTAATACCAAACAAATTCAATTTAATAGATAGTATACCTACCACACCAAATGGTAAGATTGATAGGAAGTCCCTCATTGAACCTGAATCAAGCCTATCTGAAGTGGATAAAGAAGTGGTGCCCGCTTTTACTCCGGCACGTAATAGCAGGGAAAAATTGGTGGCCGAAGCTTGGAAAGAGTGCTTGGGGCTTGAAGAAGTAGACATATTTAGTGACTTTTTTGAATTAGGTGGGCATTCATTGATTGCGGTAAGGGTGATGGCATTTTTGGAGGGAAAGACCGGAAAAAGACTCCCATTGTCTTCTTTGTTCGAGCATTCGACTATTGAAAAACTCGCGAAGCTTTTAGACGATAATGAAGGCAAATCGATATCTTGGGGCCCGCTGGTTCCAATTCAGCCAAACGGCAGTAAAGCTCCTCTTTACGTAATCCATGGGGCAGGGTTGAACCTTTTGAAGTTTCACGACTTAATAAAAAACTTAGACGGTGAACAGCCGGTATATGGCCTACAGGGTATTGGGCTAAGCGGTTCGGAAAAACCTTTACAAACCGTTGAGGAAATGGCCTCCTATTATATCGACACCATTCTAAAGTTGAATCCTGATGGGCCTTTGGCTTTGGCTGGGTATTCATTGGGCGGTATTATAGCTTATGAGATGGCACGGCAGCTTGTGGAGCGTGGCAAAGAACTGAAAATGGTCGGGATGTTGGATACCTATATCGAACCTTATTACTTTTCTTCTTCTGCATTAGACCAGCGAATCGCAAAAGCCAATTTTTATAAGAATTGGGCTATTTACGATTTTAAGATGATGTTACGTAGCGGAAATTATTTTAAGACTCGCCTAAAAGGTAAAATTAGACGTGTAAAAGCAAAGTTTTTTAAGAGTGCGGCAAAAGAGATGGACAATCCAATGGAGAATGCTCAACTGAACCCAGAGTTAAAGGAAATAGTTAATTCTGCTTTAACAAGCTATCGCTTTGCACCTCTTGAATTTGAAATTGATTTGTTTAGGGCCTCTAAGCAAACATACTACATGCACGAGCCTGAAAAATTGGGCTGGAATGAAATTGCAATTGACGGTGTAAACGTGCATCATATTCCAGGGGATCACTCCTCAATTTTTTCTATTCCCAATGTGATTGAAACTGCGAAGGTACTCCAAAACGTACTGGATACTAGAAGTAGTGATATCCTTATAGACTAGGAAAGCCTTTAAGTTGAGTCAAAAAGTAAAATAGCCAATTTCAAAGGTTAATAGGAAGCTTTTTAGGGTATGTTTAGAAGGTCTGGAAGTCCCAGATATAAAAGGCATATCGTTATGTTGATGATGTATGGAAGAATCCATAACTGGTTTAATCAATTCAAAGGATGAAAAAAGGGAATGGGTTTCTTCAAAAATCAAAAATATTTAGAGGTACAGTAAAGTTTTAATTTGCTTCTAATGTATAAACCAATTCATAACGCCCCAAAATAGTATGAATCTCGCGATACTGTTGCTCTAGATTTTCATCATCTTTGGCATTTACATTGCATAAGATAACACGGCCGATTAGAGTATCTGCATTAAACTGAACATCGGTTTGTACCCCGGGGTCGCTGCCTGAATGCCCTATATTTCTGCTCTTTGTACCCATACCTATAAAGATTCTTTGATTCTCATCGTCACCGGGCAATAGTATTTTTGCATAGGTCTTCGGCAAAAAAGTACTTGTGCCCTTAAAAGCTTTGATCAATTCCTGCAGAAACAGGCTTAAATCTTCGACATTGGAATACAGTCCCCCATCGGGATAGGTAATCAAACCATAATTAGGTACAACCTTACCGACCGGAAAATAGCGAGTAGCTAACTCTGTTTTATCTACTACATCAAATGACCACGTAGTCGAATTCATCCGTATGGGTTCAAAGACATTGTTTTTGGAAAAAACTTCCAACGAACTTTGGGTCGCCTTTTCAATTACCAATCCCGCCAGGGCGGCATTGAGGTTGGCATATTCGAAAGGTTTACCGGGAGGGGCCTTTTTGAAATTTTTCTTCTTGTACCATTCTCCCTCATCATTTAGAATTTTAAAGAGAAAATCTTCCAAACTCAATTTTTGATGTGCGTTGATAAGATTTTTATAGTCCTCATGCAATGCTTCGGAATCGGAGTCACCACCTAACGATATGTGAGACTTCCCATAGTGTTTGGTATCCAAAATACTTGAGGTGTGTGTAGCCAAATGTCGGATTAGAATCGGGTCGTCCTTGAAGTACGGATTAATAACCTTAAAGGGCAAATAGGCATTGATTTCTGAGTCGTACGACAACTTTCCTTTTTTGATGGCCTTAAGCAAGATCATTCCCAAAATAGCTTTGGAAGTAGATCCCAAATTCTCAACAGTTTTTGTTGTAAATGCTTGTTGCATTTGTCGATTGCTGTAGCCGAACCCTTTTTGATACAGCACTCTATTTTCGTCGACCATAGCAACGCAAAATCCCGGAAGATTCGAGCTATCAAAATGGTTTTGTAACTCCGCCGGTAGTCGCTCTTCAACCGTCTGCCCGATTATATGGTTCGATACAAGTGTTAAAATGACAAGTAACAACTGAATATGTTTTGTCACAGGAATTTCGTTGGATTTTTGAGGACTAATTTATAATTTTTAGATTCTTTTTTCAACCTCGACCTTCCTAAACCATAGGTTTCTGACGGCATCGTTTCTTACAAAAAATCCAAGTACATTATTTTCCGGGTCGGTCACAAACTCAATACTGCCCATATACCACTTATCCCCTGAAAAAATTTCCTTCGTAATTGGACTAAAAATTATCGTATCGGATTTGACATTCGATGCCGTCAAGGTATTTTCTCCAGCCTTGAGTGCGTATCCCATCCCAAGTGCCTTGCAATAATAGTCTCCGGTATATTTCGATTTTAGAATGGTAGCGGTAAATGTCGTTGGTTTGTATTTGATGAATTCGATTGGGGTCGCCTCTCCGAATATGAATTCCATTTTTGTTCCTTTTTCGGCGTCGAGGGAAAAGGTGATATATATTTTGTCGTCAAAATCGGTTTTCATTTGAAAGGTATCTTTTGACAGAGGAATTAGAGTCGACCGAACTTCGCTTGAACGAATGTATCGTAGCGTGTCGTTTTCGATTCGTAGTTCCCTTGAAAGTTCACCAAGAGCATCCCAATAAAATCCCTCGTATTTATTGTGATAATTACGGTCTAGTGGCACGGTTTTTAATGCGTGAAAATCAATTGAAGTAGGTTCTTTAAATGCCACATCTAATAGGGAATGTGCCGACAACATACCAATATACCCATTATAGGCCTCCCCGTTATTGCTTAAGGTTATGACCGTAAAATCTTCGCTGGGGAAATTGAAAATCGCGCTGGCAAAACCATCGATTCCACCGGTCGACATTACCGTTTCCAGGCCTCTTTCTTTATGTACATAACGCTGCCCGTAGGTCAATTTTCCGGAAGGTACCCTGTACTCCGAGCCATCTTTTAACTTAACGTAGGTCTTAAAATGCGCTACCGTCTGTTCGGTTTCTGAAGAAGGGGAACTTAGGTTCATTTCCCATTTGATCATATCATCGATCGAAGCGACAATATTGATGCCGGCATAGTTCTCTTTTTTGGATGGTATTCGGGTATGCTCTCCTTCTTCGGAGACCGCGTACGAAGCGGCGATTTGGTCTGCGTTCTGATTTTTTGTAGTCAAAACAAACGTATTGACCATGCCCATAGGTTTAAAAACATGCTTTTTTAGATACTCCGAAAAATCCATTTGAGACGCTTTGGCAATGACTTGTGAGGCCAACAGTATATTGGAGCGGGAATACGAAAATTCCTTACCGGGCTCGAAGCTCAACGCATTTTGATTTCTGATCAGGGCCAGGGCATCGTTTTGAGAGAAGTTACCGGTATCGGTCCAGCCCGCAATATTTTTTAAAATTTCGAAGTCGTGAATTCCCGATGAATGCTGGAGCAGGTGCTCCACTTTAAGAGTAGACGAAAGTACGTTCAGTTCGGGCAGGTAAGAACTCAGGGCATCTTCTAGGGAGAGTTGTTTTTCTTGATGCAATTGTAAAAGCGCAAAAGCGATGAAACTATCGGAAAGTTGTGCCAATTGAAAAGGCGTTTGTGGTGTAATCGGTTTCGCGGTTTCAACATTCGAGCTTCCCAGTGTTTTTTTCAATACGATAGCACCGTCATGAATAATGGCAAGGGTACCACCGGCATGATTCCCCTTGTTCCAATGTGAAGTAAGACTGTCAACATATTTTTCCTGCGATATAGCGAGGTCTTGTGCATTTGCGTAAAAACCTGTAAATAGGGATAAAATCAAAAGGACTTTAATGAAATTCATATGCTATTATTTATTTGTGATTTGTTGGATGATTTCTTTGGCGACAAGATGGGCACTAGTAGGATCCTGCCCGGTAATTAGTTTGTCATGCGAAATGTAGAAACCGTCCCAACCTTCCTTTGAGTAGCTGAAGAACGCTCCCCGGTCGGCAACGGCCTTATCAATGGAAAAGGGAAACTGCTTGTAGTAGGTCGCAGTCGTATCTTCAAAAGCATCTGGAAATCCGGTAATTTCATAACCTTTAATAGCATATTCTCCCTTGCCATTTTTAACGTTTACCATACCGGCGATACCATGGCAAATGCCCGAAAATATACCTTGGTTCTTTGCTATAATATGTTGGGCAATTTGTTGAATAGGTCCGTTTTCCGGCACCCCGAACATTGCACTGCCACCACCAACAAAATAGATGGCCTGATACCCATCTTTGTTTACTTCATTGGGTTTCAAGGTATTTTTCAATTTTTTGGAAAGGGTGTTTTCGAACAGGTAACGTTGCAAAAGCGTATCGGAACTGTGGATGTAACCGATGGGAATTTGACCTCCATCCGGACTCACAAAATCCACTTCCATTTTTGCACTTACAAACTCATGGTACGCGTAAACGATTTCCGGAAAATTATCGGTGGTTTCAATTTCTGAGTCTCCATAGTGTGTTGCATTACTTGTTACAAAAAGTATTTTGACCGAACCTTTCGCGGCAACATCATTTAATTTCGAAGAATCAGTTATGTCGACCTTTGGAGCAGTGTTCTCCATTTTTTTTCCTTTGCAAGAACTAAGCAATGCAATTAGTGCGGTCAGATAAATAAGCTTCATTTTTTTTGAAGCTATAGTACCGGAAAAAATGGAAAATGAAGTTGAACCTAATTATTTCAGAGTTCGGAATAATTATTTTGAACCATTAAGTGTTAAGTCAAAGTCAAAATGGCAAATAGGGCAAACGTGTATTTTGTGGAAGGCCTAGGCAAAAAATCGTTGCATAGCATTAGCTACGGAATTATTTTTTAACGAAAGGATGCCGCAAAAGCCACCTTGGACTATGCGACAGCTTTGGCTTGACTTAACACTAAGCACTCAAATGTCCATTCCGAAATTGTGAAGGCGTCATACCCATATGTTTTTTGAATGCCGAGTAAAAAGTGGACTTTGAATTAAAGCCACAATCCATTGCAATGGCCTCGAAGGTAAACTCACTTTGATTTTCGATTATTTGCTTTGCCTTAGCAATACGATATGAATTGATATATTCGTTGAAGTTGGTTCGGCAATGTTCATTCAAGGTTTGCGATAGCTTCACGGATGACACATTCAGTAATTCAGCTACTTTTTGCAGCGATAAATTAGAATCTAAAAAAAGGCTTTCTTCCTCGAACAAATGCTCAAGACGATAGCTAATCTCCTTGGCCTCGTTATCATCCAATTTGTTACTTTGATATTTTTTGGTCTCGAGAAAGAGCAGTTGGTCCCGCCGCTTATAGAAAAGAAGTAATAGAGTAAGTGCATAGAATACAAAAGAAAAGCTAAGTGCCCCTGCAATATACGAGGTGTAGTTGCCGGTGTTGAATGCCAGACAGAGCAATAGATTTCCAAAGTAAATGCTGAGCAACCAAATTTTGAAAGGCTTGTTTTTTGATGTTTTGAAAACCGATCTATTTTTAATTAAGACCCATCCGGTGAGTAGTACGAACAGTAACCATTGTAGATAAATTGCCTTTACAAAATCACCCCATAAACTAGGATAATCCGACCAAGGGTATTGAAAATTCACAACTATAGAGACCGTAGCGAGCAGTCCGATAGTAATCGCTGCGGTCTTTTTGATATTTTGAATAGTATTCAGGGCCGCCTTTGTATAGAAAAAACGAAAAGGGTCCGATCAACCAACACGCGAATAACCCAAATTGAATATAAGCATCTGCTATGCTATCATAAAAATAAAAGAAAACCGACTTGCCCACACGCACACTAAGTGCCAGGAACAGACAGCCCAAAAAGAAACTGGACAGCTGTTTAGGTCTTGAGAAAAATAAAAAAATAAAGACCTACCAATAGGCCGTTGAAGGCGCCCAATGCGCTAAAGAAAAAAAGGAGTTCTTGGTTTATTATTATTTAATGACATAGCAATTTACAAATACCCAAGCATTGAATTCCTCCATTTCTATTTTTTATTTCTTTCCTTTTTTAATAAGTTTCAATGCCCAGTCATAGTGACTTGAAGTAGCTGAAATGAGGTAGGCCCCAAAGAGTTAGATTCCGCCCACTTATATTTCTTTTTCTGAAAAAGCTCCTCATTCGTTAGGTTTTCAATTACTTGCCTTATTCTTCCGTAAGAATCCCGCAACATTTCCCGAACCTCTTTAAGTCCGGAATTGCCTTTTTGCAATTCCGGGTGGGGCAAAATATAACATTTCGGTTCCTCATGGTAATCGGGATAAAACCAGTAAAATACAATTATGGCTTGCTGCGGGGACAATCGGTTTCAAGAAATTTTTATTGTTGCTCCCAAATCAACGCCGCGGCCCCGCAAATCGCCGCATTTTTACCTTCCATGCCCGATAGCAGTATCTTGGTTTTACCCTTGTACACTTCCAATAGAAATTCCTCAAAATAAGATTGTAAGGGCTCCATGATCCATTTTCCGCTATTGACCAGTCCGCCCATTAGAAAAAAGGCCTCTGGCTGTGAAAATGCGGTAAAATTGGCAAGTCCCAATGCAAGAATTTTGGCAGTGTAATCAAAGGCCATACGTGCGATTTTGTCGCCTTCCTCGGCGGCCCTCGTAATATCTTCCCCGTGGAGGTCGTTGTAGGCTACATCCCGAAAACGGCTTTCGTGCATGTATTTGCTCAGCATATGGAGCACGGTACGTTTAAGCCCCGTTGCCGATACGTAGGCTTCTAGGCCGCCCCTGACGTTCAGGCCAGTAAGGCGACCGTCTCCTAAAGTCATGTCTGTATGGCCTAGCTCTCCTGCAAAACCGTCGTAGCCTTCGATGAGCTGTCCGTTAGCGACTATTCCTGCGCCGAGACCGGTGCCAAGGGTGATCACGATAAAATCTGACATTCCCTTTGCATTTCCGAAGAGCATTTCACCCAGGGCAGCGGCACTGGCATCGTTCATAATCCGCATGGGCAAATCGATACGTTCGCCAAGTTTTTGTAAGATGGGGACCGATCCTTTCCACTTCAGGTTTGCGGCGTTCTCGATGGTTCCGTTTCTGCTTGATGCATTGGGCGCGCCGATACCGCAACCGACCAAGTGAACGGGGCTTGGATATTTATCGGTTAGCTCATCGATGGCACCCTTGATTTTATCCAAAAAAGCATTTAAATTTTCATACGATTTTGTACGAAAGAAAAGTTGTTCAAGACACTCTCCTTGTTTATCTACCAATCCGATTTTGGTTTTGGTGCCACCGATATCTATTCCCACGGCTAGATTCATAAGTCATATTTCAAAAATTAGATATTGCTTTAAGATATAAAGAACCTATATAGCTTGATTCGCATTCTAAAATCTTTTAACCTAAACTTAACCTAAAGGCATTCGACGATAAATGCTCAGTATTTTAAGGGGTTTTCGATTCTTCCCATCAATTTTCAATACTACATAGCCATTTCATTTTTGCATATGACATTCGTCATGTTTTTCACCGATATGGCTTTCTAATTTTAAGGTCGAAATTAAATTTTAGCATCATATGAAACGGGTTACTACCATACTTGTTCCTTTCAACTTCACGGAGACTGCACAAGGGGCACTGAACTATGCCATACATTTTGTAGGTAAAAAGGAAACCATTAAAATCGTCTTGGCCTATATTTCGGAAGATTACAATGATAATAGAGTAGAAAAAAGATTCTCCGATATTAAAAAGGAATATAACCCTTTGCTCAAACAAGATATTGAATGTGTGTCGGTGAAGGGCCCTCTTACAGATTCGTTGCTTAAGATTAAGAAAGAAAAAAAAGCAGATTTCATTATTATGGGCACTTTCGGTACGTTGGACATGGAAGATGATGAACCAACGAATACTTCTAATTTTGTTCATGAGGCCGACTGTCCCGTTCTCGTCATACCTCTGGAATTTGAAAAATTTCGGATAAAGAAAATCGCTTTGGTACTGGGCCAAGAGGAAATCGAAGATACCAAGGTACTGGGAATTCTCTTGGATATCGCCAGAGATTTCAATGCGAAAGTACATGTGGTCACCGTCCAAAACCGACCTGAGGTTTACGGGTATTCCGAAATCGACGAAAAGAACGAAAATGCAATACATTATTATTTAGAGGATTTTTATGCCGAACATTCTTTTATAGAAAATCCCGATATCGTCAAAGGTGTTTTCTCCTATACTATGAAAAAGGATATCGATCTTATTGCAATTCTTCCAAGAAACCACACTAAATATACTGAGCCTTCAAAAGGAGAACTTACGAAAATGCTTACGCTGCACTCCGAACTGCCTGTACTGGCTTTAGATTAGGTCAAACCAATTAGAAAGAACCCCTATGGCAATACTATCGATCATCTTGATGATTACCATCTTTTTTTTTATTTGGGGAAAATTTCCGCCCGATGTCGTGGCTCTGATGTCGATGCTGGCTTTGTACTTGACAGGTATATTGGAGATTGGCGAAACCTTGAGCGGTTTCAGTAATCCGACCGTGATAATGATTGCGGCCCTTTTTATTATTGGGGAGGGACTTTCACGTACAGGCTGGACGGCATTGGCAGGACAAAAATTCGTTCTCTGGGCGGGCAAAAGCCTATCGCGGCTATTAGTACTGGTAACCTTGGGCTCGGGGGTGCTGTCAGGTTTCGTCAGCAATACGGGTACGGTAGCCGCTTTATTGCCCGTTACGGTTTCTGCCGCCTGGAAGGCGGGCACCTACCCATCTAAACTGTTAATGCCGGTGGCTTTCGGCTCCAATACGGGCGGACTCTTGACCCTGACCGGTACCCCACCGAACATAATCGTAAGCAATGTGCTTGATGAAAAAGGACAGCAGGGTTTTTCGTTCTTTGAATTTAGTCTTATCGGTTTGCCCCTCTTGCTGGTAGCCGTACTCTATTTCAGGTATCTGGGGCACAGAATGCTTTCAAATCGTGAAACGAACGATCGGCCGGTCAATATCGATTCTTAAATGCACAAAT
>ENA-ORXU01001372-ORXU01001372.1-marine-metagenome-genome-assembly--contig:-NODE-1372-length-20378-cov-3.454017_pt1 | contig 20378 bp, 27 predicted proteins | sample MGYA00237869_ERZ511484 | MGnify/ENA metagenome assembly ERZ511484
TCTGTTTAGCATTGGAGACGGCACTTAGGGCCGCACCAAAGTACTCGCTCCGTGCCTTGTTTTCGAACTTCGCGTTCAGCGCATCCTGAATTTGGTACAGTGCGTCTGAAAACGGTAGGTTTTTGTTGGTTTCGCTCGATCCGAATTTTGGGTTGATAAAAAGAAGAATGTTCTCTTCGTTTTCGTTAAGCAGGAATCCGTTCTTGAGTTTAAACCCATCCCCGAAGCCCAATTGGCGTAGTTTTTTTAGAGCGACGAACGAAAGGCCGAGAGGATCTTTGACAATTGTTTTTTTCGCGATAATTCCTGTAGGGGATATTAGTGTGCGATAGTTTTGTTTGGTTATTTTGGCAATGCTATCCTTGGCCAGTTTTTGTTGGATAGCTTCGTAGTCGGGTGCATCTAAAAATAGGGGTAGATTTTTATAGACTAAGTCAAGGGTTTTGGGAAGGTCATTCTCGTCGACCTTACCTTGCACCGTTTTAATAAATTCACCTTGGCTTCGTTCGATACTGTCTAAAAATGCACTCGCATAATCTGTCAAGTCCTCAACCGAACCATTTCCTTCTTTCCGGATATTGACAACAATCTTGTCCGTAAAGGCGATGGATTTTAATACTTTTTGAATCCGTTTTGTTTCTTCATTGACAGGAATCAATGAACTGATATCATCGTCGAATTCGATTTGCCTGATAATACCGATAAAGGCGACCAATAGCAATAAAAGACCGAGTACCGCCAACCCTCTTTTTTTGGCCATCCAACGATATATACCATAAAAAAGGCTACCCATTTTCAAGAGCGATTTTGCGCTTTTCCATTTGGCTGAGGGTGAGGTACCCGAATAAACCTCCTAAAACCGAAATAACGGTCGCCAGAACAAGACTTCCGATGAGATAAGTTTTTAATCCGCTAAGGGCCAAAAGGTTATCCGCTATGTTTTCCAGGGCAAAAAATTGCTCTTCATTCAAGATCCAAGCACCGACCTGAACGCTTGCGTATAAAATAAAGGGAATGAACGGAGGAAGACTGATATTCGAAAAGGCGAATGAAATAGGTTTGTTCAGCTTTAATAAAAAGGCTCCCCCTAATACCAGCAGCGTATGCAGCCCCCAAAACGGACTTAGACCCACAAAAAGGCCAAGGGTAATGGATAGGGCTTTCTTTCTGGGAGAGTCATTGCTGCCCAGAACATCTTCGGCCAGAAACTTTTTTATTCCTTTTTTCTTTACGCGCCGGAAGAAATCTCGGGGTTTGATATAGAAAATGGCCATAAGCACAAACCAAGTATTCAAGATACTGATTCGGGTAAAATCGGGTACTTTTCTAAAATGGGATACCCTTTCGGCGGCATTATATGAAATTTTTACGGGAACATTTTTAACTAATGTTCCATTCCAAGAAGCTTTGACGATAACCTCGATTTCGAATTCGAATTTTGGGGTATATAAGTTCAGTTTTTCGATTTCCTTAAGGGGATATAAACGATACCCGCATTGTGTATCGGTAAGCCAAGTACCCGTTTCGAACCAGAACCAGAAATTCGAGAATTTATTACCAAAACTACTCGACCCTGGTACATCGGCCTGTTGCATATTTCGAGACCCGATATAAAGTACATTTTTGGTCTCTTCCGCTTGCAGTGCTTCCAAAAAAACATTGATATCCTCGGGAAAATGTTGTCCATCGGAATCGATGGTGATGGCAAAGTCATATCCCCTTTTTAGGGCTTTTTGAAACCCGACTTTTAGGGCATTGCCTTTTCCCTTGTTCTTGTTAAGATGTATTTGTTCTAGCTGTGTATAGCCTCTTAGAATATCGATAGTGCTATCGGTCGAGCCATCGTTCACAACGATAATTTCTGACGTTTGCCGAAGTACGCCATCGATGACTCTTTTTAAGGTTCCCGCATTGTTGTAGGTAGGTATGAGTACACAACAGTTAAGCTGTTGCATGGCCTTTTGAACATTTGGGGTTGGGGTTGGCACTGGTACAAGGGATTATTGGAGGATGTTGCAAAGTGCTATACAAGCTGTCAATCTGAGCGCAGTCGAATACTTTTTGTGTTCCAATAGCATTTGACCGCGCTCCATGTGACATTTATCAAAACATCATCGATTCTTCGGACAAAGATAGCGATTAGATGCCCGAAAACAATTGCTTCTCATCTTCTGAGAAGGCAGCGGACTGAGTAGTATAGCCCTTTACAAAGCTTTTCGCACCATTATCGGTCATCGAAGCAAAATTATCTAGAATGAACTTCTTGTCTTCTTCGATATTTTTGGTGTAGCCCGTAATCTTGGGTACATTTTCTTGTACACTTAATCGAATGCATCGTATTTCTACACTGGCCTGATCATTTTCCACTGCATGTTCGAGCCATTCCCTACCCTCTTTAAAAAAAGACTTTTTATCGCCGAAGCCCTCGGCGTATTTTGACATTAGGGTGGTTACTGCTCCTTTATAGGCGACTAGGGTCTGGTTATCATTTTTTCCGATTACCGATAGTTCGTCAAATAATTTTTTGGTCGTTTGCTCACTGTTCGAAGCTTCACGGTATTTCTCACGGATAGATGCCAAGTCCGGAGAAGGGTCGAGAGCGTTCATGCATATCAAAAAAAGAAATATGATTTGGTTCATAGTGTTAGTTTAAAACCTTAAATGTAGCATTCAATTTCAATGCCAAGGTATCATCGAAGGAGGTTGTATTTTTTACTTTGACCATTTCGTTTTCGCTAGATATCTGTAGAACTACATCTATCATTTCATTTTTTTCAGGATTGATGATGGCCATGAACTTTACGTTAGAACAAACAGAAAGAAAAAGTTCTTTTTCAATGAATTTTTCCGTGAGTTCCTTGATAATCTGAATCATACAAACTCCCGGCATGATAGGATTACCCGGAAAATGGCCCGCAAAAACTTCGTGATGCTTGTTCAGCTTTATAGTTGCCGAGACCTTACCATCTTCTTCTTTAAAATCAATTATAGAATAAAGTCCTTTAATCAACATGTTATTTGATTTTAAATTTATAGGCCGCACCGATTTGAAAGACCCCGTTCAAATTACTGCCGTCTTCTTCGTAAAGATTATCGGCCCCTAAAAAGTCGATACTGATTGTACCCTGTTTGTATCTGGCCTCGATGCTTAGTCCGAAATCGAACTCATAACCTATTCCTCCCATGGCAACGATATCAATTGGCGATATCTCTTCGTCGATATTAAAATTGCTTAGGCCGATAAAATTATTATCAAGATTGATGTCGATACCGACTCCCAACATAAAATGAAAACCCTTGTTCGGTACCACATAGAACTTGTTCGGCAGGGCGATGGATAAGTAATTGATATTCACATCACCATATTCTGTGGAATTCGAGGCCCCTCCTTGATTGGAGTATAGCACTTCAGGTTGCATTGCATAATAGTCGGCAATCGGAATCTTTATAAACGCCCCGATATAGAGTCCGGTTTTGGAATCCAATCTTGTTTTACTAATGTTCGAGCTGTTAGCGCCCAGTTTAAAGCCGGGTCTTGCCTGAGCTGTTACCTGACCGACACAAGCCACAAGAAACAACAACAAAATAATTTTTAATTTTTCTTCCATTTAAAGTGCCGTTAAAACAATTTTAAGTGGGATATTTTGATGCAAAATCTCGATTCGTTTTGCAATGTTATCATTTATTCCTGAAAACAGGAAGGTTACTTTTTCTTTTCCATTTCCGGTTCGGATAATTTTTTTCAATGAGTCTTGCTCGAAAAGGTAATACTGTTTTTTGGATAATACCCTCGCTTCAAACATGGCTTTATTGGCTTTGCCAAAACGATTCGTCTGGATTGGATTTTCCTGAATTAGGGCCAAAAAATCCCTTTTTAGTACGTTTATCAGCAATTTTTTGTCCATTTCGGGTAAAATCCGGTTGATTTTGAAGTTTTCTCCTAGAAATTCAAAATCGAAAATGGTATTTCCCATTTCGGTGGTAAAAACGATTCTATGATGGGCCTCACCTAACTTCTTGACTACGAAGATACCCCCAAAGGATTTTTGAAAAGCATCGATATTGGCCTTATACACATAGTCTTTTGAGAGATTTGAAAAATATGGATTCAATAGTTTAGAATGAATACCGCTCGAGGGACTAAAACCTTGCTTTTTGGGGTAGGAACCACAGGCTAAAAACAGGCAAACACAAAGGCTACTGAGCAAAAACCGCATCGGATAGGGGTTGGTTTTCGATTCTATTGGCAAAAATGATTTGTGTATAGTCTTCGGAAGGTTCTATCATTTTTACTTCTTCGACTGTTCCGTTAGTTCCAAAGACAATGTGGAATGCTTTGATGAATTCGGCAAACTGTGCATCCTTGGGCTTGAAGTGTACTAGGTTCTTTCCATCTTGTTTAAAGTATGAAATATCGAATTGTGCCGTATCGAACATATCTCCGCGAATGCTTGCCGTAATCAATTGGTTAAGTTGTTTGAAAATCTCATTTCCACCGATATCCATATTGCTCTTGTTGCCGTCATCATCAATGTATAGGGTCTGATCTTTGAACAGTATGGCATAAGAGAAGGGTGCTATATATTCCCACTTGACCAAATCAGGGGTCTTAAATGCCAATTTTCCTTCGGATTTGATATCGTTCGAAAGAAAATCGAGATGTTTATACTGGATAAAATCACTGGTTATCGTTTCTGTCTTCTCCGCTTTTTCCTTCACCATAGTTCGCAACGCTGTCGCCTCTGAAGCGGTCATTTCGGTTTGGGCGGAGAGGGTCGATAGTAAAAGGAAAAAGAACAGAATTAAAGGCGTGGCAGATACTTTAGGGCTTTGTTTCAGTCTCAATTTGGATACGTCGTCGAAACAAGATGGAATCAGCTTCGTCTCATTTATGAATAGAATCCAATGAAAAATAATTTCAAAAAAAGGTATTTTAGACTTACCCATATGCCTCTATTTCCAACAATCGCTCTACCGTTACCGATTGTAGATTTTTCTCTTCCAAAAATACCAATAACCGTTCCAAAACGGCGATGGTTTTTTTGCTCGTATCATGCAGCAGAATAATATCGCCCTTGGAAACCTTGGAGGTTATACGCTTTAAAATGGTCTTTTGGGAACGCGCTGTAGTATCTAATGAGCGAACGCTCCATCCTATAGATTTAAGGTTGAGCTCCTTTACGGCCTTTTCGATCATGGGGTTGGTAACAGCAAAGGCGGGGCGGAAAAGGTTCATGTTCAATCCGGTCAGATCTTTTACCAAGGCCTTGGTTTTTAACAACTCCTCCTTAACTTTTTGTGCGCTAAAAAATCCGAAAGATTTTGAATGCGAATAGGTATGATTACCGATACTATGGCCTTCTTCAATAATTCGCTCCAAAACTTTAGGATGTTTTTCTATCTGCTTCCCGATACAAAAAAAGGTCGCTTTGGCGTCGTACTTTTTCAGAAGTGTCAAAACTTCAGAGGTATATTCCGTATTGGGGCCGTCGTCAAATGTAATCGAGACCCAGTTCTCATTTATACTCTTATTGGCGTGTAGCGATTTTAAATGATAATCCCACCGAATGAAAAACGAACCACATAAGGTAATTAGAAACCATAAGAGTAAAATAAAGCCGTAGGTCAACCAGGATACCGTCGCAAAAAAGTCAAGTGCTACTAGGGTCAGCAATACTAGTATTATAATTGGATTGACTACCCTACGCACTAACATTTGCTGAGCAGCGTAAGGCTATGGTTCTCCCCTCTATACTGATTGTAGATGAAGACCGTTTTTGGCGTGTCGGTAGTTACGGAATTAAGCTGAACCGCTGCAGGAACCGACTCGTGTTTTAGTATTTTATTACCCAGCCAAAACCCGAAACCGGAGGCCGTGTCGAACTCCCCGGATAAATGTTTGAAGTACACCTGTGCCGTATTTTTAAAAATGCCCTCCGCGAGTTCGTCGTAATAGCCATCGAACTCGACATCCCCATTATATCCTAAGACAACGACATCGATAGCATCGGGCGACAGGTCGTTTTCCGACAAAAAGGATTGTACTTTTTTCGAAACCGCTTCTTGCGGCATCGTATTAAAGGTCTTGATAGCCAGCAGTTTTGAATAACAAGAAGGTCTTTTTGAATTGGAAAGCACGAAAAAATGTGCACCTTCCGAAAAAACGGCGCCTTTACTGCCTGATTTGAGAACAGACGTCGACTGTACCGCTTCTTTTTTAATGTGTTCGATAAGACGGTGGGTGGTTACATGGTAGTCGACAAGTTCATCGACACCTCCAACGAGAATGTGGTCGGCTTCTTCGTTTTCCAGTTGCATTTTCGCGTCCAAAACTGCCGATTCGAAAGATATGGCTCCGTGTACATAGGTGAAATTATGGCCCTTGCAGCCCATGCCCAATGCGATTTGACCGGCCACGGTATTATGGGAAGACTGAATAAATCGCGTGGGCGTTAAATACTGTTCGTCATTATCGATAATATCCTTCACGAATTTTTCAGAATCACCGATACAGCCCAATCCTGTTCCTACGATAATGGCATCGACCTCATTCTCTTCCAAAGCTGCGTCGGCCATTGCCGTTTTTGCACTTACAGTGCTCATTTTAATGCCCTTCGCCATACGCCGTGCCGCGGCGGGAGGTATATATGCCTTATAATTGGGTTGAATAACGTTCAGAATCGTGTCGTCGTAATCGACAAGCTCCTCCAAAAAGCTCGAATTGTCAAAGGTTTTTTGGGCGGAAACGGAACCGGTGCTATTTATATAGACGGACTTTTTCATGCTTCCTTGGAAAAAATTAGCGTTGAGCAGTTTCCGCCGAAGCCAAAGGAATTGGACAGTACGTTCCGTAGCGGTTTTTTTGTCACTTCGGTAATCGGGTCCAGTTCAAATTCCTTCATCGGGGTTTTATAGTTCAAATTCGGAAATATGGTATCGTTCTGTAGCGCCAATACAGAATAGACAGCTTCTACGCCCCCCGCCGCAGCAAGGGTATGGCCGGTAGAGGCCTTGGTCGAACTGAATTCGGGTACTTTGCCATTAAAAAGGCGAATTAATGCCCTACCTTCGGATAAATCATTATTCGGAGTCGCCGTACCGTGTGCATTCACATAATCAATGGCCGTCGCCGGTATTTTAGCAACTTTTAAGGCTTTTTCCATAGCCAATACCGCTCCGTCACCGTGCTCCGATGAGGCAGTTTGGTGATAGGCATCGTTGGCATTTCCATAGCCTTTTACGTAACCTAGAACTTTTTTGCCCGTTTTCTGTACAAGTTCTTCTGATTCCAAGACAAGATAGGCTGCTGCTTCACCTAGATTCAACCCTTTGCGGTCGTCGTCAAATGGTGCGCTATAAGTGTCGGACAAAATCAGTAAAGTCTTGAAACCGTTGATGGTAAATTTTGACAAACTGTCCGTTCCGCCAACGATTACGCGTTCCAACTGGCCCGATTTTATCATACGGGCGCCCATCATAATGGCATTTGCAGCAGAGGAACAGGCCGTACTTATGGTAGTTACAAAGCTTTCCTTTAGGCCTAAATATTGGGCTATTTTTTTTGAGGAATCCCCAGCGTGCAGCCCGGTAATATGCTGTCTTACTTCGGGTTTTTCGAGATAATCATAGAAATATTGCTCCGACTTGTCCATACCCCCGACCGTAGTTCCGGAAATCAATCCGGTTTCGGCATCGTTGATATCCGTGATGCCTGCGTGAGCTATGGCTTCCTCCGCAGCAATACAGCCGATAAGAACGGTACGGGAAACTTGGTTTTCGGTAAATCCTAGTTTTTGCTCTAGAACAGGATTGGTATCGGGAATCTCCCCCACCATAATTTCATCCTTATGGATTGTCTCAATCTGGGAGATCTTCGAAATTCCCTTTTTACCTGCAATCAAGGATGCATAGTTCTCCGCTACATTGTTGCCAATGGCAGAAATAATACCCATTCCCGTGATTGCTACGCCTTTGCTCATTGTTGGATATATACGGAAATTTGAAACCGTTAAGAAAACCTATCTACTTCGGTTTGCCGCAATATAGGTAGCCATGGTGTCTACCGATTCGAATATTTTTTTGCCCTCTTTGGGGTCGGCCAGTTTTATACCATAATCTTTGTCAAGCATCACGATGAGTTCAAGGGCGTCGATGGAATCTAGCCCAAGGCCTTCACCAAAAAGAGGGTCGGTATCCTCGATTTCTTCAACGGCAACATCTTCTAGATTCAATTGCTCTATGATCTTTTCTTTCAATTCTTGTTTCAACTCGCTCATGGGGTCAAATATAATCTGGTTATTTCTTCTGCTGTATGCGGATGATTACCTGTTTCGGATACGATGTACAAAAACGCTTCGTAGCGGCCATCATCAAAATCTACCCACCCACAAAGTACTTCCCCGGCCTTTTCGTTCTGTAACAGACCGTCTGCGTAATCCTTCAAATAGTCCGCATTAAACGCGTCAAAGATAAAAAAACTATTCTCGGAATGCAGTTTGTGCCTGATGCTAATTTCACCGATACAAATATTGGGCAAGGTGTATACGAAAACGGCCGGACTGGGATAAAAATTGTCTTCGTCCGCAATGGATTCCTGATACTTTCGGTCGGTATCTAAACTTGAAGCTCTATTGGAAAGTACAATGGCCATATTCTTCTCTTCAACGGCCTTCTCAGATAAGACTGTCTCCGCTGCCATAAAAGCCAGTTTACTTAGATTATCCATTTTAAAAAATTTGGGATAATCGGTCTCAAAATTTTTGTAAGCAGCTTTTATGAAGGGCTCAAAATCGGTAAGAGGATGCTCGAAAACGACTTTCCCATTATGGGAGATAATGCCATTTTTTATTTGGCAGTAACTTCGTATTTGCAAGCTTTTGTTCAAAGAAAGTGTTTGGATGTACTAGTTCAAATGTACGTTTTTCTTACAAACGAACATCGTGTGGAATTCTCCGACAGGAATATCTTCATGAACCATCATTCCTGATTTTTCGACCAATTCTTTAAATTCGGTCGCTTTGTACATTTTACTATTTCCGTTGGCCAAAGCTGTAAAATATAATGATGTCGCCTCAAGCGTGAAACGGGCATTATCGAATTTTTGACGATCCGTATAGGTTTCGATAATAATAAGCTCGGTTTCGGCGTCCATTGACTGCACACAAGTTGTGAGAATTTTCAGGATCTCTTCTTTTGAGAAACAGTCCAAGAACTGACTCATCCATATGGTATCCGCCCCTTTTGTTATTTGTGGATTTTCGGAAAGCCAATCGATTTCTTGACCTGAAATACGGTCTTTAAATCCGTTTTCTTCGGCATTGGCAAGGGCCTTTTCCAATTGTCCCGGCAGGTCAAAGATTTTAATGACCACATCAGGATTATAGTTGGCGCAGAGCACTGCAAACTTACCGGTGTTTCCGCCTATGTCGAAAAGTGTCTTAGGTTTACTTCGGAAAACCAGGGGTAACGCCTCGCCGAAAATTTCGTCGGAATAAAAGTGGTCGAACGCAAACCAAGATTTTTGGATTTTCGGAGGTAATTGCGAAAGCCCTTCATAAATAGTAGGCCACGGGCCAAGTTCCTTTAATCCGGCAGGTTTGCCGGTCTCAATGGCTTCGTGGAGATGAAAAAGACCTTGGTAGCAAACGTCTTGGGTAAAATTCAGATTTGCTTCGGTCATCTTGTTATAGTTCAGAAAGTAACCGATTTTGGTGAGTTCGTAGGCTCCTTCCTCATCTTTTTCCACAATATCTGCACTTTCGGCAATTTCCAACAAAACACTAAGACCGTATTCGCTGATTTTTATTGCATTTGAAAGGCCCTCTAGTGTAATGCCTCCTTCGGTGCCATTCTCGAACAGGTAGTCGAAAACACCAAGCTTTCGTAAAGAAACCGTCGTTTGGAAAACAAACGGTGCGAAAGCGATTTTTTGTGCTTCCTCCAGAGCTTTTATAGCCTTTATGGGTTTTTTGGGCATAGTATCAGTACTTCCTTTCGGCGCGCAAATTTAGGGAATGTAGGGCAATTAAGAAACGAAAATAGAGCTATTTGGATATTACCCTACTCAAACCTTTTTCTTGATTATCATGGAATATCAATTTGTTATATATTGTATAATATTTTGTTATTTTGTAGTTTTACATTGGGAAAATCATTAAAACCATGAAAACATCAAAAGTGCAAACGGCATTTCGTTTTGATGCGGAACTTCTTGAATTGGTTAAGGAAAAAGCAAAAGCACAGCGAAGAAGCCTCAACAATTACATCGAAGGGTTATTGTATCAAGACGTGGGAAACATCCCGAACGAAGAGACCAAAAAAGCGATTGAAGAGGCCAGAAGCGGTAATCTGGAACGAATAGACAATCTCGATGAGTGGCTTGACAAACTGTAATCTGAATGTATTATCTAGACTTTACCACAAAGTTCAAAAGGGACTTAAAAAAAGTCAAAAGCAACAAAAAAGATTTTGAACTTACCGTAGCCGTCCTAAAAATTTTAGAAAGTAAAGGCGTTTCGGGTATTTCTAAGAATTTGAGGCCACACAGACTAAAAGGGAATTATAAGGATAACTGGGAGTGCCATATAAAACCGGATCTGTTAATTATTTGGATTCAAATTGAATCACCAAAAATCATTAAGTTAGTTCGGATTGGGTCGCATTCCGATTTGTTCAAGTAGTTGATACACTTCTGAAAACCGCAGATGTATTCGACCCCCCAAAACCTGAAGCTGTTTTTAAAAACGTTGTCATCTTTTTCGTGGTCGTTTTTTCAATAATGTTCAGGGGTTTTGAAACCCCCAATTCTTGAAAACCTTTGGATGCGATCAATGTATTTCGATGCAAAGAATGCATGCCGATAATGGTTTCTAAGAGTCCCGATGCACCAAGGGTATGGCCAAAATAACCCTTAAGGCTATTCAGTGGTGTATCGCCCAGGCCGGCGCGGTTAAAGGCAATAGATTCCATTTCATCGTTGAACATTGTAGCGGTACCGTGGGCCGAAATGTAGTCGATATCTTGTGCGGAAAGTCTCGCCTCCTTCAAAGCGGAGATAACACTTCGGTAAAGACCTTCCCCAGTTCTCGAGGGGCCTGAGATATGGTTGGCATCGTTGCAGGAAGCTTCCCCAAGAATTGTTACGGCTTCGTCGACTAGTACACTTTTATCCTTGGTTACTAAAACACTCGTGGCTACTTCCCCGATATTAATACCTGAGCGTGTCCTGCAATATGGGCGGCAAGGCACTTCGCTCAAGGCTTGAAACGAATTAAAACCCGAGATAATAAATTTTGTAACCAAATCACCGGCCACAACAAAGACATGGTCGAACCGATTTTGACGTATGAGCCTTTTGGCAACTGCAATGGCCAATACTCCCGATACGCATGCGTTGGAGAGTACAATGGGATCGGTCTTAAAACCGAAATGAAGCTTTAATTGTTCGCCCAGTGTATCTAAATACGCACGTTCTTTTGGAAACGAACTATTTTCTTCCAGTACATCGATATTTCCCTTTGTTGTTGAAACTATGAGTCCGACCCTGTCGGTCAGTTCCAATTTTGAGTTTTGAAGGGTTTTGTGGAGCGAAACCAGTAGCATTCTTTCCAAGCGAGTGTGCGCTTGGGTGGTTTCCAATTCGGAATAGGCTTTTTGCAATTTTTTTTCCGGAATTATCGAAGAATAAAAAGAGCGGGACAATATTTTTGGTTCGTTGATTAACTGCAAACCAGAAACTTCTTGGGCAAGCTGATCGATTACGGCTTGGCTATCGAATCCTAGCGAGGAGATTATGTTGTTATGTGAGAGAAAGACATTATGCATCTAAAAGGCCCACTTTTTTCTTCCAATTTGTAAAAAAATCTGGGGCGATCAGCGATAGATCTCCGTGTAGTTCCACAAATACCTGTACCGTTTCGCCTTTGCAGACTAGTTGTCCATCAGGATTCAAAATCTCATATCCAAAAACCATTTTCGCGGCAGGTGAATCGATGTAGGTCGTTTTTATAGTGGCGATATCCCCGTATCGTAGGGGTAATTTATGCTCACATTTGGAAGATACAATGGGGGTGGAAAAATTATGGGCTTTTTGGTCTAAATATGAAATGCCGTGATGGCGGCCAAAAGCTTCGCGCGCGTCCTCAAAATATTGAATGTAGTTGCCATGCCAGACGATGCCCAAAGGATCGCATTCCGCAAATCGAACCCTCACTTCACTGGTATGGCTGATTTCTTTTTTAGATTTAGACTGCATTCTGCCTTTCGTTATAAACAATGGAAATTATCGTAGTTATTAGAAAGAACAAAAATAACAAAGCGATTTCGGGTAGTAGGGCTTTCAGGGCTACATTTCTTAAGAAGACATCATAAAAGGCTTCGAGGCCCCAGTTCATCGGTGATATTTTTGAAAGGGCCTGCATGAACTTCGGCATAGCGAATACGGGTACCCAGACCCCGCCCAGGGCAGCAAGTATGACGACAAAAGTGGCCCCAAACGGAGCAGACTGCTCTTGTGTCTTGGCAATAGTGCCCAATAAAAGTCCGAGACCGACCGCAGCAAGGCCAGCAAAAAAGGCGACAAAGAAGAGGAGTGGCAGTTTATCTGAAACATCCAGTTTAGGAAGGCCCAACGCGGGGAACAGGTACACGCCAACCAACAACATCAATGCGAACTGTAGCAATGCCACCGTCAAAAAAACGATAGTTTTTCCGCCCAATACTATGGCATACGGAACAGGATTGGTGCGTAACCGAACAAAGGTGCCTTGGTTTTTTTCCTTTACCATATTTATCGATAAGGGTAAAATGATAAAAAATATGGCGAAGAGCGTCCAGGCCGGTATGTTATGTTGTGTAGCGTTGGGTATGATGTCCTCACTTCCTTTCGCCGGTACAATTTCCCTAAAAGTGATAAACTTTTCCGTATCGAATATATTCTCGGAAGTGTCGTCGGTCAATTCTTCTTGGAACGCTTTATAAATTGTCTGCGTTTCTATTTTGGAGACCATTTGGCCGATACCGCTCTTGATGGAGTTACGAAAAGAAAACTGGGTAGCCGGATCAAAATAGAGCTTGATCTCCTTCGGTTCGAGCTTTGATTTTACCAAGGGAATATTCTCTTCTTCCATTCCGAATTTTTCGAGTATGCCTTCGACATTTTCGGATACTTTCAAGTTGAGGTCTTCCGATAGTTTATTTGGAATAACGATAGCCAATTGGTACGCTCCGGTCTGCACCTGATCGGCTGCCTCTTTTTCATCGGTTTTCAGAACGATATCGAAAAGCTCGGAACGCTTCAAGTTTTCCTGAATATTACTTGATACTGCGCCTTTGTCATTATCAATCAACAAGATGGAAATCTTGGTTTCCTTTAGGGTCTTGAACGTTTCATTTTGAACTATGGTGATTGTGATTACCAGCAGCAAGGGCATTAAGAAGAGAATGGCAAGGCCGCCCAAATCTCGGATCAAGAGTAAAAACTCCTTATATGTCGAGGCCCAGAGTTTATGCATAGTCACGTAGGGCTTTCCCGGTTTGGGCCAAAAAGACTTCTTCAAGGTTGTCGGCATTTTCCTGTTGGGAAATAAGTTCGCTCGGTTTACCCTTGCAAACGATAGTTCCCAAGTCGATAATGGCGACGCGTGTGCAAAAATGCTCTGCTTCGTTCAAATGGTGCGAGGTATAGAGAATTGTAGTTCCGCCTGTATTCAATTTTTTTAAATAGTCGATGATGGCATTTTTCGACTGTACATCAACACCCACCGTCGGTTCGTCTAAAAATAACACTTTAGGTTTGTGAAGGATACTTGCGATTAAATTGATTCGCCGTTTCATGCCTCCCGAGAAGTTTGCTATTTTCTTATTTGCAAACTGGGTCAGCCCCAGAAGTTCAAGATGCTCGTCAATATTTTCTTTTAGTGCTTTTCCTTTTAACCCATACATGCTGCCAAAATAAACCAAGTTTTCATGGGCTGTTAACGATGGGTACAGGGCATACTCTTGTGGTACAATGCCGATAGATTGTTTTAATTCGGTCTTGTTTTTTTTGTAGGTTAGGCCATCAATGGAAAACGAGCCAGAGGTAGGTTTGATCAGCGAGCTAAGCATTGAAATCAAAGTGGTTTTTCCAGCTCCGTTCGGTCCAAGCAATCCGAATATTTCCCTTTCTTGAATACGAAGCGTTAAATTTTCAACTGAATAATTCTCGGCATTTTTATACTTTTTGGAAAGTTTTGTGATTTCAATCATGCTGTACGGGTCACACTCAAATCAAATAGTCTTCTTTAGTTTTTTAAAGAACACTTCTTCCCGATCAGCAATTGCATCAAGCTGATCGGCAACTTTGTTATACCCATCGCTTTCGCCGCTACGGTTTTTATAAATACGCGAAGCATCTAAGGCGAAATCGCGCCATGCATCTCCAATTTCTGTCATTTCCTTCGAGAGTTCAGAGAGTTTTTCGTTTTGGAGTTCCTTGCTGGCTTCTTGTAGAAAAGCGGCGTAGATATAGCGGAACCCACCACCGCCCGTACCGATTTCCTCTTGCATGCGAACTATCTGCCCTAAATAATGATTCGCTTTTTTGGTTCCCACTTTCTTGGGCCATTTACGGATATTTTTCGCCACCCACCGTATGGCTTTTACGCCAACGATAGGAACAGGCGCCGTCATATCCCTACAGGTTTGCTTGATACCTTTTTTTATCGCTTTTTTCAATTCCAGTTTTTCCGGAAACGATATTGGATAATACATATGTCCCTTGGGTGCAAAGGCCCCTTTGGCAAAACGGACTTTCTCCAGTTGTTTTTCCGTCAAGGAAGTTACTTCTTCCATAACGGGATCGCTGATGAGATATTCATCACCCTTTTTTCCGTAGACCACCATGTTGTGGGCATTGAAATGAAAACGGTATTCATCGGGAAAATAAACGAGATTGTAAACCCCCACTTGTAGGCCAACCGGGTTATCGTTCTTAAGATTTTCGTCTAACCGCGCCTTCGCGGACTTCGGATTTTTGAATTTCTCACGTTTGACCTTTACCCCAACACGTTTGGCAAATCGGTTGAAGATAAGCCCCGGCATGACCCGATACGTAAAAACTGGTGCGTAATTGACCTTTAAGAACGGAAGGTAGCTGAACAAAAGACCGGATCCGATACCGAAAACCATCGGTTCACTGACTTCAAAACCATTGTGCCGCATAAGGTTCGAAACCACCCCGTTTTCGCAATGCGCCGATTGTTTATGCGAAAAGTCTATTTTTAAGGTGCTACTCATCGATTTGTTTTAGTTGCTCGATAGAAATCTCGAAAACGTCTGCGTACTTCTGTAAAGTTTTTTCCGATAATTTTTTGAAAACCGAGGGCTTAAAATGCCGTTTCACGCGCCATTGCCAAAGACCCACATAACTTGCCAAAATAGGGAGGTCCATTTTTGCCTTTTCCATATAATACTCTAAAGGGCTGGTTTCATTTTGGAGCACACGCTGTTTTGCATTTGCAACACGCTCCTCGATTACCTTTAGGGCATTGTTCAGCGCGATGGTCTTCGGGTCCCAGCCTGTACTGAGTTCCGTAGTATATTCCCCATTTTCATCGATGGCATAGCACATCTCGCGAATATTCGCAGATCCGAGCGTACTCTCGTCTTGTGGTACTTCCTGTTTTTTCATGGAGTCATAAATGTTGTACTGTAACCATGTTATGATTGTAATCAGAGACTGTTTAGAGATATCTCGATTATTTTCTTTTACCCTCTTTTTGCGCCCAATGTCGTTAAAATTTTGAACCGTAGCTCTGCTATGCTTAACCCCGAACGGTCGGGGTTGCCTAATTGCGCATCAAAAATAGGACATAATAATTCTAACGATACATTTCCAAACAGTCTCTAAGGCAATAAAAAAGATAACGAATGGCCTATTCTTGACCTACTTCGTGAATCAAAAAATTGAAGGTACAATCTACGATTAAATCGTCATTTCTAAAAGTGGAAGCTTCAACGGTACAAATACTCATAGTACCGGTGTCGTATCTAGAAATCAGTTTGGCCTTAGTGACCAAAAGCTCTTTTGCTTGGGGAAGTTCATAGACCTCGGCCTTTTTAATGGCACTGATATAACCGACTATATAGTTACCAACGCCCTCAAGGTCTTCATCGTCAAAGTAGCTCTGCCCGACAATTGCAGTGCTGGCCTGTGCTGCATTTTCAATAAGACCGGTTTCGGAAAGCTTGCCTTTGGAATTCAAAAAGATGCAGTCGTTATCGATTTCAAAGTGGGTTACAACAGAATCTTCGTCGAGATAGGGCGTAACGGTCGCCATCAACATCGGCTTCCGATGGGGCAGGAAGTTTTTGATATTGATATCGTAACGGGCTTTCTTCATTTTCAAACACACGATAGGTTATTGCGCAAGCGCCGTTTTCATTTCACTGCAGGCCAATAGTACGCCCTCATATTCCACTTTGGCTTCGACTAATGTTACTCCCATGATATCATGCAAGATGTTTACGGTAGTCGTCACTTTGTTAGAGATTTTGGGTAATTGAAAGATTTCCGCTTTTTTGATGGCTCCGATATAGCCAGTCGGGGCGGGTTGCTTGTTCAGAAAGTATTTGTATCCGGTATGCAGGGCCACGGTCTGTGCCATATTCTCAATGAGACCAAGGGCCGAAAACTTGTCGTTGTCCACCAATATATTATCGGGGTTCGCCGTAAAGTTTGATACGATATGGGTTTCGGAATAATCGATCAGGGCATCTACCATGACAAAGGGATCTTTTTGAGGTATCAGGCTCTTCAAAAATTCCCCGTCGGCGATTATGTTTTCCGACGCGGCCATTAGCACACGGTCAAATAGGCGTACATATAGGAGAAGCGGGCACTTTCAGGAACGTGGAACAAAATCTTATCTCCCTTTTTAAGCTTTCCGAAAGCAACTAATTCTTCAAGCATCACATAAATCGATGCCGCGCCAATATTGCCTACATTTTCCAAGTTCAAGAACCATTTTTCCCATGGCATTTCTATGCCTTGTTCTTTCATTTCATCGAATAGGCCCTGTTTGAAGTAATAGGAAGAAATATGGGGCAGGTAATAATCGACATCTTTAGGGCCGATATTGTGTTTCGCATAGGCCTGCTTTAGGCTGTCGACCCCTTTTTTGAGTATGTTGTCGCCCAATAAGCGTGTGTCTTGCTTCATGGCAAAGAGCGATTTTTTGCCCCACTCGTTGGCGGGAAATTCGCTCCAGGGCGTCAAATGCCCATCGGCTTCCTTCTCCGCGCCTGCATACATGCAGGTCTCCATCTCGTGGGCATACGAATAGCCGTCGATCCATTCGATTTTTAAGGGATTTTTCCCTTTGGCTTCACTTTCCAAAAGAAATGCCCCGGCACCGTCGGAGAGCATCCATCGTAAAAATTCTTTGTTAAAACCCAAAATCGGACTTTCCTCCAACTCCTTTAAATGTGCTACTTCGTTCGCGAAAACATCCGATTTCATCCAAGTCGAAGTACGTTCGGAACCTGCTGCTACTGCATTTTCAGATTGGCCGGCCTTTACCGAAAGATACCCGTATTTTAGAGCGTTCATGCCTGAACAACAGGCTCCTGAAGCTGAATTGATTTCCATATTGCGGTTCTTTAAAAAACCGTGTACCATGCTGGTATGGGAAGGTAAAATCTGGTCAGGGCTCGATGTGCCACAAGAGAGCAATTCAATATCTTGAAGGGTAAAACTGCTATCACAAAGTGCTTCAACAACCGCCGCGGTAAGTTGGGCATTATTATGGGTAACCTTGCCGTTTGCATCGATGGCATAGTACCTGTTCTTGATCTTATTGTTGCGCAAGACGATACGCCTGGCTTTGGACGCCTTTCCGTCGATAACGCCCAGTTTTGTTTCCATCTGGTCATTATCTACAGGGGTATTTGGCAAAAACTTGGCGATTCTTGTGATATAAACGTCCTTCATCAATTCTCCTTTAGCCTAACGGAGGAATAATACTTTTTCTCCCTCTTCCGTTTCTTGGTCATGGGCAAATAAGTCAGCAAAAATACGACAAAAACTATTGGTGCTATAACCCAAATGGCAAATTGCAAATAATATTTGAAGAAACCAATCCATTTGATACGCTCAGGATTTTCGGGGTCTCCTTTTTTGATAATATGGTTGGCCCATTTCGAGAAAATGATGTTACCCCGTTCATCGGTGCGTACCAAAAAAGGATTCACACGAACGGCATCCAATTGCAGTAGTTGTTCTTGAAGTGACGAAAAGTCATCGGCAATAAGTGCTTCTTTAATGGGAATACCGAACTTCGAAGCATTGGCAATATCCGCATCTGAAACCCCCGGTTTTGGAAAGATACCCAAATAGCGGTCTTTTTTTCCGGTCATCATCCAGTAATGTATCGTGATAACGCTAATATGATTGATGTTTCGATCCACCAAAGCAATATGGCCTACGAGTTCAGCATTCGCCGAAACCAAAAGTCTTTTCATTTTTTCCTGTGCCTGGATCCACATATTTCTGCAGGCCACAACGGTTACTACCGGCGTATCTTTCAAGAGTTTTTTTCCAAAATCGGATTTTAAAAAAGAATTTATTGGGATGGATGGCGTTAAAAACCAAACCTGATATCCCAAAATGATTAAATCGTATTTTTTATCAAGTATATCTTCTTTCGGAGGATGGAATTTCGAAGGAATTTGCAAAAAAGATTCGGGAAAGGAATCGTAGAAATTTTCGGGTTTCCATGGAAAATCATAATCGGGAATGGGCTTGATTTCGTAATGGGAAATAGCGATATCGTCTCCTCTTAAAGTTGAAGTGATGTTTTCTAGAATGGTAGTTAGCTGCCCGGTCTGGGAGTAATGTATAATTAAAACATTTTTCATTTCTCGATGCGATGTCCCCAAAAATCAAAATAATTAAACCATTGTAGCGGGTATTTTTTTAGGATCCATTCCATACTTTGTGTATATTCTTTAAGCAAGCTTTGAGCATCCCTTGCCTTAAATTCTGCGGTTCGGGCATAGAGATCGTAATGTCGTTTTGGGCCTTTCATGAAATAGACGAACAATACCGGCATGTTCAATCGAGAGGCCAATAGGTAGGGCCCCATCGGAAACTTCGCCTCTTTGCCCAAAAAAGATTCTGTCAATGTTTTTGCTCCCGGCATGTAACGATCTCCTGTAAAAACGACCAGGCCTCCTTCGTCAATGGCCTTATGGATTTCGAAGATATGCGACATATCTTCTTTTACTACAATGAACTTTAGGTGTGACTTGACCGAAATTCTTTCCATGTACTCCTTGATATTCTGGTGCTCGGCATGTGTCGTGACCATACTTATTTTAGAGATGGAATACCGGTCTTCCAAAAAATAATGTGAGATTTCGAAATTACCTACATGCCCACTAATCAGAATTCCGCCTTGGTTCTTTTTCAAGAGGTTATCAATATGCTCGATACCGTCATGGGTATAGGTAAATTTATCTCGCAATCCTGTAGAAATCGCAACCTTATCGGTTAGGGTCTGCCCGAAAGTATAGTAGCTTTTATAAATGCTGACGACGCTCTTAAATTTGGAATACCCCTGCCTTTTACGAAAATAATTGTAGGTATCCCGATTACTTTTTGGTGAGAAAAGCACATAGTAGAAGATTACAAAACGCAAAAGGATGTACGCCGCGCCAATGCCAAAATTACGAAGGAAAAAAATATAAATTTGATAGCCAAGTAAGGTGCCTCTAGATTTTCCTTCCCACTCGGTAGCCATTTATCGGATTTTGTAAGCAGGCATTAGCCTACTTTTCTTTCGATGAGGTCATAGAAGTTTTGCAACGTATGCACGTTTACGAAATCTTCGCCCACTAACTTTACGCCGAAGTTGCTCTCTACGGCCACTACAAGATCTACGAAATCTAGACTGTCAAGGTCAAGGGCATCCTTTAGATGGGCCTCTGGCACCAATGCCTCTTCCTCTACTTCGAACTCGTCGATGAGAAAGGCATCTACTTTTTCAATAATAACCTCCTTTGTCATTATCATTTTTCGCTAGCATTTTTTTAGAATCAAAGCGGAATTCGTTCCGCCGAACCCAAATGAATTGGACAAAAATACGTCAATTTTTTTATTTAACGTTTCCTTAACGATGTTTAATTTGGCCGAGTCTTCATCGGGATTCTCCAGATTTATATTGGGTGCGATGAACGAATTTTTCATCATAATCAAGGAATAAATGACCTCACTTGCACCGGCCATCCAACACTCATGGCCGGTCATCGATTTGGTCGAACTCACATAAGGTCCGTTCTCGCCAAATACGCTTAATATCGCTTTGGCCTCATTGGCATCACCTACAGGGGTCGAGGTG
>ENA-ORXU01001378-ORXU01001378.1-marine-metagenome-genome-assembly--contig:-NODE-1378-length-20300-cov-4.645305_pt1 | contig 20300 bp, 34 predicted proteins | sample MGYA00237869_ERZ511484 | MGnify/ENA metagenome assembly ERZ511484
GCTGCAAAGAAGTGGTGGTCTAATAAGCACAACACGATTCTCCTTCTTTCGCCACGCAGTAGCCCACTCTTTAATTCAGACGAAGTGCCAACTGTGCCACGCAAGGCTCCGAAACCAGGATACCCTAAAACAAAGCCTGTTACTTCAGTGTGGAATATCAACATGAGCACCACAGACCCACAGCGAGTTGGCTACCCGAACCAAAAGCCACTAAAGTTGTACGAACGACTCATTCGAGTTCACAGCAAACCTGGTGACCTAGTAGTTGACCCATTCGCTGGCTCAGGCACAATCATCGAAGCTTGTCTGTTGAACAACAGGCGTTTTGTTGCCGGAGACAATTCAGAACTTTCAGTAGAGAAGATGAGCGCCCGGCAAGAAAGAATCGAAGCAAAGTTGCGAAACCTGTAGCTGGCTGCTACGGTGAAGACACCACAGTCGACTAAGGATTAGAAATGAACAACAACAAAGATGCGCCTGAAGTGTTTACTCTTGACAATTTGAATTGGGATTGGTTTCTTGAGGTTTTGGATGATGATACTCAGTTCAACCCAAAGCTGACCAAGTTGCTTTCCGAGCCAACGGTTTTTGACCAAAAGGAGTGATTGAAATGGGAAAGTCTGTAACACGTCGCCAAGGCAATGGCAAGCGAAAGAACGATGCTGCACGCGTTCGTAAGCCTCTTACAGACCGTGGGCGCACTGGCACTCGGCGAGTGTGGACGCAGCAGAACAAGCGTGCGACAAACAGCCGCACGGCTTGTCGTGGGAAGGTGACACCATGATTTACGTGGGCGGGAAAACCCGTATCGCCAAAGAAAATTTGCTAATCATTTTGGCAGATCGAAAGCCAGGACAAGCCTACGTTGAACCATTTGTGGGTGGAGCCAACTCTATCGACAAGGTTGACGGCATCAGAATAGGCGGCGAAAGCTCGTTGTCTGCTAATGGTAAAGTGGGCGGAAACAAGCAAAGTGTGGAAAAGCTTTTTCATCACAAGTTGGAGACATCATGACACGAATTATCATCGGCCATGACGCAACAAAAACCGTTGACTACGGCAGTATGCCAACAGGACTTGTTATTGTTGACGATGAAGGCAATGCAGCATATTTACCAATTGACAAATATGAAAATGACCTATTTCAAATCACCCTGACTCCTCGCTACTTGGAGCAAGGAAACCTCAATGGCCGTTCCTGCTCTGAACAAATTGGACTAACACTTACTCTTGAGTTCGGACCTGGCGTGCAAATCTCAGAAGGCATTTGGGGTGGAGAGTCGTGCAACCAAATCGAGCCACAACCGAAAGAGCTTTCATGAACAAAGAATTTAAAATGGGCGACATCGTCAGTGTTAAGTGGGGATTGACTGAAGTGTGCGCCGAAATCATTGGGCTTAACGATGGTGGCTGGGCATACGTGCAGCTTGACAATGACAACAAAGACCGCATGTGGCTGTTGAAGTCTGATATCGAGCCACAACCCATCCGCCTCGGAATTGAGAATATTTTTCCAACAAACTGAAATTGGCAAGGGGCTATTTCAAAACATGGGGTACCCAGGACCATGGGGTTACGCCATCATTGGTACCAAAAACTAGACACAGCAACGATAACCGTCTAACGAAAGAAGATAATGGTAAATGGCGACTAGTCCTAGATTTTATTGGCTAGTAAATAGTAGCTAAATACTAGATAAAAGCCAAAAACATTTGAGGTGACCCCATTTTGAGAAAATTTTTACGTGTGTAGTAGCTGATTACTAGGTGCCGGAAACTAGCTATGGTTAAATACTGGGAACTTGAGGATAGGCCAAAAACATTTGAGGTGACCCCATTTTGAGAAAATTTTTACGTGGGTGCTACCCACCATCTTCGAATCTCACTCTCCGTGAAGAAATTATTTGCCGACTTCACGCACGGTGAGTCTCACGCTCCGAGGCCGACTCATCACCCAGCGCGGCATGGCACCCTGGCCCCTGGCCCCACCCTTGGTGGTCGACTCGACGCTCACTGCGCTCACTCACTCACGGCACCCGTACACCCACCCACCGGTGGCCCCCACCCACCGGTGGCCCCCACCCTTCGGTGGGTGGGTGTCGGGTGGCTGGGTCCCAGGGGCTGGCTCGGCGCCCGCTCGGCGGTAGCGGGCCAGCACGCGGACGGCCCACCGACTGGCGCAAGCGTCCGAGGCCCCGAGGATTCTTGCCCCTACCCCTATGTTTGCTCTAAGGGGTCTAGGAACGTTTCTCAGTTATTGATTCCGAGGACATGGGTGTCAGGTGCGGAGCGAGGCTGTAGGCGCTTAGACAGGCTTAGGGACGGAGTACTGTGCCCGCCCGTGGGCACCGTGGGGCCGAACGCGAAAGATCCCCGAAACGACCGTGGTCGCTCCGGGGATCTTTCAGTTGGAGAGTGGCTGGGTCAGGCTGCCTTGTCGCTGGCGGCGATCAGAGCGGCCTTGCTGGGGCGCTTAAAGAACGCGAAGCCAGCGTCTTGGCCCGACTGCTCAAAAGTTCCAGTGAAGGTGATCTTATCGCCGCGCTCCGCCTGGCCGCAGCTTTTCGGCACGCTCCCCCACGCACGCCAAGTTCCGTTGTCATCGGTGACAAGCACGGTCATCACCATGCGTGAACCGAAGTCGTTCCACTTTTCGTCAACCTTCAAAATTTCGCCGGTGACGGTCAGTCGGCCAGTCGGCGCATCGGTGCCAGTCTCGGCCCGTTCTTCCTTCACCTTGGCCGCAGCGACCGCACGCTGGTGGGCGCTGGGGAGGCTGGCCAGGATGCCAAGGTGCTTTGGGTTCACCGATGCTGAGCGTGCGACGGCTCGGAGGTTAGCGAGGTAATCGTTACCGTCCGACGGAAGATCCTGCGCCCATTCAAGCGCCGCCGCTGCGGCGTTCGTTGACTCCTCGCTCACCTTGACCCCGCCGTCACGGTAGGCCCGCTCGCAAGTGAGTCGAGTCGAGTTGGGCTCGGCTGCCTTGCGAAAGCCAGTCTCGGCGACCGACTGGCAAGCGAGCGCAGTGAAAGCGAAGGTGCTGAGCAGGTTCGGGTCTGTCTGGGGAGCGTGGCCGATGGAAAGCGCCGACTGAACCCAGCCCCACATGGCGACCGGGCGGTGACCGAGATAGTCGGCCAAGCAATCGCCGCCAGTCTGCTCAGTCCGGCCATCGGTGTGACGCACGACCCATGCCGAAGTCCGGCGGATTGACTTATGGCACCGATCACAGCGGTGTGGGTCGAGGTCGACGACGCTTGAGTCGCCGGTGATGACAGCGTCACTGTCAGTTGTGAAGCTCACGTGAGCGACCGGCGACCATCCGCCGTCGAGTGTGATGACTGGCGCCGCTACAACGAAAGAGGTCCACTCAGAATTCGGGATGTCGGCCGGGTCGACTCTCACGCCGGAGGGGAGACTGGCGGACCAGATGTCGGACGGAGCCAGGAAGGTTCCCAGCTTGTGGACGATTGTCTCGGGCTGGCCAAGCTTGCGAGCTTTGCGGTTCGACTTTTCGACCACCTCAAGCCATCGGCCGACTTGTTCGGTTTCAAGCCTCATCATGGTCGGGCGACGGCGGATGACGGTGCTTTCGATGGTGGTGTTCATTGTTGGGACTCCTGTGGTGGTGGGCACACCCTGAAGTGTAGCCGGTAGCGCCGGGTAACCCGACGCGAGATAATGTGACGTTTGGCACATCATCCGAAAACGCAGATCGCCCCGACCTTTTCAGTCGGGGCGAAACTACTCGGTTCAGTTGTTGCCGATGGGCTGAATTTTCAGCAGCCCATACGTCTTTCTATCTCTAGTTCAGCGGCGCAGTCGGCTTTCAGCTGAGCGCTGGTCTCCCTGACATCTTCCACACAATCTTCACAAACCCAGCAAGTAGCTTCGATCACGCGTTCTCCCTTCGTACTTGCTGAACACTCCTCACACTCCGCTACCATTACCGACTCATAACCCTGACGAAGCCAGCCGAGTCGGATGTAATCGTACTCTGAGTTCAGGGTGCGTTCGAAGCCTTCGGGGTATTCCATAGTGGGACTCTCCTGAGTTGGGTGGATTGGTGGGTGTAGTTGAAGTGTAGCCGATCGTGCAGGGTAACCCGACGCGGGTGATGTGACGTTTGACACATCACCCGAAAACGTAGAACGCCCCGACCTTTTCAGTCGGGGCGAAACTACTCGGTTCGGTTGTTGCCGAGGGTCACCAGTAGATGACATCACCTCCTTCGGTCACAGTGAAGCTGTCACCAATCCCGTTCCCTTGAACGCTTGCATTCCAGTCGCATGGGCCGACCTCTTGGTCTTCGGTGGCGCATGGTGGGTTCACGCCGATGGTCACGGCTCGTTCACTCACCATGGTCTCGGCATGGGGCGCCGAGATTCGTGTGTACCGGTCCAAGAAACTCTCGGCGCATGCCGAGACGAATGGTTCGGCCTTGCTGTCACCCCAGAAACGGGCTGCGGCGCAAATCTCGGCCTTGCTCATCTCGGCGCCTGGGTTCACGAAGCAATGTGCACGCAGAATGAAGACTGTCCCGACTGTCGTCGCTGGGTCGGCCCAGGCTGCGCCCATGGTGATGGTTCGGTTGGGGTCTGCCGGGCAGCGATAGGTTTCGGCGTCGCTGTTGGAACAATGGCCACCGGGGACACAGTGAACCGGACCGCCGACGGTGTCCCTGAAAGAATCATCCTCCCACACTGGGGTGGTTTCGGCGAGGGGGAAGGTTTCGGCGACGCTCTCGGGCGCCATGCCGAAAAGTGACATGATCGCGTATGCGACGATGAAGATTGTTTCCATGGTTTTCTCTCCTGTTTTCGGTTGGTGGTTGGCTTGTTAGATTCCAGCCTAGCCGGTCGCGGCGGGGCTCGCACCGCGACCGGCTAGGTAATTTGACCTATGCAATCTCGGCTGCGAAACGAGCGATTTCGTCGGTCGTGACCTTAAATTCTTGAAAGTCAGTATCGGCTACAAATTGACCGGACCAGCGGGCCAGAATGTCACCCTGTTCGCTGAGCCAGTCGGCCCACTCATCTGATTCGTCGCCTTCCATCAGCCATGGATCCGCCACGGTTGAGAGAGCGTGGCGCTCTCCCCAATTTTCCCACGACTGGAGGTTGAGTTCGGCGAGACACAGCGAATGCCTCTCATTGGAGAGAAGCGGGTAATCCTCTCGGACAAAAACCTCTCGTTCTCGGATCAGCCCGATGAGAGCATCTGGAGCGTCCGAAGAAACGAACAGCCCCTGACCGTGCTTGACCTGACGGATCGACCAGAAACCGGCCCACTCATCGAACTCGGCTAGCTCCGCCCGCATGACGTCAAGGTTCGACTCTCCGACCGCTTGTTCATCATTCGTTCCCCATGTGTGGTATCCGAAAAACGCCCATGCATGGCCGCTGTAAAGCATGTCGACTCCCCAATCCGCGAGAATTTCGTTTCGGTTGCTACTGTCGTTGTGCATTTTTTTCGCTCCCTGTTTGGGTTAGTGGTTGGCTTGTTAGATTCCAGCCTAGCCGGTCGCGGTGGACGATCCACCGCGACTGGCTAGGTAATTCGACCTATTTCAGCGGCTCATCAAAATTCTGACCGTCGAGTCGGAACGTTCACCCTTGTTGAACCTACGCGCCGCTGCACTTTCACTGTGGCTGGTCGGTCGGTCGGTCGTGTGCCACAGCATGCCAGCACGCCAGCCTCCGGCGGCGCTGAAAATGAGGTATGCCTCACGGTAGGGCGAGAACCTGCTTTCGTCCCGATAGAATGAATACGAGATCACTTCATTTTCACCATCGGTGAAAATGGACTTGCGAAGTGGTTTCCACTGTGAAGTGAGTTCAGTGTGAGGGAAGTTGACGCCCGAACCATATGTGTAGTCTTTACAGCGCATCTGAATTTTCTCCTCGGATTGGTGGGTGGCTCATCAGCGCTAGGGTCCCGCCCTAGCGGACGTTTCAGTAGTACTGAAACGTTTCGCCTTTTGTTTTCAGTAGCTCAGCAGCCCCGGTAGTTTTCAGTGTCGCTGACAATATCGCTGGTGAGGTTAGCGATACTTTCAGCCTTGGCCCCCTTCGGCGAACCGGCGAGCCGCCAGGCGAGTGTTTTCAGCGCCAGCCGAACAATCGGCCGGGACTGTTCTTCGGGCTCGTCGATACCGTCGACATACGCCCCCAATTCAGCGAGGCTGCATGTTGCGAAACTATTCGCAAGATAGGTGAGTTCTGGGGCTGAGTTCTGTGTCATGCCTCTAGCCTAGCCGGTCGCCGTGGACGATCCACCGCGACCGACTAGGTAATTCGACTCACTCAATCTTTTCAGTGACGGTGAGGATGTCACAGACATCAACTTTCGGCAGTGACACTGCACCTACAGCGACCAGAATCGCTGCAACACCGATGCACGCAAGCATGATCACGAGCGCCGCAAATACACGCTTCATTTTCAGCTTCATTGAACTAGCTCCTTTTGATTGGTTCGGCTGGACTGTAACGGTAGCGGGCCTCGGCGGACCCGCTACCGTGCTGGTGAATTTTCAGTCGGCGTGAGCGAGCCCAGTGTGAGCGCCGAAAGTGTGAGCGCCGCACACAGAACAATCGACGATCCCGACTGTTGCAGCGAAGCTGTCGATATCGACCGATACGATTAGTTCCGCTGCCGCGAGCGTGGCGCCGTGGTTGGCGTTGAATTCTTCTTCGGTGGCGCTGTTGACATCGGCGTCAAGATGAGTCCAGTCACAGTTGACGACACCTACAGCGCAGCTGTTGCAAAGCAGAACCTCGGCCAGATTTTTTCGGTCGTTGTGCATTTTCGCTCCCTGTTTGGTGGTTGGCTTGCTGGATTCCAGCCTAGTGGGTCGCGGCGGACGTTCCACCGCGACCGACTGGGTAATTCGACTCACTCGATCTTTTCAGCCGCACGGTAGCAGGTCTCGGCGGACCCGTTACCGTGCGGCTGCACTTTCAGCGGTTGCGCAACAAGAATGACCCTGCGGCCGCTATGTGCAGCAAATCCGCAATTTCAGCCTCGCTGGCATCATTCGCTCGGGCAATCTGGTAAGCCATCACATCTGTTGCAAGTTGTGTCCAGCCGGGAGAACTTGCACGATTGATGAAAGCGGAGAGAGTCGGATAGTCCAGCGTCCAAATATCATCGACGCTGAAACCTAGGTGCGTGTTTGCCATTGTGTACTCCTGTGTTCGGTGGGTGACGCTCAGTACGTTGCACCCATCGGCTGAAAATGTCAAGTAGGTCATTTTACCCAATAGGAATCGCTTGACAGGTTAGCACTCGGAGAGTAGCGTTCTGGGCGCTGAAAGAATCTTGAACTTTCACTTGACATGAAAGTTCAGCCCTGCTACACTTTCAGTGGGGCTGAACTTTCACTCGCGCTGAACTTTCACTCGCGCTGAACTTTCACTCGCGCTGAACTTTCACTCGCGCTGAACTTACAGCGCAGCTGTAAGTTCAGCTTAGCTGAATTTACAGGGGTGCTGTCGCGAGCGCGCGCGAAAATTTCCGGGGGAATTTCCGGGGCGCCGCTAGCGGCCGCTGGCGTTCGCTAATATATACAATGAATTAGCGCTAGCGCTATAAGCGCTTAGCGCTTTACGCGTTTAGGATTAAAGCGCTCGCTGGTCGCTAGGTGTCGACCCTCTTACGCTCTCGCCGGTCGGCACCCATTTACGCTTGTGCTCATAAGCTCAGTGTATCACCCTCACACTCCCATCGCACCTAATTACCTTAGATTCCCCCAACGTCTCTAGTCACGCTGTGAGCCTATCTAAGCGTCTCGTCGTGGCACATAGGCGTCTGGTGCCGATAGTGCCAGTCAAGCGCTTAGGTACGCTCACACAAGCGCTGTGGTCGCTTGCCATGGGTCCGTTTGCATCTCTCACTACTGCCCAGTCTCACCAGCGAGTTTTACTTTTCGCATCGCAGAAACGATTGTGCACAACCTAATTTCACACAATGCAATCAGCATGATTACATTGTTATTATATACATGACCATTGCATATATAACAATACTATTAGTGTGCAACTTTTTCGACTGTCAAGAATCTGGGTTTTATGAGTTTCAGAGAAACTCAATTTTCTCAACTGTTGCAATTTCAGTTTTATGGCAAGTAGTTGTTAGCCAATTTACTAGCACAGCTGAAACTTGCTAGGTTGTCCAACGCCTAGCAAGTTTCAGTGTGAGTGTCAGAAGTTTCGGTCGTCTTCGTTCTTCTCTAATTCTTCAATGCGGCGGAAACCAACGCGAATTGCCAAGCGCTTCGCTTTCGCTTCGGAGAGCTTGCGAATTCCCACAGCGTGGACAAAGTGACCTTCAGCAGCCACTACCCCTTCAAATGCGAAGCGCTCTGCCGTGGCGCCACAGTAGAGATCGTACACATCCTCATCATGTTCGGCTTCCCACAGTTCTCCAGCTTCGGCATAGCTCATGACTGCCATTGTCTCGCTCCCGTTTTCGGTGTGGTTGCTTGTGTGTTCTCATCGTAGCAGGTTCCAAACGGAAGCGTGCCAAGTTTTCGGAATTATTTGTTTCAGTGTCACCAAGTATTCTCTAGTGGTTCGGTTTACTCGCTCACCAGTAGCCTGCTAGTGGCACCCTAAGCGTGTCTGAGCGTCTCGCTGCGCTCAGTTTGGCCAGTGGTGCCCAGTGAGCACACAAGCGCTTAGATAGGCTAACAGGATCATTGCAACGCAAAAGCGCCGGACCTTTTCGGTCCGACGCTTTCACTCACTCACCGATTGGGGTATTTCAGTGGCTATGCATGTGCTCCTTTTGGGTTGGGTTGGCAGGGGAGAGATGGTTTCAGTCGTCGGTCAACATGTAGGCAATTGCATCGGCGAGGTAAGAATCGGGCTCGATCTCACCAGCGAGGATCGCGTGACCGATGTACTCAGCTGAGTACACACCGATCCATTCATCGCCAGTGACCACCATGTAGCCAGCGTCGACAAGAGCGTCTTCCGCTTCATCGGACAAATCCGACATGATTTCGAGAAAATCTTCCCTCTCGCTGTCGAGAGCGTAAGCTGTCACAGCGACAGGGTGAGTCGGAATCAGCATGCTGAGCGCTCGGATTACCCTGTTTTCCGACCATGCCAGCGTAGCCCATGACTCAAAGTACTGGGCATTTTCCATTGCGACTTTGTGGTTCATTTTCCTTACTCCCGTTTCGTTCGGTTGGTATGAGTTCTAACTTACTCTAGTCTGACCAGTCTGTCTAGTACCTTTTCAAACTTTCCAATTCTGTCACAGTGAACGAACCTAGCTTAGCCTGGCTGGCCAGTTTTCGACCAGCCAGGCTAGGTTCAGTCTTGCGGAAGCCAAAGACTCGGAGAGACAACTTTCAGCGCTTCTGCACGCTCTCCGATTTCTTCAAGTCGATCCCAGTCGAGCATGTCAGCCCTCACATTCCACAGCGTGGCAGACTGGACGTCGTGCAGACGATGCCACGTTTCCGTTTTCGTCATCCCAAGAAACGCGCAGTTGTCTATCAGCAGTGGAAGGTGCGGGGTGAATTGACCGCCGGTCGTGCGTCCAGTCTCGTCGACCCTGACAATGCGCAGCCGGTATGCAATACTGTAGGTTTTGCTACCCTCGTTGAGCACAGGATACCGGTCGTGCGGAATGTGGCCCAGCTGGCGACCGATCTCGCCGACCCTTGCTGCCATGCGTCGGACGTCTTGGATTGTTGCGATGCTCATTGTGTGCTCCCGTTTTCGTTGTGGCTGCTTGTGTGTTCTCATCGTAGCAGACTCTCAGCCGATGTCCACCAGTTTCTCGGAATTGTTTGTTTTGGTACCACTGCAACTTGCGAGGTTGCCAGTCTGACAAGTTGCAGCAGTGAGTAGTTCACACGACGATGAAGATAACTCCATTGGATGCGATAGTGCGGTGACGATCACCGTACTCATTACCGCGGATAGCATCGTGCGCTTGCGCTTCCAGTCTCTCGACCACTTCGGAGTACTTCGGCGCCGATGGGTTGAGAGAGTCGAGAGTGTCGAGGATTTCTTCACCACCGGGACAGTAACAGTTGTCTTCGATGAGCGTGCGCAGAGCATCGAGAATGACACTGCCATCGCTGGGGAAGTCTGCCAGTCGTGCGAAATACTTGAATTCTTCAACGCCTGTGATGTTCATTTTGCCTGCTCCCGTTTCGTTCGGTTGGTATGAGTTCTAACTTACTCTAGTTTGACTAGCCTGTCTAGTGATTTCTTGAATTGTTTGTTTCAGTAGCTGTGAACTGAAAGTATCGGCTAGCTGGCCAGTCTTGACCAGCTAGCTGATACTAGTTTCAGCTGTCGAGAATGGTTCCGCGGTTGGCGTATCCACAGTCGGTGCTTCCACATACCCAGCAGTCGAAGTAGCCAGTATCGTCCATGACGTTGTCAGTGTCGACACTGATCACCAGTTCAGCCGATGCGAGCGTCGCACCATGGTTATCCTCCCATTCTTCTTCGGTGGCGCTGTCAACATAGAAGTCAAGATGCGTCCAGTCGCTGTTTTCGATCCCAGTAGCGCAGCTGTCGCAAACTGGAACGTCGATGGTGTCTTCGGTCTTGTGCATTGTGTGCTACTCCTCGTTTCGGTGTGTGTTCTCATCGTAGCAGGTTCCGAGCGGAAGCGTGCCACGTTTTCGGATTTGTTTGTTTCAGTGGGGCCTACTCTTCTTCGTCGAACAGCCAGTCGTCGTCGTCAAGTTCGGAAACCGGTTCCAGAACGTAAGCGTTCAGTCCATCGGAAAAGATATTGCCAGTCTCGTACCAGATGTCTTCATTTGGTTCATCGGCGTCGATCAGTTCAGCGATGAGCAGCGCTTTTGCTTCGTCATCACCGAAGACTTCGATCAGTTCAGCGTCAGTGATGTTTTCAGCGAAGAATCCGTTTCCGCTCCAGTAAAACTTTTCCAGATTGCTGCCGCGTCGTGAGAGTGTGAAGGTTTCCATTGTGCGCTCCTGCTCGGTTGGTGATGTCTACAACGTACCACGTCGGTCCAAGATGTCAAGTAGGCAAAATGACTCATCGGCTCAGGTTGCGTGTCGCTCGCTGGTCCGATAACGTAGTGGACATGACGAACAACGAACCCACCACACAGCTCGATCCGCTCTGCTTTTATCTGGAGTACCGAAACGACTTTCTCACTGTTGAGGGAATTGCGGATTGGTACTACATTGAAGTAGAGACGGCCTCCGACTTGATTCAGCGGGGCCGAACCAAGCACGAAGAACTCATCGACGCTCAGTGAGACTGAAAGTTCAGCCGGGCTGCATGTGCGGTCCGGCTGAATTTTCACCGGTAGTAAAAGTTCAGCGAGTATGAAACTTCGGCAGCGCCGCAGGCAACGAGGGGACCCCAAAATTCCCGGCGAAAAATCCGGGGTCGCCGGTTTGCGCCGCTAGGGGGCGGCGGGGTTTGCTTATATATAAAATAACACCTATTGATTATTTATTGTAAGCGCTAGCGCTTATTTGCTTTTGGTTTTAGCGCTTGTTCTTTTAGCTCGGTTGGTCCTAGCTAGCCAATCGATGTATCTCGCTTGGGTTGATGTCGCTTGTGTTACCCAGTCTATCGGGCCAGCGCACCATGCGCAACCGATTTGCCAACATTGGCCTAAAAATATTAGAGCGCCTATGAGCCATCCTAAGCGCTCGATTCTCACGCATGGTGTGATCGGTGCCAGTAACACTAACAGCGTCTTAGGTGGCACCCCGGCGGGCCATGCTGGCAAGCGTGACCGACTCGCACCAATAGCAGGATGTCTCGTCGGCTCACTCAACACATTGGGAGTTACATTGTGTACAACCTAATTGCATTCAACATAACACCATTGTAATTCCATCATCAGTAATTACATAACCATTGAATATATAACAATGTATATAGCGCTGAACTTTTCTGGCTACCAAGAAACTGGCTTTTGTGAGATTGCAAGAATCTCAATTTTACCAGTTGCTGAAAGTTCAGTTTTGTAGTAAGTAGCTAGTACTGATTTTACGCGACAATACACAGCAGGTGGGAATGTTCCCACCTGCTGTGTATTGATTTGTTTCAATAGTGCACACTCATGACAGCGTTTCGGATGTCCGGGGCTGCTCCGATTGTGCCATCGGCGATTGTCTCGCCATCGCAGTCGAGAATGATGGCATGGGAGAATTGCCCAACACGGCGAGCGCCTGAGGTTGCGCTCAGGAGTCCACGCCCCAGCGGTCCACCGATGATGAACTGGGCACCCCATGGGGTGTCGGTGTTCTTATCGTACATTTCGGTCTTCTTTCGTTCAGCTTGCCTGAAGCGAATCACGCCCATTTCGGTCAGGGCAATTTCGTAGAAGTACCCACTGTTTCGGAGGTCTAGCACCGTGTTGAAGATGGAATCAGTTTTCATTGTCTTTGCTCCTTGTGTTTGCGGTGTGTCCCCATCGTAGCATGTCACGATGGGGACAACAACCGATTTGGGGGATTTCTTAGAAAGAATCTATTGTTCTGTACCTGCGCAGCATTTCCCCGATTACCGCCCCACAGTCCCCAAGAATTGGTTGAGAACTAATGCCGTGAATGTACCTACCCTTCCGCGCCCAACTTGGCAAGTCTGGGTCATTGCATTTTACTATGGTGCCGAGTAAGTGGCCATCGCTGGTTCTGACCAAAATCTCATCACGGTTTTTGTCGTAGTTCAGGTTCACGATCACAACGATTTGCGCTCCTCGTGTTTGCGGTGTGTCCTCATCGTATCATGCCACGATGGGGACAACAACCGATTTGGTGGAATTAGTTGGACAATTCCACTTCCCTGAAGACAGCGTAGTGGTCATTCCAGCACGGGCCAATTGTGTCCACGCTAGAGATGTCACCAGCGTTCATTGCCGATTCGACTCTATCGTCGAAAGTCTCGCCATCGTAGTCATCTAGTGCCAAGTCGTGATTGTCGACTGGTTCGCCGGTGGCAACACCATGCTGATTTGCAATCTCGAATGCATCTTGCAGGTTGTGTGCAAATACAGCGCAGCGGTAGCCGAACTGCTCACCAATGAGCCATAGCGACCCATGGTTGTGCCCGCCGACCAATGGAATGCTGGTCCCATTGTATCGAATGAATCGCTTTTCTGGCAGCTCTTGGAAGGTTTTCATTGTCTTTGCTCCTTGTGTTTGCGGTGTGTCCCCATCGTATCATGTCACGATGGGGACCACAACCGATTTGGTGGATTTGTTTGTTTCAGCCCAACTGATTCATGTGGTGAAGAACCCACTTCAGCTGATCTGAATCAAGAATGAACATGTCGCCAGACATATCGGAAATCTCCACCAAAAGAGAGTTTCCAATTGTGAGTACTACCCTGACGGCCGTCCCGCATCTCCATGCTTTCACGACGCTGTTTTCGATTGCGTCAGAGTCGAACTCTGGGAACTGGCTAGTGCCACGACGGAACCGGTCGAATGAGATACGAACTGTCCCGCTGTCCCTGCCATAGGAAATGAACGTGAATTCGATCATCTTAGTGGAACCGATGATCTTGATTCGACCAGACAGTTCTCCGTCGGGTTCGATTTCCCATGTGCTGGAAATGATGGTTTCGGTTGGGGTTTGCATTTTGCTGCTCCTCGTGTGGTGTGTTCGGGGTATGTAACTAACTTACCAAATGGCTATCGGGATTGCAACTGATTTCTCGGATTGTTTGTTGCGGTACTACTGCACCACCGACAGCGAAACTCACTGTCGGTGGTGATTGCTCAGCAGGATTGCATCATCTCGAACGTTACAGCGACACCGAGAACAGTTGCGGCCGGTCGCCAAACGTCGGGGTCCTGATCGTCGTCGAGAAGGTCCATCATCTTTTGCGCCTCAGTTGAAATTTCATCTTCGGTGTACCATTCACCATAGGTGTAACTGGCGCTGGACTCTCCATTGTCCCAGTCAATGTAAATTTCGACATCCATATCCGCTGCGAACACGTCGGCATTGTAGAGACTGATCTCGAATAGTTCGGGGTCACTGTAGCCACTCCGAATGTCGGCGCCTCGGTGGATTGACAGTACTGCGTAGTCTTTTCCTTCGTAGTGAAACTGAGCGAATACGAACTCATCGCTCAAACTGTTCTCCCAGTTGTACGTATTGAGGACGCCTCGCTCGCTGTCCATCTGCTCAGCGAATGCCCAGAGTCCAACGAGATGATCGTCGGCATGTTCGGCCCACATTGCCGACACGGGGCTGCCATCGGCCACCACTTCGAGCCGATCCCGAAGGTAGTGAAAGGTGCTCACGTAGGGGTACCACGACGTGTCTACGGTGGGCTGAGCGAGAAAGTGGTCGACCGCCGAGAGTCCAGACTTCTCGACCTCTCGCTGGGCGATCTGCCAACCACGACCGCTTGAACCGCCACTGTCACACATGGCGACCCCGGTGCTGGTGACCATCATGTTGGCGAGAGTTTGTTCTGTCTTTGTGCTCATTGTGTGCTCCTCGTTTCGTTGGTGATTCCAGTATGGCATGGCTCAGTGTCAATTGCAACCGATTTGTCAGATTGTTTGTTGCGGTATCGCTACACCACCGACAGCGAGTGAGTCTCACTGTCGGTGGTGATTGCTCAGTACATGATCCAACCCTTCGGGCTTTCTAGCCCGCCTTCCACCAGACCCATATCTGTCTTCGATGCTGCTGTCAGCTTCTCACCAAGCTCACAGTAAGCGGCGTCTTCGTCTTTCCAGTAGCGATCCCAAAAGCCGGTACCGTGGCCCAAGCTCGTGAGCACCCAGTCGTGAGCGATCCGGCCGTGATCATTGTGCCAGATCGAATCATCGAAATCGGCTTCGTCAAGAAGCTTCACAGCGTGTGCATAGAACGGAGCGAACGCTGTCGCCAGCTCGGTTCGATCGGCTTCGGTCACCCATGAGATATCGTCGTCGTCATGGGGGCCAGGAGTCTCACAGAATGACATCGGCTCTGCATCGGAGAAGATCAATCCAACCCAGATGACCGATTGCAAAAGGTCGTCGATCACTTCGGATGATGCTTCGGTGTGAGTGTCCATTGTGCTGCTCCTTGTTTCGTTGGTGATTCCAGTATGGCATGGCTCAGTGTCAATTGCAACTGATTTGTTGGATTGTTTGTTGCGGTACCACTGCAACATGCCAAGTAGACAAAATGACTCATCGTGTGATGTTGTGTGTTCGGTGGTTGGCGAGTAGCATGGTAAACACAAGCGAGTAGGGCAACTTCGGGGCGAGAGCTTCGCAGGCAAAGGGAGGACCCCGAGTTTTCCTGTGATATTTTGAGGGTCGCCTAGTTGCACCACTTTTCGTGGTGTGCTCCTAGTATATCGTGGATTCGCTGCAATCACAAGTGATTTGCTAAATTGTTTGTTTCAGAGGATCGCGTCGGTGTTAGCTTACACGTAATCTCGACCAGACACCCGAGTTTTGCCAGACACCAAGGCGCTGCCAGACACCAAGGCGTTGTCAAACACCCGAGCCTTGCCAAACACCAAGGCGTTGCCAGAGACCACGGCGCTGTCGTGCACTAAGGCATTCTCGAACACTTTAGCCTCCCCGGACACCCAAGCGTTGCCAAACACCAAGGCGTTGCCAGACACCAAGGCCTTGCCAAACACCACGGCGCTGTCGTACACCAAGGCACTGTCGTACACCTGAGCGTTGTCAAACACCTGAGCGTTGTCAAACACCCGAACCTTCCCAAACACCCGAACCTTCCCAGACACCCGAGCCTTGCCAAACACCACGGCGTTGCCAGAGACCAAGGCGTTATCAGACACCCGAGCGTTGCCAGAGACCCGAGCGTCAAAACCGATAGTGGCAGTGGGTGTCACGGTGGCAGTAGGCTCAACCCAACCACCGACGGACCCATCGGGGTTCGTGTGCCGCCTGGAATCGACGTGCATGTCTGCGGGGACTGTGTTGTCACTCATTGTGTGCTCCTTGTTGTGTGATGTGTTCTCAGTGTAGCGGGTGAGCGTGTCACTCGCAAGCGATTGTTTGGATTTGTTTTCAGAAGATCCCTTCAGCGGTAGCGCCAACGTAATCTCAGCCAAACACCCGAGTTTTGCCAGACACCCGAGCGCTGCCAGACACCCGAGCGTTGCCAAACACCGAGGCGCTGCCAGACACCACGGCGCTGTCGAACACTTCAGTCTCCCCAGACACCCGAGCCCTGCCAAACACCAAGGCGCTGCCAGAGACCAAGGCGCTGCCAGACACCTGAGCGTTGTCGTACACCTGAGCGTTGTCGCACACCTGAGCGTTGCCAGACACAAAGGCGCTGCCAGACACCCGAGCCTCCCCAGACACCCGAGCCTTGCCAGACACCAAGGCGTTGCCAGACACCAAGGCGCTGTCGTACACCTGAGCCTTGCCAAACACCTGAGCCTTCCCAGACACCCGAACCTTCCCAGACACCCGAGCCTTGCCAAACACCACGGCGCTGTCGTACACCTGAGCGTTGTCAAACACCTGAGCGTTGTCAAACACCTTGGCGCTGTCGTACACCAAGGCATTCTCGAACACTTTAGCCTCCCCAGACACCCGAGCGTTGTCAAAGACCAAGGCGTTGCCAAACACCACAGCGCTGTCGTACACCCGAGCGCTGCCAGAGACCACAACGCTGTCGTACACCCGAGCGTTGTCAGAGACCAAGGCGTTGCCAGACACCCGAGCGTTGCCAGACACCAAGGCCTCCCCAGACACCCGAGCATCAAAACCGATAGTGGCAGTGGGTGTCACGGTGGCAGTAGGCTCAACCCAACCACCGACGGACCCATCGGGGTTCGTGTGCCGCCTGGAATCGACGTGCATGTCTGCGGGGACTGTGTTGTCACTCATTGTGTGCTCCTTGTTGTGTGATGTGTTCTCAGTGTAGCGGGTGAGCGTGTCACTCGCAAGCGATTGTTTGGATTTGTTTTCAGAATGAGAGGTCGAGCGTCTCAGGATCGGTGTCATCGTAGCCGCCGGTGGTAGGCTCATCGTAGAACCGGGCGTGCTCAGCACATGGCGCCTCTACAGCGTCGGGGTGAATGCTGTTACCCAGCATCGGGGGCTGGTCCGGGCATCCTGGGCAGTAGCTCATGTTCATTTGCGCTCCTCGGTTGGTGGGATGTCTACAACGTACCATGTCGAGACCAGATGTCAAGTAGGCAAAATTACCTATCGTGTGAGGTTGTGTGCTGCTCGCTGGTCCGGTAGCGTGGTTCACATGACGAACAACAAAGACATTGACCGATTCGACGAAGGGGAGGCTACCGGGTATGCTCGTGGTTTCCGTGATGGCAAGGAAGAAGGTATCGAAAAGGGTAGGGAAATGGGATTCGAGGAAGGTCTACGTGCCGCTGAAATGACCGCCATGAGACAACAGAATGGATAAAAGTTTCAGCAGGGCTGCACATGCGACCCTGATGAACTTTCACCAAAGCTAAACTTTCACCTGCGCCGAACTTTCGGCGGGGCTGCACGGAGCGCGCCCGAAAACTCCGGGGGAAAATCCGGGGTCGCCAAGTGGCCCGCTAGAGGGGGGCGGGGTTTGCAATATATAAATAATTATATTTAGCCCTAGCGCTTAGCGCTTTATAGATTCTTATTTTTCACTAAAGGTTTTATCAATGCCACCAGCTCGTGGGTATTAGCCCTTAGCTAGGTTTTCATTCGTGTGACCCCAGTATAGCTTCAGCCAGCCAGTGACGCAACCTGTAGGTAGCGTTTGTTTACCTAATATCATACAGCCTCTGAGAGCCATCCTAAGAGCTTGTGCTAGCTATCCCCACTAATCACCACCATTAGCTATTGCGTAGCCTTAGGAGGCATGTGTGCGGCTCTGAGTGCAAGTTGTGTGTCGGGTGTACCTACAGGTGCGTAAGCTAACATAATCACTATTGTAAGCATCACAAAATAAATTGTGTACAACGTATTTGCATATAAGATTGGAATCATGTAATTCATTACAATTAATTACATCACTATTGTATATATAACAATACCTATAGCGTGTAACTTTTCTGATCCCTAAGAAACTGACTTTTGCGAAACTACAAGTTTTTCAATTTTGTCAGTTACCAAGAAATCAGTTTTTACCAACTAATACAAATTCAATTTTATGAGTAGCTGAAGTTTGTCAACTTTGTGAGAAGTTCAGTCGTGGACTGAAACGTAGCTTCCGTCAAGCTGTTCACCAATTATGTCAAGCTCAACCGAAAATCCACCTTATTTGTGCCTCAGCGTAACCATCAACCTTGCCTTCATCGTAGCCCCTGTGGTAACCATCAAAACGACCATCAGAGTAACCGTCATTTTCACCGTATTCGTAGCCTTGTTTCAGTCCGGCCATGTAAGCCTTTTGCTCTGCCTCGGTAGTGAGCCCGAGTGCTTCAAAGTATACATCTGTTTCTGTTTTATTCATGACTTTCTCCTTGTTTGGTGGTGTGTGACTTCATCGTAGCAGGCCACGGCGTGAACCACTACGGGTTTTCGAGATTGTTTCAGACTTCTGTTTCTTTAGCAGCATTGAGAATGTTTTTAACAACTTTGTTGTGATCTCGGCTTACAAAGTCTTCAACACGCCTCTTCAGAACTACAAACGTTCCACGCACGGCAGGATAACCTTTTGCCACATGGGTCTCACCCATGGCACCTGTCATGGGATCGAAAGCCATGATCTCCACTTCGCTCACCGGTGAATCATCTGACATGCCGTAAGTGCAAAGCACTACGTCAATGTAGCTTCCGTCAAGTTGTTCGCCAATCATTTCCAAGCCAAGCCTGTAAAAGCCCTCATCTAATCCTCTGCCGTATGAGGCGAGGTCAACATCAAAAGCATTTTGCCAATCACTCAAAGTAGTTGGCTTGGAGTTGAGAATTTGCATTGCGTTCTCCTTGTGTTTGGTGTGACTTCATCGTAGCAGGTGTTGGTCAGTAACACAACCAGTTCTGGAAATAGTTTCCAGACGCACAGCATCTAGTTTCTAGTCTCTGGTTGTCTGATCCAAGAGCATCCATTTTGCATGTGATACCCTTTTATTAATCTCTTATCCTAGTTTCCAATTACCTGCTATATATCAATAGCGAAAACAATTCTCAAAAACTGACAACCAAAAACCTGATGTTTGCGTGAAAGCCGAAAAAAGAGCTGTACCGGGGGATTTTGATGCAACTAATCTAATCTAAACTAAACGCTACCAAGCTAAACGCAACTAATGATCTAAACTAAACGCAACTAATAATCTAAATGTGGATAAGCTAATCCGTATCCGTATCCGATCATTACGCATATCCATGCAAAACAACATCATCAGCTAGCTACCAGTAACCAGTAACCAGTAACCAGTAACCAGTAACCAGTAACCAGTAACCAGTACGTCTCCAATACTAGCTACTAGCTACTAGTAGCCAATCATTACATATATTTATGTAATACGATAATACAAGCACAACACCAGCTACCAGTAATTAGTACCTAGCTACCAGATACAACTAGTCATACAACTAGTCATACAACTAGTCATACAACTAGTCATACAACTAGTCACCAGTGTTAGTCTTGGCTTTGGCCAAGGGTGTGTACTTGAGCCCAAACATTTTTGCAATGCTTTCTGCATAGCGTTCGCCGTCTGGGTTTCTCGTCGACTTGTCTTCCCACCAATGCTTATCATGCAATTCCTGCATTTGGAGTGCAAGCCCATAAATTACGTGGAAGCCATACTTTTCTGGATCAGGCCAAGCTACACCATCGAGGTCTGCGTACCTGATCATGAAGTCTTTGTCAATCCCCAAGGTATTGTCATCTACCAGCGAAATATGATCATCAGGAATAGTGCACCCAATGGCGCACGCATTGCCAAGACTGCCTCTAAGGGCGCACATCCTCCCGTTGGCGGACCGACACTCTTGCTGTCGCAAATGTGCCATAACCGTGTCGAACCACTGCTGTGGCGTTTCAATTTTCATTTCATTTCTCCTTGTGTTGTTGTGGCGTGTACTGAAGTCCAAAATCTTCTGCAACCCGCATTGCATAGTATTCACTCTTAGGGTCTCTTATTACCTTGCTTTCCCACCATAGGCTATCGTGAAGCTGTTGCAAGCTAATCCCAAGCCTTTTCACCTTCTCGAACCCATACTCTTCTGGATCAGGCCACGCAATGCCGTCGAGATCAGAATACAAGTGCATAAAATCTGCACCAAATATCACTGCACCATGTGTTAAAGATACGTGCCCATCAGGGATGGTGCATCCAATAGCGCAACTGTTGCCATCTGAAGTGCGCAAAGCGCAATAGCCGTTAACGACAGA
>ENA-ORXU01001387-ORXU01001387.1-marine-metagenome-genome-assembly--contig:-NODE-1387-length-20218-cov-4.619781_pt1 | contig 20218 bp, 11 predicted proteins | sample MGYA00237869_ERZ511484 | MGnify/ENA metagenome assembly ERZ511484
ATATCGAAGCAGATGTGACTCGCATTACAAGCAGAGCACAATGGTCATATCACACCACTCACTTCAAGACAAATGGGCGAGATCCACCCGTAACAAATACGTACGCCAACGACACTCATGATATATCGCCTATAGTCCTGACTGAGTGTCAGTTACATCGCAGAAAAACATTTACCAAAAATCCTATTGCACGAAATGGGTTGTACTAAGCACAAATCTACAGACAGATAAGTGGCGTTCTCGCTAAGTGCCTATGAGCAGAGAGATCCTATAATTAATTAGCAGGCGCTACAGGCGCAGTAGGTTTTTCCTTTTTTCGCTCCCATCGTATCTGAGTAGCATTATCTTCAAATGTACTTGTCCCTGCTAGGACGACCTTATCATTATTATGCAACAGACGCCACTCGCTTCGCTTGCTGCCATCCACCGGTATCAACTCCAGAGTCTTGAGCTCATTATCATACCGGTATTCACCAGCGCTTGTCTTGTCAGCATATTCACCGAGCTCGTAGGTCCAGTCATCATGAAATTTGATCCACCGCCCAGCGTATGATTCCCGAGGTACTTCTTCATCGATGCGGTCGATATAGGTGTACCAGAAAAGGTCCGCCGTTAAGAAAGTCCACTTAGAAGGATCTTTGTCAGGAGCTACAACTTTCAGATCTGAAGCAGCTGTGTGCCTATCTTTTTTGGAGTCCGCGCTACATGACACAGAAAGGCTGAGCAACACAAGAAGGCAAAGTGATATGATATCTTTCATACTATTGTGATTCGGATGAGAAAGCAAAGGTCTACTATATATGATACTCTAAGCGATAGCGTGCTTGAGTTTCTTCATCAATGTGGCGTAGATGTGCAATCTGATCATGTCCTAGTGGCGGTATCAGGCGGTATGGACTCCATCCTGCTACATGATCTACTTAGTTCTCATTTGCCCGGCAGGGCTCATATAGCCCATGTTAATTATGAGAAGCGAGAAGGAGAGTCACGCTTGGATGAGCAGCTGGTGAGGGAGCGAGCTGTCGCTCAAAAGTGTACTTTCCATCTAAAGAAATGGTCTGACTGGTCAGCTGATGATCAGCGAGGCAATTTTCAAGATAGAGCAAGAAACACGCGATACGATTGGATGCGCACGCTGTGTGAAGAGAATGACTATCGCGGAATCTATGTAGGCCATCATCTGGATGATCAACTAGAGACTTTTCTGATAGCCCTATCACGTGGTGCCGGCGTCACTGGTCTACGAGCTATGAGTCCTGTACGTGACCTGATTCATCGACCGCTTCTCTCCTATTCTCGCGATCATATCAACTCAGCCGTCACGACACGCGGACTGAGCTATCGTCATGATCAAAGCAATGATACCCAGGATTACCTGCGGAATCGAGTACGTGGCGAGCTCGTACCTGTGATGAAATCCCTATTCCCAGATATATTATCTCAACTGGAGTACAGCATAGACAGTCTGCGCAGTCACAAGAAGATCTGGGAAGAAGTACGAGGTCCAGAAGTAATTCCTCCTTACACGCCCCAGAGCGAAGCTGATTACATGCGTCTGTATTATTCACTTCAGCGATCAGGCATCAGCCGAGAGCAGTGGCGAGATATGCGCTATCATCTTGCTACAGAAGCAGGGACACGCACGTTCCATCTTGGGGATGGTAAGACGGTCACCACATCTCGTGGTACGGTGTATGATGATAGCAAGAATGATCATAAGATGCATGTGGACTCTCTGCATATATATCCAGGCATGTACACCATAGGTGAGTATAAACTCAGCATCTCTGTCCTCGATAGGCCTATAGAGATAGCACCACATCAGATCATTATTCCTATAAGATATAGGGAATCACAAGTGACCATAAGATCAGTACGTGAGGGAGATTCCTTCTTGCCATTTGGAATGAAAGGACGGAAAAAAGTATCGGATTATATGATCGATGAGAAATATAGCCCTGTGCAGAAAACCAACCAGCTCTTGCTTATTGATCATAGAGACGATTTGCTATGGGTTATAGGTCGCAGAGCAAGCGAGCTTACAAGAGTAGGTCACGATCAGCCATGTCTATTACTGACGTGGTCAGAAGCCTGATTACTGATCACCCTTGCGTGGTCGCCCCATTAGATCTCTCTTTACTGTGGGCTCTGGTTGATCTTCTGGAGTAGCTTGCTCCAGAGTTTGCTCAAAGAGGAACTCCTCATAGTACCATGCCCCATCTCGCTCACGATAGATCTCATAGCTTCCATCTTGGACAAGCAGGGGCTCTGAGAGATAGCTCTGCTCAGCTACGAGCATGATGTGATTATGGCTGAGTACTGACCCGTCTTCACTTACATTGAAACTTACACTTGCTGGATCTGAGTACTTGATAATCACACGTTTGCGTATATCATCGCGACTAGATTGATTTTCTTTTATGAATATGGGAGCCCCAAGACTAGGTGAGCCATCAGGGTTGATGACCAGCACATCAGCGATCTTCAGGTCATAGGCAGGCACATGCTTATTCAAGCCGAGAAGTATGACATAGGCTTGGCCTTGAGCGGTGGTATCGCTATGCGTATTGTAGTAGTAGGCTCCTATCCACTCGTCTGGGCCTAGAGTCTCTCGAGTGGCACTGTACAGATCTTCACCTGCCGCAGAGAACGCAATCAATTTTGGTGAGAGGACATGGCGATAATAGGCGTGATAGTCATGGGTATTCTCACCTTCCACCTGCCAGTTATACAGTACCCAGCTGGAGTCAGCAGGTCTGATCTCATTGATGTAGGGACTATTGACACTGAAACTCACATCTGAGTCAGCCGCCTCAGCTAGAAAATTGCTTAGAAATTGCTCATGGGCCATCTCGCGGTGAGCAGCTAGATTCATATGGGTAAACGCATCTGCGTAAAAATCCAGACTAAGTTGACCGATCGCCAGTGTCGGCAAAGTTATCAATACACACACGAGTAAATTCTTCATATTTCTTCTAACGCATAAAGTCATATACGTATGCTTAAGAAAGACTTAAAACAGTCCAGATCTAGCTGAGATCGGAATGATCTGCCACTATCTGTAAGTAATCTGGTCTTTCCGCAGCAGTGCTATGACGATATTCGTACACTACTCTACCTTGCTTAACTAAGAATACACCCGGCATCTGGAATCCATCTCCCAGTATAGCACCTGGATAGTGTCCCTTGCTTGCAGCTTCAAAGCCACGGAGAAACACTGTAAAACTAGCCAATTGACTCGCGCGACCTCTTCCTAGATGAAACATCTTGTAGAAAGACTGATCTGGGCTCGCTACTCTCGGCATGTGGGCGAGTTTGTACTTATCAAAAAATGGCTGAGCATCTGACTCTTCACCCATATGGACAAATACTACCTGTACATTGCGATCCTTGAGTTCACTCTCAATATTTCTTATATCCTCGAGCGCTTCTTTACAGAACACGCAACCAAAATGCCTCAAAAAGACCAATAAGATCGGAAAATTATGAGATAGAGTCTTCAGATCAGTACCATGATTGGTCACCATCTGCTCTAGTACGTTGGAGTTTATCGACATGAATTTAGTATCACAGTGTCTAGCATCGTTTATGAAGCTTTGATGTTATCATAGGTCTGCATTACAGCTTGCACGTGCTCACAGCTATCGCTTAGCATTGCCTTCTCGTCATCATTGAGTTCTAACTCTATGATACGTTCTATACCATTCTTACCTAGCACTACCGGCACACCTAAGTAGACATCATTGAGTCCGTATTCACCATCTAGTGATACACAACAAGGGAAGATTCTCTTTTCATCACGCACAATAGTCTCGACCATCTGAGCTGCTGCTGCACCTGGCGCATACCATGCTGACGTACCCATGAGCTTGACGAGTTCACCACCACCTTTCTTGGTTCGCTCTACGATAGCATCGATTTTATCAGAGGCTAGCATATCAGTGATCGGAATTCCCGACACGGTTGTATACCTTGGAAGAGGTACCATAGTATCACCATGACCACCCATAAGTACAGCTTGGAAATCCTTGGGTGATATGCCCAGCTCCATACTCAGAAAGGCACGATAGCGTGCCGTATCTAGGATACCTGCCATACCAAATACTCGAGACTTGTCGAGTCCGCTTGCCGTATGTGCGGCATAGGTCATGACATCAAGAGGATTAGAAACTATGATGATGATAGGATTAGGAGTATGCTCTAGGATAGAAGATGTGACGGAGCTGACAATCTTAGCATTGGTAGAGATCAAATCATCGCGACTCATGCCAGGCTTGCGTGGTATACCGGCGGTGATCACTACTATGTCGCTACCAGCTGTGTCGGCATAGTCCGCAGTCCCGGAGAGGCGTGTAGAGTAGTAGTCTATGGGTGCCTGCTGATAGGTGTCTAGAGCTTTACCCTTGGCCATATCGCCCTTGAGATCAAGTAGAACGATCTCGTTCACTACATCCTTGTGAGCTAACACATTTGCTACGGTTGCACCTACATTACCGGCGCCTACTACTGTTACTTTCGTCATGATACTATTAGAGATATGATTTATGTGATTGTATATATAGTCACAAAAGTAACTCGTGCGACGGTTATATGTTGTCTTCAGGAGGAGGTACTAGCACGTCACAGTTATCTTTGAGATCTTTAACAAGTAGATATGAAAAGCAAGGAAATAAGACTATCCATAATTCTCGTCGCACTGGTGTGCTTCATCATGACACCTGCACAAGGAGTCCTCGCACAAGTCTGTGGTCACGTGGCCACTCCTCAGGATGAGGATCGTCTATTGGCGAATAAAGAGGTGATGTATGATATCGTGCGAGACAGGACATCAACTAGCTATGTGCCGATCAAGTTTCACTTAGTTGCTCGTAGTGACGGATCGGGTCGTATCGCTGAGAGTGAAATCCTGGAGCAGCTCTGTGTGGTCAATGATCAATATGCTGCGCAGGATCTTCAGTTCTTCATTAATGATGGTTTCAATTACATTAATAATGATGCAGTATACGAAAACCCGCAATCACAAGATTTTGTCATGGATATAGCCCGTGATAGAGATGCAGTCAATGTCTACTGTGTGAATAGTGCTGGTGGAGGTGCAGGTGTAGTCACACTAGGCTATTACGACCCAAGAAATGACTGGGTGGTCATGGCTAATAGTGCAACCCGAGCTGCTGAAAGCGAATTTGCCCATGAGCTAGGTCACTTCTTTAGCCTACTGCATCCTCACAATGGATGGGACTGCGAGCAATACGATGAAGCTCTGCACGGTAACCCTGTCAATATCTCTACGGCTCCTTGTAATAGTCGAGCAGTAGAATTCGAAGACCGGACAAATTGTAATAGCTCTGGAGACTTCCTCTGCGACACTCCAGCAGATTATCTATTTGGACTGGGATGGCCTTCCTGTGAATACACGCGAGAAGTCCAAGATCCCAATGGTGACATTGTAGATCCAGATGAGACAAACTTCATGGGTTATTTCTTACAGTGCCCAGTAGATGTCTATACATGGAGTGATCAGCAAGTCTTAGCCATCAGAGCTGACTATGAGTCTGGAGCTAGAAACTATCTCCGCCGATCTACGCCAGAGTCCATTGAGATCGTGACAGAGCGAGCTGTTCTCCTCAGTCCAGCAGATGGTGAAGTGGTGGATGATCCTGATCAAGCACTATTAACTTGGGAAGCAGTACCCGGTGCAAGCATGTACCTTGTAGAAGTGGACGAACTTCCATCATTCTCGTTTGCCCTGCGTGGATTCCTAGTGAGTGAAGAGTCAATAATAGTGGATGATCTCCTTGAAAATAAAAATTATTTTTGGCGAGTAAGAGGCCTCTCTGACGTAAGCACATGTGCTTCACCATCAGCACGTAATCGATTCCGTACGAGCTTAAATACCGCTACACAAGATCTCTCTAAAGACCTAGGTGTTTCTCTCTTTCCCAATCCAGTCATCGCTGGATCTGATGCTATCGTCATGGTGAATGAAGGAGTGCTCATCACATCAGTGGAGGTAAGGACCTTAGCTGGTAATCATGTTTCAAGCCTATTGGCGAGAGGCAATCGCGTGACCATACCGTCAGCTGATATGCCTCAGGGTATATACATAGTAGAAATCGTGACGGATCAGGGAAACGCTATTCAAAAACTTATTCAGCTGTAGACTATGAAGTATACCTTATCTCTTTTCCTTCTCTTTGCCGTCATCGGACTCAATGCACAGTCTGAGCCTCATCCATGTGGATCACAGCCCATCATAAGTAAGTGGTATAAGAAATATGTCGCTAATCCACATGTCTACAGGACACATGATAGCCTAGTCTATGTACCCATGAAAATTCACAATGTGGGAAGTGATAATGGTACAGGCCTATTCAGCATGGAGAGACTTCTGGATGCGCTATGCACGCTTAATGATGATTATCGTCAAGCTAAGATTCAGTTTTATCTGCTTGGCGATATAGATACCATCTTTAATAGCGCTTACAACTCACATGACAATGCACTTGAGGGTGCAGAAATGATGTTTGCAAATAATGTTGATAGTGCTATCAATGTATATTTTGTCTCTAATCCTGCGGGCAATTGTGGTTATAACCTACCCTATGCAGGTATAGCTATGAATAAAGGATGTTCTGGTCCTAGCGATCACACCTTTGCACATGAAGTCGGCCACAATCTATCCGTACAGCATCCACATCTTGGGTGGGATGGAAACGTCTATAATCCAAGTGAGCCTACACCCACTACGGTCACATATGACTACACTTACTTCAAGGATACACTGATACTTGACACGCTTATCATAGATACAAGTATCGTAGAGCTTGTGGATGGATCTAATTGCAACATTGCAGGTGATTTTCTATGTGATACGGGCCCTGACTACCTTAGTAGTCGATGGCAATGTAACTCGGACACGATGAGCAGCTCTAGTCAAGAGGATCCTACTGGTAGAAGTTTTAGATCAGACGCCTCACAGATCATGTCTTATGCACTTGATAACTGCTCCTATAGATTTACTCCTGAGCAAATAGCGCTTGCGCGAGCTAACCTATTTGATCAAAAGTCTCACTACCTGGATCGTGAGGAGCCACAGGAAGAGATCATGGACGAGATTGTACTCAGTGAGCCGTTTGATGAGCAGATCGTACCTGCAGAATTTGTAGAGTTTCTCTGGGATGAAGCAGGTGTAGCTGACCAGTACATATTTGAGCTCAGCAGATTGCGGTCGTTCTCCTTCACAGATATATCTATGGTGGTCAATGGCAATAGCTTGACCTTAGAGGATCTGCAGATTGATAGAGTTTATTACTGGAGAGTCCGACCATTCAGTCGATACAGCTTTTGCAATGACTTTAGCGAAGCTTCTGAGTTCTTGACATCAGAGACGGTGGCCACGGCTGATGTAGATGGTACGAACTATGACATATTCCCTACTGTGCTATCAGGTTCAGGTGAGATTACAATTCTGTCAGAATCCACGACTACAGCGGGGCTTTCTTTTTCTCTTAGATCCATCACCGGTGCGGAAGTATCTTATGGACAGTTGGAGGACAACGGCAAGATCGTACTAGCTCATCAAGTTCCAGGAATCTACTTACTTTCTCTATCACAGGGAGGATCTAGACATGTGCAGAAGATTGTCATTCAGTGATGATAAAGCCACGATCTGGCTTACTCGTAGTTAGGCACGCAGTGACTTGCTCGCTCTTGATCTCCTTGATAGCATGTAAGTCTGATACATCCATTGTCTACAGTGATCTAGACAACGCTGCTAAAATAGCTCAGTTAACATACGGCGGAGACATACAGGTCATAGCTCTTGGCAGCTGTAATCGAACTAGCGAGCCTCAAGAGTACTGGAAGACCATTGCACTGCAGGATCCAAACCTCTGGATCTGGCTCGGTGACATCATCTATGGCGATAGTGAAAACCCAGAAGTGCTGAAGAGAAAGTACGACAGGCAGTTGGCCTCTTCTGACTATCAGGAATTCGCCTCGGACGTACCTATCATTGGCATATGGGATGATCATGACTATGGAGTCAATAATGGCGGAAAGGAATATAAGATCAAGGATGATAGTAGAGACCTACTCTTTGATTTTTTGGATGTGGCTGACAATTATAAGGCTAAGCAAGGCGCCTATCAGTCTTATACATTTGGGCGAAAGCCTCAAATCAAAATCATCTTGCTAGACGCACGCTACTTCCGTGACCTCGTGCGATACCGAGACCGAAAGACTGTTCCTTCCAAACTAGGAACCATACTTGGCAAAAAGCAGTGGAAATGGCTTGAAACAGAATTAGAGGACAGCAAAGCAGATATACATCTGATCGCTTCTGGGATACAATTTCTTCCTGAAGAACATCCCTATGAGAAATGGGCTAACTTCCCCAAGGAAAGAGAGAAACTGCTTGACCTACTGGCAGAGCATGACGTATCACACCCTATCCTTCTATCAGGGGATCGACACTTAGCTGAGATCAGCAGAGTATTGCACAAGGGTCAGTCCATAATCGAACTCACTTCCAGCGGGTTGACACATAGCTACTCTGGCTATGAGTATGAGCCCAATAGTCACCGCATAGGACCCGTGATGTCAGAGAAAAACTTTGGAGTGATCAGAGCAGATGCAAAGGAAGGATTGATCTCCCTAGAGATATGGGATATCAGTGGTAAGCTCTTCCACAAGATCCAAGTTCCACTAGATTAAACCCAATTCGTGCATTAGGATTTTAGGTAGATTTTTTTCAGCGATGTATTTGACTCTCAGTCAGGGCGATAGGCGATATATCAAGAGTGTAGTTACTGTAAGTATTTGTTACGGGTGGATATCGCCCATTTGTCATATAGTGAGTGGAGTAATATGACCATTGTGCTTTGCTTCTACTCCGAGCCACATCTGCTTCAAGATCAGGCTCCTACCAGAGGTAGGCAGGCATACCGGTGGCAGGCAAGCTTATCCTGCTCGCCTTACGAAGTGAAGACGAGCCTGCAGTGCCGTTCATCGAGCGACAGCCGAGATGCACATAGCACGCTATGCCTCGTCAGAGAAGCACCTCATCTTATCGCGCCTGTAGCTCTCGCTACAAAGCCTAATGCACGAATTGGGTTAAATTGCTAGTAAATCAGGGTGTAATTTTGCAGGCTTATTCGAAATCAAAAGAAGCTCATGCAATACACTCCAGCAGAAATAGAAGATAAGTGGCGTAAGCACTGGCAAGACTCAGGAGTCTACAAGGTAACTGATGATGCTGATAAGCCTAAGTATTATGTGCTTGACATGTTTCCCTACCCTAGCGGAGCTGGACTACATGTAGGTCACCCGCTTGGATATATCGCCTCAGATATCTACGCTAGATCACGACGGATGAAAGGTTACAATGTATTGCATCCTATGGGATTTGACGCCTTTGGATTACCGGCCGAGGAATACGCTATCCAGACTGGTATACATCCTGCTGACAGCACCGAGGCTAACATGGCTAGATATCGTGAGCAGCTGGGACAGCTCGGATTTATGTATGACTGGTCTAGAGAGGTCAGCACCTGTAATCCTGACTACTACAAGTGGACACAATGGATCTTTACGCAGCTCTATGATCACGCCTATGACATGTCTGCGCAGACGGCGATAAGTATAGAGCGTGTCCGAGAGGCTTGGACTACTGCAGGAAGTGCCGCTCTGCAGCTTCACTCTGATGAGATACTCAGCTTTACAGCAGATGAATGGAATGCCTATTCTTCCTCGGAGCAATCTGCCTTGCTATCCATGGTGCGACTGGCATATCGCAAGGTAGGATATGTCAATTGGTGTGCAGAGCTAGGTACGGTACTGGCCAATGATCAAGTAAAGGATGGCTTATCAGAGCGTGGAGGACATCCCGTGATACAGAAGCCCATGACACAGTGGTATCTACGGATCACTGCCTATGCAGACCGACTACTTGAAGGTCTAGAAGAAGTAGACTGGTCTGACTCTCTTACCGCTATGCAGAGGAACTGGATAGGAAAATCTGTGGGTGCGAGCATCCACTTTGGCTTAGCTGGTAGGGATGAAACGCTAGAAATTTTCACTACCAGACCTGATACACTCTATGGTGCGACCTTCATGGTACTAGCCCCAGAGCATGACCTCGTGCAAGAGCTTGTGAGTGACACGTATCGTGATCAAGTGTATACTTATATCCAGCAGATCATGGCTAAGAGTGAGATCGAGCGCATGGCCAATAAGGAAGTGACTGGTTGTCCGATAGGTGCTTCCGCGATACATCCACTATCCGGCGATCCAGTACCCATCTATATTGCTGAGTATGTGCTCAAAGACTACGGGACGGGAGCCATCATGGCAGTGCCTAGCAGAGATGATAGGGATCACGCTTTCGCGCAAAAGTTTGACCTGCCGATTGTAGAAGTAATTGATCAGTCAGACTATTCTGATGCGGAGCGGGAAGCAAAGCTGGGCAAGATGATCAATAGTGGATTTCTCGATGGCATGGATGTCATAGAGGCAATAGCAGCAAGCATCCAGCGACTAGAAGAATTAGGAACAGGTAAAAGACAGGTCAATTATCGTATGCGGGATGCGAACTTCAGTCGACAGCGATACTGGGGCGAGCCATTTCCTGTACTATATGATGCGCAGGGGGAAGCGCATATGGTGGAGCTTGCCGACTTACCTGTACGCCTACCAAGGACGGAAGACTTCAAACCTGCAAGTGATAAAAGTCCGCTAGCAAGACTTGACGATTGGGTCCATGAAGTACCAGGATATACTCGCGAAACTGATGTCATGCCAGCTGTGGCTGGAAGTTCTTGGTATTATCTGCGATACATGGATCCAAGTAATGACGTGGCGCCGGTGGGCCAAGATGCTGTGCAATATTGGCAGGATGTCGATCTCTATATTGGAGGTGCAGAGCATGCAGTAGCGCACTTGCTCTACGCTAGATTTTGGCACAAGTTCCTCTATGACACAGGCATAGTCCCGACACAAGAACCCTTCAAGAAATTGATCAATCAGGGAATGATCCAAGGAGTCATAGAGTCTATCTTTCTTGACAAGAGATCAGATGAATTGCCACGACGATTTGTAAGCAGTGAGGTAGCGGATATGGAGGGAAAGGCACATTTTGCACAGATCCCAGTTCATGTTGACTTCGTCAGTGACTACGGATCAGATGAGTCATATCTCAGTATAGATGGATTGAAGCAGTTCGCTTCATGGCGATCTGAGTATGTCCACTTCGTGGTGGAGTGCGATGGTCACTCAGCAGAGATCAAAGACGGTGAGCTAGTCGCTGCTACACCTGACTTTAGACTAGTCACTCTCAGTGAAGTTGGGAAGATGAGTAAGAGTCTCTTTAATGTGATAAATCCTGATGATGTGATCAGCCGATACGGCACGGATTGCTTTAGGTTATATGAGATGTTTTTAGGACCCATAGAGCAGTCCAAGCCATGGGATACCAATGGTATCGATGGAGTATATAAATTCCTGAGAAAGTTCTGGACACTATTCATCGACAAGGCAGGCAAGTGGAAGATCACCGCAGATGAGTCGTCAGCTACAGCGCTCAAGCTTACCCACGAGTGCATCAAAAAAGTTAACGAGGACATTGAGCGCTTCTCCTTCAATACCTGTGTAAGCGCCTTTATGATATGTACCAATGGTCTCCGTGAGGAATCTCATCTGGGAGAAGATGTCGCTTCACCACTGATCAGCTTGATCGCGCCATTTGCACCACATCTTGCTGAAGAACTGTGGCAACATCTTCCGAGCTCTCATCAGAGTGTGCACCAGTCGGACTATCCTGTCCATGATGATGCTCATCTCGTAGAGCAAAGCATCACCTACCCACTCTGTGTAAACGGTAAGAAGAAGACGCTGATCACGATGGATGCTGATGCTAGCAAAGACGCACTTGAAGCTGCGGCTAGATCTCATGATGAGCTAGATCGATGGCTAGATGGCAAAAGCATCAAAAAAGTCATAGTGGTTCCTAAAAGAATGATCAATATCGTCATTTAGCGAAGAAAATTTTGCAGGAAATTATGCATCTTCGTATCGTTGATTACAACTATGATGAAGACGTATTTCCTACTTGCCCTATTGGCTATTTCAGCCAGTATTGCCGTGGCACAATCCTGCCCGACCCTAGCTCTTGACAGCGTCAAGTCAGTAGGCGCAGATAGTGTAAGGATCTTCTTTGATGACGAACTAGATCTAGACGTTACGAGTATTGAAATTTCCTTCGCTCTGAGCGGATCATCTGCTGATGATGGTGTCATCACTTCGCTTCCAGGAGATTCTCCTGCTCTCATTCATCTACCAGTTCCTGGAAGCTCTTATGGACTCTATAGCCGCTCTGTTTGTGCTGGTATCGGCAAGAGTGATTGGCTAGGTCCATATGTTGGTATAAGTCCACTAGTCGATACAGCCAATTGCGGCTTATCAATAGCTATACCTGATGATTCCTGTCCTACGACTACAGATATACCTATCTACGTAGATGCAGGATCGAGTGCATCTCTCGGTACGGATGTGGCAATTGCAGAACTTCATATGATCATAGAACATGATTGGCCACCTGATGTGAATGTCTGGCTGAGCAATCCTCGCGGAGATCAGATTCAGATCGTAGGAGATCTTACTGTAGGTGGAGATGATTTTGGTAATCCCGCTGATCTTTCTTGCAGTGAATATGTATCATTTTCCTCGGAGGCTTGTGCCTTGATTGATACGTCGAGACCGCCCTACATTGGCACTTTTAAGCCTATGGAGGATTTCTCGCTGCTCTATGACGATAATCTAGCAACAGGTCTGTGGACCTTGCATATATGTGATGATGGAGAGCTTCTTACTGGTGCACTGGTGCATGCAGAGATTGTATTGACTCCCATAGGATGTTCTCCCGTACTGAATCCTCTCGTCAATGAGCTAGGAGAAACGAGTGCTGAGATCTCTTGGTCTCAGCTAGGCGACTGTGATAGTGTCATCATAGAGGTAGGACCTGCTGGATTTATCAACAACTACACAGGAAATAATGGTGGTCCCGGCGGCAATATTTTTAACATACCCTGCGGAGCTGATACTGCTCTATTGACTGATCTACTGGCAAGTACCACCTATGATCTATACTTCTACACGTGGTGTGGAGGCTCACTAGTGGAAGCATCTTGTGCTGCGGGTTTCACCACTCTATGCAATGATCTGAGCTTTCTCATGGACTATGAGACTCACGAGATATGCGAGCCTAGCTGCATAGCTACCTGTGAACTCTCTGGCGTATTTAAGAATAGTCGTGATGATGATTCCGACTGGACTGTCTGGTCAGGACCTACTCCGTCTCCTGGCACAGGAGCTAGCACAGGTGCGGCGGGTACGAGTCAATACATCTATACAGAGAGTAGTACACAGAACTGTCAAGGAGCTACAAGTGCCTCGCTCATATCTGACTGTCTACTGGTGCTACCGAGTGGTGGACAGTGTCACTTGAGCTTTTCTAGTTGGATACAAGGAAGAGATATAGGAAGATTAGACGTGTCCATCCTTCTAGATACAGCTGATGCATGGGTATCACTCTTAGAAATTGATAGTGCTCAAGGTGCCGAATGGATATCATATGAGCTCAACCTGGATAATTATGCTGGACAATACGTGCAGCTCAGGATTACTAGTGCCGATGCGACAGGAGCTAGAGGAGATATCTGCTTGGATGAGATAAGACTCTATGATGTAGAGATCGTAAATCTAGTAGATCAAGTGTATTATCGAGATGCTGATGGAGACAGTTATGGACGAGACGATATCACTTTCACTGCTTGCCGCGTCACTGCACCTGCTGGATTTACAGATCGTGGTGGCGACTGCAATGATGCTGACTCATCGATCAATCCTGATGCCACGGAGATCACCTGCAATCAGATAGACGAGAACTGTAATGGTATTGATGATGATTTTGCTCCCGTAATCGAATTTGCTGTAGATACGATATTGATTGACCATCCTAGCTGCCGTGGAAGCAGTGATGGTATGATAGAAGTAATTAGTGACACACTATCTGATGTGCTCACATACAATTGGTCCTCTGGTGACTCTACAGCTACGATAAGTGATCTTGGAGAGGACGTCTACAGTCTGACGATTATCGATGAGGATGGCTGTGCTCTTGAAGTAGATACTATAGAACTGATAGCACCAGATTTTATAGATTTCGATATTACTAGAATGATTATTCCTTCTTGTCAAGGCTTGATGAATGGCTCTATAAGTATTCGTCCATTTGGCGGAAACGCCCCCTATACAGTACAGTGGGAGCACGGACCTACTGGGACTGACCTCACAGGAATAGGAAGTGGATCGTATAGAGCACTTATCTATGATGAAGATAGCTGCGTAGTGCAGACTGACTATATAGAGCTACGCGCCCCTGAGCTCGTACTGCTAGGTCTAGAAGAAGCGAGATTCACTACTTGTGGTGGTGATAGTAGTGGACTTCTCGATATATCTGTCGTCCAAGGCGTACCGCCCTACGACTATACTTGGAATCATGGCGAGATCACTGATCGTGTAGAAAAATTACTACCAGGAGCCTATGTATGTACGGTGACTGACGCTCGAGGTTGTACTGGCATCTCTGATACATTCTTCATAGAACGCACGGACACATTACTGGCACTTGTGACGGCTCTAGAGAGACCATCATGTGCAGGTATGAATGACGGTAGCTTATCTATATCTGGGGTCGGAGGACAAGGGCCCTACTCCATCCTATGGGAAGATGGCTCTGAGGAGCTAGATCGCGATGATCTGTCTGCCGGCTCATACGACATCACCTTATCTGATGTCAATGGCTGTGCGGCCATACTAGACGATATACAGCTGATAGAACCAGATAGCTTAGCTCTGGACATCACTCTTACAGACGTGACATGTCGCGGCTCAGCCGATGGCAAAGTGTCTATCGATATCACTGGTGGAACTGCGGATTATCAGATCTATTGGAGTAACGGACGTCGCAACAAGACTGAAATCACAGGATTGGATGCCGGCATATATTCTGTGACTGTTTCTGACGCATCAGGCTGTAAAGTCTTGAGCCCTACACTGAGCCTCGTAGAGAAGAATGATCCACTGGCACTTGTACCGACTCTTGTAGAAGCTGTACGATGTCCTGATGGTAGCGATGGTACGATCGAAATCGAATTGCAAAGTGGAACAGCTCCCTTTATATATAACTGGAGCAATGGCCGCCTAGACACATTGACAACAAGGGTTGATGCCCAGTACAATCTTGACCCAGGATCCTATGATGTCACTGTCACAGATGACCGCGGCTGTGTAGGTGTATTGATGGATATCGAAGTAGAGGCCAAAGAGCCGATCTCGTTTACAATTGTTGATGCTATTCATCCTGGATGTATAGGAAGCTCAGACGGGGTCATCGAAGTGGACGTATCAGGCGGTACACCTGACTACGATGTAATCTGGAATGATGGAGTCATCAGCCCAAGACGAGAGAACCTACCTATGGGTACTTATTTCTTTGATATAGAGGACGCTAATGATTGTGAACTAGATGGAGATTTCCTGACGCTCATGGACCCAGAAGACTTTCGTATCACGACGAGTTCGCAGGGTCAATCGGGGACTTCTGCTAATGGTATAGCACGAGTCAATGTAAGAGGAGCAACTCCTCCTTATACCATCCTATGGGATGATAATGCGGGAAATCAGAGAGGCCCAGCAGCTACCGGTCTGCTCGCTGGCAAATATGCAGTGACTATCACTGATCACCGAGATTGCGTGACGGATACTTGTGTGACCGTAGAGCTGCTCAGCAGTACATCAGACATTGATCTACAGCAGGTAATCATCTACCCTAACCCTACACAATCGAGCATATGGGTAAGAATGGATCACGATACGGAAGAGAATGTGACTACCAGCCTGATTGATCTACTAGGCCATAGGCAACAGGTAAGTTATGAGATGATTAATGATAGGATGCACATCAATCTTACAGATAGGGAGCCGGGTATCTATATCCTAGAGATTTACCACGGAAAGTTGCTCGTAGGCTTAGAAAAAGTCATCAAACTCTAGAGCTATTCTACTACGCTGAATGTAGTCCTTCGATTGCGTTGATGTTGATCTTCTGTGCAGTCTTGACAAGGACAAGTATCTAGTAATCGTGATTCCCCATAGCCAATCGGCACCAGTCGCTCTGATGCTATACCGGCATCTACCAGATAATTGACCACGGATTCCGCCCGACGCTGAGATAGATCTTGATTATAGTCTAGTTCTCCTCGGCAATCCGTATGAGCATTGAGCTCTATTTGTATAGAAGGATTGGCAAGTAAGAGAGTAGCAAGACTGTCCAGAGCAGGTTCAGCATCTTCTCTGATATTCGCTTTGTCAAGATCGTAGTAGATACGATCAATAGTGATTTCTCTACCAGGAAATATTCTATCCAAGACTACAAGCACCGTTACAATCTGCTTCTGACCGACGGGTAAGATCTTCAGTCGACCAGGATCATATGTCACTTCATTACTGAAGTAACCAGCCTTGGCTACGCTGATCGTATAGAGATCGGTGCCTCTGCCTTCTGTCAGCGCTTCACCCCTGGGGTCTGCAATGTAACCTTCACCATCTCGACCTGCTTGCTTGAAAGTAATACTGGCGTTTTTCACTCCGCGCATCTCACCTGTAGCCGTGCTAGGATCAGAGATATCTGTGTACCTAGGAGCGACGACCTGCACTCTCAAGCTATAAGCAAGTTCTGGTACTACAGAGTCAGTGACGACAGTGTCATTAACTGATGTAGGAACCTTGACGATGCTACGCGTCCATGAGTAGATATCGTCACTCCCTCTACCCGTATGTCTATTACTGGTGAGGTAGCCGTTGCTGTTATCATAAGAAGCATGAGTAAAGCCAAAGTCGTCTTCGGAGCTATTGATAGGAGCTCGCAGGTTACTTGGTGATGACCACTTTCCTTCTGGATTCACATAGGACTGGAATACATCCAGACCACCCATACCCAGATGTCCATCACTGCTAAAATAAAGTGTATCCTCATACATGAATGGGCTTAATTCATCGAACTCTGTATTGATCGTAGAAGGCAGAGCTTGTGGATCTGACCAGCCATCTGGAGTCATCTCGCATACATACAGATCATATCCGCCACGCCCTCCTGGGATATTACTGCTAAATAGTAAGAGCTCATCATTACGTGCCAGACATGGATAACTATAATTGTATCCATCCCTCTGAAATGCCAATCGGCTAGGTGCGCTCCAGCTATTACTCTCATTATTGCTTTGGTAGAGGTAACAATGAGATACTTGCGTATCATCCTCGCCACATCGAGTCAGATACAGACCGAGCTGGTCTGATGTCATATAGGATGCGCCTTCGTTATACTTTGTGTTGATGGTCTTATCGAGCGCCAGAATCTCGCCATCTATCGGCGTATAGATATAGATATCATAGTAGAAGTTACCCGTCCATGTATACTCCTGCGCAGAAGCGCTGCGTGGTCGGTCACTACTGAGAAGTAGATGTCCGTCCTTGGAGAGGTGGCTTGATTGCTCAGAATAGGATGTGTTGAGCTCGAGTAGGCTCAGCGAGTAACTACTCTGGGAAGCATTGGCCTTCCAGATGGCTGCTGACTGACAGGCTTTGATCTCTTGTTTATATCTATAATTATCCACCGTCAGATCTACCAACTCAGAAAATGCATCTGCCGCTTCAGCGTAGTGTCCACCAAATTTCAAGGCATAGGCATACTCCCTGAGCGCGGTGGGACCGTAGCCATCGGTATAGGCTCGCTCATACCAGTCAGCAGACTTGGAGCGTAGATTGGCCTTGGTGAGACTCTGCCCTACGAGATAGGCTTTCTGAGCTTTCTTGACTCCGTCTTCCGTGTCATAATATTCCAACTCGTACAATTCTGCGGCTTTAGCAAACTGCTTCCGCTCAAATGCCAGATCACCAGTGTCTACTAGCTCCGCATAGCTCCCACAGCCTGCCACTAGCAATAGCAGTGAATATAAAAAGCAATGCCTTATCATCGTAGACGAAGATAAGGCATGCTCGATATACTTTTATAAAGGACTATGACTAGCTAGCGACGTGCTTATTGAAGTTTGATTTCTTCTTTGTACCCTTAGCCTTTAGATCCTTGGTAAAGTCGGCCATGATCGGAGTCGCAACAAATACAGAACTGTACGTACCTACGACCACACCTACTACGAGAGCAAAGGCCATACCCTTGATACTGTCTCCACCAAATAGGAAGAGTACAAGTACCACGAATAGAGTCGTCAATGACGTAATCACAGTACGACTGATCGTGCTGTTGATTGCCATGTTGATGACTTCCTTCTTAGACATATTATTATAGATACCCAGGTATTCTCTGATTCTATCAAATACAACCACCGTATCATTGATACTATATCCTATTACCGTCAGCAACGCACCTATAAATGCCTGATCTATCTCCAAGCTGAAAGGCACGATGAAGTGTAACATGGAGAAGATTCCCAAGACGAATAGTGTATCGTGTAAGAGGGCCGCGACAGCTCCAAGACTGTATTGCCACTTGGCAAACCTGATTAAAATATAGAGGAATATTAAGAGTAGCGAGAAGATGGTCGCCCATCGAGAGCTCTTCTTGATATCATCTGCAATGGTAGGCCCCACTTTAGCCGATGAGGTCACATGTATTCCATCACTTTCCGTATCAGCAAAGTCTTCATAGTCGAGATTGCCGCCTGCGACGGTGCTTACACCTTCGTACAATTTAACAAGTACTTGCTCAGTAGCATCATCATCATCACTTTCTATCAAGTAACTGGTGACAACATTGAAAGTATTCTGTGTACTCACTGCTTTCACAGTGGTACTAGCGCCTTCCATAGAACTCTCTATACCTGAGCGTAAAGTAGCTAGATCAACTTCTTGATCCTGTGGAAACTCGATATTGTAAGAGTATCCACCCTTGAAGTCAACACCTAGCTCAAATCCACGAAGAACCATGGACGCGATACCCGCGATGATCACAATTGATGAAAATGCATACGCGATCTTGCGCTTGCTGAGCCAGTCAATATTGAGATTAGCAAATGCACCCTTCGTCGGCGGAGTAGAGAAAGACATCTTGCGATCTCCAGTGATCCACCACTCGATCATCATACGACCAAGGAGAACAGCCGTAAAGAAGGAGCTTAGAATACCAACTATAAGTACGATGGCAAAACCCTTGATAGGTCCTAGTCCAAAGATCATGAGGACTATAGCCGTCAAGAGACTTGTCACGTTGGCATCTATAATCGCCGAGTAACTATTCTTAAATCCATCACGCACACTAGCGAGTAAGGTCTTTCCTAATCGGAGTTCTTCACGGATCCGTTCATAGATGATCACATTGGCATCTACCGCCATACCTATGGTAAGTACGATACCCGCTACTCCAGGTAGCGTAAGGACCGTACCTGCTCCAGCAAGTGCAGCTAATAGGAAGATCATATTCAGCACGAGCGCTATGATCGAGACGACTCCACCTGTACCATAGTAAAATACCATGAAGAGGAGTACGAGTAGTAGACCTATCGCGAGACTGTTAACTGATTTCTTGATATTGTCAGCTCCGAGAGATGGACCGACGACATTACTTTGAATAATCTTGGTATTGGCAGGAAGCTTACCTACTTCTAGCATGTTGGCTAGATCATTTGCTTCCTGAAGCGTGAAGCCACCAGTAATGCTTGTATTACCATTGGGTATAGGTCCTTGCACGCTAGGTGCACTGATGACCTCATTATCTAATATGATAGCGATCTCACGCTCTTCACCGCCATTGTAAGCCTCAGTAGTCAGATCCGCCCATGTCTGAGCTCCTGTACTATTCATACTGAGCGACACACTTACACCTCGACTTGGATCGGGTATGGCGGACGCCTTGGTCACTACTTCACCATCCATATGAGGCTCAGGTCCTCTATCTTTTTTGATAGCGTATAGTGGATAGGTCCTCGTACGCTTGCCCTCAGCATCCGTGATAGGAGAGCGATCCCAGTAGAAATCAATTCCTGGAGGCAGTGAGTTGATGATGTCTTCACGCTTGAGAATCTCAAGTACCTTCTCTCTATTCTTCTTATCAGCATAGCCGATGATAGGCGATGGAGGCACAGTGTTA
>ENA-ORXU01001398-ORXU01001398.1-marine-metagenome-genome-assembly--contig:-NODE-1398-length-20095-cov-3.488810_pt1 | contig 20095 bp, 10 predicted proteins | sample MGYA00237869_ERZ511484 | MGnify/ENA metagenome assembly ERZ511484
TTGATTGCGAACTGGATGGTGAAAATCAATACCATGATCGTGGCGTTTTATCTATGGCGCACGCTGGTAGAAATACGGGAGGATCTCAATTTTTTATCTGCCACAGCCGAGATAACACGGCACACCTGGATGGGAATCATACTTGCTTTGGTCGAGTGGTTGAAGGATTGGAGATTATTGATGCTATTGAAGGTGGTGATGTTATTGAGAAGATGGTAATCATAGACTTGTAGCCAAGACAGATGGTGGAATAGTGTAAAATGATTCTTAAGTATTTTAGAAATGAGTCATCGGTCCTGAGTGGGGCGGTGACTTGTTTTGATTTTGGAAGATGCTGTGCTGCCACAGCGGGAATGGCATTTTTTAGTTTAAGCATAAAAGCCCAAAGAAAATTTTCATCCTTTGGGCTTTTTATTTGATTCGAATATTTTAACTAGAAATAAATTCTTCATCCAAAATTGTAGCATCGGACTTTACTTGATTTTCATTCCACCTGTTTTTTAAGGCCATATAAAAAAGGTAGCAACCAAAAAAACCAGTCAAAACAGAAATAATTGTATGTATTACATTATAAGATGAACCACTTGTTGATAAAGAAAAGATAAGCATCACAAGAGTGTTACATAGATAATAAGCAGCTATCCCGCCGATTGCAAACAACCATTTATTCTTTTGATATTTTTTTGCCAGATCATAAAACATGCCTGCAATCCAGATAATAATAAATACTCCTAACATTAAATATGTTTTTAATTATGAAATATAGTATTCTATAATCAAATTCCTTACCAAAAGGACTACCTTTTTACACTGCCAAGTTACGACACTCGGTCTGCCTGCTTTTCCTGGAAGGCAAGTTTAGACCATGCTGATTCGTGGTAGGCAGTCTTCGTCTAGATACGGGCTTGCATTACTTATTTTTCAACTTATTATCAATTTCAGATTGCAGACGAACGGCAAGTATATGATTTGGATCAATGCGTACTACTTTGTCGATGTATTGTTTTGCTTTGTTCAAACTATCCTGTGCCATAAGAATTTCGGCTCTGAGTTTTAAGTAACTGGTATAAGTAGAATCTATCATTAACGGTTTTAAATCTTTGGAAAGAGCGATTGCGCTATCGATATTATCCAGTTCCAGTTCGAGACTTGCGGCAAAGCTGATGTAAAATCCTAATTGCTTTTGCCGTTCTGTGGCCAGCTGATGTAAAGAATCCAGCGCTACCTGAGGTCCATGAATATAGTTTAGCCATTCGATGTATTCTGCCTTGACGTAATCATCTTCCGGATATTTGTGGATGAATTTTCTAAAATTGGTTTCAGCTGTTTGTTTTCTTTTTATGGTGAATTCGGGAGTTCCCTTGATGCGCTTATCCATATTGTTTAAAGACTCCATGCTTAGTAAATATACGTCCAGTAGTAATTTTACATCAGTATTTACTTTATCTTTGTCTTTTAGTATTTCCTGCAAGGTAATTTCCCGTTCCTCCAGATTTTTTATCAGTCGTCCGGCTACACTTTTTGCGAGGGTATAATTCGGGTCAAATTCAATTGCTTTTTTATAGGCCATTTCAGATTCCGTCCACCTTCCGTTGTCTAAAATTTCGGTCCATCCTTTTATATAATAAAATCTTGCCGAGTCACTTTCGGTTCCATAATTGAATAAAGTATTATTGATAGCACCAGTAATATCATTACTAGTATGATTTTTATCAGCAGGAGCATCACAAGCATGATTCAAAGTCAGTAAAAAAAACGAGAGGAGGAAGAATAAAGGATTGGTAGTGGAGGTCATTTCATTTATTATTTTGAATCGTCTATTTATTGGTTACGCTTCAGCTTGTGTTGTGATAGCGGGCGTTTTTGCCCTTATTTGGTTTACCACTTTCTCAACTTAGTATCATAAAATCTCCTGTAACTTTCAGCAGGGTATTCTACCAGCATATCCATTACTATGAATGGTAACCAGGCAATCATTATAATATTTCTCTCGGGTGGTCTCCTTTTTTTTACAACCAAGGCCAGTAAGAATTCCGACAATTATGATAGGGATTATTATTCTCATAGTTTAGATTTAAAATTGAAGTCTCCCGATCGTGCCGTTCGCCTGCATTTTTCGTAAGGCAGGTTTAGACGTCTTCGTCTAGATACAGGCTTGCTCTTTTATTTTTGATTTATCATTCTATTAATATTATACAAATTTACAGTCCACGTACCATTCGAATTTTTTCTCCATAAATTGAAAATACCTGCGCGCTCCATTCGTGATCCTGTATCACCCTGTTTTTTGGAAGACGGAATATTCAGTTTACCCTCCCTTTCCAGAAATTTATATATTTTTTTATCGTTTTTCTCATTAATTTCTAAAATAATGCTGGATTTCTGTTTATTCGTAAGTAAGAGTAGTAGTCTATCGATTTTTTCTCTGATTTTTTGCTGCATTACTTATTGAATTTTTTTATTTAGTAAAGGTTGAAAATAAGAAGGTTATTTATGAGTTCTTCTTTAAATTGCTATAGCGAGAAACTATAACCTCCACTCAGTCAACTTCCATATCCAGTTCAAAAATACCATCAAGATCAATAGCAAAGGAATTCCATACCAAAATAAGAATTCTAACACCAATCTCCTTTGCCAATTAATCATCTTTCAAACAATCTTTAGGATTAACCATAGCAGAAGAAAAAGCTTGAAAACTGACAGTCAGCCAAGAAATCAATAGCACCAAACTACCAGCAAAGGCAAAAAACCAAATATTTAAATCTATTCGGTAAGCAAATCGAGCAAGCCAATTATTAATTAAATACCAGGAGATGGGTAAGCCGATTAAAATAGCTACGATCACTAAGCGGGTAAAATCTTTAGTTAGAAGCGTGATAATATTCCCCACAGAAGCACCTAATACTTTACGAATACCAATTTCTTTTTTCTTGCGGTCTGCAGTAAATGCAGCTAAGCCAAATAACCCAAGGCAGGAAATTAAGATAGCGAAGCCTGCAAAGTAACCTGCCAAGGTAGCAACTCGTTGTTCCGCTTTATATTGTTGGGCATATTGTTCATCTAAAAAAGTATAATCAAATTCAAACCCTGGATTAAAGTTAGTATAAATTTTTTCTAAAGCTGCCAATGCTTGTTTTTCTTTTCCTGCTTCTAAACTTGCCATCACTAACCAGGAATTATCAGGATTCAACCAAAAAAAAGCAGGTTTAACGGGTTCGTGTAACGATTCAAAATGAAAATCTTCTATAACACCTATAATTTCAAGGTCATAGTCGTCCCATAACCGAATCGTTTGTCCAATGGGATTATCTAAACCCATTATTTGGATCGCTGCCTCATTGAAAATTATTTTGGTGGTATCTGCTCCAAAGTCTTTAGAAAAAAATCGACCAGTTTTAAGGCTTACCTTAATGGTTTCCAACAGATTATAATTAACAGTAATGTTCTCAAATAAAATACGGTCGTTCGGATCTTTACCTGCCCATTCTAAACCACTCGTATTATTACTTTGACCCATCAGACCATGACCAGAACTAGAAATATTTACAATTCCTTCTATTTTTTTTGCCTCTGCCAAAAAGGGTGTTAATTTTTCATATAATTGACCTTCTGAACCAAATTTGATTAAATTCTCTTTTTGGTATCCTAAGTTTGTAGATTGAACAAATTGAATCTGCTTATAAACCACACTAACCGCAACAATTAAAATGATGGATAAAGTAAACTGAAAAATAACCAATCCTCGCCTCGCCCAAAGTTCCCCAAAAGAACTTTTAATGGTTCCTTTTAATACTTCAACGGGTTCAAAGGAAGATAAATAGAAAGCAGGATAACTCCCTGCTATTAAGCCAGTCAGTAAAGTTATTCCAAAAAATCCGCCTAATGTTTTCGGTGACCAATCAAAGGTAATTGCCTTATCGGTTATAATATTAAATTGTGGTAAGAATAAAGAAACCATCAGAATTGCGGTAACTAAAGACATAAGCGCAATCAACATAGACTCACTTAAAAATTGATTGATTAAATCCCTTTTTTCTGCTCCAATTGCTTTTTTTACGCCCACTTCCTTTGCCCTGGTAGATGCTCTTGCCGTTGATAAATTCATAAAATTAATACAAGCAATTATCAAAATAAAAATGGCAATTAATGAAAATAATCGAACATATTCTATTCGTCCACCTGATTGTATTCCATTTTCATACCGACCAAATAAATAGCTTTCTGCATAGGGTTTTAAAAATAAGGTGACGTTGGATTCTTCTTGCTTGGTTTTAATAAACCCCGCCATTTTATCGGACAAATTTTTATAATTAGTTCCCTCTTTTAAGGTTACATAAGTTCTAGGACCATTATTTCCCCATTGATATAACCAATCTTTCCCTTGTCGAAATTTATCAAATGGCAGAACCAAATCAAATTGAATCGTCGAATTAGTCGGTAAATCTTGAAATACCCCACCTACTATGTGCTCCGATTCTTTGTCTAAGGAAATCGTTTGCCCCATAGCTGAGGTTGAAGAACCAAAGACCTTTATAGCCGTACTTTCAGAAATTGCAATGGAATTCAAATCTTCTAGCACCGCTACCCGATCTCCCTCAATCATTGGGATTTTGATAATCTGTAAAAAATCTCCTCCGACTGGTCTTCCTGCGACTTTAAAGCCTTTTTCTTTGTAAAACAAGGTGAAATCATTTTCCCAAACTACGGTAGAAGCATATTCTATTTCTGGAAATTCCTCTTTCAAGGCATCTGCCAATGGTCCAGGTGTTGAACTGGTAGTCATGATGTCTGTGGCATATTGCTGATGCTCCTGAACCCTGTACAATTGTGCCTCATTGGGTAAAAATTTATCCATTTGAAACTCGTCTTTTACCCATAAAAAGATGATTAATGCACAAGCCAAGCCGGTAGATAATCCGATTAAATTGATTAAAAAGGAACTCTTTTGGCGTTGAAAATTACGGAAAGCTAATTTGAAATAATGCTGAATCATGTCGGGTGTTGATTTTATTTTAACAAAAGCGGTTATGAATAATGATGAAAAAATAATGGAATAGTTGCAGCATCTGCGAAAAAACTTTATTGGAGTTCTTCTCTCAAAACTATTCACTACCTTCACTAACCTTTTCTTTCAGAAAATACAAATAACCCATGTCAATAAAACAACTAATACCATTAATATTTCTCCTTTCCCTAATCAATCAAAATGCAAGAGCACAAGACCACCCCAAAACAATTTACGAAATCTGGACTTCCTCACTAAACTAGACACTAAGGTAAGTTAAAAATTACTTTTTTCACCACTTAAAAAACTTATCATGTAAAAACAAGGAAAAATTACCCAACCTATTCCAAAATCACCCCGTCTTCTTTAAAACTACTACAAAAATATTACATTGTTAGTTACCATACCAATGGGTTTAAAAAAACTTATAACGTGTATGTAAGTATAAAATGTATCTTTATTACCTGGGTATAGTTTCTACTGCTAAAACATTCTGGTTGTTTTATAAATAATTTCTTTTTAAAGCTAAATTACAATGAATCTAAGACAACAACTAAAACTAATTTTCCTATCCCTTTTTTTTACTCAAATTCTTTCCGCACAAACCTTTACAGAGTTAATACCTTCTGATTTTGAAGGCGTTGCGAATAGTTCGATTGCCTTTTCGGATGTGGACGGTGATAACGATCAAGATGTCCTCATCACAGGAGGTGCTACTGGAAGTGGTCAAACGACGAAACTTTACCTTAATAATGGAGCGGGCAATTTTACCGAAGTGACGGGTACGCCGTTCGTTGCTGTTGAAGATGGTTCGATTGCCTTTTCCGATGTAGACGGTGATAACGATCCCGATGTACTCATTACGGGATCAAACAATTCAATAAGTGATAGAATTGCAAAATTATATATCAACGATGGGCAGGGTAATTTCTCCGAAGTGACGGGAACTCCTTTTGAAGGTGTATGGGAAAGTTCGGTTGCCTTTTCGGACGTGGATGGCGATAATGATCAGGACGTCTTAATCGTAGGACAAAATAGTTCAGACGATCGAATTTCTAAATTGTACGTAAACGATGGTCTAGGCAATTTTTCAGAATTGCAGGGAACGCCTTTCGTGGGAGTTTCTCTCAGTTCTATTGCATTTTCGGATGTGAACGGCGACAATAATTCTGATGTTCTTATCACAGGTGCCACGGGAATGGACAATTCAGTCACGCCTACCGCGAGACTGTATCTCAACGACGGGATGGGTAACTTTTCCGAATTAATGGGGACACCTTTTGAAACCGTGAGTATAGGTTCGGTGGCGTTTTCGGATGTAGACGGCGATAACGATTCCGATGTCATCATCACGGGAGCAGACAGTACTTTCCTTGAATCATTTATAAAACTTTATCTCAACGACGGACTAGGCAATTTCACCGAAATGGCGGGTACCCCTTTTGACGCTGTTATATTAAGTTCGATCGCTTTTTCGGATGTGGATGGTGATAATGATCCCGATGTTCTCATCACAGGATTGATGAATTTTACCGATCGAATTTCAAAACTGTATACCAATGACGGACTAGGTAATTTCACAGAAGTGACAGGCACTCCTTTCGAAGGCGTTACCAACGGTTCAATGGCCTTTTCGGACGTAGACGGTGATAATGATCCGGATGTCCTCATCACGGGGTTTGACATTTCAGACGAGCCCATTGCTAAATTATACCTTAACGACATCTTATCTTCAACTGATAAAATACGCTCCGAATTTAATTTTGCATTGACACTATATCCCAATCCCGTAACCTCTAGTCAACTAAAGGTAGATTTGAATTCAATAGAAAATGGTTTTCTATCGGTAAAAATTTATGGTTTAAATGGACAGCTTTTAAGTGAGCAAAAGAAATTGATCAGGGTGGGGCAGCAGACAATTTCAGTAGATATTAGCGGATTGTCGGCTGGAAGTTATCTTATTCATTTGGAGAATGGAGGGAGAAAAAGCGTTTCCAGGTTTATGGTGCCCTAGATGATCATTAATGACAAAAAAAATATAAAATATAAATGAAACATAGGTGTCAATTTGTAAGGATTTTGGTTGGTCTTGCTAGATAAATAGAGGATCTTTTACAAACCATTTTTTTCTTCATGATGAAAGAAATATAAGAAATTATCCATTAGGTTACAAAACGAAAAAAGCCCAACCATCCAAAGATGATTGAGCTTTTGTACCCGAGGCGGTGGTATGTAAACTTTATGATGATGCTTTGTTTTTCATTAAAATACTGATAAACAATACTTTAAATATTTTAATTATGAAAATGGACGCATAATAATGCAAAGTTATACGCAAATAGTTGTACCTTTTTGTTGTACCATTGATATTGTTTTAGTATCTTTGGTTGGGATTAAAAACAAACAAAAATATAACTATGGCTACTCTAAAACTAGTGCTAAGAAAACAAAAAATAAACAAATCAGGTACCGGACCAATATACATTCGTATCACCAAAAAGAGGAAAGTCCGGTTCATTTCTTTAAACATAAGGTTGGATCCCAAGCATTGGGATGAGGAGAAGCAACGGGTTAGAAGAACTCAAACAAACTCTGCCAGGTTGAATACACTTCTTAAACTAAAAATAGCAGAAGCGCAGGCTGCTTTTGTTGATCTGGAATTGATGACCGAAAATCCCAAAGCTAAAGATATCAAGGATAAGCTATTTAGTAAGGATAGCCCAGATTTCTTAGAATATGGATTTGAATATATTGCCAAATACGAGCGACGTGGAAAGATCAGAACCTTTAAGCGATTTCGTAGTGCGTTGAATAAACTGAAGGAGTATTTAGGTAAGTTCCATAAGGGAAAGGAATTTTTAATGGAAGATATGGATATCGCATTCTTGAAGAAATACGAGCGGTATATCCGGACTGATTTGAAAAATTGTACCAATACCGTCAACACTGATTTTAAATCCTTCCGACGCATCATCAATGAAGCCATCGAGCTTGATCTATTTCCCTATACAAAGAGTCCATTTATCCGCTATAAGTTGGGATGGGAGAAAACCAAAAAGGTCTTCCTGACAGAAAATGAATTACAAGCCTTTGAAGAGTTTAAAACCGAACCAGGATCCAAGCGGGCGCTTCATCAGGATATCTTTGTCTTTGCCTGTAATGTTGGTGGTTTGAGAATTTCTGATCTCTGCTGCCTGAGGTGGATTAATTTTGATGGTACCCATATCATGTGCTCAACCATCAAAACCGGGAGTGTTGTTTCTATCAAGGTTCCCAAAAAAGGATTGGCGATTCTGGAAAAGTATAAAAAAGAAACCTCCCAACCCGGCGACTTTATTTTTCCCATCATGAAAGAAGGCTTTGATTACAACGATCCACTCATCCGCCAAAATATGATCAACTCCCGAAATGTCTACGCCAACAAAGACCTGAAATTTATTGCTGAAAGTATTCCCCTGGGTAAGCATATTTCTTTCCATAGTTCCAGGCATACGTGGGCTACGCGGGCTTTGCGTAAGGGGATGCGGATTGAGTATGTCAGCCGGTTGATGGGTCATGCTTCTATTCGTACGACGCAGGTGTATGCTAAGATTGTGAATGAGGATCTGGATAAGGCGATGGATGTTTTTGATGAGTAGGGGGGGGCTGATTGTAAAGAGAAATTATCTTTTTTTATTTAAAAAAAAGATTTTGTAACACAAATAGAATCATATTATGTATGTAAATTAATTATCATTAATTTAGTTGCTAAATTCAACCTTACATAAAATAGAAAATTGAAATGAGCATAGTAACCATAAATAAGAATCAAGATTTATTGTTATCACGAGTTACGGTAAGGTTGAAAGACGTAAAGACCAAAAAAGTAGTAGGAACAGGAATACTTTACTATTCTGAGGATCTTAGAGATAATGTTTATGTTATTACTGCTTCTCATTGTTTACATAGTGATGGTGATTCTTTTCAGATATTATTCCCTTCATTAATTATTGAATTTTACAATCCTTCTAGAGATAAGTACGTACCATTGACAATGGAGCACATCGACGACAATCTATTGTTTAAGGAAGTCGATAAAGATCTGGCTGTAATCATTTTAAATAAGTCCGAGGTAAAAAATTGCATTGGAGATATTCCGAAGGTAAGAGTCGTGACAACTCGCCAAAATAAAACCCAATTTATTGTCAAAGGTTTTCCTAATGCCACAATGGGTCAAGAACTTGACGTCATTTACCCAACCTGGAAACAAGAATTAACTACCGTTCCGAAATTTCAGTTACAATTAAACGAGGACTATGATGATTATGCAACCCAAGGGTTTTCGGGAAGTGGAATATTCCTAAATGACAATGAATACATATATCTATATGGAATTTTTACCAGATTTCGTCCAGAGGACAGAGGAAAAGTAATTTATGGACAACACATTGAATCCGTTAATGAATTGCTGGCCAATGGGTTCTTGCCTTCTATAAAATTTAACTATTTGGGAGATAATAACTTGAATCATTCCTTTTTTAAAGACAATGTAGAAAAAGCTATTCATAATCTAGGACAACGCTATAGCAAGGAATTAAATTTAGAATTACCTATTTCTAAACTCTTTAATGACTTAGTTCGAGATAAGAATTTTGAGTACAGGTTTCTTCAGGCGATCGATACTTGGATCGATAAAAATAGGTACTCCAAACCAAAGAATGATTCTATCCTTATAGAAATTAAAACTCAACAACACCAGCTAAAAAACGATGTTGAAGAATGGGTGAAATCAATTTCTCTAAATATCATCGATTCCATTGATATACAATGGATAGTTGACGAGATTGGTCGAATCTCTGATCTGAGTAATAAAAAGTTTTCAGAACTTTATGAGCTTCAAAGAAAAAAAATAAAAGAAGATGGGGATAAAGCCAAGTCGTATAGCTATAGAACTCCATATGAATCTGAAATTAGTGATCTAAGAAAAATTCAAACAAATAATGATGATCTTGAGAGTGATTTAGGGACTAAGGTAAACATTAAACTTACCAATTTTCCTGTGCTGATTCTTAAAGGAGATGCAGGAAGTGGGAAGTCTCATCTTTTAGGAGATATTGCCCAGAGCAGACTTGACCGTGGACGTCCTTCAGTCCTTCTATTAGGGCAACATTTTAAATCAGAGGTTGGTAGTGTAGATAAAAATATTTTGAACTTGTTGGGGCTCGAAATGAATTTAGATAGTTTCTTAAAATCCTTAAATCAGATTGGGGAACAACTTAATGAAAGAATACCAATATTGATTGATGCACTTAACGAAGGTGGAGGAGTTGGTTTATGGAGAGATGAAGTATTTGGACTGATAAATAATATCCTAAAATTTCCATTTTTAGGTATTGTATTAAGTGTTCGTACAACCTACTTTGATTTATTGTTTCCCGATGATATCAACCCTAATATAACAATTACTAGCCACGAGGGATTTACAGGAAACGAATATGCTGCGTTAAAATTATTTTGTGAGCACTATGGACTTAAACAACCTGACTTTCCGATACTAGCACCTGAATTTACTAAGCCTCTCTTCCTAATCCTAATTTGTAAAGGTGTTGGAAACTCACCTAGTAAAGAATTTCCTCAAGGTTTTCAAGGTATTGGCACTATATTTAATTACTATGTTAAGGCTGTAGAAACCCAATTTAAAAAACGAAGTAAGGAGTATTTACTTGCTCCCAATGTCGTACATGACGCAATAAAAAAATTCTCTCTTGAATGCTTTGAAAAAGAGAAAACAGTACTAAGATTAGAAGATGCAATTGAGTTTTTTTTGGAAGAATTTCCAAGACAGCCGAATTTATTAAATGATTTAATTCAGGAAAGTGTTTTTATTAGAAATTGTAGCTATGATTATGAAACTAAGAAGGATGAAGAAGTTATTTATTTTGCATACGAAAGATTTGGAGATTTCTTTACAGCCAAGGAATTGATAAAACAGTACCAATCAAAGGATGAAGTGTTGAGTATCTTTTCTAAAGAAAAAAGATTAGGAAAATTGGGATCTGAATTACTATGGCGATACGGAGGAATAGTTGAATCTTTTGCTATTGTATTACCAGAAATTCATGGATTAGAAATATTTGAGGTTTATAGTTGGATGTATAGGATACCTAAGGACGATGATTATCAATTAAGAAATCATATCGAGTGGCATATTCATTATCTTTTTGATAGCTTAAAATGGCGGTCTCTTGAAAGTATAAATGATCAAAAAATTTTGGATTGGGTTAATGAAGATTTTATTCATTTACATTATGACTCTTATCTTAATATGTTAATAGAATTATCTACAATAAAAAATCATCCCTTTAACTCTGATCGATTACATAAAATTCTTTCTAGTTATAAAATGTCTGAAAGAGATGGTTTCTGGCAACAATTTACTCTATGGTACTCGGGTTATGATGACAATGGAGTTGGGAATCCTTTGAGAAGACTACTGGACTGGGCTTGGTCTCCTAATATTTCAGATATGGTAGATGCTGATACCGCACTCCTTGCATCTCAGACCTTGTCATGGGTTCTTGCATCGACAAATCGTAAACTGAGAGATGAAGCTACCAAAGCCATTGTTAATCTCCTAGAGCAGCAACCAAAAACTTTAATTGAACTCTTGACAAGATTTATGGATGTTGATGACATGTATATTAAGGAAAGGTTATATGCCGTTGCTTACGGGTGTATTCTTAGAACGCGCGATCTTGCCTCCATTGAATTGATAGGTAATTACGTTTACAACAATATATTTAAGTCCGTGAATCCTCCAGAGCATATTTTACTTCGAGATTATGCTCGAAATACACTTGAATATATGATTTACAGAGGGAAAGGAACAAAAATAAATATTGACGAAATCCGTCCTCCTTATAAAAGCAAGCTACCAATTTATCCTTCGGAAGATGAAATTAGTATCTATGATATTGATTATAAAAGTCCTGATTATGATAAGGAGAATGATATGATATTCAATAGAATACATTATTCTGTGATGTCTTGGGATTTTGGAGAAAAAACGGTTGGACCTATTCTTGATAAATTTTGTCCTGTCAGTTTTACTACAGAGAAGGAATATAAAAGTTATATCGAAAAATTAAATTCGAAACAAAAGAAACACATTTATTCATTTGCTAAATTAATGAACGAGCAAGAAATTTTACATGGGAAAAATAATAGGCATAAAATTGAAAACTTAGGAGGTCAAGAAATTTATGATAGTTTGCTCGAAAAAAATAAATTAGAAATTGAAGAAGGCATAAGAAGCCTTAAAATTTTATTTAAATCTAAGGCTGATTATATAATAGACAGAATTTTACCCTACTTAGATAATGTGGATAGATTCCAAAATTTTAGTTTTCATCGAAAATCATTTAATGTTATCCCCGTAAAAAGATGGATTGTAAAGAGAGCACATGAATTAGGTTATGATGTCAAATTACACGGTAGTTATGATAGAAGGGATGTTTATGGTCATCAAAGACTAAACATCGAGCGAATAGGAAAGAAATATCAATGGATCGCATATCATGAAATTTTGAGTATCCTTTCAGATAACCATAAAATTAGTGGCTGGAGTTCTGATAAGAAATTTGAGTATTATAAAGGACCATGGGAGGTTTCTGCCAGAGATATTGATCCTGTATTCACAAGAAAAGACGCTGAAGAGCTTCCTGATGATGATATGATGATTTTAGAAAAAGAGTACAAATGGTGGCATGACCCTACATATACTTTCTGGAATCAGGAAAACTTTAAATGGATTAGGAATATTGATGATTTACCTTCGGTAAAGCACATAATTTGTAAAAAAGATGAGACAGGGAAGGAATGGCTCTTCATGAAAAAATCTGTTGAATGGAAGATGCCTAAACCAATTGGGGTAGAAAAGTACTCTAACTATAGAAAATCAGTCTACTACATGATTCAAGGTTACATTATTAAAAGAAATAATAAACAGAAAATAATTGACTTTTTGCAAGACAAAAACTTGTGGGGCAGATTGTTGCCAAAAGCTTATGATGAATCAGATCAACTCTTAAATAGGGAAAAATACTGGTCTCCAGCTTATGAAAGTAGTGAAAGAGAGGACCCTTGGCGAGAAATATATTATAATCATAAATCAACTGGATTATTTGTAATGATTAGTACTTTAGATGCTAAAGCGCGAATCAGTGAGGACAAATCTGGGGCAGAATCCTCTTATAGTATTCCTTGTGAGCAGCTCTTTAATGGCCTTGGGTTAATATATGCCCCCAATGATGGTGATTTTATAAATTCAACAGGGGAATTAGTTATTCAAAATATACCTTATTCAGGTGGTTTATTAGTAAATAAAAAGCTACTGATAGAATATTTAGACGAAAACAATTTGGAAATTATCTGGACTCTTAATGGAGAAAAGATGGCGTCCATTTCCCCCGATAATAGTCGAAGTTATCGTGGTACTCCATGCGGAGTATTTTATCTTGAAAATGGAGAAATAAAAGGCCAATTAAATTACTATGAAAGAGACTGAAAAACGTATTTATTTCTACAAAGCCGGATGCGGAGATGCTGCTAGGATTAAGTATTTAGGAAATGATGGGATCTATCATAATATATTCATTGATTCTGGAAAGAGGAAAACCTTCATGAATCATATAGCCTCTCATATAAAGGAAATGGAATCGAATGGAGAGAATATTGATCTATGGGTCATTTCTCATATCCATGATGACCATATCGGTGGGGTAGAGCAATACATCAGACAAATTAAAAATGGGCGATCTACAGATATCGTAAAAGATTGGCTGTACAATAGCCCAAGAAAAAATATTAAAATTGTTAAGGAAGTCTCAGGAAGAGTGAGTGCGGCAAAAAGTATTAGGCAAGGAGATCTTTTAGCACAATACCTTCACGTAAAAGATGCATTACCAAAAAGAGATATCGTTTCTAAATTAGAATCTCTAGACTTTTATGGCCTGAAATTAGATATTCTTTCGCCGAGTTCAGGTAAACTTAAAAGCTTAAGAAACAAATATGAAAGTGATCCAGAATTATCACTTGAACGACAAGAAGGGGAAAAGATTAGTGGAGCAAAATCTATAATTCATGATGACTATCATATCAAATTAAAAGACTTCGATCTTTCAAAGTGGAAGGAAGATACTTCTATTGAAAACGGTAGTAGCATTTCTATTTTAACCGAATACAATGACATAAGAATACTATGGCTTGCAGATTCACATCCTTCCGATATAGTTATCTCGTTACAGAGATTAGGTTATAGTAAAAGTAATAAAATAGCGTGTGAGTGGGTGAAAGTATCACATCACGGAAGTAAAGGAAATAATAGCGACGAGTTGTATAATCTTATAGATTGCAAGAATTATCTATTTAGTGCGAATGGTAAGAATCGACACAAATTACCCACTAAAGAATCAATAGCTAGGATACTCAGAAACAAACAAAGAAACATTAATGTTAAGTATAATTTATGTTTTACAGATGATAACAATATTCTGAGAAGTATTTTCTCTGAGGAGCATGCAAATATTTACAAAGAACTAAATTTTAAGGTTGAGTTCTTAAATGATTCAAGCCAATATGAATATGAATATTAGCAAAGTAAAAACACACAGGGAGGAGACTGTCACCCCAATCCCTCAATAAATCTAGAATTAACTAATCGTAGATTTTGATTCTTTTCTTCGTACTCTAAGATACCATTTACAATTATTTTTCGAAGTTGTTTGATTTGAGGGTATTTTTTTGAAATTATTTTGCAACAAATAATTCTCCCGCGAAGAATTACCTGGATTATCAATCTCAAACAAAGATAATTTGTTTAGTTATTAAATCCGGTGATGTACATTACATATAAAAAAAGGTTGTCTCAATTCTAATGATATGTTAGACTTCATTTTTTACCCCATCCCCACCATAATGTCGGTTGGTCTGTTAATATCATTCCTTAACGATTTGAAATCAAAAATTATATACAGAATTGGTAACTAGTAAGCATTAAAACCGTATTGCAATTTGATTGCATTTCCTTTTTGCTTACCTTTACGCTTAATGAAATTAGTTATTCATATCTTCACTTTCTATATGCTCGCGCTGTCGTTCGCTCCCTGCGGCGATGGTGGTAAGGGTATGGTGGAGATTGCTAAACATTTCTTCGGAGTTGAACATCAACATACTCCAGATCATGACCAACATTCTAATGGTTGTGGGGATGATGCCTGTACGCCTTTTTGCGTTTGTGCCTGCTGTTCTATGGCGACAGATGTTCCAGCCAAGATACCGTTCTTTGTTGAATATCTACCTCCAAGATCTACCAGGCTCCCTTCCTCCTGTTCCGACTTTATTCCTTCGCCTTTTATCCATTCTATCTGGCATCCGCCGATATTTAGCTAAACCATTTTCGTGGGACACCTGTGCCCATATGTAATGTAAATTTTTGGTTTATCTAAAACTCAAATACGCTATGTTTGATAAAATTATCGCTTATTCGATCGAGAATAAGTTTGTGATAGGACTACTGGTAGCCGCACTGATCGTCTGGGGTTTATTCTCTTTGCGACAACTACCCATTGATGCTGTTCCTGATATTACCAATAATCAGGTGCAAGTTATCACCACTTCACCGACTCTGGCCACCCAAGAGGTGGAGCAATTCATTACTACTCCCATTGAACTGGCTTTACAGAATATCCAGCAACTGGTAGAGATTCGGTCAACTTCTCGCTTTGGTCTGTCAGTTGTGACGGTTGTCTTTGAGGAGGATATGGACTTATATCTCGCTCGACAATTGGTAAGTGAATATCTAAGGGAGGCAGAGAGTAATATTCCCTCTGGTTTAGGCATTCCCGAAATGGCTCCGATTTCTACGGGCCTGGGAGAAATATATCAGTATGTCGTTCATCCCGCGGAGGGTTATGAGGATAAGTATTCATTAACCGAACTACGGACCATTCAGGATTGGATAGTTAGCAGGCAGTTATCGGGAATTGAAGGAGTGGTAGAAGTGAACTCGCTCGGTGGTTTTTTGAAACAATACGAGGTAGCCGTCAATCCGAATTTACTGAAATCTATGGGTATTAGTATCACTAATATTTATGATGCTTTGCAAAATAGTAACGAAAATACGGGGGGCGCTTATATTGAAAAAAATCCCAATTCCTATTTTATTCGTACTAATGGTATTGCCCAGTCTTTAACGGATATTGAAAAAATAGTGGTGGAGGTCCGTAACGGTAAACCCATTCTAATCGAAGATGTGGCTACGGTTCAATTTGGTAAAGCTCCTCGCTACGGGGCTGCTACTCGTGACGGCAAAGAGGTGATCAATGGAATGGTGATGATGTTGAAAGGTGAAAATTCGGCTGCGGTAACGGAGCGCATCAAAGAGCGCGTGGTACAGATTCAAAAATCGTTACCCGAAGGCGTACTGATCGAACCGTATCTGGTGAGAGATAAATTAATTTCTACGGCCATTGGAACCGTCAAAACCAACTTGCTGGAAGGAGGCTTAATTGTTATTTTCATTTTGGTGCTAATGCTTGGTAATTGGCGGGCGGGGTTGATTGTTGCTTCCGTTATTCCGCTTTCGATGCTCTTCGCCGTTTCCATGATGAATTTATTGGGGATTTCTGCCAACCTCATGAGCCTGGGAGCAATTGATTTTGGACTGATTGTGGACGGAGCAGTGATCATCGTTGAATCTATTGTCCATCGCTTACAGGTCAATTTTGCGGGGCAAAAACTGACGGCTTCCCAAATGAATAATGAAGTTAAAACAGCTTCCCAAAAAATAAGAAGCTCGGCTGCTTTTGGAGAAATTATTATTCTGATGGTTTACATTCCCATTCTGGCACTGGTCGGTATTGAGGGCAAAATGTTTAAGCCGATGGCGCAAACCGTTATGTTAGCAATCGGTGGGGCGTTGATTTTATCGCTGACTTATATACCGATGATGGCCGCTTTATTTTTAAATAAGAATATTACCAACCAGCGAACTATTGCCGACCGTATTATTTCTTTTTCCCAAAAATTGTATACCCCTGTTTTAAATATCGCTTTACGTTTCAAAGCTTTTTTTGTATTGGCAACCATCATTTTATTTGCGGTTAGTTTATTTGTTTTTAGTCGAATGGGAGGAGAGTTTATTCCAACTTTGGATGAAGGCGATTTGGCCCTCCACCAGATTCTTCCTCCGGGCAGTTCTCTCACTCAGAGTGTGGAAATTTCGAAAATTATTCAGAAAAAACTCTTAGCCGAATTTCCGGAAATAGAAGAGGTCGTAACTAAAATCGGTTCCGCCGAAATTCCTACCGACCCGATGCCGGTCGAAACAGGTGATATCATGGTTATTATGAAACCCAAATCAGAATGGACTTCGGCGAGCACTCGTACCGAAATGTTTGAAAAGATGGAAAAGACGTTACAATCTATTCCAGGATTGGCGTATGAATTTTCACAACCGATACAAATGCGATTTAACGAATTGATGACGGGTTCGAGAGCCGATATTGCGATCAAATTGTTTGGTGACGATTTAGCGGTGCTATTTGAAAAAGCGAAAGAAACCGAAAAAGTCATTCGGAATATCGAGGGAATAGGAACCATAAAAGTAGAACAAACCGTAGGAATGCCGCAGATTATTGTTGATTTTGATTATAATAAAATGGCGCAATATGGTTTGCAGGTCAAAGAAATCAATCAGGTCATTCGGACTGCCTTTGCAGGAGAAATGGCCGGAACGATTTACGAAGGCGACCGTCGATTTGATTTAGTGGTTCGGCTGGATGAGCGGTATCGGAATGATATTAAAAATGTAGAAGATTTATACATTACTTTGGATAATGGTACACAAGTGCCTCTACAGTCAGTCGCTAAAGTTGAATTGATAAATGCGCCCATGCAGATTTCCAGAGAAAATACCAACCGCAGAATTGTGATCGGAGTCAACGTTGGTAATACCGATGTAGAAACGCTGGTAACCAAAATCCAAACAGAACTGGATGCAAAAATTGATTTACCCGCCGGGTATTATTTTACCTATGGTGGTCAATTTGAAAACCTGAAAGCGGCCAATGCTCGTTTGATGATTGCCGTACCAATGGCACTGGCTTTAATTTTCATCATGCTCTATTTTACCTTTGGAAGTATCGCACAAGCAGCCCTGATTTTTACGGCCATTCCACTTTCTGCCATTGGCGGGATCTGGGCGCTGGAATTACGAGGAATGCCATTTAGTATCTCCGCAGGCATTGGCTTTATTGCGCTGTTTGGGGTGGCCGTCTTGAACGGAATTGTACTGATCGGTTATTTCAATCAATTAAAAAATGAGGGTGTGACCAACATTAGAGAGCGTATCATCAAAGGTACGAGCGTTCGATTGCGTCCCGTTTTGCTAACGGCATCCGTAGCTTCGCTGGGCTTTTTACCAATGGCGCTTTCCAATTCTGGCGGTGCGGAAGTGCAGCGACCTCTGGCAACGGTAGTGATTGGTGGATTGCTAACCGCTACTTTTTTGACCCTGGTAGTTTTACCGATTTTATACAGTTGGTTGGCGCAATGGCAAGAGCGAAAAGGAAATAGCGCGATTGGGTCAACGGCGATCATGATCATTTTACCTTTATTGTTTTTTAGCCTTCCGGCCGCAGCGCAACAGCGTCCAGTCACCATGAATGAAGCAGTGGACATGGCGCTGCAAAATCATCCTTCTATTCGTGCTGCTGACCTGGAAATTCAACAAGGGCAATCGTTGCAGAATTTGCCTTACACGCTTGGTACAACTGATTTGAGTTATCATGGAGACGGTCTATTCAGAGAAAATGGACAACAGGTTAATCAGATCAGGATTGTGCAAAATATCCCAAACCGTTCCGCTCTTCGAGCGCAAAACAGTTGGCAAAATGAACAGGTGGCTCAACGCATTTTGAAAAAGCAACTTACGGAAAAAGAATTGCGTTTACAGGTTCAACAAATCTACCTGGATTTACAGCAGCGAAAAGAACTCCGTCAGCTATACAAAAATTTAATCCAGACTTATCAGCAATACACGCAAATAGCAAAGGTGCGAACGGAGGTGGGAGCAGCCAATCGTATGGAATTATTAACCATTCAATCTTCCCTGAACGAATACAGTTTATTATCCAACCAGGTAAAACTGGAAATTGCTAATCTGGAAAAACAATTAAACGGTTTGCTCAATATCGGAGAAACAGTTACTACAACCGATAGTCTTATTGTCATTCCATTTGCCATCACTGATAGCATCAATTCCTTTCGAGTACAATTAGCAAATCAGGATATCGAAATTGAACAGACGTATATGGAGGTACTGCGAGCGAGTAAAAAACCTGATTTTAATCTCGGCTATGCGATTCAAAATTACTTTGAAGATGGTTGGCTACATGGTTTACAAGCGGGTGTACAGATTCCGCTTTTTAATAAAAGTACCAAGCAAAAAATCAGTGCTCAACGCATGCAAGTTGAGGTGGCCCAAGCCAATTTGGAAACAGCGCGCTTGCGAACAAAACAGGAATTATTATCTATCGAAAATACGATTCAACTCTACGCCGCAGGAGTGAACTACTATCAAGAACAACTGGAAATTATCAACCCTGAAATGGAACGAATTTCTGAACTGAATTATCAGGCAGGTGAAATTTCCTACCTCGAATTACTCAATACCCTCAACCTGCTTTCTAAAAATAACAAGCAGTATTGGGAGCAGGTATTGGCACACAACAAGGCGGTAGTGCTCTATCAATTTTTGTCAAATCAATAGAGTTTATGTATGGGAATTTTGTATAGGGAGAAAATAAAGATTTTTTAAGTGACCAAGAAACGCCCGGAGCCTAATAGCCGTAGCTATTAAGGCGAGGACGTGACGCAGGTCAATTAAAAAAGATTATTTGAGTCCCATACAAATTTTCTGTACATAAACTCTAATATACCATTGTTCCGTCTTTTTATTTTTTTTGCGATTAGTTTTGTTCTTAGTAATAGGATTTTTTTTAACAAAATTTTTACAAAATATTACTAATAATTGTTTTTAAAGCTGTGTTT
>ENA-ORXU01001399-ORXU01001399.1-marine-metagenome-genome-assembly--contig:-NODE-1399-length-20091-cov-9.414960_pt1 | contig 20091 bp, 13 predicted proteins | sample MGYA00237869_ERZ511484 | MGnify/ENA metagenome assembly ERZ511484
GGCATGGGCGGTTGGATAACAATTTTCTTTCGTGGCATGTTATGTAACTGGATGGTTTCTATGGGTGTTGTTGGCGCTATGATTTCAACCTCTGCTGGTAGTAAAATGGCGGCGATGTGGATGCCGGTTATGCTGTTCTTCTTTATGGGGTTTGAGCATTCTATTGTGAATATGTTTTTATTCCCGTTTTCTATGATAATGGGTGGCGACTTTACGGTATACGATTATCTTGTATGGAATGAAATTCCAACCGTATTAGGTAACTTAGCCGGTGGTTTATTGTTAGTAGGCTTACCCTTATATTATACCCATGTGAGAACTTCGCCTGAGCGTAAAATATCGTAAGTAATAGTTATCGTAGGTATTAGTGTGAGTAGGAGTTAAGGCATTAACGAGTGGCTATAAAACTCATAAAACTTGATAAATAGCGGTACAAAAAAAGCTTTGTGAATAACGAAGCTTTTTTTATATTCTAATATTAATTCACTCTTTTAAAGCGAATTTTTAAAGCCGCTTTACTCGGACTAATTTTTTTCTTTGGTCCAACGAATAAGCTTTTCTACATGTGCGCCTGAACTCATAATTAAATGACAAACTTGTAGTAAACCTTTTTTATGGCAGTCTTCAAGTGCCGCACCCGTTAGATTAGCTAAGTTTTCTTTATTAATTGTGTATAAGCCATTCATTTTTGTGGGCTCGTTACCACTTAAATCAAGCTCTAAGACAATTGATTCAAGTAAATCGTATTTATATAAATCTTCTAATACCACATTATTCTGTGCCGTATTCCCCATAAGTTGCGCAAAAGTATTTTGTATTCTTTTTAGATAATCTGTTGGTTCGCCTTGCTGATCAAAAAGGCTTTCTCCAATATTATTTTTTACTTGAGGATTAGCTAAATCTATTGCAATTCGCCCGCCTGAAAAGTCGTTTTCTTTAGATAACATCGCTTGAAATGGGCGCCTCAATATATCAAGTGGTAAATACCGTGATCGCCAAGCATTATTCTTAATATAAAGGTTTTCACCTGATTCTATTCCTAATAAAGCGCTAAATAAAAACTGACCTGTATTAGGATTTTTAATAATAAATATAGGGTATTCATGAATAAGATTAACTAATTCACCTACGGTGACAGTAGCTGTATTCATTTTATTGTGAGGAACGTCAACTAATGAAGTGTCAATTTTTATATGTCGATGTTTGGCTGAGTCTAATAGCTCAAGGGTATTATTTGTCATATTCATCTCATTAATTAAATTTTTGAAAGACCGTATTTATAAATTTTATTCAGTAAATCACGATTCGTCTGTAATGTTGATAATAATTGATTTTCATTCTGTTTGTTCTGGTTCACATGATTAGCGACATAATTTTTAATAAAGGGCTCTAATTCAAATGGTGGAGTAGTTCGAAATTGACTACCGTATAAAACGAATTGATAACTAGTGGCTTGGAACAACTCACCTGTAGCTTCAAAGTCATGACCATTGGGTATTTTATGTTGCCATAATTTTGTTAAATCTTGTAAACGATTCGGTATAGATGAAACTATTCGATTATCTTGCCAAAAAGGTGTTGTGCGATTGCTTAAGATGTAATGTAGTTTTAAAAAATCAATTGCCCTGCCCCAACGATAATTAAACGCTTTATTAAACCTTGAAGCAGAAATATCCATAGTATCTTTAGTAATGGGAAGTTGCTCCGCAATCATCATGGCAGATAATTCAACCAGCACTATCGCTGAAGCCTCTAAAGGCTCTAAAAATCCAGCAGATAAACCTACAGCAACTACATTTTTACACCAAAATTTTTCTCGATGCCCAGAGATATAGTTAATTTCTCTAATAGATAAATTGTCTGTTTTCCCTCCTGTAGATTTAATATAAGCCAGTAGGTTTTCTTTAGCTTTTTCATGAGTTGAATATTTACTGGAAAATACATAGCCGACACCTCTACGGGTTGGCAAACCTATATCCCAAATCCAACCTGAGTCTTGTGCGGTAGATTTAGTGCATGAAGCTATAGGGCTATTTTCATCATTATAATTAACCTGAGTTGCTAAAGCAGTATCAGCAAAAAGTATATCGTTAACAGGCTTAAATTTTACGCCTAATGTTTGCCCTAAAAGTAGTGATTTAAATCCAGTACAATCTATAAATAAATCACCTTCGAGCAATTCATTATTATCCAAACTAACTGAAATTACATTACCTGTAGAGTCTTGATTGACTTTTTCTACTTCAGCTAACACATGGTTAACACCTAATTTTTCAGTGCAATGCTTTTGCAAAAACTTAGAAAACAACCCAGCATCTAAATGGTAACCATAATTTGCTGATGCTTTATATTCAGGATCAGTAATATTTTTTGGTGCTAAGTTTTGCTGGCAAATTTCATGTTGAACCGAAAAGTGTTTCGAAAAAGATTCTTTTACCCCCTCTTTCAACCAATATTCTGCAAATACACCATCTACAGAATGTTTTAAATCATCAAAGGGGTGATAATAATATCCTTCACCTTGATCATTATCCCAACCGACAAATTTCGACCCTTGCTTGAAAGAAGCGCTGCATTCTTTAAAAAACTCAGTTTCAGAAATCCCCATATTTTTTAAGGTGGTCGCCATTGTTGGCCACGTGCCCTCTCCGACGCCTATAGTGGGTATATTAGGTGATTCGCATAGCGTAATTTCAAGTTCTTTATTGGCAATGCGTGATGGAAATCGTGACGCTAAAATACCTGCAGTAAGCCAACCAGCAGTTCCTCCGCCAACGATGACAATAGATTTAATGATGTCGCCCATTTGGTCTCCTGTTAACTAGTTCATATTTTATTAAGCTTATGATCTTAGAGCAAAATAAAAAATAGCGATGAGTAATACCAATTGAAATAATGAATCCGTCAACTTAGAGCAGCAGTAGTGAGTTTAGAACAAACAAAATGACTTACCTATAGTTATTCATTTTGTGACGTTATTAGCTCACTACTGAGCTCCCGAAGGGCCAATTTAAAAGGTTTATATGCCGCGTTATTGATTTTGACAAGGGAATAACCATTCTCTTCAATCAATGCCTCGCCTACAGGGATGTAAGTGCTTAGGTTCAGTCTGGAACTATGAACCTGTGCCTATAAACCTTTTAATTTTCGCTAAGTGGCGAATTCATTACTTCAATTGGTATAATATACCCGTAACCACTCAAGAGGCTATTTCAGAGTATCTTGAATGGTTACGGGTATAGTAGTTAGCATTGAGAATATCACTGCAGTGGTATATTTTAAACTACATAAGTAGTAATACTTGAATAAATTGGTGAAGTTTGAGATGGATAACTTAGAAAATAAAATGGGGCATAAAGCCCCATTATAAAAAATTTACCAATCACCATTTAAGGGATTGAGTAAAGTCTTATATTATCAATATAAAATTTAGCATCCGTTTGCGGTAGTGTTAAATTCAGAGTCATTGTCTCTTCATTCCAATTAACTACAGCACTACGACTATTTTCTTCAGTTAAAATTGCATCTATTCGATGTTTGTTAGCACCTGCTGCAGCTTTAACTGTAGCATTAGCACTAATTGACTCTGTTCCATTTGAAAGAGCAACCGTAACAAAAGAATTATCAATAGCAGGGTTGATATGTTCTATATCAAAAGATGCGACATATCGGCTACCAGGAAGTATAGCTCCAACAGACACAGGAATACTAACCATTAAATTAGTAGCACCTGTTGTATCAATATAAAGCTTATTATTAGTGTCAACTGCTTTAATTTCAGCAACACCACCACCTGAACTAACGATTGTTTCTGCGTCTTCAAATGTACCTGTTTCACTTAATAAATTTCGCTCAGCAACATCATAAGCGCTAATTTTTACTAAACTGAAATCATCAACATCATGTGCGGAAGTTTCTTGATATATCATAAAGTTCATAGCTACACCTGTAGAAACATTGGTATTAAATTTACCAAACTCAGTTGTATCTAGGATTCTGGCATCTTCTTTCCAAACATCAACCCTATTATCTTCGAGACGACCAAGAACACCACCAGCCCAAAAATCAGCACCGTCAGGAAGAATATTATTTAAAAAGTTATCAGAATTTACACCTGAGCTATTACGTAACCAATACGAAATAATATATCTTTCATCTACACCCAATGATTTAATAAATTTGTCTGATAAAATTTGATAGTGACACCACGTACCTTCGATTCTAAAACCATATGAGCCAGTTCTAGCTGACGATTCTTGAATATTTGCAACTGGACAATCCCAATGGAAATAATCAGTCTTCCAGCCATCACTATTTACATTGTCTGTACCAACATAAGCGGGCGTTTCAAAACCTGAGTTTGTAAAACCATTCACTGTTAGTAAATTATTCTCAACGCCATTTACTGAAAGTGTTAATGTTCTAACACCATCAGCAACATTACCGTTTTCATCTTCCATTTTAAAAGTAATGTTGTAATCCTTAGATTGGCCAGCTACAACTTCTTTATTAAATGCATGAGGATAAACTAATAACGTATTGTCAACTAATGTTAAGCCCGGCATTAAACCGTCAACACCATTTACTTGAAATGTATTAACCATCATGGCATCACCTTCACGGTCAACCACATCTTGTAATAAATCATAAGTGTATACGCTAGCTTCATCAACGAGCTTACCTTCAGCATCAACCTCACCATTTTGCTCGTTTATAGTTTCACTTAAAAAATAGCTTTGTGTTGATGGGGCTCCTGCGATATCAAGTACACCTAATACGTTTACTGTTAAGTTTCTTGTAAGAGTAAAGCGGTGGTCATCAATTTCGTAAGTGTAATTAAAGGTAACCAACTCTCCCGCTGCAATTTGGTTAGCTATCGATGGTATATCAAGGACCAATTGATTATCTGTAACGGTAAAGGGGATTTCAAATGGATTACTATTAGCTGCTACGACCTTAGATGCAACAAGAGGCTCACCATCAGCATCACTCACTCTGGTAAGTAAATCTACCATTCCTGTGGTATCTTTAGTAAAGTTAGCAACCAAGTCACCATCAGCTACAGGTGCAAAATCTTCACCGATAACATTAAACGTTGCCGTACGCGGGGTACTAGTTTGACCATCGAAAACATCGTAAGAAAACACGATAGTTTTAGTTTCACCCGTGTCTAATGTATCAATTAAAACAGAAGGCCTTAACAGCATACTGTTGCCTTCTAATTCAAAGCCTAACATGTCCATATCAGATGTTAAGTTTTTAACTGATAAAGGGTCACCATCAGCGTCTGTAACAACGCCTGGGCCTGTCTTTTTGCCATCAGCCGCGCCTAGTAAAAATGCAAAGCTTACTGCATCTTTTTCATTAATAGTTTTTGTTATATTTGTTGAAACAACAGGTGCTTCGTTTGAAGTATTAACTTCTGGTTTGAAAGACTCGTTACCACAACCCACTAGGGCAGTTGAAATAGCTCCAACAAGTAAAGATTTATTTAAAATTTTCATAATAGTTACCATTTTATAATAAGGTGTCAATCACATAAAAGTGCTAACACCTTACTTTAATTAGATTTAAAAGTTAACGCGAAGACCTAAACGATAAGTAGTTCCCACTTTAAATTTCGTGTAAGTACGAGATTTAGTCGCATCACCTTCAAGTGGGTTACCTTCCTCGTATGCTTCGTAAGTAAATCCAGCTTCATTATCTGCAGCTACTCGTTCTACATTTAGTATTCTACTTGTGAAGTAAGTTCTAAATGCTCCATCAAGTAAATTAACCGCTTGGAAACTTAACGAAACATTCTCGTTAAACTTATACGTTGCTGATAAATCTAAAGAATCGCGACCTTCATTCCAAATACTTCCAGAGTTCCATTGACGACCATTTAATCCAGTGTTCCAGTCTTTACCTACTAAAGAGTCTGATGTACCACGGAAGCTTAAACGTACTTGGTGTCCGTCTTGCTCCCAAAAAGTAGTAAAGTTATATGAATGTGTTGGCGTATCTGCAACTGGGTATTCAGGTAAAGCTAATCCTGTAACATCAGATAATTGTGCATCATATTTACTGTCTTGATACGTATAGTTAGCGGAAACACCTAAACCACTTAAAAAGCCAGGTAAAAAGTCGTAGGTTTGAGAATAACCTAGTTCTAAACCATTAATTGTTGCGCCATCACCGTTAATAAAACGAGCTACGTTATATTGGTCACACAACAAGTTAGGATCATCAGAAAGCGTTGGGGCTAAACTTTTATTTAATGGGAAATCAGCTGTGCCTTTTAATGATAAACATGTTGAGGTATCAGCACCATCAAGATATAGAGTATCAGCATCAACTGTTTCGTCATTTCTAAAGTCCCTTACATAACTTCTAAAGGATTCGGTATCAGCAAAGTTACTCATATCTTTTCTATAAAAAGCTACGCTCAACATAGAGGTAGGATTGAAATACCACTCTATTGATAAATCTAAATTTTTAGACTCAAGTGGTTTTAACTTTGTATTAAATTGAGTGATGCTACTACCTACATTAGAATCTTCTCCACTCCAGAAAGCGGCTTGATTTAATGAAAAACCTGGTCTTAATTGATCAATTTCAGGTCTTGTCATTGTTTTTGAGATAGCAAAACGACCGATCAAATCTTCTGAAATAGAATAATTTAAATTTAAACTTGGTAATACATTTGAATAAGAGTTAACACCTGATGCAGCAAACGATGAGACTCTATCGTTTTTTATTGAGCTAGAAACGAAACCGTTAGTGTCTGACGCACTTGGCGTTGAACCATCCCAACTAAAGGGTGCAGCAGTTAAGCTTGGATCACCAAATTCATTATAGTGAGTACCACTTATATCAGCGTAACGCCACATATTAACCCAATCAGGTGTGATAAATTCTTCACCTACACGAGGATGATCTGCTGGGTAATCAACTGCTGTTGGATCTGCTGATAAAATTTCAAACCAATCAGCATAATCAGGATCATGACATGGTCCAGCATCAGGTATTCGAGTCCAACCTGATGGATCTGGACCTGCAGAAGTGTCCCAACCTAAACCATCAACACGTCCAAATTTTTTCGCATAACCTACATCTTCTGCGTTAGGAATAGGACATGCTGCAAGGCTTTTATCACGTAATTCTTGAAGTTTTGTGTAACTAAATTCACGAGCAAGGTTAGTACCTGTGTGACTCCACCATTGTGCTCCAGCAGAACCTTGTGCATCTACTTCAGTTTCTACGTAACGAATACCAATATCACCGGTTAAATCACCATCTAAAAATTCAAAACCAGCCTTAAAGTATACCGCTTTAGTCTCTAATTCTGTGGTACGGGTTTCAGTATCGTTTACATTTCTAACAACGTCGCCGTTACCAATAATAAGATCAAGGGCTTGTTTAACATCAATTGGACTTAAACCTGTTGTAACTGGGTTGCGCCCATAGCCTAAGCTAGACATAAAGTCGTTAACGCCTAAACCACCAGATTTAGCTATTTGGCTAGCTCTGATACCCGAAATATCACCATTATCAATAACTGTTCGTTCACCTGTAACAGGATCTTCTAAAACAATTGTTTGCGTTGAAGATGTGAATTGGTAACTTTGGTTATCAACGAATTTTTTACGTTTACTATACTTGGCCCCAAATTCAAATTTGATGATTGGGCCCATTTCAACCGAATAATCAAAATCTAGTTGGGCATTATTGATAGTATCCTCAACTGCAATATCTTCTTGTGAGATAAAACCTAAGTGAAAGGTGTCTAAATCAGCGGGATTAAAGCCAGTTAACACGTTAGTATTATCATACCACTGAGGGCGCACAGTACCATCTTCATCTTCATAAACAAAAAGGTTTTCACCTAAATCGGCAAAAGTATCACCTGTTACTATTTCACATTGCCCTGAAGTACAATCGTAACCACTAGGTAAAATATTTCTACCGGCTCTAAATAATAATGGCCCTGGTATTTGTAAAAAGTTCTGCATATTTGTGTAGGCATTATCTGGACTACTTTCGCTTTCACTGCGTGAATGCCCTAATGCTAAACTTACTTGTAAATCGTCAGTAATATAATGTTCTACTTTAATGGTAGTACTTAAATTGCTTTCTTCGGTGGCATTATCTGAACGTGTAATATCACCAACACCAAATCGACTTGTATCTTTTAGAACGGTATTAGTATTCGTATCAACGACTAACCAATCGGCGAATGGGTCTGTAAAAGTTGATTGATATTCAGCGTTATCATAATTAGCGACGTTACGCTCACCTTCAACAAGACCAGTACTACCAGTGGTGCGAGTTTTTACTTCGTCAAACGTTCTAATTCTATCTTGTTGACTGTAAGTAAGATCATAAGTTACTTCAGTTTCGTCCGTAGGTATCCATTGTAGACCTAAAGTTAAACCAGTTCGGTCTGACTCATTTTGATGAAGTGAATATGAGGTATTATCATGTTTAATTCCAATAACATCACTGACAACGTTACCGTCTTGATCGGTAGCATTTCTGTATGAATTAGATTCTACGAAGTTACCTACGCGATATTGATCACGTCGAGTACTATTAGTATCTCTAAAAGCAGATAGAGCTAAACCTAATGAATCATCTAAGAAGGTTTCTGTTAATGTAAACTGAATTTTACTGTCTGTTTTATCAGCAAACTCATTATAACGGCTTTGAACTTCTAATGAGCGAATTGGCTCTTTACCAGCACGGTTTAATGGCTTGATAGTAACTAAATTTACGCTACCGCCCAATGAACCTTCATCATGATCGGCACTTGGGGTTTTAACGACTTCTAATCTTGAAAGGGCATCAGCAGAGTAAGAGCTTAAATCAACAGCCTGACTGAAATCGGTTGTTGTAAGCTGTTGCCCGTTAAGGGTAATATTGTTTTGTTGCGAAGTTGCACCACGAATAGTGATTTGTGAACCTTCACCTTGGTTTTGTACAATTGAAACACCTGTAATACGACCTAACGCATCAGCAATGTTTTGATCCGTACTTTTACCTATATCTTCAGCGTTTATTGTATCAACTACGTTAGATGAAAAACGTTTATCGTTAATTGATTTAATTAAGCTACCGCGTAGGCCGGTAACTTCAATAACCTCAATCTCATCGTTTGCTTTTGCTACTTTTTTTTCTTCATCACTTGCATCTTGTGCATTAGCACCGATACTTAGTACTGAAAAAATAGCTACGCAAACAGCATTAAGTTTAAACTTCTTACTTGTGTTCACTATCGTATCTCCCATAGATATTCTTGTTTATAATTATTGTATTTTGTAATATTCAGCAATCTCAAATACTATATTTGAAATATACCACTTGTACCACTCTAATTCTGCAGCAACATACTTGTCAATCTTTTTTGTTAACAATACACAATTAACCAATTAGCTTATTTTATAAAATTATAAATAAGCTAACATATTTAATAAGTTACTTGATTCGTTAAAATCTGGCTTTTTTTTATTAAAGTATATTAAATATAAAAGCTAGCGTTGTTTTTAAATAAAACCAGTTTTTATGCCGATTAATGTCACTTAAATTTATTTTTATTGTACAACATAATAAGTATTAAGGACTGAAATTAATTTCTAAACTATTCTATCCACCATTGCCGTGTTTTTGTTGATTGATCAATAGTTATTACTTGTCCCATGATAGGTGTGAGAATTGGTATGTTTATTTTTGTCGCGAGTTTATGAATACGCTTTAAGGGTTCGTGCCAACTATGAAAGGCTAAATCGAATGTACCATTATGGATCGGCAATATCGCTTTACCTTTTAAATCTTGATGAGCTTGAATAGTTTCCTCTGGTGTCATGTGTATCGTTACCCATTGTTTATCGTATGCGCCTGTTTCCATCATGGTCAAATCAAAAGGTCCTAACTTTTCACCTATTTCTTTAAATCCCTTAAAATAGCCTGAGTCTCCACTAAAATATAATTTACTGTTTTTTGATTGAATAACATACGATGACCATAAAGTTTCATTTTTATCAAATAAGCCTCGCCCAGAAAAGTGCTGCGCCGGTGTTGAGGTAATAGTCACATCGTTTATGCTAAAAGATTGCCACCAATCTAGTGTTATAATTTTCGAAGGGCTTATCCCCCAATCTTTTAAATGCTCATTTACACCTAAGGGGACTATGAAAACCTGTGCTATTTTGTCTAGCTGTTTAATTGAGTCTTTATCGAGATGATCATAATGATCATGACTAATAATAACGCCTTGTAGCTTAGGTAACTGATTTAATGCAATAGGCGGTTGATGAAAGCGCTTGGGACCAATAAAACTAAATGGCGATACTCTCTCACTAAATACAGGATCGATTAACCAACGTTCTCCACTTAAATTTAAATAAATAGTTGAGTGCCCAAGCCGTATAAGGCTATCAAAATCGCTGGGTAACTGCTCAAGTTGCTTTGTAGTTAGCTTATTTAGGGGGATAGCTTTTGAAGGTATTGCATCAATTCTATCTTCAGAGATGTAACGCCATAATAAAGCTAAAATATCCGTTTTATTTTCAAAATCTTTCGCTGTGTTTTTATATCCTTCGTCTTCATTGTAGTGTTGGCGCGGTTGCTGGTTAACCTGTATTTCATTGCTAAAGACTTGTCCAACAAATAATAAACATAAAACGAAGATTATTTTTTTTATTACTACATTTATATTTTTCATTATTAATTCACTTTTAGAGTGCAAGTTAATTACCCTCTTCATTGAGAAAGTAAAAGGTTTAAGGGGATTATAACTTAGAATGACAAGAAATTTATTTAGGCGAAATTTTTCTGTGATTTGACTTAATCCCCAGTGCTTTTTTTCGAGCGTTTTTTTTAGAAGGGGCGTTTTGATTATTACGTCTTTTATTTCTGTCGTTATTAACAGTTTTATTAGGACCAGGTTCGTAACCAGGAAACCACTGTTGCAGTAATTGATTATTTAATATTTTTTCGACGGCAGTTAACAACCATTCTTCGCTGGGGCTCATAAGTGAAATAGCTAATCCAGTTTTTCCTGCGCGCCCTGTTCGTCCGATACGATGAATATAATCTTCTGCGATATAAGGCAATTCATAATTAATGACATATTGTAACTCAGTAATATCAATGCCTCGTGATGCAACATCAGTAGCTACTAAAGCTCTGGTTTTTCCTTCTTTAAATTCAGCGAGTGCTTTGTCTCTAGCTCCTTGTGATTTATCGCCGTGTATTGATTGGGTTTTTATGCCGTCTTTACACATTTCTTTTGCGAGTTCATCTGCGCATTGTTTAGTGCGGGTAAAAATAAGCACTTGTCGCCAATTTTTTGATCCAATTAAAAATGAAGTGAGTTCACGCTTCCTATCCGAATCAACCGTGTAAACAATTTGCTTTACATCTACAGCTGCGGCGTTTCTTTCACCTACTTCGATTAAGTGTGGCGATGTTAATAAGCTTTTGCTTAATTTAAAAACATTATCGTCAAACGTGGCGGAAAAAAGTAATGTTTGTCGTTTTGCCGGTACTCGTTTTAATATATTATTTATTTCATCTTTAAAACCCATATCGAGCATTCTATCGGCTTCATCAAAAACCAAGTATTGTAAATCAGATAAGGTAAGTGAGCCGTTAATTAAGTGATCTAATAGCCTCCCAGGAGTCGCAACGATAATATTTGCACCTGTGTTTATTGCAGCTATTTGTGGCTTAATACTAACGCCTCCATAAACTAGTGCTTTTTTTATATTGGTATACTTTGAGTATGTCTCTATATTTTTAAATACCTGCTGAGCTAGCTCTCGTGTAGGTGTTAAAATTAATGCTTTTACAACGCTAGTTGTGGGTTGTGATAATAAATGATGTAAAATAGGTAGTGTAAAAGCGGCGGTTTTACCTGTTCCTGTTTGCGCACCAGCCATTACATCGTGGTGATTTAAAATAGCAGGAATAGTGGCAAGTTGAATAGGTGTGGGATTTTTATAACCTGACTCTTCAATGGCTTTTAGTAAAACAGGGTTTAACGCTAAAGAGATAAAGCTCATACAATTTTCACAGTGGTCATTTTTAGTAAGGTTATTGTATCAGAGATGATTCAACATTGAGTAATGTAGTGAAGTTTTCTAATTGAGGTAATAAAAATGGAAAAAAAGGTTTTAATTTGGGATTTGCCATTAAGATTGTTTCATTGGTGTTTGGTCGTTACTATTTTTGGTGCATGGTATACATCAGATCAAGATAATAATTTAATCGATTACCATTTGATTTTCGGCTACGTAGCACTTGGTTTGATTGCTTTTAGGATAATATGGGGTTTTTTAGGTACGACTCATGCAAAATTTGTAAACTTTATACCCACACCAAAAAAACTATTACGTTATGTAAAACCACAAAATAAAGCTCAATCAATTAAACACCCTGGGCATAACCCTTTAGGCAGTTTAATGGTTGTTTTTATGTTGGTACTTATTTTCTTGCAGGCAATCAGTGGCTTGGTCATGAATGACGATATTTTTACAACCGGACCCTATTACGACACCATTAATAAAAACATTGAGAACTCGTTAATGTTTTTTCATCGTAATAGCTTTAATTTTTTACTTGCAGCAATAGCTTTACATATACTTGCTATTATTTTTTATAAAATTGTTAAAAAGAAAGCGTTAGTCGCGGCTATGTTCACGGGTAAAAAACCAGCTAAAGATGCTACTGAAAAAGATGCCATACCACACTCTAAAATTATAACTGCGTTTATAGTTTTTATCAGTGTTGTCGCTTTTGTATATTGGCTCGTTATTTTAAATGCACCTGTCATTGAAAGTTATTATTGATGTAATTCAAACTTAAAAAAGCAGTTATTAGTATTAATAACTGCTTTTTTTATAATGTGATTTATATTAGGAGCTGTAGAGCATTTTTGTATATTTTTACAGCTATAAGTTTGATTTTGTACAAGATGTCATTGTTGACGTGTGTTATTCCCACAAATTAGGATAAGGCGGTAGAAATATCAAACTTATGCTGTCAAGAGTTCATTTAAAAGCGATTCACACTTCGTTATACGCTTTTAAATTGAACAAAATGACACTCTAAAGATCTATAGACCCTTTAATTTACTACATAAAACAAAGTAAATTAATCTGCTTTAAAATCATCATGACAACCACCACAAGATTTACCTACTTCACCAATAGCTTTTTTTATTGCGGACTCGTCACCCGACATAGCTATTTTTTGTAATTGTGCCGATGCAGTTACCAAATCATTAGTACGTTGTTCAAACGCATCTGGTTTTTCCCAGATATCGTTTAATGCTTCAGTTTTTACTTTAAATCCTGAAGTATTAGTACTTGTATGATCTGCAATCATTAAAGATAACTGATTAATGCGTAAAGCATGCTTTTCAATTGCTTTAGCGTCAAAAGGCATTCTTCCCTTAGCCATAGAGCCTAATGGAAACATATTACTACCCAATAAACCAAAAACAGCTTTACGAGTTTCAACAGCTCGCTCTGCTTGTTTTAAAGACTTAGCATTTTCCGCCATTGTCGAGGTAGCAACTATCAATGTAGAAGCGATAACAATACTTGTTAAAAATTTTTTCATTTTAATTAATCCTATTTGAAGAACTTACTTTAGCTTAAATGAATATATACCCATCACACCTCAAGCTGCAGAATTCAGCAAGGTGATAAAGGGTTAGGTACAAGGCATTGATTGACGAAATTAGTGATTCTATTTTCTCAATCAATAGCGCCGTAGATAACCCTTTATAGCCTTGCCCGTAGGGAGCTAAACGAGTTCATCAGTCCAGCGTTGCGATACTTGATAAGGGAATAACCATTACCTGTGTAACGCACCTTGAACTGATTTCCTCGTTTAGCTCTGAACCTGCATCTTGAAGTGTGATGGGTATAAGTTAAAGAGTAAACTTATTTAAGCTCACTTTACTAAAAGTTACGTTTAGTTTGATTATTTCTTTCTTAATTCAACTTCTAATTCATCTGGATAAAGAACTATGCCTTGTTCATTTGTATTTGGAAAAACGACAACAGCAAGCTCATCGTCCATCAAACCTTGAGTCCAGCGGCTATACCATTTATTTAAACCAATTGATTCAGCCTTACAGTTTATCCATTCTTTATTTATCCAAAGTTCAGCAGTATTTTGTGAAGGCCATACTGGAATGCAATCTTCATCATCTGTATTTAACATAACACAGCCATGTTCATCAGTTAATATCCAAATGGCTTGTTGCTGGCTTACTTCTTTAAAAAAATATTTTACTCTTTCTTCATCCGTAAGGTTTACTATATTTTGTAAGGTTTTTTGTTCACTCATATTTAACCTATGTACCCGTACCATTCAAAATCTATAATTAGTTTAACGCCTAGCAAAGTGAATTTGTATAGTAGTTTTTAGAGTTAAATAGTAAATATTTCCATTTCATCACCAATTTTCTTTCTCATTTCCATCAACTTAACGGCTGTATTGTGCTGGCAAATATCATCTTCAGATTCAGGAATGTATTCAGGGATACGGATTTTTTGACCCGTTTCGTCAACAGCAACCATAATAACAATACAGTGCGTAGTTTTGCGACGAATAAGTGATTTAGGATCACAGGCATTTACTTCAAGTGCAATGTGCATTGAAGACTTTCCGGTGTATATGACTTTTGCTGACACTTCAACTAAACTACCTACGTGTATAGGTGCCACAAATTTAATACCGCCCGCATAAGCAGTAACGCAATATCGACCACTCCAACCTGCGGCACAAGCATAGGCCGCTAAATCTATCCATTTCATTACCGCCCCACCATGCACTTTGCCTCCAAAGTTTACATCTTGCGGTTCAGCTAAAAATCTTAAGGTAATATCTCTTTGTGGCTTATTCATCTAAATATCTCTTTGTAATGTATGGCTAAGTATTTATAACAATTATCTAGCAGTTTCTATTCCACAATAATATAACTTTAAAAAGACTCTATTAGCCATTTAAACCTTTAACACTGTGTTTAAAACAGCCAAAATAGCGCCTATTAAAAATTATGTATTTTGTTGCACCTTATACATCGCACCAAAATAATGCATTAGATGATAAAAATGGTAATAATAATGAAAATATGGGTAGATGCAGATGCTTGTCCAGTAGTGATCAAAGATATACTTTTTCGAGCCGCTGAGCGTGTAAGCGTTGAACTTATATTAGTGGCAAATCATTACCTTAAAATCCCACCATCAAAAGTCATTAGTTTTGTGCAAGTTAATTCAGGCTTTGATGTAGCCGATGATGAAATAGTTAAAAGAGCACATTCGAAAGACTTAGTGATAACGGCTGACATCCCATTAGCTGCAGAAGTTATTAAAAAAGGCTGTATCGCTTTAAATCCGAGAGGCGAGCTTTATACCACTGAAAACATCAAGCAAAAACTTAACATGCGGGACTTTATGGACACACTAAGATCTAGCGGAATACAAACAGGCGGTGTACCACCAATTAGTCAAACAGACCGGCAAGCTTTTGCAAATAATTTAGATAAATGGCTTACCCTTAATCACAAATAATTTATATCCTTTGCAACATGTGCTCACTTAAAAGCACTTGAGCAATAACAGGTAAAAAACCTTATCGTGATGCTGCATAAGGGTCTTTAACACTACCATTTTGTGAGTTAGCTTTACGTGTGGTTCTATTTTGTGTGGTGCTGCTGCCAACTTTATGACCTGAATTTTTACTTTTAGGTTTGTGTCCACGAGCATTGTCTGCAGATTGTTGCCCATCTTTATGCTCAAAACTAGATGTAGTCTTTTTAGCTCTTTTAGCTTTTATTGGTCGTAGATTTCTCGATTCAGGTAATTCGTTAAATGGAGCAAAATCTTTGTATACTTCACGCGGAATAAATTTTTGCATTACATGCTGTATATCATTTAGCAAATCAATTTCATCAGCACTAACTAACGAAACAGCATGCCCACTTGAACCAGCACGCCCTGTTCTCCCTATACGATGAACATAGTCTTCCGGAACATTAGGTAATTCATAATTTACCACTTGTGGCAGTTGATCTATATCAATACCACGTGCCGCAATATCTGTTGCGACCAATACACTGATGCTACCTTCTTTAAAATTGGCTAACGCCTTAGTGCGAGCTCCTTGGCTTTTGTTACCATGAATAGCTGCAGCTTTAATACCTGCACTCTCTAATATTTTAGTAAGTTTATTTGCGCCGTGTTTAGTTTTCATGAATACCAACACTTGCTGCCAATTATTATCTTTAATTAACTGCGTTAATAGGTCTGGCTTCTTCTTTTTATCTACTGGATAAACTAATTGGCTAACTAATTCCGTTGCCGAATTTTTAGGAGTAACTGAGATTTCGACTGGGTTGTTTACTAAACCTCGTGCCAGATCACGAATATCGTCTGAAAACGTAGCTGAAAAAAGTAGGTTTTGGCGCTGTTTAGGCAAAAATGATAAGATCTTTTTAATATCTCGAAGAAAGCCCATATCAAGCATTCTGTCCGCTTCATCTAACACCAGTACTTCTAGTTGATCAAATCGAATAGCTTTTTGGTTGAATAAATCAAGCAACCTGCCTGGTGTAGCAATAACAATATCTGCACCTTGGCGCAATCTCATCATTTGTGGATTAATTTTGACGCCACCAAAAACCACTGTGGAACTTAAAGATAAGTATTTACTGTAGGTTTCTACATTAACAGCAATTTGAGCAGCTAATTCACGCGTGGGGGTTAAGATCAAACTTCGAGCTTGATTGGGCTTAGCCTTATTACCTTTCGATAAAATTTCTAAAATAGGTAAAGTAAAGCCTGCTGTTTTACCAGTGCCTGTTTGAGCAGCAGCCATAACATCTTTGCCAGCCAATACTGCAGGGATTGCTTGTTCTTGAATGGGAGAGGGTATCTCATACCCTTTTTCAGATAAAGCTTTAAGAATTGCGGGTGAAAGGCCTAAAGATGTAAAACTCATAATATACTCAATTAATATACTTATACCGCCAATTGCGGCGATGAAGCTTACATTATAGCTATAATTAAGGCAATTTACTTAAGCTCGCGCAGCTTTTTAATTATTCTCCATAAACCAGTAAATTGAATTGTATAGGAAAATCTTATCTAAAACGGAAATAGCTGCTAAAATTAACCTAAAGGACTTGATTATAAGCCATTCAACTAAGGGCTGTTGATAGTGAAGGTATTTCATGCTTAACCCTATATGTTATCAACAAAACATTCTAATTGTTGATGCAGTTCGCCAATCTCGCGAAATTTTAAAAAAATTTGCTCAAACTATCAACGCTTTGCGTATTGATACGAGTCATCATGTACCTGACATTATGTTGAAATGTGAAAACATTAATTACAACGTGATATTACTTGGTTATGACTTAGGAGAGAATCGCAAGAACGGTCAACAACTTTTAGAAGAATTACGGGTAAAAAACTTAATATCACGCCACTGCACCATTTTAATGATCACAGCTGAAATATCCCAATCTATGGTTCTAGCTGCAATAGAACACAAGCCTGATGATTATTTAATAAAGCCATATACTTTAGGTGAGATATCTTCACGCTTAGAAAAATGTTTACTAAAAAAACAAGTAATGTCTTCAATATATAGCGCAATGGATGAAAATAATCATAATGAAGTGATTAAACAATGTGATTTAATGTTAAAGAAGGATAATTTATACAGAAATGAATGTTTAGGTATTAAATCAAGGCAATATTACGAACTTGGACAATACGATCTAGCTAAGGATATATACCTGACCTACAAAAATGAAGAAAACTGTCAATGGGCAGTTATTGGGTTAAGTAAAATCGCTATCGCTAATCATCAGTACATGACAGCTAAATACTATTTGCACACATTAATAACTAATTATCCACATTACTTATCTGCTTACGATTGGCTAGCAAAAACTTATCAGCTTTTAGAAGAACCATTTGAAGCTGAACGCATTCTTGAGAAAGCAATCAATATTTCCCCTCGATCCGTGCCTCGCTTAAAAAAGTACGCAGAACAATGTTTATTAAATCAAAATTTTGAACAAGCTACAACGGCCTATGGAAAAACCCATGATTTAGCCTACCACTCAATTCATCGTGAACCTGAGAATACAATTAATTTTGCTGAGGCGCTTTTAGAGTATGCTGACCAATTGTCTACCTATGAAGTTAAGCAACTTAATAAAAAGGTATTTAATGCTTTAAAAAGGATGGCTAAAGATTTCAAGCTTCCCGAACTTAAAGTAATCTCATTATTACTTACTTCACGTTTACATCATAAAGTTAAAGAATTTACATTATCGACAAATACTTTAAATGAAGCAGAAAAATTATTATTTAAAGCAGAAGATAGGTACCCTCCAAAAGCGACGCTTTCAATTGCCAAATCACTTATTTATTTAGATAAAAAAGAAAGTGCAGAAAACTTAATTAATACTTTAGCTGAATCAAATCCAGATGATACTGAGCTGATGCTAGATATTTCAAGTGTGATTGAACAACCCATTAGTAATTCAAAAAAACTTGAAGCGCAAGAAGCTTTAGAAACAGGTACAAATTTATATCGTACAGGGCATTATCTTTTAGCTACAGATAAATTAAACTATGCATTATCTTTATTTCCGTATCATATAGGCATCAAGTTAAATTTGTATCAGTCCATTATACTTTCAATGGAAAACACCACCGCAAGAGACAAAGATATAATTGCAGCGAAGTCACTAACAAAAGAATTTAATAAATTATCAGTTAATTCAGAATCCTACAGCAGATACATAAAATTAAAACCAAAATATGAAGAAATTATTAATAGATATAAATAACGTAAATATACGTTCAAATAATATGATATAGTAATATTAGTCAGAGATGAAATATAAGAAAAGATGGTGGAGGGAGGTGGATTCGAACCACCGAAGGCTGAGCCGTCAGATTTACAGTCTGATCCCTTTGGCCACTCGGGAACCCCTCCACGGGGTACCTATTACAGGTTGAAATAGACGTTTAGCAATGTCCTACTCTCACATGGGAACTCCCACACTACCATCGGCGCTAACACGTTTCACTTCTGAGTTCGAAATGGATTCAGGTGGAGCCATGTCGCTATTGTCGCTAAACAAAAACTTTAGAAAATAAAAAACTTATTGAATTCTTTATTTTATACATTCTACAAACCCGTAGCCTAAGCTACGGGTTTCTTTAATAGGCGCCTAGCAATGTCCTACTCTCACATGGGAACTCCCACACTACCATCGGCGCTAACACGTTTCACTTCTGAGTTCGAAATGGATTCAGGTGGAGCCATGTCGCTATTGTCGCTAGACAAAATTGTTTTGTATAGAGTGTATTCTATACAATGAATAATCTTAGAAAGCTAAGTAATGCCTCAACACGACTTTATATAAATACTGTTTATTTATCTCTTATTCACAATTCACACGTATGTACGTGACCGTCTATTGCTACACGTTATCTTGTCAGTCTTCATACAATTGACTTTATCGTTCAAAGCTACTTCATAGCTCAAAACCACTTAGGTGTTGTATGGTTAAGCCTCACGGGCAATTAGTATCAGTTAGCTCAAGGCCTCACAACCCTTACACACCTGACCTATCAACGTTGTAGTCTCCAACGACCCTTTAGGGAGCTTAAAGCTCCAGTGAGAACTCATCTCAAAGCCTGTTTCCCGCTTAGATGCTTTCAGCGGTTATCAGTGCCGAACGTAGCTACCGGGCAATGCTATTGGCATAACAACCCGAACACCAGCGGTTCGTCCACTCCGGTCCTCTCGTACTAGGAGCAGCCCTCTTCAATTCTCAAACGCCCACGGCAGATAGGGACCGAACTGTCTCACGACGTTCTAAACCCAGCTCGCGTACCACTTTAAATGGCGAACAGCCATACCCTTGGGACCGACTTCAGCCCCAGGATGTGATGAGCCGACATCGAGGTGCCAAACACCGCCGTCGATATGAACTCTTGGGCGGTATCAGCCTGTTATCCCCGGAGTACCTTTTATCCGTTGAGCGATGGCCCTTCCATACAGAAC
>ENA-ORXU01001405-ORXU01001405.1-marine-metagenome-genome-assembly--contig:-NODE-1405-length-20015-cov-4.248470_pt1 | contig 20015 bp, 13 predicted proteins | sample MGYA00237869_ERZ511484 | MGnify/ENA metagenome assembly ERZ511484
ACCGCCGACGGCTCCCGGTGGCGCGCCACCGTCCGCACGCGGTCACGGCCGCGACGGCGTCGGCGCCAACCTCGGCCCAGCGGCGGCACGTCGATAAAGAGTGCGCCATGCGGTCCGGCCTCGCGCGCCGCCGTGCAAAGGAGAGGGAGCCCGTCGTTGGGGGGGTCGAGCGCCGTGGCTGGGTTGGTGCGGTCGGGCGGGGCGGGTCGTCGGCTCGCGCGGCGGTGGGCGGAGGGGGGGGGGCGCAGCCGCGCGCGCGGGACGGCTCCGCCGGCCGCCGGCCGCTGCGCAGCCGCCGAGGAGAGGGCGGGGCGGTGGCCGCTGGCCGCGCGCCGCTACAAAGCCGCGCAGGGGACGGCGGAGCTGCCGCCGGACGTTTGCGGCGCTGCGTGGCGGCATGGGCGACGGGGGAGGGGGCTCTGGCCGCGCTCTGCTATGCAACTGAACCGAGGGCGGAGAGAGGGTGGTGGGGAAGCACACCACGCATAGCGCCAGCCAGCGAGGAGACGAGCACGGCTGCGCGACGAGTGGCGGTAAGAGAGACAGCTGCGGCTGGCGTGCAGGGTGTCCACGCCCGACAGTCTGCAGGTCGCAGGTCGTGCTGCCTGCAAGCTTTTCGGATGCACTCGGAAGATAGGGCTCGCGGCAAGTTGCCTGATGCGCAGTCGTTCGATCCATTGCTACAGATCAAGTATTCAAGCTAAACGCCAACCCCGCAACCTGCAACGTCATTGGCTGCACCAGAATTCATACTCGCCTTGGCCAACCTCACATCTCGATCTCAGCGTCATTGTGCGTGCGTGGGGCCCCACGTGCTGACGCCCCGGGGCGTCAGCACGAGACTGGCCCATTGCTCTGGGGCATCGCCTGCGCTACTGCTTCGGGCGTCGCGGATTCCGACCAGTTGCTTTGACGCCCAGGCGCTGTCGGATCCCTGCGCTTGGTCGCCCACGGTTCTTGTTGCTGCTCGTGGACAGGCTGTGATCGTCTTCGTTGTGTCCTGGTGGCAGACGTGCTCGCTGTTGGAGCTGGCAACCGCAAGCCCTCCTCACCGACCCTCAGCCTTCCCCGTCTGCCTCTTTCGCTCTACCCTCATCCCCGCGGCGATGGCGGCCTTTGTCGGCAGTGCTGGTGCCTGGGGCGTGGCGGCGGCAGCGACGCAGCAGGGTGCGCCCCCTCGCCTGACTCGCGCCGCCCCCCGCCGCACGGCGGTGCCGGTGGCCCCTCGCCCCGCGGCGGTGCGCATGGCGGCGGGCGGCGGTGCGCCGCAGCGGTGCCTTGTCATTGGCGGTACTCGCTTTTCCGGCCTCTACTTGGTCCAAGAGCTGCTCGCGCGCGGCCACGAGGTGGTCATGTACAACCGGGGCAACACGGCCATTGGGGACCCCAAGCTCATGGTCCCTGGCGAGTCCCAGGCGGACTTTGATGCGCGCAACGCCCGCACCAGTGTCATTGTCGGGGACCGGACCAACGGGGAGGAGCTACGCGACAAGCTGGCAGGCCTCAAGTTTGACGCTGTGTTTGACAACAATGGGCGTTCGCTCGAAGACTCGACGCCGCTGGTCGACGCGGCGGCGGATATGGGCGTCAAACACTATGTGTACATGAGCTCCGCGGGCGTGTACCTCAAGTCGGATGTGATGCCGCACATGGAGGGCGACGCGACGGACCCCAAGTCGCGCCACCTGGGCAAAGCCCAGACGGAGGCGTACATGGTCGACGCGGGCATCCCGTACACCGCCATCCGGCCGACGTACATTTATGGGGCGCTGAACTACAACCCGTTGGAGCAGTGGTTCTTTGAGCGCCTGGCCGCCGGCCGGCCCGTGTGCGTGCCCGGCCATGGCGCGCACCTGACCGGCTTGGGGCACGTGCGGGATTTGGCGACGGCCATGGCCGCGACGATTGAGACCGACGCGTCCGTCGGGCAGGTGTACAATATTCAAGACCGGCACGCGGTGACTTTTGACGGCGTTGCCCGCACGGCGGCGGTGGCGATGGGCATGGACCCGGCGGCGGTGGAGCTGGTGCATTACGACCCGAAGGCATTTGACTTTGGGAAGAACAAGGCCTTCCCCTTCCGGCCGCAGCACTTTTTCACGTCACCCAACAAGGCGCTGCGGGAGCTCGACTGGTCGGTCCAGTACGAGCTGGCCTCGGGCTGGAAGGACGTGTATGAGAACGACTTCGTGCCCAAGCAGGCGGCGGGGAAGCTCAAGAACGATTGGGTGACGGACGACATGATCCTCGGGCGTTGATGTGGTCCTCGCGTTCCCATGTTTTTTTACTTTTTCCATCCCACCTCGTGACCCACGCTTGTGCCGACCCCAGCCCCCATGGGGCATACGAGTGCGCGGGCGCGGCAATTCCATCTTGGCTGCTTGTATGCACGGCGCCACCCTCGCAAGTCAAGCATGGCATCCTGCCACTTTTCCTGAGCAGCTGCGTCGGCTTCCCCGCATTACCGGACAGCGAACGCCACGGCATCGGCGACGGCGCGGGCTACGGATTGCCGTAGCGCACTTGTTTAAGGGGCGCTGGCTCGGAACAACATTGGTACATAGCGACCGAGTAGCGCTCCCAAACAGTCTATTAGTGCCGCGTAGCGCTCCCCGTGGCCCTCAAGGTTTCAGTTAACGACCAAGTAGCACCCTATAATTGATGTTCTTGGTTCTCGAGGCTCTCTGAGGTCATGTCAGAGACCTTCAAGATTTCCTATTTTGATACTCGCATGGAAATAGAGATCGCACGAACGATGCTCTAACCTCGAAGATCGCTCGGCGCCAATAATATAGCTAATGACAGATAGCGCACGAACTTCTTCTCGCGCTTCCTAACCCAGCTGCATCCGTCATAATGATGAGCCGAGCGGCACAGGTGCCTGCAGCTGCAGGCACCTTCTTCCGTCTGCCTCTGCAGAGGCAGAAGTGCTTCGCGACGCGCTCCTCCGTCGTGGCGACGTGCCGCCCGTGCATCCTGCCAGCACATCATGAGCGGGGGCCGTCACCGCCGTTCACGATGTGCAGGCGGTGGGCACTGCCGGCCGCTCTCTCAGTTGTGGTGGTACGTCCCTCTTGTCGTGGCAGTCGCGCCAGTCGGGGGTAATGCCACATGAGGACTGCCCCCCCTTATGCTTTCTTTGTTCCGGTTGGAGGAGCCGTCGGCGCCGCTTCCACCGCCACTGCCACTGCCGTTTTCGTTGACGCTACCGCTGGCCCCGCCGCGCGCAGCTGACGGGAGAGGTGGTGACTGCGACGCGACAGTTGGCTCCTGTTGTCTGCTGTCTGTTGATCTGCGGTATTGCGCGGCCCGCCGTGGAGCATCCACCTGGTCTGCCGGGGCTCTCTCCTCATGCGTCTTTTGACCGGTGCCCCCCCCCAGGTGTGCATGAGTGCATGCACCGGACCGCGTCTCGGTGCAACGGGCCTGGTCGCGGTCCGCTTCTGTGGTTTCGCGAACCGGCCGCTGGACAGGGTTGCTGTCATCGCTTCCCCCCTTCCCCGACTTTGCCACGACGTGATGGCCGACGTCAAGGGAGTGACCTGCACAGTGGCGGTTGCGTGTCACACCAGTGCGCCCGTAAGCCCTCGCGGCTTGACGCGCCGCTGGTGACCGTCGGCGGCGGCGGTGGCTGACTGCCGGCCGTTGATAAGGCGCGGGCGTTTTTTTGAGTGTGCCCACCGTCGGGGGCCCGTAGCAATTACCGGTGTGTGGCTGTGGCTGTGGCCTTTTTGTTCGGCGGTGGACGGGCAGTGGTCCGTCTTGCTGCCCGGGATTCGCGTGGGTGGTGGCTGTTCGGCCGCCGACGGTTGTCATCGCCCTCGCGGAGCTGCGGGGCCAGGGGTCCGGAGGTGGCGCTCACGCTCGTGCGTTCGGCGATGGGTGCGATGCGGTTCCCGGTGCTGTTGTCGCTGGTGCAGGCGTCCGTAGCGGGCTTTGCCTTTGCGGTGGCGGCAGTGGCGGTGGGCGCGGATGTGGTCTCCCGGGCGGAACTGGACGGCGTCCCGACGTTGACGGTCCAGGGCGACAGCTCGGTGCGGCTGCTGCAGATCAATGGAGCGGTCGACCACGAGCTCAACTGCTTCCTCTCGCTGCCCGAGCCGGGTGTGCCATTTGACCAGCTTCGCTTCGCCGACTCCTCTACCGAGTCGGAGGTGCTGGCGACCGACGGGTCGGGGTCGCTCCTGAGCAAGCAGGTGCACTCGACGTGGGAGAATGGCAACGTGCGCGGCCTCAACCTGACGGCCAACCTGGACTTTGACGAGTTTGTTGGGCGGACCGACTACGGCATTAAGGTGTCTCAGGTGGACCCCGATACACGAGCGGCGACGTTGCTTGTGTCGACATCGTGCGACTACCTCATTGCGGGGACGACCGTCTTCAGCCGGGAGTCGAGCGTGACGGCCAGCGGGGCGACGGAGGACAAGCGCGCCATTTGCTCGGGCGCAGGCCGCGTGCACTCGGTGCCCTACACCGAACTGACGGGTCAGTTGAACTCCGACGGCTCGTACAAGGGCCCGTCGACGCTGGAGCTGTACATGCAGACCCAGTACCTCGACGGCTCGGCGGTGACGACGCCGGCGGGTCTGGGCCAGGGCAAGGGTGGCCGCTCGCCTGCTGATTATGCCGGCATGGGCATGAGCCTCGCGTCGTTTGAGGGCCAAATCGTGCACAATGTCGGCTCTTGCAAGCCCGCCGAGGGCTCCTATGATAACGACGCCGGCGTCTTTGTCCTTCCTGAGCACTGCGGCGCTGCTTACTACACGGCGCCGTCGGGGCAGCCCGGGTTTGGCTTGGCCGTCGAGCCGTACCGCGCGGGGAAGCTGGAGTTTGGGCTGGAGTGGGCCGACTTTACGGCGGACGACAGCGACTTTATGGATGAGGCGTGGACGTCGACCGTCACTATTGACGTGACGGGTGCGCCGCCGCCGGTGATCACCCAAGTGTCCCCTACATACGACTTCCGCCAGGCGGGCGGTGAGACGCTCCTCGTCGACTTGTACAACGCGGATGATTCGCTCGGCCGTGAGTGTTCCGTCCAGTCGACGGACGTCAATGGGTCGGTGACCGACATTATTTTTGGCGAGGAGGCCGGATCGTTCGAGAAGTTCGGCTTCCCGACCTTTTCCGAGTCGGCGACCTTTGTAACCGGGGCGGGTGTTGGCCGGGAGCTCGACTTCTCGGTGGCGGTCGCGCGGCCCGACGGTCTGGGCTCGACCGAGACGGTCCAGGCGGTGTTCTTCCCGGGCTATGACTACGACTTTTCGTACGACCCTCAGGTGGTGCGGATCGACTCCATGTCGCCCAACACGGGCCTCGAGTCGGGAGGCACGCCGGTTACGCTGTCGGGGTACTTCCCCCATTTTGATGTGACCCGCGGCGACAGCATCCTCTTTGACGGAGCGGTCATTCCGGGGTCGTATGTCATGTCGTCGACCGAGACGTCCATCACCCTCGCACTGCCGCCGCGTGCCGAGATGGGCCGCAACTACATCTACGCCGTGTCGGTGCAGATTGGGTTCGAGATGTCGGCGGCGCTCGACTTCCGGTACATCACCGAGTCGGCATCAGCGTCCATGCTCTACACGGGCACGTCGCTGCGGGATGGGCGTCAGGAGATTGGGCGCTGTAACTCTGCGCGCTTCACCGCGCAGGTGCTGCCCTCCACGGCCAAGGCGACAAACTACACTTGGTCGCTGACGCGCAACGGGGATGCGAGCAAGACCAACTTGCTGGACTCGGAGAACCTCCTTGAGGCCATGTACGTGGACATCAATTCGGCTGATATGCCGCAGGTGGGCGACTACACGCTGACCGTGACCATTCACCTGGCGGCCGTCCAGGTGACGACTTCGTTGCCGCTGCGTCGCACCGACACCCTGACGATTGGTGTCTTCCTGCACACGCCTACCGCTCGCGCTATCTCCATCCCCGAGGCTCCGCTGCGGCTCTCGGCCATGGTGGAACCGCCGGGCTGCGGCAGCATTGGGGACGTGGAGGAGCTGATGTTTGAGTGGACGTTCATGGACAAGGTCACGACCTTCTCCTACCACAGCGCGGTGGAGAGCAACCAGGCTCAGGCCAACATTGAGTCACCCGCGCGCCTCGGCTGGGAGTACGTCGTGCCGCAGGCGGACCTGGAGTATGGCAACCACCTCGTCAACCTCAAAGTCTACTCGGCTCTCGATGAATCCATCAACGGCATGGCCGCCACGTACGCGCTGATCCAAAAGGCGGACCTCGTGCCAGTCATCCGCACGGGCGAGTCGCGGATGGACGTGACCAAGGTCTCGACACTCGAGATGACGGCGGGCCGCTCGTACGACCCCGACGTGACGTACCCGCAGCTGCCGACGGCCAACATCACGTACTCGTGGGCATGCGTCACGGCTTCGAAGGCCACGTTCGAGTCACCGACGGCGTGCGACGAGCGCCTGTTGCCGTCCAACACTACCGAAGCGTTCACGGTGCCGAAGCAGACGCTGCAGGCGCTGGGCGCGGAGCAAACTTTCATTCGCTACTCACTGACTGTGACCAAGGCCGACCGCGCCTCCCAGACGTCTCAGCTGTTGGTGGCGGTGGTCGACGACACCCGCCCGGCGGTTACGGACTATGAGATTGTCGTGCGCAACGTGCTTGGGGAGCCGCTGGACGCCTCGGCGATCAAGTACTACGAGCCGGTGGTGATTGACGTGGCGGGCAACACGGACGGGCTTTCTTGGACCTACTCTTTGGTGTCGCCGGCCGACACGCGCTTCTTCTTCTTCTCGTCCAACCTGATCAGCGACCAGGGCTACTATAACCCGGACTCGCAGAGCACGATTGGCAACCGCTATCCGCTGGGCATCCGCGCCAACGCGCTTGGCGCGCACATGACCTACGTCTTCCGCATCGATTTTGAGAAGGTCGGCTTCCAGACGGAGCCGGTGTTTGTGACCCTAACCACCCGCGAACGGCCGACGCTCCGTTTTGAGACGCCGCAGATCACGGAGGGCACCACGTCTTCCGTCTTCTCCCTCAACGCCGCGCCGTCTTTTGTGGACCCGTCGTTCGCCTACTACTTTGTACTCACCGAGGCCGGGGGCGGCGAGTCGTCCCTGCGCGTTTGCGTCGGTGGCTGCACGGGCTACCCGTTTGTTAACATGCGCATCGGCCTGGCGGGCAACTACACTCTGACGGCGCTGCTGTACGATACGCAGGGGACGGCGCAGCTGGCGGCGGACACCCTGTCCACGGACATTATCGTGAAGGACTCGGACGTGACGGACCGGTACAGGTCGGAACTGCAGGTGCTCTTCCACCAGGGCGATGACAACACGTGGACGTCGCTGGCCAACGACTTGGCTTTCATGCTGTCGGAAGACTATGAGTCTGAGGAGGCTCTCTCAGCAGTCCGTCGCATGGCTGCAGCGCACTCGGCGTGGGAGCTGGAGCGGTCCCTGTCGCTGGGTGGCTCGGTGGCCGGCGTCGGCCAGCTGGGCGGCCTCGTCCGTGCCGCGACACACGACGTGTCGACGCTCGCCATCCGCAGCTCCGTGGGTGTGACGCCAACGCCGGCGCCGACCGACGAGGACGTCTCCACGTTTGTCAAGTCGACGGTGTACGACCTGATCACGGGCTCCAAGGACATCTTCTGCAACGCCTTCCCCAATACGCTGCACTCGGAGCAGTGCATCATGCTGGTGCAGTCGCTGGCGACGCAAAAGTGCATCGACGCAGACGGTGTATACCGCCTTCTCCACGTGGTCAAGTGCTGCGGTGAAAACGTTCCGGAGCACACGGCCTACTCGCTGATGGCCAAGACGTTGCCCGACGTGTTCTTCAAGCTAAACAAGGTATCGGTCAACGAGCAGTGCCACGTCGTCTCGCACCGCCGCCGCCTGCTGGCGGAGGAAGAAAAGCCCAACAACCTAGCGGCCGATGTGCACCTGGCGTTCATGCAAGCGGGCACGGGGGCCATGGTCAATGGCAAGGGGGCCGGCCATACGGGCAGTATGACGGTTGCGCCGGCGACCAAGTCGGTGCGCCGCCGACGCAGCGTGTCGGCCGGTGCCGATGCCGCCGCCTTGCTGGCCAACGCTGGCGTGAACACGTCGCTCGTGACGGTTCGCGAGAGCTTTGGGGACAGCATGGTGCCCGGGTCGGTCACGACGGCCAATACGGGGCAGGGCACCCTCACGGTGGCGGTCGCGTCCAACTCGGAGCAGCTCCCGCAGCTGTCGGTGGAGGGCAAGAGCACTACCCTCAAGGGCATCCAGGGCCACGGCAAGAACAACTTCTTTTACATGAAGCCCCAGTGCTTTGATAAGGTTTTTTCCCCGGCGGGCGACGAGACGGTCATCTTCTCCTACTATCAGGCGCCCAACTTCGTGGTCCGGTCGGGCTTCCAGGCCCCGCCAGCGCTCGGTCAAACGTCGGAAGGTCTTCATTGGACGGTGCTGTACCAGCCGGACGTGACGACCAAGCTTCGTGAGATGAAGGTGGACAACGAGGAGGACGCCTGCTTTTGCTGGCGGATGGAGATGACCGACACGTCGGGGTTGGTTGGCGACCTTAAGCCGGGTGCCTACACGTTCAAGCAGCTCAAGCAGTACGGTGTCGACGTCGGCCGCGGTGCGGCCTACCAGTACGACGAGCTGCCCGTCCACATCGAGGGCTCCTCCGTTGAGGAAAAGTGGGTGGAGGCGTGCATGGCGCAGCCAGGCCTGGTCGGCACGGCCCCAACGGCGCGCCTCGCCATCTTTGGTTCGACCTTCCTGGCGGGCTTCAACTCCCTGGCTGTTGTGGGTATCGTACTCGGCGCGCTGCTGCTCGTCGTCGTTGCCATGGCCGGCGCGTGGCTGGTGGCCTCCCGCGTGGCGGTCGTCGCTGCGGCGCCGCCGCGCGCGCTGGGCGTCGGCGAAGTGTTTGTCGACCGCGACATCTGGGGGCGGTCCACCGCGCCCATGCCGACTAGCCCGTCGGTGCCCCAGTAGCACGGGTGACTTGCGGGGTGGGTGACGGTTTGGGGTCGTTCCTCGTACAAGTAGGGTCGGCCTGTAGGAAGTGGACGGTTGGTTTTTTTTAAAAAATTCGGCATCTTGTTTCTCTTCTTGGCTGGTCGCGTGCGCAGTGCCCACGCTCGCCTGGCCGCCGGGGGGGTTTGGGCATGCGCGTCGCTGAGGGACTCGGGCGGTGCACGACAGCAGCCACGGATGGAGGCACACAGCAGAGGTCCGCAGTAGACATGGCCGCCGGCCCCCCGGCGGTGTCGCGTCGGCACGCGGACGACCCTCACCAGACGGTGACGCTGGCGGTCGCGACCGCAACAGCGGGTGGCGCACGGAGGGCCTGCCTCCCCGCATCGTTGGGACGGCCTCGCCGCGGCAGACGTCGGCAGCCCCCACCGGCCAGACGAGCCGCCCACTGCCGCGGCCGCACGGGCCGTCCCGCCCACCCACCCACCCACCCCGACAGACGGCAGCCGGGTTGGCGGCAAGCCGCCCAGCGGCCACAGCAGCCAACACGGCTGCAAGGTCCGCGGCGCCGGTGGCCTTGTGGCCAACCGCGTCGCCATCAAAAAAGGGTGCCTGCCGTGTCGTCCACAGGCCATGTCGCGGCCGCGCTCCCAGCGCTGCCCGAGCAACTCGGACACCAGCCGACGGGAAAGCACCCGTCCGCCATAGTATCTCCGTCGCCTGCGGGCGTCAAGGGTGCCGTCCCGGCGCCGCTGCGCCCTGCCCACCGCGGGGGTCGCGGAGGGGAGCGGTGGGCGCCGTCCCATCGGTCGATGGTGCCGCGGCCGCCGCCGCCCACGCGGCCGTGGCATTGGGCGGGGCGGCGGCAGCGACCTTGTGGCCGTTACCGACCCCATTGGTCAAGTGCACGGGCACGCCGAGCGGCGGTAGCGCTGACGTGGACGCCCCCACAGGCGCGGCTGCTTCCATGGCCACCGCCACCCCACGGCCGCTCGCCGCGCCGTCGGCCAACCGCAGCTATGGCATCAGCCCGACGCGGCCAGAGCATGTACTTGCGTCATTGGGCGGCGATGCGCCTGCTGTTCTGGATGGTGGCCTATGCGATGCGGGCCTCGAATCGACAATCGCCGCGCTGCGGCCAAATGGCGGCTGGCAATTGTTGCGCCCCGGCCCGGTGCCAAGAGAGGAGCTTGTCGAAATCCTCGGATCAGAGGATGCGGCGCAAGGTGAAGGGCGCGTAGAGGCTCCCGGTCAGCTGGAGAAGCATTACTCGCCCGGAAAACCGGTGCATCTGAATGCCAAGCAGCCGGCGTCAGGCAGTTTCATGATTGGTTTTGGCGATATTGCAGGCGATGCCAGCCTTTCGGCCCACGGCGATCTGGCAGAGGCCGCAGCGCGCCTTTATGAATGCCTGCACATTGCCGCTGCCGCACCGCATAAAGAGATTTCGGTGGCCGCCATTCCCGATAGCGGCATGGGCCGCGCCATCAATGACAGATTGCGCCGCGCAGCTTCCTGTTAATCGCCGCCGTCTTCGTTTTCGACCGGGATTGTCGGGATTAGCGCATCCATTTCACGGCGGACTTCGACGGCTTCCCGGCAAGCGCGATCATTGCCATCAACGCAATCTTCTTCCAGCTCTCCATAGTCGCGCTGCAATTCGCCCAAACGCTCTTCACGCTGGCGGATTTCGCGGCCGCGCGCCCGATCTGCCTCATCCTGGCTGGTTGTCGCCCAGTCAGCGACTTGCCCCACGGCGCGAACAGGAGCTGTCGCCACATCGACCAAAGTGCTTGCAACACAGCCACCAAGGCCAAGCGCTAGAAGGGGGGCGGACAACAAGGTGACACGCGTCATTGCGGGGTCTCCAGAAAGCAGAACGGCTGGCGGATCATCTCCGCCAGCCGCTGTGTGCCCTGCTTAAATTGCTGGGGCAATGTGTTTGCGCCGAGGCGTTTGGGATCAGGCCCCGTCTGCCTCTTCGTCTGCATCCTCTGCGGTGATTGCCTCTGGCGCGTCCTCTGCCGGTTCGCAGATGAGTTCGCCAGAGCCGACCGAGTTGAGTTCACAGCTGGCGGATCCGTACACACGGACATTGCCCGAACCGCCGATATTCGCCTCAACAGAGCCATCAGAGGCGAAGCTGGCATTGCCTGATCCGCCAATATTGACCTCGGCCCGATCAGTGCGAAGATCGGGCATCAGTGCCGTCCCGCTGCCGCCGATGGTGATTTCCAGACGATCCGAGCTGCCCGCAGCTTCGACATTGCCGTTTCCGCCAATCACGATCTCGAGCGATTCAGCCTCTATAGTCTGGACGGTTGCCGTGCCGGAACCGCCCACGACAATTTCGGCATTCCCGGCCATAGTATCGGCGGTAATGCTGCCAGAACCACCCACCGCCACAGTTGAGGGAGAAGGCATCGTTATCAGCACCGTGGCGATATCATCATCGCTCCAGCTGCCTTCTTCGCGGCCAATGGCCAAGGTGCCATCCGCCAGCACAAAGCGAAGGCGATCGGTTGCCGTATCGGTGCCGTCGACATCGATAGTGAATTCATCGCCGGTTGTGATAACAACAGCGTCCGACCCGCCAAGGGCCACGCCAGTGGGGGCATCGCCGGTCATGTCCAGCTCTGCAAGAGGCACACCATCTTCACCGTTGAAAGACACATCCATTCCATCGCATCCGGCAAGCCCGGCCGCCGCTGCCAATGCGACGAACGGCCCTACCTTTCGCAACATTTTTGCTACATTCATGTCAGTCCTCCTGTTTCGTGTGTTACCATAACAATACACACATGGACGGGTGAGGGCAAAGCCGCTGGTAGATGGCAAGAGTGGTTTCGCCGAAACGGCAAAACTGCACCTGTTTACGAAAAAGGGCCGCCCGCACAATGCGAACGGCCCTTTTTCCAAATGCTGTGTGACTAGACGTGTTTAGTCGTCGTCATCGCTCTCGTAATACTGAGGAGCATGTTCTTTCAGCACGTCGAGAATTTTGGTGAGCGCGGTTGGCTCATCAGTCTTTTCCATTGCGGCCAGTTCACGGGCAAGGCGGCTAGAGGCGGCTTCAAAAATCTGACGCTCAGAATAGCTCTGCTCGGGCTGGTCTTCCGGGCGGAACAGATCGCGCGTAACCTCTGCAATCAGGACGATTTCGCCCGAATTGATTTTCGCTTCATATTCCTGAGCACGGCGGCTCCACATGGTGCGCTTGACCTTGGGCTTGCCCTTCAGCGTTTCCATCGCTTCCTTCAAAGTCTTATCGCTGGAAAGCTTGCGCATCCCAATGGCTTCGACCTTGTTGGTGGGCACGCGCAGAGTCATGCGCTCTTTTTCAAAGCGAAGCACATAAAGTTCCAGCTGCATGCCGGCGATTTCTTCGTTCTGCAATTCGATTACACGTCCCACGCCATGCTTGGGGTAGACAACATAATCGCCAACTTCAAAAGCGGTCGCACTCGCGGCCATACGGTATTCCTTTCACTTGCAGCTCGCTCTGTTTGGCGTGACGAAAACCATTCCGCTGGCGGGCAGCGGGCGGTAATTCTTAGCCTATTGGTGGAGCGAGGACCTGCCTTCCTAGATGCCGGTCACCCACGAAGGGTGTTCAGTCACGAAAGTATATAACAGATTCGTGACATAAATTCCAGTGCAGTGCTGCATGCGCGAAGAAGCGAAATCAAACTGCCCATAAACCGCACAAGGTATCTGGACGCTTTGTTGCAGTAAAGATTGAACTGATGATCCTGACAGCGGTCATAAGACCTTGTGGGAGCAGGAGCTTGCTGTTCTATTGCAGGCGAGGAGAAACCCAGAATGTTGAAATTCGCCGCCCTAACAATGTTCCTGGCGACGCCGCAGGAATTCACTCCGGCTCAGGCGCCGATATCGGCAGACGTGCAAGAGTTGATCGCGGCACGGTCCTCCATGACGCCAGAAGAATGGGTCGCCCGCTTCGATGCTTTGGGTGAAGCAGGGGATTACAGCGCGTGGCAATTGCTGGGCGAACTCTATTCCCAAGGTGATGGCGACATCGCGCGCAACATGCCGCTGGCTTGCGAATATTTCGAACGAACGGGCGCCAACCGCGGCGATGCGCTGCATTCGCTCGCATCCTGCTATTTCCAAGGGCAGGGGCGCGCGCAAGACTATGTACTGGCCCGTGACCTTTATCGTCAGGCGATTGCATCAGGCCATGTCACATCATTGTGCGGCTTGGGCACCATGCTTGTGCGGGGACAGGGCGGTGAAGTCGCGGCAGAAGAAGGCGTGGCGCTGTGCCGTCAGGCTACGGAGCTGGGCGACAAAAACGCGAAAACCGATCTTGGCATATTCCTGCTGACCGGCGAGGGGGTAGAGCGCGATCCTATCCAGGCGCGGCTGTGGTTGGAGGAAGCAGGCGGCGAAGGGCAGGCCAATGCTGCATTTCTGCTCGGCCAGATTTATGCCCGCGGAGACAGTGTCACAGCGAATGCGGACCAGTCCGAGGAATGGTTTGCGACCGCTTATGAAAACGGTAGGGGTGATGCAGCGTGGCGTGTGGCGACATCACTCGCCGCACGAGGTCTCAGCACCGATGGTGATGAAATGAGCATCAATCCCGCTTTGATGAGCGAATCGCAGGCATGGGCCGAAGTGGCAGCCACAATGGATCCAGACCCGCAAGTGCGCGCCGAGGCGGCTGAGTTCGCCCGCAGTGTCGCGGCGCTTATTGCTTCAGTGGAGGATTAATCGCCTTCGCCGGGCTCGGCGGTGAAGAACTTCTCGAACTTGCCTTCAGCACCCTTGTGCTCATCCGCATCTTCGGGAGGATCTTTCTTTTCGGTGATGTTGGGCCATTCGGCTGAATACTTGGTGTTCAGCTCAAGCCATTTTTCCTGACCGTCTTCGGTGTCTGGCAGGATTGCCTCGGCCGGGCATTCCGGCTCACACACACCGCAATCGATGCATTCCGACGGGTTGATGACGAGCATGTTCTCGCCTTCGTAGAAGCAGTCCACAGGGCAGACCTCGACGCAATCGGTATATTTGCATTTGATGCAGGCGTCGGTGACGACATAAGTCATGGGTGCTTTGGTCCTTCCTGGTTGCTGCCCCTTGCTATGGCGAATGAAACGCCAGCGTCAAGTCAGAGTGCGGTAATGTGTTCGCGCTTCGGCAGCTGGACCACGCCGATTTGGCAGAGCTTCGATGGCGATGACTTTGACAGTTCTTCCAATGGGAAGCGTCAGGACATCGCCCTCTGAAGTGGCATGATCGCTGCGCAAAACGCGCGCTCCATTGCAACGGATATGGCCTTCATCGATCCACGCTTTCGCTATAGCGCGGCTTTTTGAAAAGCGCAGGCGGCAAAGCAGCAGATCGAGACGCATTTCAGCCTTTGAGGAGGTCGGCCAATCCGGCCAGCGCCTTACCAGTGGCAGGCTGGTTGGAGGCGGGCGGGCGGCCACGCTTGTCGCCGCCTCTGCCACCCTTGTCCGGGGTTGCACCCTTTTGAGGCCCTTTTCCACTCCGCTTGTTCTCGCCCTTGTTGGCAGGCTTGCGATGACCGCCGCTGCGGCGCGGGCGATTGGTCTGAACCGAGTCCTTTCGCGGCGCGCGCCAAGTCCAAGGCACCGGACGCGGCGGGCCGAACATGCCTTCTGCCAGTTGCGCCGCTTCCCCTTGGCGGAAACCGGCATCTTTCATCAGACTAAGGAAATTTTCCAGCGAAAGCCCCATACTGGTGGCCAGCGCAATATCGACGGGAAAACCCCGGGCGCCCTTGTCCTTTGCATTCTGCGCTTTTGCGCGCTGTTCATGGGCTGCACGGAAGAGCTTTTCCGCCATATCGATACGGATCGACTGGCTTCCGGCATTGCGATAGCCTGCGGGCAAAGGCTTGCCGCCATCAATCACCGCCTCCATCGCTTCTCGTACATCGCGTTTATCGACGCCCAGCGCGCGCAAAAGCTGGCGCGGGGCGGGCTTCAGCATCGCGGGCATGTAGACATCGAGCGATCCGATCGTGACACCAAGGCGTCGAAGAAGCGGGCGCTTTTCCTTGGGCACATGCGCCAATCCGGCATCTTCGCGCCGCACCGTACCATTGCGATCTGCCAGAGTGAGCAGCAATGCGCGGACTTCGGTGCCGGCCTCGGGGTCGTTCACCGCCTCTTCCAATGTGCGCAGCGGAGACAGGGGCGCGAGCTGCTGGTCCAGCCAAAATTGCAAAGCCTCTTCCAGACGGGAACGGTTGGCAGGGTCCATCTGACCCAGCTCCTTCGCCATCACCAGACGCGGCGCGGATGCGAATTTGCCTTTCTCGAGCGCAGCAACCGGTTGCCCCCCGCGCATCACTTGACCGTCTGCAATTCGCAATTCGTTCAGTTTCCCGCCGATCAGCGTGCTTGCCTTTTGCGCCAGCAAGGCAGGCATGTGCTTTTCGGCAGCGGCTAGCATCAGCTTGCGCTCTTCACTGCTGGCTGTGTCATCAACCACAAAGCGGAAACCATCGAGCTGGCCAATTGGCTGGCCTTCAACCATTACGGTACCGTTATCTTCCAATTCTACGCGCAAGAGCCCTGCATCCTTTCCCATTCCGCGCATCAATACAGCGGTTCTTCGATTTACGAAACGTGTCGTCAATTTCTGGTGTAGCGCGTCGGACAATTTCGCTTCGGCAGCCCGCGCACGCGCCGCCATTTCATCGCGGGCAAATACCCAATCGGGGCGCTGGCAGATATAGGCCCAACTGCGGATTGCTGACAATCTGCCCTGCAGCGTGTCTATATCACCGGCCACATTGCCCAATTCGCCAATCCGTGCGGCAACAAAATCGGCACCGATGTGGCCTTCGCGCAAATCCGCCCACAACCGGGAAACGAAGCGCGAATGGCCTTCGGGCCCAAGCTGGCGGAAATCAGGCAATTGGCACGTTTCCCAAAAACGGCGCACCAGATCTGGCTGCGTGACGCCGCCCGCAACCTCATCCTGTTCGGACAATCGCTTAAGCACGGCCAGATCAATCGCTTCGGGAGCAGGGGCAAGGCCTTCTTGACGGGGCGGTGCCTCCAGATCACCGATAAGAACATCCAGCGTGTCGAAACCTGGCTGCGGCTCGCGCCAGAACAGCTTGGTGACTGGCGCAAAACGGTGCTGTTCAATCGCGAAAATCTCGTCCTCGGTGAATTCGAGGGGGGTGGCAGCACGGCCTCTGCCGCCGCCAGACATTGTGCCAAACGTGCCATCGGTCTGATGGCGGCCAGCGCGCCCTGCGATTTGCGCCATTTCTGCCGGGGTGAGCCTACGTTGGCGAACGCCATCGAATTTGGAGAGGGCGGCGAAGGCGACATGGTGGACATCGAGGTTCAGACCCATCCCGATGGCATCGGTTGCCACGATGTAATCAACTTCGCCCGACTGAAACAATTCAACCTGGCGATTGCGAGTCTGCGGACTCAGCGCGCCCATCACAACCGCCGCACCGCCGCGAAAACGCCGCAGCAATTCGGCCACCTGATACACTTGCTCGATCGAGAAAGCGACGATGGCCGTGCGCGGCGGCAAGCGCGATAGCTTTGTCGAACCGGCATGGCTGAGCGTAGAGAAACGCGGCCTTTCCTCAATCTCTACGCCTGGCACCAGCGCACGCACCATGGGTTCCAATGTGGCAGAGCCCAGCAGCATCGTTTCTTCACGGCCGCGTGCATTCAGCAAGCGATCGGTGAAAATATGTCCGCGCTCCCGGTCGGCGGCGAGTTGTGCCTCGTCCAGCGCCAGAAAGGCCTTCCCGCCTTTATCGCTCCATCCGTTTCGGGGCATGGCTTCGGCTGTGCATAGGAAATAGCGGGCATTCGGAGGCTCAATCCGTTCTTCCCCGGTGATCAGCGCACACGCGTCCTCTCCCTTGATGGCACAAACCTTGTCATAGACTTCGCGTGCCAGCAGCCGCAGCGGAAAACCGATCGCGCCAGAGGAATGGCCACACATCCGCTCAATCGCGAGATGCGTCTTGCCGGTATTGGTGGGCCCAAGCACGGCGCGGATTTGGCTGTCATTATGGGGAGACATCACAATGCGCGAATCATGGCCACACATGCTGTAATGCGCAACCACAGCTTCACATCGCGCAGCTTGTCGCGTGCCAGAGTCATTTGGTCGTCGTTAAAGCGAAATTAACTTTATCGAGACAAACTTACGCGCAATTACGCGGGTCAAGGCGGGGTCGCACCGCGCCAGTGAACCGTAGGCCAGTTAATCGCAGTGATTACCCGTGAGCCGCCAAGGAGTGCATTTTGTTCAAAGACCGCAAAGGCGAGGAGCAGCAATCGGAAGGTGATTATCCGCCTGCCGAGCTGACTCACGCTCAGGTCCTGGATGATGGAAATGCACAAGTTGCCTTGGACGGTAAGGGCCAACGCCGCCGAATTTCGCGCATAAGCTCTCTCTCCAGCCGTTATGGCGAATGGCGCGCACGCGCTTCGTCCCGGCTGTCTTCTTTCGATTTCGCGCCGGATCTTGCCATCGACATCGGTTCGCGCCGGTGGCTGCGCGGAGTGGCCACCTTGGTGTGTCTGTCAGCCGTGGCTGCCGCAGCATGGCCGGGCTTCTCTCCCGTGGAAGCTGCCCCTGCAATGCGGATTGACGATAATGTGCGGGATGAATTCCGCAGCCAGATGATTATGCCGCTTGCCCTTGGTGGAGACAGCGGCCGCCGCATGGGTGCGACGTTTGCCGTTGCCGATCTCGACAGTGCACCGGAACGCCCCCGCCTCGATCTGGTGGCGACTTTGACGCAGGGCGATGGTTTTGACCGGATGCTGCGCCGTGCCGGTGTGGGTGCTGATGAGGCAACGCAGATTGCGCGCATGGTCGCTGGCGCGATCTCGCTTGACGATATTGAGCCGGGCACGCCAATCGACATTACTTTGGGCCGCCGTCTCAGTGCGGATGAAGCGCGCCCTGTCGATGCGCTGTCTTTCCGAGCCCGGTTCGACCTGCAATTGGCAGTAGAGCGCCGTGACGGCCAGCTTGTGCTCGATCCGCGTCCGATTATGGTCGATGCGACCCCATTGCGGGTTCGCGGCAGAGTGGGTGACAGCCTGTATCGTTCTGCCCGGGCAGTGGGCGCTCCGCCCAGCGCGGTGCAGGAATATCTGCGCACCATCGGCAGGGAATTGAATCTCGATAGCGAAATCAGCGATTCAGACGAATTCGACATGATAATCGACTATCGCCGTGCAGCCACGGGTGAGATTGAAGTTGGTGATCTGCTGTATGCTGCCGTTATCCGCCAAGATCGTCCGCGCTTGCAATTGATGCGCTTCGGTCGCGAAGGGCGCTTCTACGATGCAGCAGGCGAAGGCACGATGCGCGAAGGTTTGATCCGACCAGTATCTGGCGCAATCAGCTCCCGCTATGGAATGCGCCGCCATCCGATTCTGGGATATCGCCGCATGCACTCCGGCCTCGATTTCCGTGCCCGCAGCGGGACGCCGATTTATGCTGCGACCCACGGGACTGTCAGCTTTTCCGGACGCAATGGCGGTTACGGCAATTTCGTTCGCATCAATCACGCGGGCGGCCTCGCGACCGGTTATGCCCATATGAGCCGCATTGCCGTGCGCAACGGCCAGAGCGTGGAACGAGGCCAGGTTATCGGATATGTCGGCTCGACCGGCCTTTCGACGGGCCCGCACCTGCATTATGAAATGTATCGCAACGGGCAAAAGATCGATCCGTCGACCGTGCAATTTGTCACCCGCTCGCAATTATCGCAGACACAGCTAGCGAATTTCCGCCAGCAGCTCTTGCGCTTGCAATTGGTGGAAGCAGGCGAGGCGCTGACCGATTTGGCTCCTGATCCCAGCATGAGGGAAGAGCCGGTGCGCGAAATCGATCGCATTGAGAACCGCCAGCGCGTTGAATAGGCTGATTGGTGCCGTGGTAGGCTGGATGCCTTCGCGCATTGCCCGATTCGTGCTTTTCCGGCAGGACACCCAGCCATGAACAGAAGCTATCCCAATACGCGCCTGCGTCGCACCCGCGCCACTGGCTGGAGCCGCAACATGGTGCGCGAAAACGCACTTACCCCGGCAGACCTGATCTGGCCCCTTTTCGTCACCGATGGCAAAGGCGTGCAAGACCCTGTCGCAAGCCTGCCGGGCGTTTCGCGCTGGTCAGTTGATGGGATTGCCGCGCGCGCCAGGGAAGCGGTCGATCTTGGCATTCCGTGTGTCGCCCTTTTTCCTCACACGCAGGACGGCCTGCGCAGTGATGACGGGGCAGAAGCGCACCATCCCGACAATTTGATGTGCCGCGCAATCAAAGCAGTGAAGGATGCCTGCGGAGACGACATTGGCGTGCTGACCGATGTCGCGCTCGATCCTTATACCACGCATGGCCAGGATGGGCTGGTGAATGCCGCTGGCTATGTCGTGAACGACGATACCGTCGCCATGCTGGTCGATCAGGCAATCAATCAGGCAGAGGCTGGGGCGGACATCATCGCCCCGTCCGACATGATGGATGGCCGCGTTCACGCCATTCGCATGGCGCTGGAGATGGGCGGGCATCACAATGTCCAGATCATGGCTTATGCTGCCAAATATGCCTCTGCCTTTTACGGGCCGTTCCGCGATGCTGTTGGCAGCGGAGATCGGCTGGTGGGCGACAAGAAGACCTATCAAATGGATCCTGCCAATGGTGACGAAGCGATGGCCGAAGTCGCGATGGACGTTGCCGAAGGTGCAGACAGCGTGATGGTAAAGCCGGGGCTTGCCTATCTCGACATCATCTGGCGGGTGAAGCAGCGCTTTGAAGTGCCTGTATACGCGTATCAGGTCAGCGGGGAATACGCGCTGATCGAAGCGGGCGCAGCTGCGGGTGCGGGCGACCGCGATGCACTGCTTATGGAAAAGCTGATTTCCCATCAAGATATAGAAGAAGCGATAATCCCCAATTGGCAGTTTATAGATAGCAAATATGTCTTTAGAGATTTGAAAAATCCTTTGCTAGAATCATGGTCTAAAATACAGGGATCATCAGTCAACCTTATAAATTATCAATTAA
>ENA-ORXU01001406-ORXU01001406.1-marine-metagenome-genome-assembly--contig:-NODE-1406-length-20014-cov-3.451773_pt1 | contig 20014 bp, 15 predicted proteins | sample MGYA00237869_ERZ511484 | MGnify/ENA metagenome assembly ERZ511484
CGCGGCAGCTGAATTTGACGCCCAGCCAGCCGCCCAGCCAGCCACCCAGCCAGACGCGCCGCAGGCCCCGGCAAAGCGCCTGAACTTGGCGGACCCGGAAACCGGGCCATCACCAATAGAGACTGGCGATACGTCTTCTCAGCCACCTGATCCGCAAGCGCGGCCACATGCCGCGCCGAAAGCGGCACCGGAAATAGAGATGCTGGGCGCAGCCGCTTCTGCCCCCCAAAAGCCGCGCGCGCGTCCGGAACTCGAAATGCGCTTCATCCCCGAAAGCGCCACGCTGGGCTTTGCCAATCTGAATTTGCGCGGTGAATTGAAGATTACAAATATCGGCAAAGCGATGGCACGCGGCGTCACATTATCGACCACCGCAATCTGCGCCAGTGAGCAGCAGCAGGCGCAGATCGACATGTTTTTCAATACGGATCCGGCCGCGCAGACCATCGACAATATCCGCAAGGGTGACAGGCTGACCGCCACGATCGAAATCATGATACCGCGCAGCGAGTTGAGCAGCTATGCGTATCAGGACCGCGAAATCTGCATCCCGATTATTCTTGCGCATATAGCCTATCACGGCGTGCAAGATGGCAGCGACTATAGCACCCGGCTTTGCGCGATGATTGGGCGGGAGGCTGTTCCGCCGGGGGCAAAACTTGGTCCGCTGCGAATTGATCAGGGGCCGCGCAGTTTTGACGGGTTGGGACAGCGGGACATCACCATGTAAAAATGGGCCTCGACTAGCCCGAAAATCGCGCTTACGCTGCAATAACTGTGACGGTGAATCAACATTGCACAGCGATATGGGTGGACGGGAATTATGCCAATGGCACAGCTGGTGACGACCGAGTGGCTTGCAAATGAAACAGGCGCAAGCGATCTTCGCATTGTCGATGCTACAGCTTTCATGCCAAACGATGAACGCGATCCAGCAGAAGAATTTGCATCGGCGCACATTCCGGGCGCGGTGTTTTTGAACCTGCCCCGTCTGGCTGATACCGATAATCCGGTTCCCAACATGCTGCCATCGGCGGAAAAATTTGCCAGCCGGATGCGCGAATTGGGAATTGGCGACGGCAGCCGCATCGTAATTTACGACAATAGCGGCTTTGCAACCGCGGCGCGCGCATGGTGGATGTTCAAACTTTACGGCGTGAATGACGTTGCGTTGCTCGACGGCAATATGGCGAAATGGCAGGCGGAGGGCCGCGACATTGCAAGCGGTGATGCCGAAATCCGCAGCCGCCACTTCACAGCATGGAAAGATGCAGCGCAGGTGCGAAGCAAGCAGGATATGCGCGCCAATGTCGATAGCGGGGCCGAACAGGTGATCGATGCGCGCCCGGCAAACCGCTTTGACGGATCAACGCCGGAACCGCGCGAAGGCATGGCCGCAGGGCATATTCCGGGCAGCAGAAATGTGCCATTGTCTAATCTGTTCCGCGCCGATGGCACATGGAAACAGCCGGAAGACCTGCGCGCTGTATTTGCCGAGGCGGGGGTTACGATGGACGCTCCGGTGGTCACAAGCTGCGGCTCCGGAATGACGGCGGCGGCGCTTTTGTTCGCGCTGAAACTGATCGGTAAGGATGATGTTGCGCTATATGATGGCAGCTGGTCCGAATGGGGGATGGACCCTGATACGCCCAAGGCGCAAGGACCGGCGTAGCGTGGCAGAGGAAAATGATAGCGAGTTGGCCGTGGCCACAAAGCTGGTCACAGGCGGACGGCGCAATGCGCTGACCGGTGGCCGCGTTGTCAATGCCCCGGTATGGCGCGCATCAACGCATTTATACCGCGATGTAGCGGCATTGGCTGCTGCGGTACCCGCCGATGATGAACGCGATTTTTTCTACGGGCGGCGCGGAAGCCCAACGCAATGGAGCCTGGAAGAAGCGTTGACCGCACTGGAGCCCGGCGCGCATGGAACGATGCTGTACCCTTCGGGCAGCGCGGCCGTCAGTTGCGCGTTGCTGAGCGTGCTGCGCCCCGGGGATGTGTTGTTGATGAGCGATAACGCCTATGATCCCTCGCGCAGCTTTGCCGGCGGGTTGCTGAAAGATTTTGGTGTCGAGACGCGCTTTTTCGATCCGATGAAGCCTGACGACATTACTGGCAAATTTTGCGAAAATACGCGTGCGATCCTGCTTGAAAGCCCCGGCAGCCTGACGTTCGAAGTGTGCGATATTCCCGCGATCTGCAAGGCCGCAAAAGCGTATCAGGCCAATCGTGAGATTATCACGCTGCTGGACAATACCTGGGCGACCCCGCTGCTTTTCAGCGCGCTGGAAAAAGGCGTCGATATGTCGATCCTTGCCGCGACAAAATATGTCGTCGGGCATAGCGATGTCATGATCGGCAGCGTGACCACGCATGAGCGGCTTTGGAAAACATTACGGCGAACCGCTCGGCAGCTGGGCCAAGTGGTATCGCCTGACGATGCTTATCTGGCGGCGCGCGGGCTGCGCACTATGGGTGTGCGGCTAAAGGCGCAGGGCGCAGCGGCGCTGGAAATTGCACACTGGCTGAAACAGCAGGATATTGTGCGCGACGTGCTGCACCCCGCGTTTCCCAATTGCCCCGGCCATGAAATATGGCAGCGCGATTTTTCCGGTTCGTCGGGGCTTTTTTCATTTGTGATAGATGGCGGACGCGGCAAAGCCGCCGCCATTATTGATGCGCTCGATCTGTTCGGCATCGGGTATAGCTGGGGCGGTTTTGAAAGCCTCGCCCTGCCGGTGTTCCCCGAAAATTATCGCAGCGCCACGCAGTGGGATGGCGCAAATGCCGTAATCCGCGTGAATATCGGGCTGGAGGATACGGCCGATCTGATCAATGATCTGACACAGGCTTTTGCGCGTGTAAGGGACACTGAATAATGGCTGCAAGCGCAATTCTTAGCGATCAATCTGCGTCAGAGCCAGCGAACGAAACTGCGCCAGCAACCGCTGCGGCGGATACCGCTTCCGCAGCGAACGGCAACGCAGCAGCTGTTCAACCTGATGCACCTGCCGAACCAAAGAATATCATCGAAAACGCAACAGAAATCGTACAGCCTGTTGATCTGGGCATGCTGCAGAAATTGCGTGAAAATTTAACTGCTTCTGTCGATTTTGCAGAACTTGGTATCGTCATCGCAGTGCTGGTTGCCAGCATATTCGTCAGCCATATGGTCGGCGTTGCGGTTGCAAAGCGGGTAAGCCGTTTCATCGACGGCCATGCTGAAACCGAAGAACCACTGAAACATAAGCTGCTGCTCAATGCGGCAGCGGGCATCCTGCGCTATGCCGTACTGACGATTGCGACGCTAATCGCGCTGAAGGTTTGGGATTGGCAATTCCTGTCGGAACTGTTTCTTGGTTTCACCTTTGCTTTTGCGATGGCGGCTTTTGTATATAAACTGTTGCGCGCGTTGCGGCTGGGCTTTTGGACAGGCGCGGCGGCAAGCATTGTGATCTTTGCCTTCATGTTCTCCTCCAGCATCCGCGACGTCAAATCGATGAGCTCGCTGCTCGATCAGGCTAGCTTCACCATCGGCGAAAATCGGTTCTCGTTGCTTACCGCTGTTAACATCATTCTGGTCGCTATCTTCCTTGTCGCACTGGTGCGGTTTGGCCGGCGCGCGGTAAGCCTGCTGCTCAATCGCAATCCCGATCTGGATGAAGGCCAGCGGCTGTTGGGGGAAAAGCTGGCGATGGTCGTTCTGGTCATCGGGGCGTTTTTCATCGGCATCGATATGCTGGGTATAGACCTGACAGCATTTGCTGTATTTTCAGGTGCGTTCGGGCTGGCAGTCGGATTTGGCATGCAGAAGACATTCGGCAATCTGATCGCGGGCATCATCCTGTTATGGGATCGTTCGGTTAAGCCGGGCGATGTTATCGCGGTTGGCGACAGTTTTGGCTGGGTGAATAAAATCGGCATTCGGGCGGTTTCGATCATCACCCGCGACAGTAAGGAACATCTGATCCCGAATGAAAATCTCATGACGGAGGAGGTGGAAAATTGGTCCTACTCGTCCAAAAATGTGCGGATACATATCCCCGTTGGCGTATCCTATAATTCGGATATGGACCATGTAGAACAGCTGATGATGGAGGCGGTGGGCGAATGCGAACGCGTTCTTAAACGACCGATGGCCAAGGTGTGGATGGCGGAATATGGCGACAGCAGCGTCAATTTCGAAATATTATGCTGGATTCGCGATCCGGAAGAAGGCGTAGGCAATGTGCGTTCCGAAGTGCTGAAACGCCTTTGGAAATCGTTCAAGGAACACGACATCGAAATTCCTTTCCCGCAGCGTGACATCAATTTTCGTAATGCGATACCAAAAGACACGGAGGCAGCAGAAGCCGAAGCTGCGATTGAAGCGGCGCATGAAACCGGGCCGGAACGCACGCGCAAACCGAAAGCTAAACGCTCGCCGCAATAAGTTTCTTCGTCGCCTGCGACTGCGGGGCATCGAACAGTATATCGCGCGGCGCGCATTCAACGATTTCGCCATCCTGCATGACAGCAATACGGTGTGCGCAGCGCCGGGCAAGCGCCAGATCATGCGTGATCAAAAGCATCGACAATCCGCGCGATTTTTGCAGCCTGCTAAACAATTGCGATACGCCTTGGGCGACGAGCGGATCGAGCGACGACGTTGCTTCATCGAGCAGCAGCATCGCAGGTTCAGCGATCAGCGCGCGCGCTATCGCAACGCGCTGCGCCTGCCCGCCCGACAGCGTAATCGCGCGCCGCTGCGCATAATCGGCAGTCAGGCCAACTTCGTCAAGCAGCTGCGTCAGTTGATCCGCATCGGGCCGCAATCCATGAAGCTGCAATGCCGGTTCCGCGATGATATCGGCAACCTGCCAACGCGGGTTCAGGCTGGCCACCGGATCCTGAAACACCGGTTGCATCAGCCCGCGATGCGCGCGCGTTCTTTTGCCGCGCGGGGGCAGCGGTTCGCCCTTCCAGAACATTTCGCCGCCGGTTACTGGCCCCAGCCCTGCCACTGCCCGGCCCAGTGTGGATTTGCCCGATCCCGAACCGCCAACGATCGCCAGCGTCTCGCCGCGTGCGAGTGTGAAGGACGCATCGCGCACAGCATCAATATGCCCGCTGCGCCAGCCCGGTTTCTTGAACCGCACATGCAAATCGCGCGCCTCTAATAACGGTTCGCCCGGTGTTTCCAGTGCGGGCATTGGTTCGGACATGCGCGGCGTCGCGGCCATCAATATGCGGCCATATTCCGATGCAGGCGCTGCCGCGATTGCCGCCGCTGCGCCCTGCTCCTCAACCCGGCCCTCCTGCAGCAACAGCAGCTGATCCGCATCGCGCTCCACCGACGCAAGATCGTGGCTGACGAGCAGCATGGCCATGCCATCTTCGCGGCACAGGCCCGTCAGCAAATCCATGATGTCGCGGCGCAGCGAGGCATCAAGCGCGCTCGTCGGTTCATCGGCAATCAGCAATTTCGGCTGATGCGCCGTAGCACAGGCAATCAGGACGCGTTGCCGTTCGCCGCCGGAAAGCCGGTGCGGAAACTGGCGCAGTTTAGACGCCGGATCGGTAAGGCCAACGCGGCCAAGCATAGCGATTAAATCTGCCTTGGACGGGCGCGCCCCGCCCGCCTGCATCGCCGCCTCTTCCACATGTTGGCGCACCGTGCGATGCGGGGTCATTGCCGTCAGCGGCTGTTGGAAAATAAATCCTGTCTTTGCCGCGCGCAGCCGGGCCATCCGATGTTCCGCCAACCCCGTCAGCTGCGCGCCATCCAGCATCGCAGAGCCCTCGCCATGTCCAGCGGAAAGCCCGAACGGCGTCATCGCTGTCATGCTTTTGCCCGAACCCGACGCGCCTGCCAGAGCCACGATCTGCCCTGCGTCTATATCTAGCGACAGATTATCGACGATCCGTTTATCGCCAATCATCACACTGTAGTTACTAAGCGCGAAAATACTCATTGGTCTGGCGCCATCCGGGCCGCTCTGCCCGTGCCGGTCAGCCGGTCACGCCACCGTTCCCCGGCCAGCGTCAGGCAGATGATCACTGTCACCAGCACCAGCCCCGGCAGTATCAGCGCCGCTGGATTCACATCCATTTCGGCCGCACCTTCATTCACAAGGATGCCCAGCGAAGTCAGCGGCTCCTGCACCCCCAGCCCCAGAAACGACAGGAAACTTTCAACCATTACGACCTGCGGCACCGTGAGCATCAGATAGGCGATGGCGACAGGCGCGATATTGGGCAGAATATGACGCAGCAGTATGCGCGGTCCGGGCGTTCCGGCGGCTTCGGCGGCCAACACGAAGGGCCGCGATTTCAAGGCCATTACTTCGCCGCGCACAACGCGCGCCATCGTTAGCCACTCGACAGCGCCGATGCCGATAAACACCAGCAGGATCGAACGCCCGAACACCACCATCAGCAGGATGACGATAAACATAAAGGGTAGCGCATATAGCCCATCGACGATGCGCATCATAACCTCGTCAGTCCGGCCGCCGACCCAGCCTGCAACCGCGCCCCAGATAACGCCGATGACCAGTGCAACCAATGCCGCCGCCAGCGCAACCGACATCGTAATGCGCGTGCCGACCAGCAGCCGCGCCAGCCTGTCACGACCCAGATCATCCGTCCCCAATATATGCCCGTCAGACATAAGCCCGGCACGTACGCTGTCCCAATCGATCTGGGCATGCCCCCATGGCAGCAGCATCGGCCCGAACATGGCGAGCAGCACGATAAATGCCACGATGATGAGCGGCGTGCGCATTATGCAGAAGGCTCCCGCATCCGGGGATCGAGCCAGCCATAAATCAGATCGGCGAGCAGATTGAACAGGATAATCAAGCTGGCATATAATGTCACAACCGCCAGCACCAGCGGGTAATCCCGGTTCAGCGCACCCTGCACGAAATACCGGCCAAGCCCCGGCAGGCCGAATACGGTTTCGATCACGACCGCCCCGGTTAACAGGCTGGCCGCGGCTGGGCCCAGATAGCTGGCCACAGGAACCAGCGCAGGGCGCAGCGCATGTCGGCGCAATATCGTCATCGGTTTGATGCCGCGCGCTCTTGCCATACGGATATGATCCTGCGCCAACTGCCCGGCCAATCCCGCCCGCGCGAGCTTTGCAATCGCCCCCGATACCGGCAGGGACAATGCGATCACCGGAAGGATCAGCCAGCTGATGCCATCGCCCTGCCCCGATACCGGCAGCAACCGCAACCACAGCCCGAAAATCAGCGCGAGCAACGGGCCGGTAACAAATGTCGGCAACGCGGTTAGCAATGTTGCGGCCAGCATTAGCACCTCGTCCGCCCATTTGCCCGCACGCAAGGCAGACAGCAGCCCGGCAGAAATGCCAATCACGCTAGCAAGCAACAGCGCCAAACCGCCGATCAGCAACGATATCGGCAGGCTTTGCGCCACCAGTTCGGTCACCGAGAAATCCCGATACACCAGACTTGGCCCGAAATCGCCGGTCATGATATTGCCAAGATACAGCATGATCTGTTCAGGCAGACTTTTATCAAGGCCATACGCCGCCTCAAGCGCGGCGCGCGTTTCGGGCGCCAGCGGCCGTTCGCCGTCAAACGGCCCGCCGGGGGCCAGCCGCATGAGAATGAAGGACAGCACGATAATCGCCAGCAGCGTCGGTATCGCTGTAAACAACCGGCGAAGGATAAGCTGGCCCATAGCGGTGTCCTACCGCGTTGGCACAGGCGCGTCACCGGTATAATCGTAAAAACCCCGCCCGGTTTTGCGGCCAAGCCAGCCAGCCTCAACATATTTCACCAGTAACGGCGCGGGGCGATATTTGCTGTCACCCGTCGTATTATACAGCACCATGATGATATCGAGGCAGGTATCCAGACCGACAAAATCGGCAAGCTCCAATGGCCCCATCGGATGGTTCAGCCCGATCCGGCAGCCCTTGTCGATATCGACGATATTCGCCGTTCCCTGCCCCAGCACGAATACAGCCTCATTCAGCATGGGCAGCAATATGCGGTTCACAACAAAGCCCGGCTCGTCTTCCGCCAGCACCACTTCCTTGCCCAATGCGCCGCAAAAATCACGCACCGTCTGGACCGTGGTTTCCGCCGTGCCAAGACCCGGAATAACTTCAATCAGCCCCATCACCGGAACCGGATTGAAAAAATGGATTCCGATGAACCGCGCCGGATCAGGCGAAGCCTGCGCCATCCGGGTGATCGGTATCGACGATGTGTTGGATGCCAGAATAGCCTGATGCCCCAGCACCTCGCCGACCGATGCGAAAATCTTCCGCTTGATTTCTTCTTTCTCGGTTGCCGCCTCAATCACCATATCGGCATCGGACATTTGTTCATAGCCAGCGACAGGATGAATGCGCGACAAAGTGGTTTCCACCTCCTGCACGCCGATCTTTTCCTTTGCCAGCAGACGGTTCAACGTATTCTCGATGCCGTCCTTTGCTTTTTCAGCCAGCTCTAATTTCAAATCGCTCAGATAGACCTGATAGCCCGCAGCTGCGCTGACCTGCGCAATTCCGGTTCCCATTTGTCCGGCACCGATGACGGCAATCTTCCGCATTAAATTCTCCTGTATTTTGCGTGTTCTTTGCTATGTTGCGCTGCGCTCTAGCCCAGCAGCGAAAAAATCGCTATAGCGGTGTCATGAGCAATTTGCTGACAGGAACGATGCTCGCGTTGACGCTGGGGATGGCTGATCCGACCGGCGGCATCGAACTCGGTGAAATTCGCGAATTTGGTGACTGGGTTTCGGGATGCGATAATGCAATGTCCTGTGAAGCTATTGCATTATCTTCAGGCTCAAATTCCGCGGCTTCAGGCGATTTGCGCCGTGGCACAGCGTCACTTCTGCTATCACGGCAACGCGCTAGCGGCGCGGGCGCAGATGGCGCACCGCTGACGATCAGGCTGGAAGGCCTGCCCGGCAATGCAGACCGGTACCGGGTGATGATCGACGGCAAGCTGGTCGATACCGGCGGGATTGATCCAGACAGCGGTGAGATTATCGTGCAGTCGCTTGATGCTGTCCGGCTGGCCGATGCGATTGCGCGTGGACGGAGCATGCATGTGATTGACGGCCAAGAGGCGCAGATCGCCAGCTTCTCCCTGAAAGGTTCGTTGGCATCGCTGCGCCATATGGATGGCAAGCTGGGGCTGAACGGAACGAAGCAGGCTATCGTGGCGCAGGGAAAGCGTAAAATCCGCCAGCCGGATAACGCACTGCCCGTCGTCATCGCACGCCGCGTGAATGCCGATGGCCATCTGCCGGAAGCAGGCGATATTATCAATTTTGCCGATCAGAGCGATTGCAACCAACATCGCATTGGCGTGACCGAAGACCGGACATATACGCTGGGGCAAAAGGACGGCACCGATTATGCGCTCGTTCTGCTAAGCTGCGGCATGGGCGCATATAACACCGCAAACACTGCCTTCGTGGCGGCATCGCAGGCGGGCGGGCAATGGACGTTTACTCCAGCGCGTTTCGATCTGCCCCCGCGTGGGCGCGGCGCTTCGGAAAATTTGCCGCTGCTTTTCAATGCCGAATGGAACACCGAAAATCAACGCCTGTCGACCACCGCAATGGACCGCGGGCTTGGTGATTGCGGCGATACGGCCAGCTATGTGTGGGATGGCGCGCGTTTCCGATTGGCGCAGGCGCGCAGCATGCCGGCGTGCCGCGGCATGCTGAACTGGATCACGGTATGGCGGGCGAAAATTGTTTTTCGTGGCTGACGGCTGATCCTGCGGCCCCGCTGTGCAAACAGGGCTGGCCAAAAGCGGCAATTTGGCTTAGGCGCTGGCCGGAAAATTCGAACCTTTATTGAAAGCATATATTGATGGCACAGCCGCTGCGCGTTGCCCTGGCCGGGCTTGGAACTGTAGGGGCGGGTGTTATCCGGCTGCTGCATGAAAATCGCGATTTAATCACCCGCCGCGCTGGCCGCGAAATTAATGTTGTCGCTGTCACAGCGCGGGATCGCAGCAAGGATCGCGGCGTCGATCTGGACGGATGCCGCTGGGTAGATGATATGACCGCCTTGGCGGATGAGGATGTCGATGTCGTCGTCGAACTGGTCGGCGGATCGGATGGCCCGGCGCTGGCGCTGGCGCGGGCGGCGTTGAACGGAGGCAAATCCTTTGTAACCGCGAACAAGGCGATGGTGGCCCATCACGGAATGGAACTTGCCACGATCGCCGAAGACAATGGCAGCGCGCTGAAATATGAAGCAGCTGTCGCTGGCGGTATTCCGGTTATCAAAGGATTGCGTGACGGGATATCGGGCAACCGGATTGACCGTGTCTACGGTATCCTGAACGGCACCTGCAATTATATCCTCACGGCGATGGAACAGCATGGCAGCGCATTTGACGATGTGCTGAAAGATGCGCAGGTTAAAGGCTATGCCGAGGCGGACCCTTCGTTCGACGTCGATGGTGTCGATGCAGCGCATAAGCTGTCCATCATGGCATCGCTGTGCTTTGGAACGCAGCTTAATTTCGGCGGCGTGGAATGCACCGGTATTCGCAAGATTCTGCCCGTTGATATCGCGCAGGCCAATGATCTGGGCTACCGGATCCGATTGATCGGCCATGCAGAAATCGACACATCAGGCAGCGAGCCGTGCCTGTTCCAACGCGTCAGCCCCCGCTTGGTGAGCAAGGATCACCCGCTCGCCCATGTGACCGAGGCTACGAACGCGGTCGTGGCGGAGGGAAATTATTCGGGCCGCCTGCTGTTTCAGGGCGCAGGCGCGGGTGACAAGCCGACGGCCTCTGCGGTTGTGGCTGATATTATTGACATTGCCCGCGGCGAAACCGGGCCTGCATTTGCCATGGACGCCGCGGAAATGGAGGCGATATCGCGTGCGCCATCGGGCCATCGGCGCGGTCAGGTGTATCTGCGGCTGATTGTTAAAGACCGCCCCGGCGTTTTGGCCGAGATCGCCGCTGCCATGCGCGATGCGGGCGTATCAATCGACAGCCTGATCCAGCGCAAGGCAGGCGCGGGCGAAGCGATGCTCGCGATTGTCACTCATGAATGCGAGGAACAGGCGATTGAAAATACGCTGGCCACATTGCGCAGCGCCGATAGCCTGATCGGTGAACCGATGGTGATGCATTTGCTGCGCGATTAGGGTTCAGTCCTTCTCGACATCGCGATGCTCTTGGCGTAACAGATTATGCAATGGTTCAACCGTTTAGATACAAAGCGGGCCGATCAATTAAAGGAAAGAAAAATTGACCAAAGTTAGCGATGATCTTGACCGTTTACTCGTGCTGGAAATGGTCCGCGTGACAGAGGCAGCAGCAATGGCTGCATCGAAACTGATTGGGCGCGGTGATGAAAAGGCGGCTGATGCCGCCGCTGTTGAGGCTATGCGCGCTGCGCTGAATGAGCTGAAAATGGACGGCACGGTCGTTATCGGCGAAGGCGAGCGGGATGAGGCCCCAATGCTGTATATCGGTGAGAAAGTCGGCCGCGTGACAAAAAACGCGCCAAAGATCGATATTGCGCTAGATCCGCTAGAAGGCACAACGATTACGGCAAAGGCCGGTGCCAATGCGCTGGCTGTGCTGGCCGTGGCGGAAGAAGGCAATCTGCTGAATGCGCCCGATGTATATATGGAGAAGCTGGCGGTTGGCCCCGGCTATTCACCCGGCATCATTGATCTTGAAAAAAGCGTCGAGGATAATGTTAAGGCTGTGGCGAAGGAAAAGGGCGTCGAGCCCGGCGAACTGATCGTATGCGTGCTCGATCGCCCGCGTCATGACAAGATTATCAGCGAGCTGCGCGCTATCGGTTGCGGCATCATGCTGATCCCTGATGGCGATGTCGCTGGCGTCATCGCGACCAGCGACCCTGATACCACGGTCGATATGTATATGGGTTCGGGCGGCGCACCCGAAGGCGTTCTGGCGGCAGCGGCGCTGCGCTGTGTCGGCGGGCAATTTAAGGGCCGCCTGCTGTTCCGCAACGATGATGAACGCGAACGCGCGCGCAAATGGGGTATCGAAGATCTGAACAAGGTATATGATCTGGAAGAGCTGGCGAAAGGCGACTGCATTTTTGCCGCCACTGGCGTTACGCATGGATCGCTGCTTGAAGGCGTAAAATATTTGCGCGGCGGAAAGATCACTACGGAAAGCGTTGTTATGCGCGCATCAACAGGCACGGTCCGCTGGGTAAAAAGCCAGCATAGCCGGAACTAGGCACAGCGAATGATGCGCACTTTGGCCGGACTGATCCTCGCGATGCTGCTGTCCGGCTGCGTTTCCGGTCTGAAATATGGGGATACGCCGCATGCGCAGCTTTCTGCCGGGCCGGTCTGTAATCCTGTAAGCGGGCAAAAGCCGGCGGGCGCAGCAGAACCCTACTTCGCTGTCACATCACGCCTGCCCGATTGCCGCGACGGCACGGTGAAGTTAACGTCCTACCGCACTGACGCGCTGCGCTATGGCCGCTTCGCAATCACGCCGACAGGCGCGGCGAAAAAAGATGACGGCGATCTCGCATTCGCTTTTGCAGCGGAGCAGTTATGGTGGGGCGAACTGGCGGCGCAAGCGGCGAAAAATGATGGCCGCGTCCTGCTGTATGTGCATGGATACCGCGAAAATTTTTCACGCAGCGCGCGTGATACAGCGCAGATAAAACGGCTGTCGGGTTTCAATGGTCCTGTTATCCATTACAGCTGGCCCTCGATTGGCGAATTGCTCAGCTACACCGTTGACCAGACATCGGTATCATGGGACGTCAATAATTTCCGCAGCTTCCTGAAACGTCTGGCACAGCAGCCATGGACGAAAGATATCGTGGTCGTATCGCATTCGATGGGGGCGCGGCTTGCCATTCCCGGCATCCTGTATGTAGACCGCACAGCCAATGCGCAAAGCGCCAAGGCGCTATCGAATATCATACTGGTATCACCTGATTATGATCGTCAGATTTTCACCGAACAGACAGGCCCGCAATTGCTGGCGGCTGACCGTGTGAAGGCGGGCCGCCGGTTGACGCTTTACGTATCCGACAGTGATCAGGCGCTTGACGTGGCCCGCACTGTGCACGGGTATCCACGTCTGGGCCGCCCTTATTGCTTCGATCCGTTCGAGGCGCAGCGGCTGGCGGCGCGCGGATTACCGGAACGTTGCTATCCCAGTATCGCGACAAGTGGTTTGCGGATAATCGACACGACTGATCTGTCTATCGGCAGCGGGCACAGCAATTATCTGCGCAGCGCCAATGTGTGTGAGGATTTTGCCGCTACCGTCAAATCACAAACGGCACGGCGGCGCGCAACCGATCTGCCGTATGTATTCAGCCTGACGGGATATGGCGAAAAGGAAAAGCCCGCGCATGACGATATCTGCATGCGCTTTTTGGCGTCGTGACGCCGCCCGCTGTTAAAACACCCCCATTGCCATTCCGGTTGCCAGCGTAGCGCCGATTTCGCGTGCCTTGGCCAATTCTGTTTCGGCCAGTTTCTTCGGGGCCAATATCTGCTCTTGGGTTTGGGCATGCGTACAGATGATATGGCTGTCGGCAATTTTTTTAAGCCGCCATCCGGTCGCGATCCGTTCCGCCTGCTGCACGGCGTTGCTGCCATCCGAACCCGCACAGACCAGCATGGCGTAGGGCCGTCCTTCAATACGGCCCAGACATGGATAATAACAGCGATCAAAGAACGCTTTCATCTCACCGGCTATCGCAGCCAGATTTTCGGGAAAGACAAATAGATAACCATCTGCGCCCAGCATATCATCCGCATCGCCGCCGCGCGCATCGATCCATTCCACATCATCGCCGGGCTGCGCCTCCCGCGCGGCATCATACGCCGCCTTGGCCAGCGCCTTCGATCCGCCGGTATAGCTATACCAGATTATCGCCAGCTTTGTGTTATCCGTATCGCTCATACACAGCAAATTAGCGCGCTTTGCTTGTCAGTGCCAGCCCGCCTGCATACAGACAGCGGATGAGCGAAATTCTGGGTATCACGCAATCGATTACCGGGCTGGCATGGCGTTGGCGCAGCAGCAGCGCGGATGCGCGCGGCGGCGATATGGGCGAGGATGATCTGGTGACGCAGTTGCTGCTATCGCGCGGCGTATCACCTGACGATCTGGACCGTCACCGCGATCCCACGATCCGCGCCTTTATGCCGGACCCTGCCATTTTTCAGGATATGGAGAAGGCCGCGCGCCGGATAGCAGACGCAATCGAAAGCCGCGAACGCGTGACGATCTACGGTGATTATGACGTCGACGGGGCGACCAGCGCCGCGCTGCTGATCCTGCTGTTCCGTATGCTCGGCCATGATGCGGGCCATTATATTCCCGATCGGCTGATGGAAGGATACGGGCCTACCGGGCCTGCACTGGTGCAGCTGGGTGAAGAAGGCAATGATCTGGTCATCACGGTCGATTGCGGCGCGATGGCGTATGATGCGCTGGCACAGGCGAAGGATGCGGGCGTCGAGGTGATTGTGGTCGATCACCACAAATGCGCAAGTCAGCTTCCGCAGGCCGCGGCGCTCGTCAATCCCAACCGGCTTGATGAATCAGAAGAAGCCGCATCGCATGGCCATCTTGCCGCCGTTGGGGTCGCCTTCCTGCTTGCGGCGGCGATTACGCGCGAATTGCGCGCGCGCGGTTACTTCGCCGAACGCGCGGAGCCAAAGCTGATTGAATTGCTCGATATTGTGGCGCTGGGCACCGTGGCCGATGTGGCGAAGCTACAAGGGCTGAACCGCGCATTCGTGACGCAGGGGCTGAAGGTTATGGCGGCGCGGCGCAATGTCGGCCTGTCCGCCTTGATCGAGGCCAGCCGGCTGAACCGGGCGCCGATATGCTCCGATCTCGGCTTTGCGCTTGGCCCGCGTATCAATGCGGGCGGGCGCGTGGGCGAAAGCGCGCTGGGCGTGCGCTTGCTCACCACGCAGGACCGCGACGAGGCCCGCGATATAGCCGCACAGCTTGATCAGCTCAATCAGGAACGCCGCGCGATTGAAGCTGACGTTCAGGAAGAGGCAGAGGCCATGCTGTCGGGGCAGCATAACCGTGCGGTTGCGCTGCTTTCCGGTAAGGGCTGGCACCCCGGCGTGATCGGCATCGTGGCCGGGCGGATCAAGGAGAAGACCGGGAAGCCGTCGATCGTCATCGCGGTTGATGCGGATGGCGTTGGCAAAGGATCGGGCCGTTCGATCGCGGGCGTGGATTTGGGCGCTGCGATTATTTCGGCGCGTGAGGCCGGGCTGCTTGTCGCGGGCGGCGGACATGCGATGGCCGCAGGGTTAACCATCGATGCCGCGAATATCGATGCGCTTGCCGATTTTCTTGACGAACGGCTCGCGGCAAAGGTGGCCGCTGCGGATGAAGGCCGCGCGCTGTTGGGCGATGCTCTTATCACGCCGCGCGGGTTACAGCCGGAATTTGTCGCCGCGATGGAGGGCGCTGGCCCCTACGGCATGGGCTGGCCCGGACCGCGGATAATCGTAGGGCCGGTGCGCGTGGTGAAATCCGATATCGTTGGCAAGGATCATGTCCGCGCAATTGTATCGGGCGATGACGGCGCATCCTTCAAAGCAATGGCCTTCCGACAGGGCGAAAGCGCGCTTGGCCAGATATTGCTGCACGGCGACAGGGGCCGCAAATACTGGCTGGCCGGCCGCGCGAAGATCGATGATTGGGGCCAAACCTTGAAAGCGGAGTTGCATATCGATGACGCTGCATTTGCTGATTAATAATGTCCGAAAGCATGCCGAACGCGCGGCTACGCGGCGATAGTGCCAGCAAAAACCAGAATGCGGGCATAAGCCCCTTGACCATTCCGATCCGAATCCGTAAACGCGCGGCTTCATGATGCTTCCGGCGCATAGCCCGGTCGCAGGATGGCCCCTTCGTCTAGCGGTTAGGACGCGGCCCTTTCACGGCTGAAACACGGGTTCGATTCCCGTAGGGGTCACCACGCAGTCCACTTTTTATTTCAAAATATAGTGATCGATTTTCGGCCTGATTTTATCACGCATTTTCCGATACTTGGTCGCCAGAGAACAGACTCTGCTAAAACAGAGACGGAAACGCGCGGTATCGCATACTTGAAAAGCAACGCCTGTCTCAAACGACCAAAAAAGTGTTTTCAAAATAAACGGCTGCTTTGCGCCCCAGTCCCGGACATTCGATTTAGCCGAAGTAATGCTCGGAAGCAGCCATTGCGCCGGACCTGAGGCGCAAAGGCGCCGCCACTGTCTAGTAAAGCTACAGTGATCTCTGTACTTCGAGGATGTCATGGTCGAACAGATCGCCACCTAAGATTTTCAACGTGATCCTACGTCGCAATCTTGCTCAAGGCTTTTTGAATAGAAAACCGACCGACCGTGTCATCCGCAAATTTCATTCCAAAACAGCGAGTAGTGAACGCGTCTCCGGTTTCATGGGTTGGAAAGAAGCTCACCACATGCGAGAGCAGCGCCCAATCAGTTGCTTTGCAGTAGGCGACGTAGACTGCATTGAGATCCTCAAAATCATCGCCAGAAAACTCTTTCCCCAATGGGATGGACTTCAGCAAGGCCGCAAAGTGTCGCTTGCCTTCAGCGATATTCTTGAATGATCTTCCAGTCGGTAAAAGAATGCTTTTTGCCATGTTAGCTCCCTAGATGTTGGTTCAATCGCTCGGTATCTCAGGTTCTTCAGGGCGAGCAAAGGCGCGCAGGGGCAGTGCGCTGCGAACGTTTTCTAGTATGTCTCTTTCAAAAGGTTCCAGTTGCAGTCCCTCAAGGTCAATCGTGGCTAAGATACGAAGCCCCTGATCAACATTTTCAATTGCCCCGCTATCAACTACTATTTTTCGAGCAATTTCAGATGGAACGCCATATTCATCGAGAGCGAATACACCGGCTGGCATAAATAGAGAGTCGGCTTGGGCAGCAAACAGAGAGTAATCGCCAGGAGCAACCTTCTTGTAACGCGAGAGTACGTCTGCCTGAATTCGGCTTAGCGCCATTAGTTGCCGCCCAAACTTATATCCAACATAATTCCTTAGAAATGAAAGAGCTTGTTCGACGGCGTCACTGATTGTGTCGCCAGTCCAGCGGTCCTCAACGCGTTGAGTAATGAACTCTCTAAAGTCAGTTGCAACCATGAGGCTAGTGAGGACCGCTTGCAGCTGATTTCCAGCGAAAATCTTGTGTTTTCGCAGAGAATTTCCATGATCGAGATACTCGAAAATTAGGTTGCAGACCGCAAGCAGTTGCTCTGACCGTGGAACGCCTTTCCACTGAAGAAGTTCTGGGTGAGTAATGTAAAGAGCTGAAACGGCTTCAAACAGAGCATTTTGATCCTCTATTGGAACGTAGCGATTTTGTCGGATCGTAGCTTCACTGAGTTTGGATTCTTCAAAGACTGTCGCAATGCGATCCTGAGATTCAGGAGTTAGGTTTCCTACGGGTAGATCAAGAAGCAACGACAGCGGGCTCGTTTCGTCCTGCTGGCCGCCAGGCAGGTCAACAACATGGTCTCCTTCCGCCACGGCCTCCTCCAAGACAAACACCTTACCGATAAAATAGCGGTTCATTCGTCCAGCTCTTCCGGCGATGTTTCTGAAAGTGAAGTCATCAATTGTGCTGGTGTTTGTCCTGCGGTCAAAGATTATTACGTTCTCAGCAACGGTATTCACGCCCTCAATGATCGTCGACGTACATACGAGAATCTTAATTCGACCCTCTTCAAAGGCTCGGACCATATACTGTTGGATAGCCCTAGGCACATTTCCGTGATGTATGCCGATCCCGTACTTTAAAGCTTGAATCACCTCCCATTCAGTTGGAAAATACTGCTCTAACCAGTCAACTGCATCCTTAGTATTTGCACTAATGGGAAGCTTGGAGGTTTCGTAGATTGTCCGAGCGGCATCTCGTGCGCTGCGTGGCGACTGACAGTAAACAAGGGTGGGCGTTTCAAGGGCTTCGCACAAATCAACGAGTTTATCGTTCCGTTCCTCGCCGCGTTGCTTCAAGTTAAAATACTCGACATCCAATGCTACTGTCGAAAAGTCGGATGGCATGAATACGTGTTTGTAAGACGATGCAAGCCCGTTAACGCTGGTGATATTAGGCCCAATAAGGTAAAATTGAGCGCCATGTTGAGCCAAACGATGAAAGCAAATGTTTAAATCTATTGCCCTTTCGTCTTGTCCGTCACGAAGGTCTAATTTGTAGAACTCGTCAATTACAAAAAAGTCCGCATCCTCAAGGTCATTGCGCCCAAGCGCTCGTTCCTGAGTAAGAATGTATATCGTAGGCCTGCCATCATTGAGGCGAGTCTGACTCGGGTGAGTGATAATATCATGAGTGCGACCTAAAGAGCCGACAATGCGTCGCCTTGTCTCATCGATAAGCGCGATCGTGGGGACAACAATGACAGCCTTCTTGTGCTGACAAGTCGCTAGAACTGCGTCAATCACAAGGCTCTTCCCAACACTTGTAGGAGCGCTAAGCACCAAATTGCGTCCGTTCACAATCTCCTGAAAAACTGCCAACTGGAGACTGTGAAAGAACCTTTCCTGACCTACACCGTGAACCCTGTGAGCTTCGAACAGCATTTGCTCTTCGATACCAACATTTTTCCGTTGGTCGGCGTAAGGATACAGCCCAACTTCACGCACCAATGCTTCGAGAAGATCGTCATACCCATCAGTCAAAAGAGCCTTGTGAGGCAGCAAGCGAATGATCAGTTCACGAGCAGTTCTGGTTGTTTGCTCTCGATTTGCGAGCCGTGTAATTTCCTGGAAAATTGGAAAACGTTCATCGACCATCTTTTGAGGGTCAGCAATACACTCTCTGATAGCATCAAGTTCCACCGTTACACCCTCAACTTCTTCTCAAAGTCCTGTGCCAGCGTATCCGCACAATCTACTGGAACCAAAAACAATGAGATTTGAACAGAATCCAAATCGGAACTCATGAGTGCCTTTATCCTTGCGTATTCTTTCTCGACCTCATCCTTCAGTGTTTCGAGATAATTTGGATCAAATCCAGCACCGAGGGTTTCACTATCGTAGGCCACTAGGAAGGGTAGACGCATTATCTTAGATAGATCTGCGGTTTTTCCCGTCTCCGACAAGATGGCATCAAGCTTGTCGTCTTTGAGATGCCTTGGTTCACGAAGTTGAATGATGATATCGCGTTCTTCTTTCAACACATCTCGGTTCAAGGCGGTCCGCAGCTCTTCTAGAACGTCGCTGACCACAGATTCATGTGTAGTTGCAGAAACCAATCGCGAGCGACCAAGCCAAATCTCTTCTCCGGCGGGAAGTTGGACAATATGAGCACTGCTTGCTCGCATCATCCCGCCAACTGAGAAGAAGATGCGACAGGCAATAGGTTCTGCGCCAAAATGGTGGCGTAGGATAGCATGAAGCATCAATGCTGCGATGAGCTGTCTAATATCGGTTGATCCGCGGCGTTCCAGCTCTTTCAAGGCAGCACCAGGCAGTCGCCTTGCTGTAACATGGTTGAAATTTGCAAGCGTTTGCGCTGGGAGTGCGACCTCTGGGAGCCAATCCAGTAGATGTTCAATCAACTCTGCCCTGCGCCAGACATCGCCGTCGAATTCAGCGTCAAAGGCGTACAATGCTCGTTGCATGGCTGCCTCATCCATTGAGCAAATCTCAGAGAAGAACTCAGGTACATTCGAAATCTGATACACCTTAACGTGAGCGTTTGCGACTTTGCGTATCGTATCAAGCTTGGAAGTCCACCACGTCAGACACGCTGGGCGCTTCCAGACCTTCTCGTCGGCGTCCAAAGACGACTTATCTCCCATCTCGCGAACTACGCCTACAAGCTCTCCATAGGTCTCATGCATTGCTCCGTAGCTCGGATTGACGCCTTGAGAGCTCGCAAGCTTGAGCAGCGCATTGATGTTGCGAGATATCAATGACTCTTCTTCACCTTCAACTTCCCAAAACATGTTATCTGCCCAGTCAGCGAGGGTTCTACCAGACGCAG
>ENA-ORXU01001407-ORXU01001407.1-marine-metagenome-genome-assembly--contig:-NODE-1407-length-20003-cov-3.989310_pt1 | contig 20003 bp, 19 predicted proteins | sample MGYA00237869_ERZ511484 | MGnify/ENA metagenome assembly ERZ511484
TAGGGGATTGAAGTGTTTAATCAAAAAGTAACCGTAGTGGATACATTAAGTTATAAGACCGTTTCGGCCAATAAGGCCACCGTTGACAAGCAGTGGTTGTTGGTCGATGCAGAAGGAGAAACTTTAGGCCGAATGGCCTCTAAAGTTGCAAAAATGCTTAGGGGAAAACATAAGCCGAATTTCACACCGCACGTCGATTGTGGCGATAACGTAATCGTTATCAACGCAGAAAAAATCAATTTGAGCGGCAACAAATGGGATGATAAAACCTATTTGCGTTACACGGGATATCCCGGGGGGCAACGTGCAACTACGGTCAAAGAGCTTTTAGCCAAAAATCCAGGTCGTATCGTAGAAAAAGCGGTGAAGGGTATGCTCCCTAAAAACAGATTGGGCGCCGACCTTTTTAGAAACCTTAAAGTATATGTAGGTGCCGAGCACGGTCAAGAAGCTCAAAAACCCACGGTTATCAATTTAAAAGAATTCAAATAAATGGAGACTATTCATAAAATCGGAAGAAGAAAAACGGCGGTCGCCCGTGTTTATGTTTCATCTGGAAAGGGAAACATTACGGTAAACCAAAGAGATTTGAACGACTATTTTCCTACAGCTACACTTCAATATAAAGTGAAGCAACCTTTTGCCCTGACCGGCAACGAAGAAACTTATGATGTTAAGGTAAATGTCTATGGCGGCGGAATTACCGGCCAAGCAGAAGCTATCCGTTTAGCACTTTCTAGAGTGATGTGCGAAGTTGATGAAGAACACCGATTGGTTCTGAAGCCAGAAGGTCTTTTGACCCGTGACCCAAGAATGGTAGAACGAAAGAAATTCGGTCAGAAAAAAGCCCGTAAGAAATTCCAGTTCTCTAAACGTTAGTATTGAATGCATTTCAGCATCTGTTTAAAAACAAGTGCTGAGTTTTTATATATTTTAAGTTAATTAAACAAACCCTGAAACAAGTTCAGGGGTAACCCTAGTTCATTGAAAGTCCCGATAAATCGGGATAAATTAAAAACCGTTCAAAATAACGAATGGTTTTCGGGAGACCCATAAAAGGGCACCGTTAGTTTAGCATCTAAATGCTTAAGGCTTCACCATGTGTGATACCACTTGAGCATTGCCAATTCAAAAGAACGTAAACTAAATTCAACATGGCGAGAGTCGAAGTAAAAGAATTATTGGAAGCAGGTGTGCATTTTGGCCACCTAACACGAAAGTGGAACCCTAACATGGCGCCCTATATCTACATGGAGCGTAACGGAATCCACGTTATCAACCTTTACAAAACAGTAGCAAAATTAGACGAGGCCAACGAGGCTCTCAAGAAAATCGCTGCCTCTGGACGAAAAATTCTTTTCGTCGCAACCAAAAAACAGGCGAAAGATATCGTTGCCGAAAAAGTGGCCAACGTTAATATGCCCTACATCACGGAAAGATGGCCAGGGGGTATGTTGACCAATTTCGTTACCATTCGTAAGGCGGTAAAGAAAATGGCATTTATCGATCGAATGAAAAAAGATGGTACGTTCAATACGCTATCTAAAAAAGAACGTCTTCAGGTAGATCGTTTACGCGCCAAGCTAGAAAAGAACTTAGGTTCTATTTCTGAAATGACCCGTTTACCGGGAGCTCTGTTCGTAGTCGATACGATGCGCGAGCATATTGCGGTAAAAGAAGCACAGAAATTGAATATTCCAATTTTTGCAATGGTCGATACCAATTCAGACCCTAGGGATGTCGATTATTTGATTCCTTCGAATGATGATGCGTCAAAATCCATTAATATTATTATGACCGAAGTTACCAATGCGGTAGCGGAAGGCTTGGCCGAAAGAAAATCTGAAAAGAAGGCCGATAAGGAAGGTAGCGACGAACCGAAGAAGGAGAAAAAGAAAAAAATAGTAGCGGAAGCACCTAAAGTTGCGAAAAAAGCAGCTGACAAAGAGCCTATCGATGCCGAAAGAACAAAGGAAATCGATGAGGTACCCACCGTTAAGAAAAAAGAGACTCCCGAACCCACACCTGAAACCGTAGAAACCGAAGCGCCCCCAGTCGTTGCAAAGGCGACTGAAGTAAAAGTTGACGTCGAAGCCACTAAAAAAGCGGTAGCTGAAGAAAAGGAAACTCCTAAGAAACCTAAAGCAAAAGCCGATAAAGCCGATGACCTTACCAAAATAGAAGGTGTAGGTCCGAAAGCAGCTGAGGCATTAGTTAATGCAGGTATGGAATCTTATGCGAAACTAGCAAAAGGAGACGGCGATAAAATCAAGGAAATCTTGACGGAGGCCAGTTCTAGAATGGCACATCTCGACCCGACCACTTGGCCAAAGCAAGCTAAAATGGCTGCTGACGATAAGTGGGACGAACTGAAGGAATGGCAAGATAGTGTTAAAGGAGGGGTGGAGTAAGCCTCACCCAGATTTGTAAAAAACAAATCTGACCTTATGCATTCCTCTCAGTCGTTTCTCCTTTGTCGAAGGCAAGAAGAGAGGTAAAAAAAATTTTAGTAATCATATATAAAGATTCCCGCCTTCGCGGGAATGACAATAAAATATTCAATTATGGCAAAAATTACGGCCGCAGAAGTAAACAAATTAAGAAAAACCACAGGTGCAGGCATGATGGACTGTAAAAATGCCTTGGTAGAAGCAGACGGAGATTTCGAAAAAGCAATCGAGATACTCCGTAAAAAAGGACAGAAAGTAGCAGCGAAAAGAGCCGATAGGGACTCTTCGGAAGGTGCTGCCATTGCCAAAGTAAATTCAGCGAATACCGAAGGTGTAGTTATCTCACTAAATTGTGAGACCGACTTCGTAGCCAAAAACGATACTTTCGTCACCTTGGCCAACGAGTTGGCAGAATTGGCCTTGGGCTATGATAGTAAAGATGCTTTTCTTTCAGGTGATTTCAAAGGAATGACCGTTCAGGAAAAATTGATTGAGCAGACCGGTGTAATCGGTGAAAAAATCGAAATCGGCGGATTTGAAAAATTAAGCGCCCCTTTTATCGGAAGCTATATTCATGCAGGTAATAAGATTGCGGTTCTAACAGCACTTTCAGCCGCTGTAGAAGGCGCCGATGTCGTTGCCAAAGATGTATCTATGCAGGCAGCGGCAATGAATCCGGTTGCATTGAACGAAGATGGCGTGAATCAATCTGTTATCGACAAAGAAATCGAAATAGCTAAAGACCAATTGCGTCAAGAAGGCAAACCAGAAGCAATGCTCGACAATATCGCAAAAGGAAAATTGAAGCGCTTCTTTAAAGACAATACCTTGGTGAACCAAGACTTTATCAAAGACAGTAAGCAAAGTGTTGCCCAGTACGTAAAATCGGTAGATTCTAATTTAGAAGTGACCGATTTTAGAAGAGTAGCTCTTGGATAAGTATTTGCAATAGATCAAACTAACTCAAAACAAGACCGCCCAACTTTGCAGTTAGGCGGTTTTTTTATTCTGGCAACTGAGCTAAAAACGGTTTCGTAACTTCGCTTATTTCGATTTAATAATAATATCCCCATTAAAAGTTTTAAAGAGCATTTCAGGACCACCGCCGTTAATACTTCCGTTTACCCATTGTTCGATTTTGACCTTATAACTACCGCCTGAAGTATTCGTATCTACGACTGGTTTTTGCTTACCGACCGTCATTTCAAAATCGGTAAAAATATCGCCCATTTCAGATTTGAGTTTTAAATCAGCCTTCGTAGAACTCGGAAAAGTGACTTCCAAATCGCCGTTCATACTACTGAAAGCCATACTGGCGCCATTGGTAACCGATAGAAAATCTACCTTGATATCGCCATTGACAGTATCGGCAGAAGCAGAACCACGAACACCTTCCACCGTAATTTCCCCGTTGACGTTACTTATTTCGAGCTCTCCCTTTACTCCATTTACGCTTATATTCCCTTTGTTAACAGTACTCAATTTTAATGAAAAATCAGATGGCACTTTAATTTCCAGATTGGTGGCTCGGCTCCATTGTTCATTTATAATTCGAACGGTATTATCTTTTTCCTCTGCACTGATCTTCATGGAACTATTTTGAATCCGCTTCAAACCATCTTTTTCTTTTTTATCCTTATAATGCTCTTTTTTATTTCCAAAGGATGCCTTTACTATCACCTCGTTCCCCTCGTAGGCCAATACATCTATCGAACCTGATAATTGCTCTACAATCAACTTACCTGAATCACTAGGCTTACTTAATGGTATGGAAAACAGTTCGACACTTTCTTCTTGGGAAATTGCCATTATCGGCAACATGATTATTATCGTAAATAGTAGTTTTATATTTTTCATAATGTTATTTTTTAATATCATTTCCACGAACCTGCCCGTCCGGCAGGCGGGGGTGGAAATCTGTTATATTTTTTTAATGATTACATCTCCATTTAAAGTCTCAAAATCGAAAGACAGACCGCCATTACCAATTTGAACTACCGGTTTTGATTCATACCTGTACTTCGTGTTCTTTTTGCCAGACTCGTCTTTTGTCGTTTTCGCGAATTGCTTGACAATATCAAAGTCTGTAAAAAGTTCCCCGTTCATACTTTTAAAAGCGACATCTGCAGACAGCCCTTTCTTATAGGTAATATTAATGTCGCCATTCAGGGAATAATACGTTGACGCCAGCGTTGGATTATCAGCATATGAAATACCGACTTCACCATTTATACAATGTACTTTGGTCTGCCCGGTTATATTTGAAAGTTCGATTCCGCCATTGATGTTATGGGCCTCGATATAGCTGCCACGGGTATTCTTTACGACAACTTCGCCGTTATTGATCGTACCTACTTTTAGCTTACTGTTTTTCGGCATCTTAACCTTGATATTCAATGTATGATAGTATGGGGATTCTTCCCAGCTGTTGCAATCTATATTTGTAAACCTTCCGTCTTTATAATGCATATTCGGCACATCGGGGTACACTATTAGTTTATCCCCTCGTTGTAGCACTTTAATCCCTATTTCTTTTTTACCCAATTCGAGGTCGTCCGCACTTCTTGCCGTAATGGTCTTTTCCACTTCCAACATTACAACTTCGCTATCATAACCCTCCACGGAAATCGACCCGTTGAGATTCTGCACTTCGAGCATTCTGCCACTACCTGTACTCTCATACAATAGTTCTTTCTTGATTACTTCATTGAATTCTTTCTTTTGTGCTTTTACGCTTTGCATTCCGAAGAATGCAACTAGAGTAATACATAGGATTGATTTCTTCATAATTTAAAAATTTGACTGTTCGTGATTTGACCCCGCCCTCCAGCAGGGCAGGTTGATGAATATTGTTATATAATAGAATTGATCGATTCTTCTAATTTTAGTTTTACTGATTTATCTAATTCTTTAGTACGCATTAGTGTTTTAAACGGCTCTATGGATTCCTTTTCTTGAAGGGCTACCATAAGATTTGCCAATGTTACTTGAACTATCGGGGAATCTTGTTTTACAATTGATTGCACCAAACCTTCGCGTACCATAGGCTCCTCTAAATAATTTGCCAACGATTCTATAGCCGCTAACCTAACATTGACATTGGCATCGTTATTCAGCGTCTTCAAAAGTGCCTTAATCACCGTTTGGTCTATTTTACCAATCTTATTGACTTCGTTTATTCCTTGCAAACGTTGATTGGCGGAAGGTTGGTCTAATAAAGTTAGTACCAATTGTTCCCTTACTTCTTCTGTTTCGTTAGAGCTACTAACTATAGTGGTCGGCAGTGTACTTGTACCTCCATTTGAACTCAAAAGATAGCCCCCCATTAACCCTATACTCAAAAGAAGTAAACCATAGGCCGTTTGCGGTTTCCAAAGAAGTTCTGCAACTGAAGACAACCAACTCTTGGAATTACTTTTTCGCTTTTCCGTTTTTTCGATTTCAGTATGAAGCATATCAAAAAATCGTCTATCCATTTCTTGAGCAGGCTCTGGGGCAACCAAATCATCCATTTGATTCCAAGTCTTTGTCAGCTGCTCAAACTGCTTTTTATGCTCCTGATTATTTTGAAGAAACTTTTCAAATTCTTTTCTTTCATCTGCATCCAACGTATCGGAGAGATAATCCATCATACAGATTTCAAATTTTTCTTGTTCCATAACTACTTGGTTTCCATTTGTAGAAAAATCGTTCTCAAATCGTTGAGTGCCCTATGCGCCTTTACTTTTGCAGCGCCTTCGCTACACCCCAATATCCCACCTATTTCGCTGAACTTTATTCCTTTGTATTTACTTAGCACGAGAACTTCCCTTTTTTCAGGAGGTAATTTTTGCATGGCACGATTCAATTGCGACACCTCATCTTTTTTATCCATTTTGGAATCAAGCCCTTGTTCATCTTCTAACCTATACGCTACCGAAGTGATGTCCGCTTGATTGGCCTCTTTCTTATGCTTTCTATAATGGTCGTGATTAACGTTTCTAGCCGTTCTGAACATCCAGGCAGCAAAAGAACCTTCCCCCGTAAATGTATGTTTGTACTTCATCATCCTCATAAAAACATTCTGTACCAAATCTTCACTGACAGATACATTGCCATTCATATTGTAAAAGAATCCGAACAACCTTTTTTTATGGCGCTCGTACAACAGCCCTAACTTATCTAGGTCTCCTGATTTTACTTTTAGCATTAATGCGTTGTCGGTAAGTTGGTGCATGCTTATTACTAGATCTTCAAAAAGGTAAACTTAAGAATTCGGAAAAGGTTACAAAAAAAGATAGATTTTTTAAAGTAAATAACCTCTGGGCAAGCCCCAAGAGGCATTTAAAGGAACCTTAACTTAGATTTCGACGCAAGCGTCGGAGCATTTAAATCTCGATTATCGAGTAAACAACCTCGGAGCAAGTGCAAGAGGCGTTCGAAAGAAAACAACCTTAAAATTTCGAGGCCCGCCCAAATGGTAAGGGCGGGCAAGCCTTAGAGCAACTTGCCTAAAGGCAGTCAGGTTTAAATATGCATTATCGCGTAAAGTTTTTAAACAACAAAAGCGCTGCTTAATTCGGCACCGCTTTTGTCGTTTGTAAAGAAAACCTTGAAGTTATCCCTTCATCCAAGCTTCGCGTAACTCGGTCTCTTTTGGACTACTACTTTCTACGGGCACAATGGTTTCTACATTTAACATTGGCGTACCTACTTTTCCCTCCAAGGCAACTTCTTCTTCACCACGCTTTACGACCATTTTGATTTCGGTATCGGGCGACCAAGCAAAACTTTCGCCAATAATAGGTCGTATGGCTTCCAAATTCACAGAAGTTCCATTTATACTTTTGATGACGTCGCCACCTTCTGCGCCCAAACTAGTAAAAAAGCTATTTTGTTCGATTCCCTTTCGTATAAAAACAGCATTATCGTTAGATTGGTCAACATCGATAAACGGGTTATCACCATCTAAAAAGTAGCCTGTCTGTTTTTCAACGGTCTCCGTTTTCAAACCCACTTTTGCCAAGTATTCGTTATAGTTAATCGGTGTGTCCCCAATAACATGAGTGTCAAAAAAAGTGCGAATTTCAGGATATGTCATCGCGACAATTTCATCGAAAAGTTTATCATCTTCAAAAGGAGTATTATTGCCATATTTTTTTGAAAGTTCTTTCATCAACCACAGAATTCCTTTTTCACCATTGCTAAGTCTTCTTAGCTCAAGATCTAACGCCATATTGATCAAAGCTCCTTTTTCATAAACATTGGCGTAGTTTTTCTCATAGGGCTCCTTCAAGATATTCTTGCTCATCTCGGTGAACGACATGGCATCGTCATACGATTTAGCATTGTTTATTTTGTCCATGATACGCGTATAGAATTCCGCCTCATCGATTAAACCTTGTTGAATTTGAAAAAGATTGGCGAAATACTCGGTAGTGCCTTCGTACATCCACAGGTGTCGTGACATTTTCGGATCGTTAAAATCAAAATATTGAACTTCCTCTGAATGTACGTTCAAGGGGGTTACGATATGAAAAAATTCATGGGATACCACATCTACCATTGCTTGCTCTAAACGGTCTTTGGGCATAGCTTCGGGCAGAACTACTACGGTAGAAGTATGATGCTCTAATGCTCCAAAGCCCGAGGCGTCAGCTTCATCCATTTTCGATAAATACAAAAGAATATTATAGGTTTTCGTACCATCGATATCGCCCAAAAAAGCTTTTTGGGCACCCATCATTTTTTCCATTCGCTCTTTCAAACTTGCAGCAGTATAAACTCCGGTTGGTGAATAAACGCTTAGCGTAACCGTAATATCATTGATTTGAAATGTTTCCGTATTTGGTTTGGCGTATTGAATGGGATTGTCAATAACTTCGAAATATCGAGCGGCAGTAAAAACATCTGTATCGGGAGTAGGGCTCTCGATCGCCTTTTTCTGTAATGAAGTGGTCGGTTTTAAATCGGCGGGGCGAGTTATTGTCAATTGGTAAGGCACCTCTTTTAATCCGTTAAAGTAACCAACAAAACCATGAAGGTTTAGCATAAAGTTTTCCCCCGCAAGAATATTTGTCCCGGATGGAGAGAACACTTTGTCATCCACCTCGCTCTCAGTGTCATAGGTGTCATTGACAAGGTACGTGACTTTATCCAGGGTTTTTCCGTTAGAAATCTTCCAGGTATTTTCATCTTCATGGGTAACGGCAAGCTCTTTTCCGTCATAATCAATTGCCTTAAAACCCTCGATATACTTTCCGTAATTATCTGTGCTATATGTGCCGGGTACCGTTTTAGGTATGTAAAAAGTAACTTCATCAGAAGTAAAAGTTCCCGGATTTACGGTGACCTTTACTTTATCATCTACAATGTTCTGCAAATCCAAATCCGTTTGAATAGGGGTTTTTTCGGCTGTTAGCAATGCCTTTTTAGAACCACAGCCATAAAGAAGTATTGCTGCTAGTAGAAGTGTGTATGCTTTTTTCATGATTGCTGAGTTAATGAGGTGATTTAAATGTCCGGAATACGGAATAGCCCTATTCTAAAAGTTTTGCAAGAATATAAAATTTAGTAGAATCGGACATCAATATTAGGAAATAATTAAGGGTAATCACGTCTCTTAAATCAACTACAAACACTAACATTTTTTGATTATTTTTGCTGCTAAGAAATCGTAGCGCATGCAATACAATAGGATACTTTTAAAACTTAGCGGTGAAGCCTTAATGGGTGAAAAACAGTACGGAATAGATTCTAAACGTCTTTCTGAATATGCCAAAGAAATTAAGGAAGTCGCTGAAAAAGGCGTCGAAATCGCCATTGTCATCGGCGGCGGAAATATCTTCAGAGGTCTCTCCGGTGCCGCAACGGGCATGGATCGCGTACAAGGAGACCATATGGGTATGCTGGCTACCGTTATCAATGGGCTTGCTTTACAAAGTGCGCTTGAAATGCAAGGTGTGCAGACCCGATTGCAATCTGCCATTGCAATCAATGAAGTAGCGGAACCCTTTATCCGTAGACGTGCCATGCGCCATTTAGAAAAAGGAAGGGTGGTTATTTTTGGAGGGGGCACTGGAAACCCCTACTTTACGACCGATTCAGCGGCCGTGCTTCGGGCCATCGAGATAGAAGCCGATGTCATCTTAAAAGGAACACGGGTTGATGGCATCTATACCTCTGACCCTGAAAAAGACAAGAATGCCACTAAATTCGATACTATCTCATTTGCGGATGTACTTTTAAAAGGATTAAAAGTAATGGATACGACCGCCTTTACGTTAAGCCAAGAAAACGAGTTACCCATTGTGGTCTTTGACATGAACAAAAAAGGAAACCTTCTCAAATTGGTAAAGGGTGAGAATATCGGAACCATGGTGAACTTATAATTTGCACAATTTTTGAAATACGCTTAAAAAATACTATTGAATATGAACGAAGAAGTACAATTTATTCTCGACTCCGCCAAAGAAAGTATGGATGCTGCCATGAAGCATTTGGAGAAAGAATTCGTAAAGATACGCGCCGGCAAGGCAAGTCCTGCAATGCTTTCTTCCGTAATGGTAGAATATTATGGTTCGCAGACTCCCCTTTCTCAAGTGGCAAATATCAATACACCTGATGGGCGAACCATTTCGGTACAACCTTGGGAAAAAAACATGCTTCAAGAAATCGAAAAAGCCATTATGAACTCTAACTTAGGGTTCAACCCCATGAATAATGGTGATTTTGTAATAATCAACGTGCCACCTTTAACCGAAGAGCGTAGAATACAATTGACAAAACAGGCTAAGGCCGAGGCCGAAGATGCCAAAGTGGGTATTCGTAGTGCGCGGCAAGATGCGAACAAAGAAATTCGAGAACTTGAGGTTTCAGAAGACCTCCAAAAAAATGTCGAGGTAGATGTTCAAGAACTGACGGACAAATACAGTAAAAAAGTGGATGCCTTTTTAGATGTTAAAGAGGCCGAAATCATGAAAGTGTAGTTCTTTTATTTCTTACTGAACATAAAATCAAAGCGGTCTTTCTACCACTTTCTAAAAGTTGGAGAGTCGCGCATTTCAATACTACATTTCTAGGAACAAAACCGATGATTCTATACCTTTGCACACGGTAGTAACCCACGATGGCAGCAAAATTCACTAAGGGCTTTTGGGAAAAAACAGCGAACATCATTCTCCGTAATCGGATTTTGATACTTGTTTTGATTGCGGCTTTTACCATATTTCTGGGCATGCAATGGAAAAACATGCGCTTCAGCAGTTCTCAGGCGAATTTACTGCCCGATGATCATCCCATAAATTTAGAATATCAGTCGTTTTTGCAGCAGTTCGGCGAAGAGGGGAATGCTGTCGTTTTCGCAGTTCGCGATTCTTCGCTGTTCACACCTTCGAAAATAAACCGATGGAACAAGTTCAGCAAACAGCTAGTGGCTTTCCCAGAGGTTGACTTCGTACTCTCGTTGGATAATCTACAGGAAATAAAAAAAGATACCAGCCAACAAAAGTTTATACTACAACCGCTTGTAACTGGGCCAATAAAGACAGAAAAGGAAATCGACAGCATCAAAAATCACTTGTTCAACGACCTTCCGTTTTATGATAAACTACTTTTCAACAAAGAAAGTGGTACCATCAGAACCATTGTTAATTTGGATAAGGATATCGTGAATACCACGGTACGCAAAGACTTTATTTTAAAGGACCTCAACAATCTTGTTGAAAATTTCGAGGAAGAAACCGGACTCGATGTTCATGTGTCGGGCATGCCCTATATACGAACGATGAACTCACAGAACATCATCGACGAAATCGGAAAGTTTATTCTTGCCGCCCTAGGCGTTACTTCTCTGATTTTCTTCTTTTTCTTTCGCAGTTTTCGTGCTACCCTGATTTCGATGTGTGTTGTAGTCATTGGTGTTATGTGGGCCTTTGGTATTTTAGGACTGCTGCAATATGAAATTACTGTGTTGACTGCCTTGATTCCCCCGCTAATCATCGTTATCGGAATTCCCAATTGTATTTTTCTGATCAATAAATATCAGCAGGAAGTCAAAAAACATGGTAACCAAGCACTATCCCTACAACGCGTAATATCGAAAATCGGGAACGCGACCCTAATGACGAATATGACCACCGCTTCGGGGTTTGCCACTTTTATTATTACCGATAGCAAACTCTTGAAAGAGTTCGGCATTGTAGCATCGTTGAATATCATCGGTATTTTTGTGCTTTCGTTGCTTATCATCCCAATAATTTATAGCTATTTATCCCTTCCGAAGACAAGACACCTCAGACACTTGAACAAACGTTGGATCGATGCTTTTGTCAATAAAATGGAGCATATCGTGCGTGAGAAAAGAATAGCCGTTTATATTGTATCGTTACTACTTTTGATTGCCAGTATCATTGGCATCTATCAAATCGATATTTCAGGAAGCCCCATTGAAGACATGCCCAAAAATGCGCAGTTCTTTAAAGATATTCGGTTTTTTGAAAAGGAATTCGACGGCATAATGCCCGTTGAAATCGTGGTAGATACCAAGAGGCCCAAAGGCGTTTTAAAACCGGCCAATTTAAAACGTATCGACCAATTAAGCGATGTTATAACCGAAATTCCGGAACTTTCGAGGCCTATTTCGGTCGTAAACTTGGTCAAATATTCAAAACAGGCCTTCTACAACGGCATTCCGAAGTACTATCAGCTACCGACATCACAAGAGAATAATTTTATAATGAAGGTCGCCCAGAATTCGTCGGGCAACGGTAATCTGCTGAAGAACTTTGTCGATAGTACGGGACAGACAGCTAGAATCACTACATTCATGCAAGACGTGAAAACGGTTCGTATGGAGCAAATCGAGGAAAAGCTTCTAGAAAATATAAACAGATTTTTTCCTCCTGACCGATACGATGTCTATATGACGGGCAGCGCACTTCTTTTCTTGAAAGGCACCAAATATTTGGTGAAGAACCTTGTGCTTTCCCTGGCCTTTGCCATTTTTTTGATAGCACTTTTTATGGCCTACCTTTTCCGTTCATTCCGAATGATAATTATCTCCTTGATTCCCAATTTATTGCCTTTGGTCGTAACTGCAGGGGTCATGGGCTTTGTCGGCGTGCCCATAAAACCTTCTACTATTTTGGTCTTTAGCATCGCTTTTGGCATCTCCGTAGACGATACCATACACTTTTTGGCCAAATACCGTCAAGAACTAATTGCCAATAGATGGCAAATAAAAAAATCGGTGTATGCGGCGTTACGCGAAACTGGCGTAAGTATGTTCTACACTTCCATCGTACTATTTTTTGGCTTTTCAGTCTTTACCATTTCCGACTTTGGGGGTACAGTTGCACTCGGTTCACTTGTTTCGGCCACGTTAATGTTCGCCATGTTGGCCAACCTTATTCTATTGCCATCGTTGTTATTGTCTTTGGAACGCAATATTGCCAGCAAAAAAATATTGAAAGAACCACAAATCGATATCCTCCCACAAGAAGAAGATAGGGTGAAATGAACCACCGCTATACAAACGCGAGGTGCCCATCTCCTATTTCACATACTACAAAACGGAATTACAGCATCATAAAAGATTTCAAAAAAATTTTGAACGTTAATATGCCCTCCCCTTGTGGGGTAGTCGGAGGGGGCTTATCTTTACCCTTCAATTTTCAAGTGATTTGACATGAAATCGTACAGCGTAAAAGAACTACTCTCAGGAAATCTTTTGTTACAGGAAGTTACCGTAAACGGATGGGTCAAAACCTTTAGAAGCAACCGTTTTATAGCTTTGAACGATGGTTCTACCATAGGCAATATTCAGTGTGTCGTTGACTTTGAGACTTTAGATGAAGAAATTTTAAAACAGATCAATACGGGCGCTGCCTTAAAAATCACGGGCACCTTGGTCGAAAGTCAAGGGAAAGGCCAGAGCGTAGAAATTCAAGTAAAGAAAATTTTCGTTCATGGCGGAGCAGACCCGGAGGTTTACCCCATTCAGCCTAAAAAACATTCCTTAGAATTTTTGCGGGAAAAGGCACATTTACGTGTACGCACCAATACTTTTGCCGCTGTAATGCGCGTACGTTCCGCATTGTCTTTTGCGATTCACCAATATTTTCAACAAAACGGATTTTACTACTTCCATGCGCCAATCGTTACCGGGTCTGATGCCGAAGGAGCAGGTGAAATGTTCAGGGTTACGACATTGGATGCCAAAAACCCTCCTTTAGATGATAAAGGCAAAGTCGACTACAAAGAAGATTTCTTCGGAAAGGAAACCAATTTGACCGTATCGGGACAATTGGAAGCCGAGGCCTATGCCATGGCACTGGGCAAGGTATATACCTTTGGCCCGACTTTTCGAGCCGAGAACTCGAACACTTCAAGACACTTGGCCGAATTCTGGATGATAGAGCCCGAAATGGCATTCTTTGATCTGGACGCCAATATGGATTTAGCCGAAGACTTTATAAAAAGTGTTATTAACTACGCCTTGGAACACTGCCAAGAAGACCTTCAGTTTCTCGAAAAACGGCTACTTGATGAAGAAAAGACAAAACCTCAGATAGAGCGAAGTGAAATGCCGCTTATTGAAAAACTGAAATTCGTAGCGGAGAACAGCTTTAAAAGGGTAACCTATACCGAGGCCATAGACATACTAAGAAATAGCAAACCCAATAAAAAGAAAAAGTTCCAGTATCGTATCGACGAATGGGGAGCGGATCTTCAAAGTGAACATGAACGCTTTTTGGTAGAGAAGCATTTTAAATGTCCGGTTATTCTTTTTGATTATCCCGCGAAAATAAAAGCCTTTTATATGCGTTTAAACGAAGACGGAAAAACTGTAAGGGCGATGGATATTCTTTTCCCGGGCATTGGTGAAATTGTCGGTGGATCACAAAGGGAAGAGCGTTTAGATGTATTGAAAGAAAAAATGGCCGAATTGGGTATTCCCGAAGAAGAACTTTGGTGGTACCTCGACCTCAGAAAATTCGGCACGGCCGTTCATAGCGGTTTCGGACTTGGTTTTGAACGCTTGGTGCTTTTTGCCACAGGAATGGGTAATATCAGAGATGTGATTCCATTCCCTAGAACACCACAAAATGCAGAGTTCTAAACGTAATTCGTTAACTTTATAAAGCCAGCAGAATCTTATTTAAATGCTAAAACAACACCTTCAGTTTAAATTATCGCAAAAGCTATCGCCTCAGCAGATTCAGTTGATGAAGCTGATACAATTGCCTACTCAGGCTTTTGAGCAGCGACTGAAGCAAGAACTAGAAGAAAATCCAGCTCTGGAGGACGGCAAAGAAGAACTCGACAACTTCGATGATGAGTTTGCCGACGACCCCTATGAGAACGAAGAAACGGATAATGAAACCATCAATGCCGATGATATCAATATCGATGATTATTTGAGTGACGACGAAATACCTGAGTACCGTACAAAAGCAAATAATTATAGTGCGGACGATGAAGAGAAAAATATACCCTACGCTGCCGGCATCTCGTTCAATCAATATCTGCTCAACCAACTGAACACCGCTTATCTTAGTGATGAGGAATGGAATATTGCCGAATTTTTGATCGGTAGTGTCGATGAAAGTGGATACATTCGAAGGCCACTCTCCGATATCCTGGACGATTTGGCTTTCACCCAAAATATCTATACCGAAGAAAAAACCATTGAAAAAGTGCTTAACCTGGTTCATAAATTAGACCCGCCGGGCGTTGCGGCACGTTCGCTAGAGGAATGCCTTATTATCCAATTAAAAAGAAAAGATACTAATCCGAGCGTCGAATTGGCCATTACTATCCTAGAAAAATCGTTCGAACAGTTTACCAAGAAACACTATAAAAAATTACTCCAAAAGCATAACATTTCCGAAGACCAGCTAAAAGCTGCTATTTCTCAAATTGAAAAGCTAAACCCGAAACCGGGCGGTTCGTATGCAGGTAATAATCGAATGGTCGAACACGTTGTACCCGATTTCTCGATTCGTATCGTTGAAGGAGAGCTAGAACTATCACTCAATGGCAGAAACGCACCTGAGCTGCATGTCTCGAAAGAATACAGCAATATGCTGAAAGGTTACCGAGATGCCAAGAGCAAATCAAAATCACAAAAAGATACGGTTCTTTTCATCAAGCAGAAACTTGACGCGGCAAAATGGTTTATCGATGCGATACGCCAAAGGCAGCAAACATTGTTCGTTACCATGAATGCTATAATGCATTACCAAGAAAAGTACTTTTTAACAGGAGACGAGCGCAACCTACGCCCTATGATACTCAAAGATATCGCCGACGAAATCTCAATGGATGTATCTACGGTTTCGCGTGTGGCCAACAGTAAATATGTCGATACGCCTTATGGCACGAAATTAATCAAGCAATACTTTTCTGAATCGATGAAAAACGACCAGGGAGAAGATGTTTCTACTAAAGAAATCAAGAAAATACTTGAAACGGTTATTGGTGAAGAATCAAAGAAAAAACCTTTGACAGACGATAAATTGGCTGCCATACTCAAAGAGAAAGGGTATCCCATTGCCCGACGCACAGTTGCTAAGTACAGAGAGCAACTTGACATTCCTGTTGCACGCTTGCGCAAAAAAATCTGAATGCGCGTTTTTCTAAAGGTTATATCCTATATTTTCCATCCGCTGTTCATTCCAATGGCAGGTACATTGGCCTATTTTATGATTACCCCAAAGTACAGCCCCATTGAAGTTCAAAGCGGTAATATTTTGCCCATTTTTATACTGACGGTCATTATTCCGATTATTGCCTACTTTATTTTGAAAAATATAGGATTGGTCAGCACCGTTTTTATGCCAACCGTCAAAGAGCGTAGGTATCCGCTTTATATACACATTCTATTACTGCTAATGGTCGTGTATAAAGTAATACCGAATAACTTTACGATAGAGCTCCATTTCTACTTCTTAGGTCTAATCGCAGCGGCAATGACCGCCTTAGTACTGCTGTTTTTTAAGTTAAAAGTTAGTATGCATTTAATGGGTATGGGCAGCCTATTTATGTTCTTGGTTTGCCTCAGCATACATTTTGAAATTAATATCACCCTGGCCGTAAGCCTTTTGACCTTAGCAACAGGGCTTGTTACTACTTCACGCCTTTACCTTAAAGCGCATTCAAAACCAGAGGTGCTGATAGGGTTTTTTATCGGAATGATTTCACAACTGCTGACTATTAAGTTTTGGCTCTAAAAAAGATATATTCAGCAGTTTATAGAATATAAAAAATGAGCCCGATTCTTAAAGGCTTCATGGTGATATTGATTCCATCTGTAACTACCCCGTCATTGAACAGATTGTTCAGGGCATAATATGCGTGAAGATTAAAAGTATTATAACCAAAATTAAATGTAAGCCCATATTGAAATTTTCTAATATCGATATTATAAAAGGAATTGCTTTGTTGTTCTATATCTGCAACGTACTTAGAGCGGCCACCTATTAAATAACTTAACTTCACACCCGTGTATACACGCCAAAATTTATAAGATAGGGCATTGGAATTTCTCCATCGGAACTCTAATGGCATTTCAATCATATGGGTTTCGACCTTATTTCTTTTGAGGTCATTTATATCAGTAACCACTTCATAATCAAAATCACCATTTTTTTCTATAGCCCGAAGGTTAGAATAATAAGAATACACGCCATAGCCCAGACCGATACCAAAAGCGGTAGTGCGTCGTTCATTTAATGTAATGTCTTTTATAAAACCAGTTTGAAGACCGTAAGAAAAGCTACGTTGGTTAACTTCGTCGGGCTTGTTCAATAAAAAGTTATACGTAATGCCTATATAGAACTGGTCTTCTAGATATTTGGTATCCTGTAAGGTAGAATCTTGATAAACCTGGGCGTTTAGCATCGATGTGAACAGCATAAGAAATACTCCGGCCGGCGTACGAATCATAGCTATAAAAGTAAACAAAGAACTGATTTAAACTTTCTCCATTCGCCAAAAAATTATCTTTCAACGATTAATTTTTGCTTTTTTTTCTTCCGTAACGATACGTTACAACTAAAAAAGACTTCTATCGGACGTAAGAGGATTAATTCCTGCCGGCAAGGCCGGTTCGCCTAAACGTAGAAAGTTAAAATTGGTGCTATAAAAAACGCTTCGAACAAATTGTTCGAAGCGTTTTAAATACTGAAATATTTTAAAAAGTACTACTGCAAATTGTTAAAGGCATCACCATCATAGGTGGTGTAGTTTACCTTTAGTGCATTTACCTTTCTCAACTGTAATTTAATATCAGAGATCAGACCCATGTTTGCGTTCTTATCGACTTTCAAGGCCGTAGTCAAAACATTCTGCAAATCTTGTGATTTTTTCGCTCGCTCTTGTAAAATATAGTCTCCAACAGCTGAAGGATCAGCAAACTTATCGTTCAATTGAATTTTCGGTTCTTTACCGAACTGCGAAGCATACTGCGAAGTGGGTGCACCGACATAAATATAGATTACCCTATCTTTCTTTTCCAATTTCTTGGTTTCAGTAGCATTCGGTAGCACATTCTCTACTTTTAACGAACTATCTTTCATAACCGTAACCGTCATAAAGAAGAACAACAGCATGAATACAATATCCGGTAGTGAAGCGGTATTTACCGCTGGTAGACCGGAGTCTTTTTTCTTTGCAAACTTTGACATAAATTCTAGTTTAAGCTGTTATTAATTACTTCCGGTTTCGGCTTCTGAAAGTTTCTGTGGAAAAAGATTTTGTATACGCTTTACTTTTTCCTTAAGATCATCCTTTGTACTTGATTCCGTTTCCGGATTCAAATATTCCGCCTCCATGTCGGTAAAGTCTCTTTTGAACAAGCGTTGTGCCTCGCGGTTTCTAAGCTCGTTATAGGCTCCGACCAATTCGTTCTGAACGGTAATATAGGTGCTGTATTTGGTTTCCCTATCGTTCTTTAAAGAAATAATCGCTTTCGTCGGGTTATCCGACGAATCACTCAATCGCTTTCCTTTGCAAAAGCTACAGTACTCAGGAGAACCTGACGGCGCCCCACCGTTATCTAAAAAGGCCATTGCCTTCGCCCGTAACGCCTTTATATCCGTAATTTCCTCTTCAACAAGCAATTGTCCGTTTCGGTTGATATTCACGGTAAAAATATTCTTCTCCTTAATTACCGGTGGATCCTCGGTCGGCGGCTCCATTGGGGGCAACATACGATCTAGACCGGCATCGGTTTCGATAGTTGTTGTTACCAAGAAAAATATGAGCAGTAAGAATGCGATATCCGCCATTGATCCGGCGTTAACCTCTGCTGGTCCTCCTCTTCTAGACATAATTTTATATTTTAATTTATTTAGTCATCTTTCTCACGCCGCCCCATAACATAGCACCAACGGCTATAACGGTCAGAATGAAAAATACATTGATACCTGCGCCGATTCTCTTAATGGTGCTTTCGGACGTTTCAATTCCACGTTCTGCCATTTCTGGGATACTTACGTCAGTTCCGCTCGCTAAAACGAAACCTAAACCGACAACAATTAGAAAGCCTACAATAACAAAGAGGCTCTTCTTTAGGCTTGCAGGATTTGAAAACAAGTTTTTCAACGCAAATACAAGACTAAAAACTATCGCTAAACCCAGTAATATATAAGTAATCCAAAACATAGCGTTCAATGCCCCATTAGTAGTGGCTTCTGCTGCCGGCATCTCCGATTCTGGAAGCAGGAACCATAGTGCCGCACCAATCAAACCAACAACTACTAGTGCAATTTTTACAATTTTGTGCATAATTTTAGTTATTAAGAATGATACGACTTATTTTTTGTGATCTACCAACATATCTATCAAAATGATAGAAGAATCTTCCATATCGTTTACGATACTATCGATTTTTGCGATAATATAGTTGTAGAAAATCTGTAGTATTATAGCCGTAATAAGACCGAATACCGTTGTCAATAATGCTACTTGAATATCACCAGCAATAAGAGAGGCACTCAAGTTACCAACAGCGCTAATTTTCTGGAAGGCCTGTATCATACCGATTACCGTACCCATAAACCCAAGCATCGGTGCAATCGCTATAAAGAGAGACAACCAAGAAACATTTTTCTCCAATTGGCCCATCTGCACACCACCGTAAGCCACAACGGCCTTTTCAGCAGATTCAACGCTTTCGCCAGCTCTATCCAAACCTTGATAGTATATGGAAGCTACCGGACCTTTTGTATTTCTACAAACTTCTTTAGCGGCTTCAATACCACCGGAAGCCAAGGCATCTTCTACTTGCTGCTTTAATTTACCTGTATTCGTAGTCGCCATGTTTAAAAAGATAATCCTTTCAATAGCTACTGCAAGACCAAGAATCAAACATAAAAGAACGATACCCATGAAACTGGCACCACCTTGAATGAACATTTCTTTTAGTACTTGGGTAAAACCTTTTTCAGCTTCGGCCGGCGCATCTTGAAACATAGTTGCGGCAGTTGCCATTGCATTTACAGTATTTGTGCTCAATACAAATAACCCGCCCATGGCTAGGATAGAGGATAATTTTTTCATTTTTTCAAA
>ENA-ORXU01001410-ORXU01001410.1-marine-metagenome-genome-assembly--contig:-NODE-1410-length-19934-cov-3.851639_pt1 | contig 19934 bp, 5 predicted proteins | sample MGYA00237869_ERZ511484 | MGnify/ENA metagenome assembly ERZ511484
GAGTACTCAGGAATAAAAATTTCAAATCAATTATTTTAAATAAGTAAAGAGATTAAGAAATAGGTACACAACACTGTTGTGTACCTATTGTAAATTTATGGGAGTATTATATTCAGTACAGGAGTCCAGAATACATGGCATTAATTGAATTAGGAGAAGAAATTCAAACAGAATCATTAGTAGAAGCGACAAAGTCATATGAAGATTTTGATTATTACCTTTTCAAAATGCGCTCAAAAAAAAGTGCAAAAGCTAAAAGTCTATTCAGTAATGAAGAAAGCCAAAAGTATTCTATGGGATGGCAAAAGGGTATCGTTTTGGTCCAAGGAATTGACACGTTGGAGCCAAGTATGATTCATTTTGAAAACCTATTAGGAGTTACTGGTGAAGTCAGGTTTCTGACAGCTTTTGAAAAAATGGAAGATAAAAATAGAACATTCCTAATTAATTCCTTTAATGATGATGATGTAGTTCAGTTGGAATTATTAGCGAGTGATTTAAAGAAAATACCCAATATAAATTTATGATCAAGAATGCATTTATATTGAAGTTTTTTTCATGGTTCTTTATTGTGATCATGCTTGTAAGTGTTTTTCCTACTAACGCTTATGCATTAACTGGAGGTCCGTCTCAACCTGAAGTACAGTCATTCTCTCCAATTGGTGTAAGCGATATGATTGATCCTGCGACTGGAGACTTTTCTTACAATATACCGCTACTTGAGGTTGGAGGTTATCCAATTAATTTGACGTACAATGCTGGTATCACAATGGATCAAGAATCAAGTATTGTTGGGCTAGGTTGGAACATTAACCCTGGAGTGATTAATAGATCTGTTAGTGGGTTACCTGATGATTTTAGAGGGGATAACGGAGTTGAAGGTCCAGATGAAATAAAGTCGGAATTCAATATTAGACCTAATTGGACTTTTGGATTGAATACTGGATTTGATATTGAATTATTTGGAGCAAAGCCTAAAAAAATCTTAGATACAATTACTGGGGGATTGGGAATTACATTGGGTTTGAACTATAACAATTATAATGGATTTGGTGCCTCATTTGGGATAAATCCCAGTATTAGCATTGGTAATGAATTGAAAGACGGTAGTGCAATAGGTCTTGGTCTTGGTGCAAATATTGGTGGAGATTCTCAATCAGGAAATTCATTTCATGGATCAGCTTCTTTTACTCATAATGTTAAAAATGATTTATATAAAAAGAGATATGATAAAGCTAAAGCGGATTATGAAGGATCATATGAAGCAAAACAATTAGAAGAATTAATACAGGCCAAGGAAAAAATAAGCAATGGTTCACAAGCTTCTTTAAACTTAATTCCTTCAAATACATTATTTACTCCTCCGATTAACTTTTCAATGAAAAACCAAAGTTACACTGCCAATTTTAAATTGGTAGGTGAAGTTTTTGGTCTAGCACCCGGGACTAAGTTTGCAGGTTCATTTAGTAAACAGTCATTAGAGTCAACTACTAAAACTACTAAAGCATTTGGCTCATTGTTTTCACAATATGCGGTACGAAACAAGAGTGCTGTTCATGACCTATCGAGAGAGAAGGACGTTCCATTTTCAAAAGATGTAGTTTCATTAGCTTTAACAAAAACAGCTAGAGATGTTTTTTCAGTATCCGGTCAAGGAGTAGGTGGTTCATATAATTTAAAGAGAGGAGATGTTGGACTTTACTTTGATAATGAATTCAAAAACACTTCATCAGGAGGATCAGTTGGATTTGAGTTAGGTGGTGGAAATATTTTAAGAGCGGGAACTGACATTCATACAAATACTGGCAACACTACAACAGGTCAATGGACAGATAATCACAATATTTTCAAAAATCTAGATTTTCAAGCAAAGAGCAGCAACCCAAACCCAAATTACGAACCTGCCTATTTCAAAGCAATTGGTGATAAATCTATTTCCAAAATTGACGAAGAACTTTGGCAAGACATCTCAAAAAAATCAGCTATTCGAGTTAAGCTCGATAATGAACTAAATGTCTCTCCTGAATCAGAATATTCTAATGGACAATTAATTGGAACTGAAATAAAGCGAGATTCAAGAGAAAAAAGAAATGAATCAATCAGCTACCTGAACTCTGAGGAGGCATCAGTAGTAGGACTTGAAAAAATGATACGAAACTATAGGATGAGTGTTGATATGAACCCAATGCTTGAGTATGATACTATAGTCAGAAAAGATGATTATCGAAAGTCGCATCATATCAGCGAGATTTCTGCATTACGTCCCGATGGACTCAGATATGTATATGGAATACCAGCCTACAATATAACACAAGAAGATGCCTCTTTTAATGTTGGTATAAAACCTGTGGATTGCAATACAGGTACTGTTACTTATGATCCAATTGACGCATCAACAGAAAACTCTCAAGGTATTGATCATTTCTATAATAAGACAACGACCCCGGCATATGCTCATTCTTATTTGCTGACTTCTATATTGTCGGATGATTATTCAGACCTATCAAAAGATGGTCCTACACCAGATGACTTAGGCTCTTATACTAAAATCAATTATCATCAAGCCGCTTCAGATTATAAGTGGAGATTGCCTTATCAAGATGCTAATCACACAGAAGGACTCTTGAGCATCAATGCAGATGATAAAGGAAGTTATATGTATGGTGAAAAAGAATACTGGATCCTTCATTCTATAGAAAGTAAAACTCAAATTGCATTTTTTCATTACAATGCTGAGGGGAGAAGGGATGCTCATGGAGTAATAAATGAAGAAGGGGCAAGAGACAATAATCAGGACATGCAACAACTCGAACGAATTGTCTTGTATTCAAGGCCAGATTTCATACAAAATGGAACTCACGCAATTCCACTTAAAATGGTGCATTTCGAATTTGATTATTCCCTGTGCGAAAATGTACCAACAAATGATGGTATTAATAGTGATCTGGGTAGCTCAGTTGTTGAAAATCAAGGTGGAAAGTTAACTCTTAAAAAACTATGGTTTAGCTATGGAAAATCACTAAAAGGAAAATTCTCACCATATAAATTTAGTTATTCGGATACAAACCCTGATTATAATGTTAAGTCCTATAACCGGTGGAGTACTTATAGTCCAATAGATGTAATTAATCAAGATGATAATCTCAATGGTTGTGATGCGATCTCAGAGTTGTCAATTATAGACTTTCCATATATCCCACAATATTCGGTAGATGATCCTGAAGCTAAGGCAAGGATGGATCAATATGCTTCTGCCTGGAATCTAGACTCTCTATATCTACCATCAGGAGCGGGTATAAAAGTGTATTATGAAGCGGATGACTATGCATACGTGCAAAATAAGGAAGCTATGCAGATGATTGAAATTGTAGGAACAAGTGTCTCTTCAAGAAGAAATACAGACGTCAATGGAAATTTTTTATCCTTTGATATAATAGATCCTATTAATAATGCAAATGCCCTACCTAGCCTAAATAAATTTACGCTGTATGGAGATCAACAAGGTAAGAGGCCATTTAATTATATCTATTTCAAACTATCTGATCCAATAGCCGGAAACATAAGCTTAAATGATGCAAAAAAAATAGTAAAGAAAAGATACCTCAAAGACATTACCTACAATGGCAATCTTTATTTTAAAGTCCTTGCAGAAATAAAAGAGAGTGAAGGAAAATGGGAATATGTATCTGGTTACTATGATTTAAATGCAACCAATCCATATGGTGCTGTGAAATCAGGGAATGGCGACTACACTCATGGATATATTCAATTAATAACCACATGTACAAAGGACCGAGAAGCCAATGGCAATAATTGTAGCGGCCTTGGAGTAAATGAGGCGAACCCTATTGCCAAGGCAATATGGCAATTCATAAGACTGAATATGCCAAAGGAAATACATGGTGATACTGATGATATTGGCGAGGAGGCTAATGAAGATGCCATCCTATCCATTCTTCAAGGTATGGCTCAGATGTTTGAAAGTGTTTTGGCATTTGTACATGGTGGTTATAATAACGAATTGCGTAATAGAGATTTTGGTAAACATATTTATAAAGGTAAATCTTGGATCAGGTTATATAATCCCCAGCAGTCTAAACTCGGTGGAACACACAGAGTCAAGAAAATCACCATCAATGATAATTGGAACAATATGTCTCGTTCATCTGCTGATAATTCAGTTTATGGACAAGAGTTTATCTACAAAACTGAAAACAACAATGGTGAGATGATAAGCTCTGGGGTAGCAGCCTACGAACCGCTAATAGGCGGAGATGAAATACCATTAAGACTTCCTGATAAATATGATAAGGAAAATCGATTAGCTCCTGACGATGAACATTATCTTTTACAGCCATATGGTGAAAGCTTTTATCCAGGTCCTACGATAATATATAGTAAAGTAAGAACCCAAAACTTGAGTCATGATGGTGTAACAAAACATGCTACAGGATATACCGTCAATGAATTCTATACGGCAAATGATTTCCCAATCAAAACTCGCAAAACTAGAGTCCAACAACGAAGAAAAAAAGGAAACCCAATTCTGAAACTGCTTAAAGTAAAGTCAAAGGATAATCTTACTCTTTCTCAGGGTTATGTGATAGAGCTTAATGATATGCATGGTAAACCCAAGTCAACCAAGGTTTATGATCAATGGGAGAACATAGTCAGTGGAGTGGAATATGAATATCAAACTGAATCATCGAGTAACGGTTTAGGAAGTCTGCCAAAATTAGACAACACAGTCAAAGTCATCAACAAAGATGGATCTGTCGAAGATGCATATCTCGGAATGGATTATGAAATGGTAGCTGATCATCGTGAGTCAAAAAGTAAACATTCTGGTGGTGGCGTAGATCTGAATAATGATAATTTCCTTATTGGCTTCCTTCCTATTGCCACTATTCTACCTTATATGATGTGGAGTGTTGACGAAGTAATGTACCGATCTATCACATTGACGAAAGTGATACGCCGGTCAGGAGTTTTGAAAAAGACCACAGCATTTGATCTCGGATCTACTGTCGCCACGAATAACTTGTATTACGATGCCGAAACTGGAAATCCATTAGTCACCCAAACGTTCAATGAGTTTGAGGATCCAATTTACAACTTTAACTATCCTGCCCATTGGGCATACGAAGAAATGGAACAAGCCTATCAAAATATTGGAGCAGAATTTAGTATGCAAAGTACTTATCCAACAGGAGCTTATTCCATTCAGAATGAAATTTTTAATGTAATTACGGCAGGAGATGAAATCTTAATTAATAATGAGCAGAAAGCATGGGTGCTTTCTAAGAATTCACCGAATCTAATCTATTTAATTGACTTTGATGGAAATCAGATCGCCATCAATAATACTGATATAACTGCAAAAGTTATTAGATCGGGTCATAGAAATATGGCAAGTGCTTCCATTGGATCTGTAACGTCTTTAGAAAATCCAGCAGATAACGTAGACTTAGACATTTACAGGCTAGATAAAATTATTAATGCTTCAGCAATTGAATATGATGATAGAAGGTTGATACATTGCTCTGATGACAAGATTGAACAAGAATGCTCTTGTAAGAATGTTTGTCAGATGGAGCAATGCAATGATGGAATCCTTATTAATTTCCTCGAAAATATGTATAGTTCCATTCTGTTTACTGAAAGTTTCAATAGTGAAAATGGTGGATTTACATCCGAAATAGAAATCTCAAATGATGAATCAGGATTAATTGAAATATGGAATCCTGAATGTGAAGGAGTAGCATTTGTTCAATATAAGACAAACAGTAATGGAGACCTTATAATCACTTTAGGTAAAGGTGAATGTAGATGTACCATTAAATTATATTATCGTCAAGCCTTAGAAAATTCTCTTAGCCCAGATCAATTCCAGGCATTTATCTCTAATCTACTATTAAACAATAGACAATGGTACAAAGGATTACGTTTTGATAGCCAAATAACAATTTCTGAATGCGGTGATAATAGTGGCATTGCAGATATATCAATTTTAGTTGGATTATCAGTAAATGGAAGTAAACAAGTACCTCTTAAAAATGTCAAAATTGAAACAAGTTGTTTTGACTTTTTTGATTGTGAAATGGAATCAAACTTGCAATGCAACACAAACATAGGCCAATCTATCAACCCTTACGTCCAAAACCTAAAAGGAAACTACAAACCCAATAAATCATACACCTATCTAACAAAGAGAGATAAATCAAATGATGCTACCACAGATATTGTTAATATTCGTAAAGATGGAACCTACGAAGACTTTACTCCTTTTTGGCAAAACAATAGTGATACTATAAATCCACAATGGAACGCCAATGATCAAAACTGGACTTGGACTTCAGAAATCACAAAAGTAAATCGAAACGGAAATGAATTAGAAAGCAGAGATCCACTAAATAGATATTCAGCTGAATTATTAGGTTATCATGATCAGATGGTTACTGCAGTCGCTGCCAATGCTAGATACCAACAGATTGCCTTTGAGGGTTTTGAGGATATATTCTACAATGCAGCTTTGCAAAAAGAGGATCCGTGTATCAATCCTAAGCATTTTAATCTCAATCTAAACAACGACAATCTTACAATACCAAAATATCGTCCACATACAGGAGAGTATTACTATTTCCTTAGGTCAGGGCATTTTCTTGAAAAATCAATTGAACTTGAACCTTGTAACTTAGTAAATAATTCAACAAGGAATTACGACCCTAACTTCTCGTCTCAAGTAGTAGATTGTGAGAATTGTCTTGGAACATTCCAACCACTACCTGGCAAGTATGTGATTAGCGCATGGATTTCTAGAGGACTGAATCCCGAACCCTATGAAGCTTCAAATAATTACATTACGGTTACTGCTGGTTCAAACTCAATCAGTCTAAAACCAGAAGGTCAAATAATTGAAGGATGGCAAAGACTATTTGGAGTTTTTGAAATTCCAGATAATGCAAGTGAATTAATATTAAAAATCGAGAATAATGGTCCTGAGCACATAGGCGTCGATGACATCAGAATACATCCTTATGATGCATCCTTCAAGTCTTATGTGTATGATGAGCATTCACTTCGCTTTACCTATGAACTGGATGAAAATAACTATTTCACTAAATACGAATATGATATCTCTGGTAACCTAGAAAGAGTAAAGAAGGAAACCGAACGAGGTGTTATGATGATTCAGGAAAGTCGTTTTGGACAGAAAAAAGTGAACAACTGATGAAGACTTTATTCCTACATATCGTCCTTATCTGTTTTGCATGTACCACTTATGCTCAAGTCGATCAACTCAAAACTGATATTGTTTCAGCGGCTGAGGTAATGGAAAGTATGTTACCAGTCGTCATGTATTCTTCTTATACTTTATATGCGACACATGATACTACTGAAGTCATGTCCAAAGCAAGGGGCGAAGTATATCTGACAAAGTCATCTTATTATCAATCGATAGAAGGTGTACATACCTTCATCGAAGGAAGTCAAGTCGCCATCATTAATGAGGAAGAGAGAACTATTGTTTTCGATAGCAAAGAAATTGATCTCCAACAATTGATTTTTAATGTAAATATTGATCAGATTCCTGACTATCTCGAATCTATCCAGGTGGATGAAAACGAGAAAGCCAGAATATACGATCTTAGTCTAAGTCCTTTCTCCAGTTTTAATAAAGTCAAGCTGACAATTTCCAAACAAACTAATTTGATAAGCAATGTTGAATTATTCTATGCTAATAGTCAAGGCTTGGAAAATACATTGCAAGAAGAAGAGACCCCAAGGTTAGTCGTTGATATAGAAACTAAATCTCTTAATGGGAAAGTATCTTATTCCTTGAGTAGCAATCCGTTTTTTGCTATATCAGATGAAGGATTTACTCGGAAGTCAAAGTACTCAAGCTATTCTGTCATTAATAATATAACTGGTGATGAATAGGATGATCTCCATATTAATCTTCATCTGTTTAGCTATTAATGGCAATTGTCAGGTGAGTGAACATCAAATGCCAGATATCACACAGACTAAACCTGGTGGTATCTATTACTATCAAACTCTTGGAGCTCATACAATCAACCCCAATCTCACACTATCTATTCCCCAGTTCCTTCCACAAGGAAATAACTTTTGGCAGTTGAAATATGATGTCTTTAATGTCAAAAGTAGAATAGGTCTTAAAATTATAACCGAAGAGAATCAAGCTGATTTTAACTTTAGATACAGCTTGCCTGTAGAGATAACTGTATTTAAAGAAGACCATACAAGCTCAAGTTTCACAACAACTGTCGAAGTCAATTATGATCATACCGTAGGTTCTTCTTTCAAGCAGATAGATATAGCAGAATATCCAGATGGATACGAGTTAATAGTAGAGCCGGACCATTCTGGTTTGGAGATTACTTCGTATGACCCTGTAGATCCATCTAACATTACAAGTCTATCACCAACTGAGATGGAGATAGCAAGTCAAGCTGTGATGTTAAAAGCTTCTATTGTCTACGAGAAGATAGAATTCTACAATCCTGAATATCGACATGATGGAAATAATATTGATGTTTCGCTTGATCAAGCTACAAATAACATAGAGATATGCTGGGATCCCATTTATGGAGCAAAACAATATGATCTTGAATGGACAACTGTGGAGCGAATTTTTAATGGATGGGGATGGCCGAGAGCTGATTTTAATACAAATGCAGCTAGAGTTTTACTTAAAGATAATTGTTATGAAATTCCAAATGTTTTTGGTCGAGTAGGATTGCTTTTCAGAGTAAGAGCTAAGGGATATACAATCGACAATTATGACAATTTATTTATTGGATTATGGTCCTGTTCTTATCCAACAAACAATTGTGATGATTACAGTGATGTTCGAGCTTTTTATTGGTCAAGTAAACTAGATTTAGCAAGCCATGAACAAGACTCCCTTAATTGGCAAGCCGTGACCTCCTATGCTGAAGACGGCAAGCGAAAAGATGTCGTCACTTACATGGATGGCACCATGAGATCTCGCCAAACGGTCACAGCCATTAATAGTAATGAAAATGTATTGGTCGCAGAGACCATCTACGATCATCAAGGAAGGCCAGCTATTCAGTCTTTGCCTGCACCTGTCCATCAAGATATGCGATTGAAATTCAGACAGAATTTTAATCAGAATACAGCAGGAGCCGCTTATTCTAAATCTGATTTCGACTTGGATAATGGATGTGATTTAAGTGTAGGCATGATGAGTGATAACTCAGGTTCAGCTCATTATTACTCTCCGTCATTTTACAATTCTCTGGACCCGCAAGAGATTGATAAAAATCCTCATCATACATACATTCCTAAGTCTGAAGGTTACCCGTTCGTCCAAACAGAATATACAGCAGACAATACAGGCCGCATAGCGAGACAAGGAGGAGCAGGGCCTCAATACCAACTAGACTCTAGCCATGAAACAAAATACTTCTACGGGGTTCCAAGTCAAGAAGAGTTAGATATTTTGTTTGGAACAAATGTGGGATTGGCCGATCACTACAAGAAGAATATGGTGGTTGATCCCAATGGGCAAGTTAGTGTATCATATTTGGATGCTAAGGGAAACACAATAGCAACAGCTCTAGCAGGTGAAGCACCAGAGGGATTAGAACAATTAGAGTCCTATGATCCAATAGTTCTTAATGTAGATTTATTAAAACTCCAGAGAAAAGTCAAAGTAAACAATGAGCTTTCATCAGTTTACAACTTGTTAGTAGCAGATGATGCATTATATGCATTTGACTATAGTATCACAGCTGCACAATTTACAGATGATTGTATGTCTGGCAACGTCTGCTATGACTGTTACTACGATCTTGAAATCTCTATTGTCAATAATCAATGCGGAACTGAAGAATTTATTGATACCATATCAATAACTGAATTCTCCGAAAGAGATTCGATCAATTTTATATGTAGCCAAACTGGTATTGGATACCAAGTAGATACGACATTGATGCTTGATATTGGCTCATACTCTGTGATCAAAACGCTTAAAGTCAACGAGTCGATCGCTGATGCATATGTAGAGCATTATCTCAATGATGCACAAAACAATTGCACAAATAAACTTGAAGAGTTTTTACTTGAGGAATTAGCCTTAGTCGACACTGCAGATTGTGGAATTATCTGTGAAGATCTCAATGACAATCCTCAGACACCTGAGGAGATTGCTGCTCAAGAAGGCTGGGAAGAAATGCTTTGCGATACCATGCCTTCTTCTCCTTGTGAGGTAGCATATAAACTTATGCTTGCAGACTTCATGCCTGGAGGTCAATATGCTGGTTATGGCCAAAACTATTCAGTAAGTGACTATCCCCTAAGTATTCTGAATGTCAGTAATGATTTCGAAAATGGCCTTGATCAGATTGATTATACGTTTGTGGATATTACTTATTCTCCTGATGAATATGCTACTATCAATGGTGAACAAGTAGATCCGGCAACTCTTACGGTCCAACAATATATTAAAAACTACAATGAAGCTTGGGCAGAACACTTTTTGATATACCATCCTGAATACTGTTATCTTCAAAGATGTTGGGATATTGAAGCATCACATAATTTCGACATTGATATAAATATTGTGGAGACATATGATGTGGCCGCTACTAATGGGTGGATTGACTTTAATGATCACATGTTGTTATACGATGCCGATTCTTTCACAATGGCTCCCATAGTGAATATTTCTACTCCCAATCTGCCACCTGGAATGTCTACTGCAACTTTCTATACTGCATTCGAGAATGCAATAAGTGATTATAGTGGTCTTGGAGCCAATATTCTACAGATTGCTATTACTTCCACTTTATGTCCGGGTGCAGATAATCCTCAACAATACTTAGATGACCCTTCATTGTTAAGAGGGATACCTCCTCCAAGTTTTAATGCCAGTGATCAATACTTTGATTGTCTTTCTACCGTGAATATGACCGAAAATAATCTGCAATCGCTTCTTACTGACGACCAAAAAGATGAAATATGGACCAGCTACAAAGCCCTCTATTTGTCACTAAAGAATAATTTCGAGTATATCCTCCGAACCGTGCATGCTAAGGAAGGAGGTTGTTATAATGAATGCATTGGTCAAGAAAATTTCAATCCATTTATTAATAATTTCTCTTCGATAGGTATTGGCTCGGATGTAGATGGGAATGATATACCAGAACTTGGATATTTTGACGACCAAATGCAAGTGTGCGACACAAGCTATTTCTTATTGTATCAGGATAAACAAAAACGTTTCCCATCAGCATACGACATCATGCCCAATATGGATGTAAATGTCTATGATCCTGAAACAGCAACTGTGGATATCTGGCAAAACATTTTAGAGAATGTAGAAGAAGAGGTCTTGCAAAGTTGTAAAGAATGCGACAAAATTGCTTTCATTGATACATTCTTCAATGCTTTATTTAATGAAATAAATATAGATGCAAACCCTAATGACGCCTATGCGCACAATGAATTTATTTTAAATATTGATTTGCCAAATGATTTTTCTCAGACGGTTTCAATTCATTTTTGGAATCCTACAAACATGAATCATTTATCAGGATTCAGAATTGTCTTTGCTGATAATTGTGAAATGACATTCACATATCCTTTTTTTACACCTCACATTATTACTCTTTGTGGTAATTCAATCTTTCCAACAGAGCCTCTTACTATAGATGAATTATCAATCAATAATCAAAGTACTGATGCAGCGCTCATACAAATGGAAAGTCCAATTTTACCCAATAATGGAACCTACCTATTAAATGTAAATTTTGATGCTATTTCTGGTAACGGTATTTCCAAGTTGGAAGTCATTGGTGTTTATAATCCAACCAATGCAGCTTTGAACTCGTCTAATTACCAAAATTCTAATTTAGATTACTTCGGAATAAATAACTCAGTTGTTCTTGGGGACATTACGTTAAACGAAGATTCATCCTTTACAAATCAAAGAAAGGACTTTTCATTCTACACAAATGATCTTAGCATTAACACCAATGGATTAACTCATTTATTATTGGTGCCATCAAGAACTAATAACTTTGGAAGTAAGATTGTAGAAATTAACTCTATTTACTATTGTAAATATTCTGATAATAAACTTCCAGTTTTTGGTCATCCTGAAATCATATCAAATGTTTCTTATAATCCAAATGACCAAACACTAATTGTTGAAGGCATAAGTGACACTAATGAGATTTTTACTATTACTGCTGAGACTTCTTGTGACTTCTCTTGCGAAGAAGGAGGAGACAGTCTGTCAGCCTCCTGCTACACCCTCCCAGAAGCCAGGGACTTCCAAAACTTCCTTAATGCTTTCAACTGGAGGAATACTGCCAATCCTGGACAAGTCAATCATCAAACAAATATCAATAATATAGGATCTGATCTCCAATCAGTCATTGGGATCGATACAGAAATAGGGCAATATCAGTTTGCTACGAATATCTCCTTAGACAGTGTCATAGTCTCTTTTAATGAAGAATGCTCTGTAATACTAAATCTTGGTAGAGCCAATAGCCAATTTGGGGGAAATGATATTTATCAATTTGGTCACATAGAAGCTAATTTCACACAAGCTGCTCCCAATGGTTTTACAGACCACTTTACAATGGACTATCAAAATGCAGATGGGCAGTGGACGACTGCATCTGGCTACACAAATGGTTGCTTCCATGTCGGATATTGTTGTCCAGATCTAGTTGATTCAGGACCAGGTGCACCACCAAAACCAGGTGGACCACCAAAACCACCATCAGGAGATGGGGGTCCACAACCTTGGCCACCAATTAAGCCAAAACCAATTAAAAAAGCAAAAAACACATTGCAAAAAATAGAAATTAAGGAGCTCAAAACAAAAAAGAGTAAAGAGCCTAATTCAACTGCAATAGATCCAGTCTATTTCTCAGGAGCTAATTTAAATACCCCACAGCTTTCTAATCCACACAATGATTCTATTTACCAACAGAGATATTGTCCTCCATGTAGATTTGAGATAGAAGGTGGTGTTTTTGCCGATACAAATAATGAGCCTTGCATAGACGTATGGTGCCAAGACTCGATAGCAGTCATTTATGCCACCGACCTCAATGGGGACTGCATCGACCAACTCTATGCTGTCGCAGAGGCCAATGCTTACAATCGCTATGATCAATACAAAGACTCCGTAAAAATGGATGTCAAGGCTCGGTACATGGCTCAGTGTCTGAATGCTCAGGAAACCTTTACTGGTGAGTTTGCATACGCTCAACACCATTTCACCTTGTACTACTATAATCAAGCAAATAACTTAGTGCAGACTGTACCACCTAATGGCGTAGAAGGATTAGATGCTTCAGAGCGACAACTTATGGCAGATCATCGGGAGTCTCAAGAATTATATAAAGAAGAGTTGATTCTATATCAAGTAGATAATACATTAGCATCACCCTCTGTGCCAACAGTTCCAGTAGTCAATTCTATAGCAGAATCTTGGGCTTCAGAATATTCCTACAACTCACTGAATCAACTCACAGAACAAGAAATCCCTGATCAAGGATTTGACTATGGTAGTGGATTCGAAAAAGAGCCTACAGTCTTCTGGTATGATGATTTAGGTAGACTTGTCGCCTCTCAAAATCCAGAACAAGCTACTGCTAAAAAATATAGTTATACACTCTACGATGGCTTAGGTAGAATACGAGAAACTGGAGAGATAGAAGGCGCAGATGATCCTGATAGAGGTGACGGACTGCCTATAGAAACAGGTTATTATAAAGATGGGCAAGTCTTAGATGCAGAAGGATCTTGGTCTGACTTCTTAGCTAATACGCGATCACAAATTACTGAGACGACTTACGATGATGCCTATCATGGAGACAATCCACCTCTTGGCTTCCCACCATCACTCACTATGGATAACCTCAGAGGACGAGTCGCCGCATCTGCATATTATGCGAAGCATAATGACCTCGTGAGCAAAGACCCAGATTATATATCTCACTACAGCTATGACATACATGGTAATGTATCGAGTCTGGTCCAAAAACCTAAAGGCTTTGCATCGAAAACAATAGAATACGACTATGATCTCATCTCAGGTAATGTTAACTATGTCTGGTATCAGCGAGATAAAAAAGATCAATTCACTCATAGCTACAATTATGATGCGTACAATCGATTGACCTTAGTCCAGACAAGTAGAGATGGTGTCATCTGGGAGGAAGATGCTCACTACAAATATTACTTGCATGGTCCATTGGCTCGTATAGAACTTGGTGAAGATGAAGTGCAAGGACTTGACTATGCCTACACTCTCCAAGGTTGGATCAAAGGGATGAACTCTGCATCATCACGACCTGAGTATGATATCGGTCAAGATGGCAAGGCAGGTCATCGCCATGAAAACTTTGCCAGAGATGAAGTCGGCTTTACGTTGAATTATAATCAACAAGATTATAGTCCTGCTGGAGCATCTGCTTATCGTTTTGATTCTGACTGGAATACCAATAGCATGAGTCCAGAACTATGGAATGGGAATATCAGATCTATGATCACAAGCATAAGATCCTTTATGCCAGATGGTAAGCCTGCGGCTTACGGTTATACTTATGACCAACTCAATCGCATCAAGTCGATGAACCATTATAATAACTTTGAACCGCAAAGTAATTCATGGATAAATGATCAAACGAGCAACAACTACAGTTCTTCATACAGCTATGATGCCAATGGAAATATCTTGAACCTCAACCGAAGTGGCATGGATGGCACCGCAGCAAAGGACATGGATGAATTTACTTACCAATATACCAACGGGAATAATAGACTGCGCCATGTTACAGATCCAGTCAATGCCAATAACTTTGATAATGATATTGACAATCAAAACTCAGACAACTATAACTACGATCGCCTAGGTAACTTGACGAAAGATGAGGCAGAAGATATAATTAATATATCATGGAATCTTTCTGGAAAAGTAGATGAGATACAAAAGTTGAATGGCCCAAAAATTAAATTCCGATATGATGCTCTAGGTAATCGGATTGCTAAATCCGTCAATGATACTATCACCTGGTACGTCCGTGATGCCAGCGGAAATACGATGTCTACATATGAATCTAAGGCAGTTAACAACGGCCTAATTAACTCAATTGAATATATCAAGTGGCAATCTGCTAATCTGAACGGCTCCTCCAGATTTGGGCAGTATCAACCCAATGAAATTATAGGAGGAAGCTCGTATTCAATACCTCAAGGCTCCACCTCCAATAATCAGCCTGTAGAGAGATATAAGTTTCTAAGAGGTCAAGATCAATATGAACTCACTAATCATCTTGGAAATGTTTTAACTACGGTTTCTGATCGAAAACGATTTGAGATGGATTCCAATAGTGAAAGTGATTATGTTACGGATGTACTTTTGGCTAGCGATTATTATCCTGGAGGAATGCTAATGTCTGAAAGATCATTGAGTTTATCCAGCTATTATTATATGCATCAAGGTCAAGAATCTGATGATGAAGTCGCTGGAGAGGGAAATTCATATTTCTATAAATTTAGGATGAGTGATCCGAGATTGAATCGATTCTTTAGTGTGGATCCATTAAGTTCAAAATATCCTTATTATTCAACTTATCAGTTTTCCGGAAATGAACTTACAAATAAAGTAGAATTAGAAGGATTAGAACCAGATCCTGTTCCAACACCAACTGATAATACGTCGGCTCCAGTTGTAGTTGTTGATGTTGATCCAGTTGAGGTGGATCCCCTGGAGAATTATGTTCCAAAAGAATATTACTTTAAACAAGCCTCCATTAAATATGAGGAACCTAATTATAGCAATGAATTGCCAGAGGCTTATGCAAATGCATTGTCTGGGTTATATGGAGCTGTTTATAATGCGGAAACTGGAGACGGGGTTGGTTTAGTTTATGAAGCTGACAAATTTTGGGCAGCTGGTAGAATTATAGCAGCTATAAATTTTGGCCATTATGATCCAGATAAAACTTATGAACCTATCAAAGCGCTTATTGAAGAATTAGATCCTGCTACCGGAAAAGTATACGAAGCAGTAAATGTGATGAAAGATGTTAAGAGTTTATCTGGAAGTAAAATGACAGTATTAACCAATACTGCAGAAGGTACTCCAAACACAGCTAAGAATTTTATAGACCTATTAAAGGATTTTTATGATAATACAATGAATGTAGTAAATCAATAGTAAAATGGTGAACTATCAATTTTACAAAAGAATAAAACAAAATCCACAATGTAGGTCTCAAATGAATAGAATAACATCAATAAAGCATAACAGATTTAAAAATAAAAAATGAAGTATCTTCTAACATCTCTACTGGTATTCTCCATAATGTGCACAGGTGTACTTAATGCCCAATACATCCAATACGGAAACGGCATTAATCCCCCCGCAGATTTTGCTGCACATCCTGATGACTTAGCTGGCTTGCAAGCATTGTATGATGCATTAGATGGGCCGAACTGGACTATCCCGAACCATGTGAAATGGAGAAGCACTCCCTTGGCTCAAGATGGTGTGACACCATTTTTTTATCATATATGGTATATGGTTCACTTCAATGATAATCATCGAGTTGCAAAATTAATATTTTGGCCTGGAGATGGTTTAAATGGGGCGATTCCACCTGAGATTTCAAAGCTGACTGAGTTACAAGAATTTATTATAGATGGAAATACCATTACTGATATTTCAAATATTAGAAACCTTCCAAATTTAAAAACTCTGCAAGTGATGAATTGTAATTTATCAGGTCAAATACCTTGCATTGTGGAAGACTTGCCAAGTTTAAATTATTTAGAATTAACAAATAATGCACTATCAGGGGATTTGCCAGAATGCTTGGCAGGTCCTAATTCTACAGTGCAAAAGCTAGTTGTAACTGGTAATGCATTGACAGGTTGTATCCCAGATAACTACAATCGATTTTGCTCCGTTTATAATCGTGAATATTGTTTCAGTAACAATAGTTTTGAAAATACTATAGCAGATGTTTGTAGTAATGTGCCCTGTGATGGCTGTCCTCAGCAATATCCAATCCTTTGGGACTTTTATCAAAGTACGGGAGGTCCTAATTGGACAAATGTAACTGCTCCAACAATTACTGTAGGAGATGTCGATGTGCCTTATATGATAACATGGTGGAAAGATCTCTATGACCTTTATGGGTTTTTTGATTGGCAAGGCATCCAATCTATCATAGAATTTCAACCAATACTGCCTCATGTCGATTTTGTTTCATTGATTAATTTTTATCAAAATAATCCAGGTCTAGTTCAAGCAGGTACTTATCAAACTGTAGTATCAGACACTTGGTTTGAAGATTGTGATCCATGTGGCCTTCAAGACGGAACTCCATGGAAAGGAATTACCTGTAATGCGAATAATGAAATCACACATATTTATCTTCATAGTTCAAATTTAATCGGTTCCTTACCATCCAGTCTTTCTGGACTGACTAGTCTGCAATCGCTTAATCTCGCCAATAATCAATTATCAGGCACTATTCCAACAGCCTATGCAGCTTTGACAGGTTTGCAAATATGGAATATTGAGGATAATCAACTTTCAGGTGTTTGCCCTTCTTACTTAAATAGCTTTAATTATTTGCAGTACCTCAACTTTGCTAATAATAATCTCTCAGGAATTCTTCTGTCAGATTTTAGTAATCTGTCTTATCTCAAAGAATTTAGAGTTAACAATAATCAAATAACAGGAACAGTATCGAATACAATTGAAAACTGTCTGCAATTAATTCATTTCGATGCTTCTGATAATATTTTATCGGGGTCATTGCCTCCAGGATTTGGAGCCTTGCCGGACCTTACACATATTTACTTAGATGAAAACCAATTCACAGGTCAAGTTCCTGGTCAATGGGGCGACCTGCAGTCAATAGTGAGAATCGATGTAAGTCAAAATCAGCTAACTAGAACTCTCTTTGATGACAATCTGGAAAAATTATGTCCTATTAATACGATTGCCAACGTACATATAAATGATGGAAACAATATAGATGAATTATGGAGCATGATGTGTAACTGTGTAGATAATCTGAGTAGTAGTGCTGTATTACCACCACCACAATTAGCTGATCCTAATTTACCATGCTGCCAAGTGTTTGCTGATGATCTAATTATTGATGGAGATGGAAATCAATATACAGCATCCAGAATTGGAAATCAGATATGGTTAAAAGAAAATCTCATGACTTCGTCATGTCTTGATGGTACGCCTCTACCTAATTATATTTTATCTAATTGGGAAATTGATCACTATACTACTGAGGGTACAGGAACACCTCTTTATGTGTGGCCATATAGAGATATTGATATGAAAGTACCATGGGGAGCACTCTATAGTCACTATATCTTTAATATAGATAATGACTTGACACTTACTTCATCAGGATTTACTAATCCCCCACCATATACCGACGGTGCAGTTTGTCAAATCTGTCCACAAGGGTACAGGTTACCTAATTCGCAAGACTATGTATACTTATTTGATTATATAAAATCAATGCCAGGCTACCACCCTCAAGCAAGTGTATCTGATACAGATATATTCAAATGTTTTCGGCCTACTGCTTCAGGAGAGGCCGTTTCTGGAGGCAATGGGTATATAAATTATGTTGGTGCTGGAGGAATTACATATTTATGGAGTTCCAATATCGGTACGATTCAAACGGGCTGGGATTTTCACATACTTCATGAATCTAATATTGAAAGTTATAATTCAAACGGTCATCACACTATCATCAGAACAAGCTATAGGTCCTTGAGATGCATTAAAGAGTAGTATGAAATCACTGTTATACATATCGATTTTCTCTTTTCTATCAATTGGAATGCAAGGTCAATCTTACAAAGAGTTATCAGCAAAAGATAAGTCACTTTTATTCCAAGGCATCATTTATTCTAAGAGAGGAGAGTGTCATAAAGCGAATCAATTTTTAAATTCTTTCATATTAGGGTACAAAGGAGCTCAGCTTGAGTATTGGTCAGCTAAAGCAAGAGAATATTTACTTCCTTGTTCCGAGAACATCACAAATAACGAGCTAGAATATATTTATCGTCCGAATATAAATACCCCTACGAATAGTGTAGACCCTACAATACATCTTGAGGAAGTTGTCGGATTTGATCTCGAAGCTTTTTTAGATATGAATCGGTTTATGATAAATGATATTGTAAGTCTTAGCCCTGAATCATTTTATCCTATTATAGATGATGATTCTACTAACAATTCTAGAGTAGAAGAATCATACGATATTGACATCGATATATTTTTAGATATGAATCGATTTACCATAGATGACATAGTGAGTCTAAGCCCTGAATCATTTTATCCTCTTATAGAAGATTCTGATTCTGATGGTGAGTATGACAATTCAGTTGCGGAAGAAGAATCACACGATATCGATACAGAAGTATTTTTAGATATGAATCGTTTTACTATTAATGATATCAAAAGCTCACACCCAGAATCATATTATCCTCTAATAGATCCTACAATCATTACACCTCCCGCAGATAACCCAGAATCGCCATCAGATATTCCTCCGATAAAAATCTGGATAGCTGAAGAAAAAGAGAATAAGCTATCACAAACAGAATCCGATATCCGCATCTGGTCCCCATCCCCCTCAATAACAACAGCCGATAATCCAACAATCAAAATCTGGACACCAGAACAACCAGATAGAAAGTCAAGACAATATGAAACCGATGTCCGCATCTGGTCCCCAGCACAACCGCTAGCCGAAGACGATACGCCGATAAAGATCTGGACTGCCAAACCATCCACTGCACAAAAAGAAATAAAAACCACAGATCAACCGCTTGAGGATAAAGCACTCACAACAGAGAAGAATGTAAAAGAT
>ENA-ORXU01001411-ORXU01001411.1-marine-metagenome-genome-assembly--contig:-NODE-1411-length-19928-cov-356.403556_pt1 | contig 19928 bp, 14 predicted proteins | sample MGYA00237869_ERZ511484 | MGnify/ENA metagenome assembly ERZ511484
TGGCTATATTTCAGTGCGACCTTAGAAGAAAAAATTACGGCGCATTATGGAACAATTTATTTAATTTCTTTCACTAAGCAGCCGTTACTATACCGTTTTGAATTTGTATAACCTTTTGAAATAACTGATTATCAGACACTTGACAACAAAAAAACCTGTGAGCTTATTCTTATTTAGATTAAATCCTAATAAAGTTTGCAAAAGTAAAATTTCACACTTATCTTTGCCTTAGAACCAATCTAAATAAGAACATTTCACGTCAATAAATTGTAGCATGAAAAACTTAGTTTCCGTTTTGTTATTATCTATACTAACAATTTTTTCCTCTTGTAAAGACGATGAAACCATTAGTATTGACAATCCTGCAACTTATACTTTTGAACGGGACGGTACATCTACTATTTCATTTGAAGGGCAAACGACTCGCATCAAAATGGCAACCGAACTTATCAATGCCATGACAGATTTTGCAACGACAGAAGCCGAGCTACTCGAAATGTACCGCAACCAAACCGCCACAGGCGAAGATGTCAACCCATACACGGATGCTGACTTGAATATTTCTACCAAAAGTATCAAATCTAAAGTAGCTGCTTCGGTAGATTATTTTGGGAGCAACACCGCTGAAAGTGCGCTTATCAAAGCCGATTTTGAGACATGGATTGGCGCACAAGCCAACGAAGTCAGCCCCAATGCCGCCGAACTCGCAACGCCCGGCATCGCCGGACAGATTGCCGACGGCTCATCTGCCCGCTACGTGAGCGCGAAAGGTTTGGAGTATAACCAAGCCGTCAATAAAGCCTTAATCGGCGGATTGATGCTCGACCAGATGGTAAATAACTACCTCAGCACAAGCGTATTGGATGCAGGAGAAAATCGTGCGAACAACGATGCCACAATATTGGTAGAAGGAAAAAACTATACCGACATGGAGCATAAATGGGATGAAGCCTACGGCTACCTTTTTGCTTCGGTAGAAGATGTGGCGAATCCACTGGAGACATATAGTAACGATAGTTTTTTTGGCAAATATCTCTCGCGTGTAGAGGGCGATTCTGATTTTGCAGGTATTGCGGATGACATATATCAGGCGTTCAAACTCGGTCGCGCAGCTATCGTAACAGGCGATTATGATGTGCGTAATGAGCAAGCAGCGATATTGCGCAACAAGCTTTCGCAAGTGATTGGTATACGTGCAGTTTATTATCTCCAAGCAGGTAAAAACGCACTTCCAACAGACGGCAACGATTATGGCAGCGCATTTCACGACCTTTCCGAAGGCTTCGGTTTTGTGTACAGTTTGCGTTTTATACGTAGCGGCGATAGCAATGCGCCCGTTTTTACACGAGCAGAAGTAGACGGCTTTCTTGACCAAATTTATAATACGCCCACAAACGGTTTTTGGAAGGTAACACCCGAAACCTTAGATGCTGTTTCAGCGGCAATTGCAGCAAAATTTGACTTCACAGTCGCACAAGCGGCGGAGTAATTTTCGTTATTCGTGTATTCGTTATTCGTTATTCGTGTATTCGTGTATTTGTTATTCGTGTATCCGTTATTCGTATTTGCCGAAGGCAAATCAAATAAATAGCGAATAACGAATCAACGAATCAACGAATAACGAATCAACGAATAACGAATCAACGAATAACGAATCAACGAATAACGAATCAACGAATTAACGAATAACGAATCAACGAATAACGAATCAACGAATCAACGAATCAACGAATAACGAATCAACGAATAACAAATCATGGACATCAGAATTTTCTTTTTTGCTTTCATTACTTTTACAATACTGGCATTTTCTGCTTGTAAAGATGATGAAATAAATACAACGCAGGCTATCGACGATTTTGACCGAACAGCGATGTTGACCCATTGGGCAGATGACATTATTATTCCCGGATTTGAAGATTACGCAACGAGTCTGGTCGCTTTGCAGGCAACTACCGATGCCTTCAATACCAACCCTTCGGAGCAAACGCTGAATGCCCTTCGTGCAGATTGGTTGGAATCGTATAAAATGTGGCAAATGGTAGCCATGTTTGATATTGGTAAAGCAGAAACAATTGGTTTGAGAAATTTTACTAATATTTATCCGACTGATGTTCAAATGATTCTATTGAATATTGAGACGGGAGATTATAAGCTCGAATTACCATCAAATTTTGATACACAGGGTTTTCCTGCTTTAGATTACTTATTATACGGTCTAAATGATGACGATACACAAATTGTTGCCACGCTTTCCGAAGCCAATTATGCACAGTATTTATCGGATATTGTTGCTCGTTTAAACGACCTCACCAATGAAGTCTTAAATGACTGGACATCTGGCTACCGCGATACATTTATCAGCAATAGCGCGTCTTCGGCAACGGGTTCTGTGGATAAGTTGGTGAATGACTTTATTTTTTATTATGAAAAATTCTTACGCGCAGGAAAAATCGGTATTCCGGCAGGTGTCTTTTCTGGTATGCCCCTCGCTACGCACGTAGAAGCACCTTATTCCGGCGAATTTTCTAAAGAATTATTCAATGAAGCTTTGGATGCGGTACAGGATTTTTTTAATGGCAGAAACTTTCGAAACACTCAAAAACATCACGGACTGAGCGATTACCTCGACTATCTTGAAACATTCAAAGACAATAACGGACTTGCACAAGCCATTGACAACCAGATGAATACAGTGAGAAATACTGCCAATGACCTCTTGCCTGATCTCAAACAACAAGCTGAAACCGACCACTATAAAATACTCGAAACTTATGACGAATTACAAAAAACAGTCATTATGTTGAAAGTAGATATGGTACAAACCTTTAGCATCGTCATAGACTACGTAGATGCTGATGGGGATTGAGTAATTGGGTAATTAGGGTACTGGGGTATTAGGTGATTAGGAAGTACCCCAATTTCCCCCAACCCAACTCCCATATAAATCAAAGCGATGCAAAAAAGCATACGAAACTATCTGTCCAAGACAACTGAAGCCGCACCACTCGCGGCTTTTCGTATTTTTTTTGGACTGCTTATGTGCTTGAGTATCATTCGATTTTGGTATTATGGCTGGATAGAAAAAATGTATATGGAGCCAGCTTTTCATTTTAAATATTGGGGCTTCGCGTGGGTGCAAGTGCCGCCGAATACGGTGCTATATGCGTTGTTTATACTCTGCGGATTATCTGCGATTTTGGTGGCTTTGGGTTTGTGGTATCGGGTGGCGATTGTGGCGTTTTTCCTGACTTTTACTTACATTGAGTTGATGGACAAAACGACCTATCTCAACCATTATTACTTCATTTCTGTCCTTAGTTTTCTACTGATTTTCCTTCCCGCCCATCGTTATTTTTCATTGGATGCAAAAAGAAATCCCAAACTCGCCGTACAGCGCATACCTGCCTACAATATCCATGCGATAATGCTGTTACTCGCCATTGTTTACATCTACGCCGGAGTAGCTAAACTGCACAGTGACTGGATGTTACACGCTCTTCCGCTCAAAATTTGGCTGCCTTCAAAATACGGCATTCCGCTACTCGGCGACCTGATGCAGCAGTCGTGGGTGCACTACTTATTCAGTTGGGGCGGTGCGATTTATGACCTCACTATCGTCTTTTTTCTACTCTACCGCCCTACTCGCGTACCTGCGTTTATTATGGTCGTTCTTTTTCATGTAATGACAAGGGTTTTATTTCCAATCGGCATGTTTCCGTACATTATGATTGGGAGTACGTTGATATTTTTTTCGGCTAATTTTCATCACAAATTACTTACATTACTGTCGCGTATTTTTCGTATAAATAAAGCGTATTTTGACAATGAAAAAATATTACATGAGTTCCCTCCAAAGGGGGAAATTTTCGCTGCGCGAAAAGTCACTCGCGCTTATCTCCCCCTTTGGAGGGGGCTGGGGGGTAGACCGCATTCAAACCTTTTTACAAAAATAAAAATTGCTATATTAAGCAGCTTTCTTGTCATTCAATTACTACTACCGTGGCGATATTTATGCTATCCGGGCAATGTATTTTGGACAGAACAGGGCTATCGCTACGCTTGGCGTGTGATGTTGATGGAGAAGGCAGGTTATGCCAATTTCAAAATCGTAGAAGGCGCGACAGGCAAACGTTTGTACGTAAATAATGGTAGTTTTCTCACGCCCTTTCAGGAAAAACAAATGGCAACACAGCCCGACTTCATACTCGAATACGCTCATTTTTTGGGAGAAACGTATACCAAATATGGCTATGAAGATGTAGAAGTTTATGTAGAAAGTTATGTTGCGCTGAATGGTCGGTCGAGTCGTCCGTTTATTGACCCCGATATAAATTTGTTGGAACTTCGAGATACTTGGCAGCACAAAGATTGGATACTATGTCACTCAGACATTCCTGTCCGATGAATTAGTACAAACATTGACAAACAAAATACTCGCATTACACTTATGGAAAATAAATTATATGCCCCTATTTGCACATTAAATAAATCCAAAACCTATAAGGTTTCTAAAAACCTCATAGATTTGAATATACGAGTCTTTCTCTTCCTTTTTTTATGGATAAATACGCTCACCCTCCACGCCCAACACACCCTCACAGGCACTGCAATTGACGGCGAAACACAAGTAGCTATCATTGATGCTGAAATATATAATATGACCACGGGCGCATCTACTGTGACCGACAAAAGTGGGCAATTCCAATTCACGAATCTAAAGTCCGGGACTTACGATATTGCGATTTTTTCTTACGAATATAGCACCAAACCACAACAAGTTTTAGTCGAAAAAAATACGACACAAGTATTTGAATTAGAGCGACTTAAAGAACAACTTTCGCTCGTTACGCTCATTGCGAAGCGCGAAGAACTGTTTGCACTCAAACGCCTAAAAGCCGTAGAGGGAACGGCTATTTACTCCGGAAAAAAAAATGAAGTCGTACTACTCGATAAGGTGCAAGGCAACCTCGCAGCGAACAACAGCCGACAAATTTACGCCCAAATCGTAGGGCTAAATATCTACGAAGGCAACGACGGGGGCTTGCAACTCGGCATCGGTGGCAGGGGACTTGACCCGAATCGTACCGCCAATTTCAATACCCGACAAAACGGCTACGACATCAGCGCAGATGTGCTAGGCTACCCGGAAAGTTACTACACGCCGCCTGCCGAGGCATTGAGTCAGATTCAAGTTTTGCGCGGTGCGGCTTCTTTGCAATACGGAACGCAGTTTGGCGGCTTGATAAATTTTCAGCTTCGTCAACCGCCTTTGAGGAAAAAATACGAAATCGTCAGTCGGCAGTCGATAGGGTCTTTTGGCTTATTCAACACCTTTAATTCTATCGGCGGCACGGTCGGAAAATTAAGTTATTACACCTATTATAACTTCAAAAACGGGAATGGCTATCGCGAAAATTCAGGTTTTACGGCGCATAATTTTTTTGGACTTATGCGCTACAATTTTTCGGAGAAAACACGCCTTTCATTCGAATCAACTTACTTTCATTACTTGGCACAACAAGCCGGTGGTCTGACCGATGCACAACTCGCTGACAATCCGCGACAAAGCACTCGCACACGCAATTGGTTTGAAGTAGATTGGCGATTATTTAATGCGAAATTGGAACACAGTTTTGGCGAAAAATCAGACCTTAGCGTGAGTGTTTTTGGTTTAAATGCCGCACGTAATAGCGTCGGCTATCGAGGCAATCCCATCAATCTGAACGAAAATCCCGTCACTTCATTGGATGAGCAAAGTACGGATGGTAGCTACGTATTGCCACGCGATTTGATTAAAGGAACCTTCCAAAATTGGGGCGCAGAAACGCGCTTTTTGAGCCGTTATTCACTCCGAAAACAGGAAGCGGTATTCTTAGTTGGAGCGAAATTATACAAAGCAAATAATACGGCACAGCAGGGCGCGGGTTCGCGTGGTACAGATGCGAATTTTCGTTTGTATGACGATGAATTTCCTGATTATGCCAATCAATCAAATTTCCTTTTTCCAAATTTTAATGTGGCTTTTTTCGGAGAAAATATTTTTTATTTATCCGAAAAATTAGCTATCACACCAGGGTTTCGGTTTGAATATATTCGCACGAAAAGCGAAGGCGATTATCGACAAGTCATTTTCGACAATGCCAATAATCCTATTGCCAATCAAGCGTTTACCGATAATAGAAATTTTCCGCGCAATCTCGCTTTATTCGGCATAGGGATGAGCTATGAGGCAAACGAAACGCTAGAGGTATATGCCAATATTTCGCAGAATTATCGTTCGGTGACATTCAGCGATATACGCGTAGTGAACCCAACTTTTATCATTGACCCCGACATCTCGGATGAGCGCGGATTTACGGCTGATGCGGGTCTGCGCGGGCGTTGGGGCAAGGCATTGTCTTACGATGCCGGGGCGTTCACGTTATTATACGATGACCGTATCGGCGTGATATTGGATGACCGTGCCAATCGTATTCGGAAAAATATTGGTGCAGCGGTTATCGTGGGTGCGGAAGCCTTTGGTGATTTGAATTTAAAACGCTTATTATATCCTGAAAATGAGCAATTTAAATTTAGCATCTTTGCTAATACGGCGTTTACCTATTCGCGTTACACTCGTTCGGAAGAAAATAATGTAGTCGGTAAACAGGTCGAATTTATTCCACTGATCAATCTGAAAACAGGCATCCAAATTGGCTACAAAAACCTGTTGGCTTCTACTCAATTTACCTACCTGTCGCAGCAATTTACAGATGTACAAAACTCCGCCACTCCACCCGATGGCGACATCAGAAGTGGTGTCGTTGGGGAGATTCCGGCGTATCACGTCATTGATGTTTCGCTGTCGTATCAGTACAAAAAAATACGCTTAGAAACAGGTATCAATAACCTAACAAATCATACTTATTTCACTCGCCGTGCAACGGGCTATCCCGGTCCGGGAATCATCCCTTCGGATGGATTGAGTTTTTATTTGACAGTAGGTATAAAGATTTAAACGGGCTCGGGGAATTGGGGAATTAGGCAATTAGGCTTGACGCCGTAAGTATCTGATATTCAGGTATTTAATTTTTATTGAAAACAAGTGGAATGCAATAATTTTACCTTTGTAAGATGTTGTTAAATAGGAGTTTACCTGATTTCCTAATTCCCCAGCTACCTAATGCCTGAAATCCAGTTACTAAAACGCTCAAATTCCTTATATTTACCCCGTGAAAAAAAACCACTATATCCTCCTACTCATCAATCTGTGCCTTGCTGTTTCGGGCTTTGGGCAGCAGTATAATTTCATCAAATACAGTATTTCGCAGGGCTTGCCCCAGTCGCAAGTCTATGCTGCACACCAAGACAGTCGCGGCTATATTTGGTTTGGTACGCAAGGTGGTGGTTTAAGCCGTTTTGATGGGAATAAATTTAACAATTTTTCGACCAAAAACGGACTGCCTTCCAACTACATTCAAGCGATATAAGTAGTGAGACAAAAATATCCTTACTTTTTGACGGTTTCTTTTTCCGCTATTTTTCCCTACAAAAATCCTTACGTAGCGTAGGCTATGTGCGGTTTTTGTAAGAAAAAATATCGAAAAAATAACCACGTCAAAATTGTAAGCCTATTTTGTCCCACTACTTAATGTACACAAGAATAATAATATTTTCATCCAAAACGTTCCACCGCTTTGGTGTCGTTTTTATGGGAAAAAACCTCTCTTTTATCAGATGCACATTTCACGCAGCATTAAATTTCGTTATTTTTCGCTACGAAGTACAAAAAAGTGTTACATTAGTGCTTTTTAAAATCCAAACTTTAAATTTATAAACGAATTACTATGGCGGACGTTAATAAGGTCAGTGAAAATGCAAATTTTTTTGAAGCCCAAAAGAAAATACTCGGACATCCGAGCGCACTATTTATCCTGTTTTTTACAGAGATGTGGGAGCGTTTTTCATACTATGGAATGAGGGCTTTGTTGGTGCTGTTTCTCGTGTCTTCTATTACCGATGGCGGTTATGGCTGGGAACGTAGCGATGCACTCGGTTTATATGCTTTATACACGGGTTTGGTTTATTTTACACCTTTATTTGGAGGTATTATCGCCGACAAATTTTTGGGATATAGGCGAGCTGTCGTCATCGGTGCTTTTGTGATGGCACTCGGACACCTCTTTATGGCACTCGAAATACCGATATTCTTTTATCTGGGTTTGACTGCGCTGATACTTGGAAATGGATTATTTAAGCCAAATATTTCCTCTATGGTCGGTCAACTCTATTCGGATGAAGCGAAAAAAGATGGAGCTTATACGATATTTTACATGGGTATCAATGCAGGTGCATTTTTGGGTATTATGCTATGCGGTTATATTGGTGAAACAGTAGGTTGGTCTTACGGTTTTGGTTTGGCGATGTTATTTATGATTGCGGGAGCCGTACAGTTCTTGTTATCTGGCAAAATGTTTGGTACAGTGGGATTGAAGCCTACAAATGATGGTATCGCTGATAAAGGTCTTGCTGATACTAATCCGATCACAGAATCTAATTCAAAACGATTTACGACCAGTGGTATTATTGCTTTAGTTGTTGGTGTTGCGATTTATTTTTTAGGAAGTATGATACCCGATTTTCATAGTGCTGCTTCAAATTTATCATTGGTAAATACCATATTCATGCCTTCTATTATTCTTGGAGCATTTACAGGTATTATTAGTTTTATTGTCTCCGACCCCGGCTTAGATAAGGTTGAACGTGACCGAGTATGGGTGATTGTGATATTGACATTTTTTACAATTTTCTTTTGGTGGGCATTTGAGCAGGCAGGTGGTTCGATGACCATTTTTGCAAGTGATTATACGAGCAGAGACTTAGTAGGTAGCTCCGCGATGATCTTCAAAATTTTTAATGCAATCCTCACTATCGTTCCCTTAGTTGTGATTACTTGGGTGCTTTCCAAGTTGATCAAAGCTACGTTCAAAGACGTTGGTTTTGCGAGTATCGTGTTGGGATTTAGCTTCGTAATTATTTGGGCAATTGTTATTTGGATGCTGTACACACAGTTTCAGAACAACGAGACAAAAGTACCCGCCTCATGGTTTGGTATTCTCAACTCCTTCTTTATCATTGCCTTTGCGCCGATGTTTTCCAAGTTTTGGGACTTAAAAATCATCCGTTCCGGACCACTCAAATTCGCACTTGGACTTGCTTTGCTTGCGACCGGATTTGCTATATTGGCTTGGGGAAGCGCAGGTATTCCGCAAGGTGCAAAAACAGCTTCGGTGAGTATGATGTGGTTGATATTGGCATATCTTTTCCATACGCTTGGAGAGTTGTGTCTGTCGCCCGTAGGCTTGTCTTACGTGAGCAAACTCGCGCCACTTCGCTTGATAGGTTTGATGTTTGGTGTATTCTTTATCGCCAATTTCATCGCCAATTTTGCAGGAGGTATCACAGGTAGTTATATTGATAAAATCGTAGAATCTTCTAGCATGTCTACTTTTTTCCTGATATTTACCGTTGTTCCAGCAGGTGCAGCCTTTGTACTCGTCTTGCTTAATGGTACACTAAAGAAAATGATGCACGGAGTAGAGTAGATAAGTTTAAGTTTAAATCAATATGACTTAATTTATTTTCCAATAAAAAATACAAAAGCGAGGTTTATGCCTCGCTTTTTTTATGTCTATTCGTGTCGGTTTTTATGTGAAAAAATGATTTTAATTAGAGCGAACCCATCAATATGTTCGCCAAATTTAAAATTATAAATCGAACGCGAGTAATTTATTTATTTTTATTTTTGTAAATAATTTTATTTTAGATAAATATAAATTTATTTTTAATTAACTTGTAATCAAAAAACGCTTAACATCTAATTTGGCGAACATATTGACCCATAGAGGTGATTTCAATCGCCATCTGTTTCACAATTGTTATTTACAATATGTCGACTGAAGTCAACTTGTGCGGTTGAAATTAATCAAGGGTAAATTTCGTCAAGATGCGTTAGCATTGACCCCGTTTGGTAAGGAGGGGGGCACGCCCAAGTTCAAGTTCAATAATTGGAATTGACCATTTCTCGGTTCGTGGTGTAGAGAAAATTTATGAATTTTTTCTACACCACGTAAAAACGCCAATTTACTGAAGAATAATTAATTTACTTTCAGTACATTATTTATTCATTTAGTCATTTACTATTTCATCTCTTGGACTTAAATTTTATAAGATAATTTGAAAATGTTAGTTTATATGTACTTTTTTACGGAAATTAGCAGATTAACGATAGACTTAACGTATCTTGTACACTAAGTCCTTTCAGAAATATCAGATTATGAATTAAGGATGGTTTTATGCCATTCATAATTCATCTCCCGATCGAGTTCGGGATTTCGTTTTACTCAATATTCAAAATTATCTATGCACGTCAATCGAGAACAATTTACAAAAATAGTAGCTACGGTGGGTCCGGCTTGTAGCCAATATGAGCAATTATTGGATTTGGTCAATGCGGGAGTGGATGTATTCCGACTCAATTTCTCGCATGGTACGCATGAAGACCACCTCAAAGTTATCAGGCATGTACTTTATATTAATAATAAATATAATCTACATATTTCCTTGTTGGCTGATTTGCAAGGCCCTAAATTGCGTGTGGGCAAGATGGAAGGCGGCGGTATCGAAATCGCGCCGGATGATGTATTGACCTTCACGACTGAGGAGTGTATCGGGACGAAAGAGAAGGTCTATATGAGCTACTCGAAGTTCGCAGAAGATGTGGAGGTAGGCGAAAAAGTAATGATTGATGATGGGCAGATTGAACTCGAGGTAGTGGAAACGAATAAGCGCGATACGGTCAAATTGAAGGTTTTGTACGGGCGGGTATTGTCGTCGAATAAAGGTGTAAATTTACCGCATACGAAGATTTCGTTGCCTTGTCTGACTAAGAAGGATTTGGTGGATTTGGAATTTGTGTTAAAGCATCCATTTAATTGGATAGCACTCTCATTTGTAAGGAGTTATGAGGATATTCTCGACCTTCGCAGACATTTGAAAGCTGCAAAACACCCAGCTAAAATCATTGCTAAAATCGAAAAACCCGAAGCTATTAAAAATATCAATGCCATTATAGATGCTACGGATGGTGTGATGGTTGCGCGAGGCGATTTGGGCGTAGAAGTACCGATGGAACGCCTGCCGATGTTGCAAAAAACTATCATTGAGAAGTGTCGTGATAAAGGTCGTCCGGTCATTGTAGCCACGCAGATGATGGATAGCATGATTAAGAATCCGAGTCCGACCCGCGCCGAGATTATTGATGTAGCCAATGCGGTGCTTGATGGCGCAGATGCGGTGATGTTGAGTGCAGAGACTTCGGTTGGGATGCACCCTACGAAGGTGGTGACAGCGATGACCAAAATTATTCACGAAGCGGAAAAAGACGAGAGGATTTATTTCCGTACTACGCCACCCGATATTATTTCCCCGACTTATCTGTCGGATGCGATTTGTTATACGGCTTGCCAGTTGGCAAAAGAAGTAGAAGCGCGCACGATTATTGGGATGACCAAATCGGGCTATACTGGTTTTATGGTTTCGCGCTGCCGTCCGAAAGCACAAATATATATATTTTCTAATAATACACATATACTTGCTACACTGAATCTTGTGTGGGGTATCAAGGCGTTTTATTACGACAAATTTACTTCGACAGATGATACGATAAGAGATGTGCAGGAAATTTTGAAAAATGCCGGATTGGTTCAGTTTGGCGATGTGGTCATTAATACAGGAAGTATGCCACTAAAATCAAGGTTGAGAACGAATATGTTGAAAATTACAAAGGTGAGTTGATTGAGAATTTCAAGTTTAAGTGTCAAGTTCAAATTCAATAATAACGTTTAATAATTTGCTGAAAGCGAATTGATTATTGAACTTGAACTTGATACTTGTGCTTGGTACTTACTCACTTTCCGCTTCTAGTCCTCTTTCCAATTGCTCCATTTTTATATAGTCAACGGATTCGTCAATAGTAGGAACTATCGTCAGTACAGATTCTAAGCGAGAAATCTCGATGAGTTTTTTCACACTATCACTTTCCACACCGGTCAATATAAAGCTACCAATCGCCTTCCAAATACGATGTCCTGTAAGTATGGCACTCAAGCCCGACGAATCGACGTACTTGACATTGCTGATGTCCAAAATTAAATCTTTAATTCCGGCATCATGTAAGATGTAGAACTCTGATTTCAAATCAGGTGCTATCAAGGTATTGAGGTTACTTTCATTTATACTAAAAATAGTGTGTGTTTCTTGCTTATCGACAGAATATTTCATAAAATCATAATTTTATAATGGGGAGGGATTTAATAATTCACAAAAATATTAAATCTTAGCTTGTTATTCTAATGTAATATCGGATTTTATTATTCGTTGGCTTACTATTTTGATGTTGAACGCTTATCTATATTTGATTCTTGCTCTCGAACTTTGTTCGATTTCACCCATTTTGCTCCGAAATATAAAAACACACCCGTGATAATAAAACTTAATAAAGACAAACCTGCCAGCGAAGTGTATAATAACTTAAAAGGTGAACCATTGATATTCAACCAATTATCAACAATAGAACCATCGTGTATACGCTCAATCAAGTCAGAGTTTCGACGAGCAACTTGAAGGGGTTCACCCGTTGTACAGTCCAATTGTATTTCCCAATAGTGATTTGTGAAAAGAAATTTGGCAACACCTTTGGAGGGGCGTATGTCTATGCGACCAATTTCTGGTGAAAATTCTGCCGCAACTGAGTCTTTTAAAACTTGGGTTGCCAATTGGTAGAGCGAATCCATAGGTAGCCACTTTGAAGGATCGGCAGAGATACCACGCTGTGTTTCAGGCAATAATACACCACCTGTATGTTTTTTCCAACCCAATAATAAACCGGTAAATGCAATGATAAAAAAGCAAATAAACGCAGGAAAGGCAACCTTTCGATGTATTTTACGACTGATTCGTACCCAACTTGCTATCTTACTGCTTCTCAAGTTTAAGATTAAGTTTAAGTTTAAAATTAAGTTTAAAATCGCATTGCAATCAAACTTATCCGTGTTCTCATATTCGCACAAATATACGTAAAGTGTATTCGGTGTCTTTTGTTTTTTCAAGAAAACTTACAAACAATTTAGCAATAAAAAAATATAGTATATGCAAACTTATACCCGAAGCCAACTCGCCCTAAGAAACGGACAAGATAAACCCGAAATTTGGGTGGCATACAAAGGGCAAATTTATGATGTAACCAGCAGCCGACTATGGCGAAACGGAAAGCATTACGAACACTGGGCAGGACAAGACCTCACCCCCGAACTCGCAGACGCACCACATACAGAAAAGGTCTTTGAACGCTTTGGGGTAGTGGGAGAGTTGGAGAGTTAAGGGTAAAGATTATTTTTCATTACTCTCCACTCTCTAACTCTTTACTCTCCACTACATAAATATCGTCACAACAATTGGTATAATCGGCAAATGGCGCACCGCTTCGATTGGACACCAGAAAGCCCTTAGAATCAGGCTGTAAGCGGAAATAATAATCATCGGCACTCGAATTGACGGGGACGCCGACAGCAAGGGTCTTGCTCCAATATTTCTTCTCACCTTTGACTTTATAGACATCAAATCCGCCCATCGTTTCGGGATGATTGGAACTGAAATATAGGACTTGCTCCTCCTCATGAAAGTAGGGCGTGACCTCATCATAATCCGAATTGAGGCGCGAACCGCAGTTGTAGGCGCGAGTAAATCTGCCATTGGTCAGTCGAATACTAAACCACAAATCCAAACCGCCATAGCCACCCGGACGGTCAGAAGCAAAATATAAAATCTCTTGCCCAAAATCATTTTTTGCAATAGTGGGGTGCATACTCGAAAAGCCGGGTAGGTTGACCCCTTCGTTGAGTTTTCTGACATTTTCGATACTGCCGTCCGGTTTCAATTCTCCGTGATATATGGCACACTCCGGCAATTCTCCATAGTAGCAACGTGTAAAATAAAGCATATCTCTGGCAGAAGAAACCATTGGGTCTTTATTGATAAAGTCGGGTTTGTTGATGACTTCGGGTAGCTGTGTAGGTTCGTCCATGCCGCCCAATTCAACAACACGGATAGAGCTTTTCGCATTTTTTCCAAAGTAGGTAAAAATAAGTTGTTCGCCCTGCCCTGTGGTGGGTCCGGTTTCGGTATACCCACTGTTGATATTCGTAAATAATCGGTCAACATCGAACTCGCTGACACGAGGATTGACCGCAAAAGTAGCTCCGTCGCGGTAGCGTTTTGCGAGTTCAAGGCGTGCGTCGTCGTCGTTTTCATCATCGATATAGCGGTCAAATTGCTGTATAGCACGCTCATATTCTTCTACGTGCATCAGCGAAATAGCATAGTGATACCGTGCCTCATCATAGCCTTTTTTGCCAATATAAAAACGTAGATTTTCTTGCGCTTTTTTGTAATCACGAACAGCTAATGCACTGACCCCCAATCGATAAGCAACTTCTTTATCCAAAGGTTTTTTGCTATTAACGTAATCGTAATAATAATAAGCTTTGTCATAAATCTCAGCATTATACCACTGGTCAGCCTTTTCTTGCGCCTCTTTTACATCCAATTGTCGGATAGCTTTGCGGGTATCGCTTTTCAGTTCGGCTTGCAGGGAACGTATCGTGCGATTATTATATTTTAATTTATCTTCGTTCGACTGCTCTATACGATCTACGACATTGCAAGATATTCCGAAAATCAATAAAAAAACAAGTGTTTGTAACCTCGCCATTTCTCTCTGATTTAGTAAATTTTCTGTATAAATTAGATATTTTTATGAAGATTAGCCGCGATAAATATACAATATTTTTTGGGATGGAATAAATGTACATGATTCTTTGACAAATTCCATAGTAGTTTTTTTGGTATGAGGTTATCGCCCAAAACCTATAAGGCTTGCAAAATCTTATAGGTTTATAGTCAGGTAATTACGTTCAAATATTTTCATTTTTAAAGGAAAATAAAAGAATAAAATCACGACCCCACTATCACCTCATAAAAATCTTCTTCCTTCAAATACTTCTGCGCCAATCTTTGCAATTCATCCGGCTGAATATGCTGAATCGTATGTACAATACGGTCAAAAAACGTTTTATTCAGACCTTCCAAAACCAATGCGCGGGTCACTTGCGCCACATTAAACGGACCATCCAGCGTAGCCAACAAATTACCCAACATATAATTTCTCAGTCGTTCCAATTCCTCTCTTTCGACAGGTTTTTCTCGCAAAATTTTTAATTCCTTATAAATTTCGGTCAGAGTAGGCGCAAGTAAATCCGGGCTAACTTCCGTTCCGATATAAAAATAACAATCGTTGAGCATCACATCTACTGTCGAAAAAATACCGTAAGTGTAGCCTTTATCTTCCCGAATATTACTCATCAATCGTGAACCAAAATAGCCGCCCAAAATCGTATTCAAGACATGCAATCCGGCATAATCCTCATGCTGACGCGACGCCCATCTGCGCCCTATACGAATGCCTGTTTGGAGTGCATTTGGGATTTTATAAGACAATTTCCTGTCCTTATAAGGCGCGATAACATACTGTGGGTCAATGTTTTGTTTTGGCTTAATGTCGCCGAGGTACTGATTGACTAAAGCCACGCTATTTGCGGCTGTTTTTCCTGCCAAAATAATCTGACAATTGCCTGCATGATAATAGTTTTGAAAATGCTCTATCAGATGCTCGCGTTTGATGTCGCGGTACATTTCGGGCGTACTGTTGTAGCCATAAGGATGCTCATCGCCATAGAGTGCGGCAGTGAGTTCGCGGTAGGCTACGACGTCCACCTTTTCGGCTTCGACGCGGAGTTGGTGCGACCTGCGCTCTATAAAAGTATCAATTTCTTTTTGCGGAAAAATGGGCTTGGTCAACACTTTGCGTACTATCGGCAAGAGCTTTTCGAGGTGTCGCGTCATGCAGTACAGCGTGACTCCTGCGGTATCGAGTCCGCTTGCCGTAGTCAAAGTCGCGCCATAAAAATCGACAAATTCAGCGATTTGTGCAGAGTTTTTGTCGGATGTTCCTTCCTTCAACATCGCACCCGTAGTTCGCGCCGCAAGGCGGTTACTCTCTTTCCACCTTCCTGCGATAAAGATGATTTCGAGCTTGATGACATCCTGTGTCCCCAAGTTGATTTCGTGCAGAGGGATGCCATTATCCAATTGATGTACAACGGGATGTATGAGTTGGAGGTTTCTAACTTGCTGTAAGGGAGGGGCTTGACTTCTGTCGGGAGTGTTCATATTTTATATAAAACGTAGCACAGACATTCTTGTCTGTAGAAATCGAAAACGAGTAAAAACAGACAAGAATGTCTGTGTTAGTATCAGGAATTAAATATAAATATACATTCTTCGCGTCGTTATTTTTTCTTTAGACAAACCAAATTTGACGCAAATACTCACTGTATTTAAGGAAAATTTGGTGAAGTATAAAGGAAAAAGAAAAAGTCAAAATCTGCATTTATTAAAACCCTGTTCCTTAGGTTCTTTTTCGTTCAAATTGTTTAAAAAGTGTACGACTATATTTTGCGGGAAACCACCGCACCAATCTATCCAAAGCCCGCGCATCTCTGCCAATCAGTACACGCTCTTTTTTCTTTTTAATACCTTCAATAATCGTTCGTGCAGCTTCGTCAGCACTCGTAATTGCTGCTTCATCAAAGCTTTTAATCAGTCTTTCTTTACGCTCTTCATTGGGGTCAACGGAATCGCGAACAATATTGGTTTGTATGCCGCCGGGGTGTACCGTGGTCACACAAACATTGGTATTGAGCATTTCCATACGCAGCGATTCTGTGAAGCCACGTACCGCAAATTTGGCACTACAATACGTAGATTGCCCCCCAATTCCTGCCAAACCAAATACGCTGGAGATATTGACCACACTCGCTTCTGGCAATTCGAGCATCGTTGGTAAAAAGGATTTTGTACCATATACGACACCCCAAAAATTGATGCCCATGAGCCATTCCATTTGTTCCATTGTTGTCTCCATAACAGAGATTTCGCCGAGTGCTACGCCTGCATTATTTATCACCACTTCAACATGACCATGCTGACCAATAACCGCATCCGCAAAGGTTTGCCATGCGTTCAAATCTGCCACATCAAAAATATGCGTTTCTACTTCACCATTAATTTTACTAATGGTTTCTTCGAGTGCGTCTGCTTTATAATCATTCAAAATGAGCGTTGCACCTTCCGCCGCCAATCGCTGCGCCAATGCCCGTCCGATGCCCGAACCCGCTCCCGTAATAATTATATTTTTCCCATGTAAATTTTTCATTTGTTTTGGTGACTGGTGATTATTAGGAACAGGGCAATTAGATAAATCGCTCACTATCAATGATTTACGTTAATTTGCATTTTATTTTAAATTAACTTTATTACAATTTTTATTATGCTGATAAATAGCGAATTATGCTTTCGTCTTCCCTTACCTAATTTCCCAGTTACCTAATTTCCAAAGTCTAGTTAATTAATTTGTCGTGTGGAAATTTTGCAAAGTAAAATTGACCAATCACTAACCACTGCTCACCAATCATTATAATGCCGATTTAAACTGACTTAAAAAGCGCACATCATTTTCAAATAAATAGCGAATATCGCTGATTCGATATTGCAACATAGCTTGTCGTTCGATACCCATGCCCCATGCAAATCCGCTGTATTTTTCTGAGTCAATGCCGCAGTTTTCCAATACTTTCGGGTCTACCATGCCGCAGCCCAATATCTCCAACCAACCTGTTCCCTTGGTGATACGATAATCGACTTCATCTTTCAATCCCCAATAAACATCCATCTCTGCACTCGGTTCGGTGAACGGAAAATAGGACGGGCGAAGGCGTACTTTCGTTGCGCCGTACATTTCTTTGGCGTAATAATATAAGGTCTGCTTCATATCTGCAAACGATACATTTTCATCAATATACAAGCCTTCGACTTGGTGAAACTGGCAATGCGAACGTGCGGAAATCGTCTCATTGCGATATACACGCCCGGGCGCGATAATGCGGATGGGCGGTTGCTGCTGCGTCATGACACGCGCCTGTACGGATGAGGTGTGCGTACGAAGGAGTCGCGCCGGGTCATTCATCAGGTAAAACGTATCTTGCATATCGCGTGCCGGATGGTCTTCGGGCGTATTCATGGCAGTAAAATTATGCCAATCGTCTTCTATTTCGCGCTCTTCTGCTACTACGAATCCGATACGTTGAAAGATGTCGATAATGCGGTTCATGACAAGCGAAACAGGGTGACGTGCGCCCAATTCTAAAGGTTCGCCAGGTGCCGTCAAGTCTATCTGTTCGATGACTGCATCTGCCTGTGCTTCAAGCTGTTGTAAAAGTTCGGTATGCTTCGTTTCGGCGGCTTCTTTAATACTATTGACGAGCTGACCGTATTCGCGTTTGCGGTCATTGTCCACATTACGAATTTCTCCCATCAAACCCTTCACCGAGCCTTTCGTACCGATGAATTTGATACGGTACTGCTCCAAATCTTCTTTAGTGGCAGGGGCAGCCGATTGGACTTCCGCCAGTATTGCTGTTGCTTTATCGAATATTGCTTGTGACATATATTAGTATCGAGTTGCGAGTTTATACGTAACACAGACACTCCTGTCTGTGCCTGTGTGTAGCACAGATAGGAGTGTCTGTGTTACGTATTTTCCATTTAAATTAAAAATGACCGCAAAGGTACGGATTTTTATTATGTTTTGTTCGGAAAACGTAGCGAAACCCGTAGCGTAATGCCTCCGGCTTGCGCCGCGTACTACTTGCAAAACTAACGCGGTGCAAGCCGGAGGCCTTACGCTACGTGCCTGTCCAAATAGGTATGCGTTTTTCCCGAAAAGCCGTCAGTCCCTCTTGTCCGTCTTTTGAGGCAAGGGTTTTTTGGAGCATTTCCATGAGGTATTTGTGGGCTTCGGCGTCGGGTTGGATGTGGTCATAAGCTGCCAATCCCATACGAATCGCCGAGGGGCTGTTTTGTTTGAGTTGCTCGATGATGATATTGACTTGATTGTCAATGTTTTCGGGCGTGACAACCTGAGTGACTAAGCCGTATTTTTCGGCTTGGTGTACAGGCAGATTGTAGCCTCTAATGCACCAATCAATGACTTTGCGCACGGGCATCACATGCAGGAGTGCCGCCATGACTTGGAAGGGATATAAGCCGCGCCGCACTTCTGGCAAAGCAAGTTTTACGCTCTCTTGTGCCACCACAATATGACTGCCCGCGAGAAAGAAAAATCCGCCGGCATAGACGTCGCCCGTAACTTTGGTGATGGTGGGTTTGTGGATTTTATTGAATAATTCTCCAATTAAAATATTGCCATTCGGGGTAGGAATTGATGACTGGTATTCGCCCAATATGCCTATAAATGCTTTCAAATCTGCCCCCGCACAAAAGACGTTTCCTTTGGCTTGGAAGACAACGACCCATACGCCTGCCTCATGGTGTGCATATTGCATCGCAAATGCCAATTCATTGAGCATTTGCGGATGCAAGGCGTTTTTTTCTTTTCTCTATCCAATGTAATCGTGAATACGTGGTCTTGTTCTGCTATCGCAATAAAGGCGAAAGTTTCGCTGTGGATATTAGCGGTTTATGCTTTTGTATAATGAAGCATAGGTTTGAATTTGATAAGAAGTGTGTCATAAATTGGTGGTGGTGGATCGACAAAATAGAAAAACTAAAATCAACTGTCTTGCTAAATTTAGTAACGAATAAATAATAACTTCAAATCAAAACGTCTTTCTAAATTTATTTCAGAATCTCCTATGCGACAGGGCGCGATTTTGATATGAGCTTCAGTTTTGTATTTTATTATAAATCAA
>ENA-ORXU01001418-ORXU01001418.1-marine-metagenome-genome-assembly--contig:-NODE-1418-length-19829-cov-3.859204_pt1 | contig 19829 bp, 14 predicted proteins | sample MGYA00237869_ERZ511484 | MGnify/ENA metagenome assembly ERZ511484
ATCAAACCAATCGCGAGTGCCACTGCGAGCAACCCGGCAATCAACCATTTGTTAGTGCGGGCAACATCGAGATAACGCTCGATGATCGCGACACCCGTGGACCATCCAAGACCGTCGTCACCGAACGTTTCTTGGATGGTTCCTGCCCCCCCAGACCTCGGAAGCGCGCGGAGATCATTATTCATTTCAGCGACCTGACTCTGTCAAATTTGCAAGCCCGACTGTGAGGCCGGGGCTGTCATTACCACACGTGGCACGGAGCCGCCTTGTCGATCTGCACAGCGGCTCCCCACATAGCTCAATCGCTCAGCCTGCCACACAATGCCTAATCTACCATTTGAACGATAGGAGTTCCTGACGCAACCGCCAATCATCTCGTTTCTTTGGCGCCTCGCCGTGCTATTGCGCCAACAGACACGGCCGCGATCAACATGATTATAGGCGTGCGCAACGGATAGTCTACAAAGCTGTGCAGCCCAATCATCAACAAGGTTAGGCCTCCCAGCCAAGCACCGTCCCTCACGCTACGCTTAGACACGCCTCTTTCGGATATATGACGTCTTAATTGCTTGCCTAAGAAAATAAGCAATGCAAACAAAAGTAGCACTGCAGGAATCCCTCCTTCAATGATGATCTGCAACCAGTCATTGTGCGCATTGTTCAAATATGTTGCCATCAATAAGTCATCTGGCTCTACAGTTCGGTACGCATGCTCAAATGCGCCGAAACCTACGCCAAGCAACATATGATCTTGCGCCAGCTGCGCCATTATCGCAAATGTCTCGACACGTTGATCGTCGTCAAATTGCTGCGCAAAGAGCCGGCCCAATGCCGGAATACGATCCGTGATCGCAAACACCGCAAGCAATGCGATTGAAACCAGCGCAATGGAACCGCCAACGAGCCAGTCTTTCAAGCTGCGGTTTCCTTTGCCGCCTTTTTTTCCCGGACTCCAGATAACCTTAGCTGCTGCCACTGCCACTACAAGAGCGAAGAGCCCAAGTCCAAATCTCGATGAGTTGACTACAACACCCAAAGCCAGAACGATAATACAGAAAGCATGCAGCGCCATTTTTGACTTATCACCATGGATTCTCGCTTGAGAGATGCCAAAGAGCACAAATAGCATGGCGATATTCAAAAACAGCGCATTATGATTTCGATTTGAAAATAACCCAACAGCGCTTTCGCCATTGGTAATGGCATAAAGATACAGGCCAGGTGCATCTCGCAAAGTTATTTGCGCCATACCTAAGAGCGCGCTTGTCACACCTCCAATGATGATCGCGGTTCTCACATCTCGCCACCCCTTGTCATCCAAAAGTGCAAGCAGAAAAAGCGCCGTCATTGGGACGATTAGCGAACCAAGAGAATTCCATGTTCGCATTGGTGAGAAAGTGGCTGGGCGCGAAATATCCGCAAGCCCCATCTCATGACCTACCTCATCGATTAGGGCCCGACCAGGCAAGTTGGACCACGTACCGTGCGGCAGCGGGATTAGCTGCAAGGCCATCCATGTCGCAAGCAAGCACAAAAGCAGCACCGGCCATTTAATTGTCTCAAATGTGACACGCGTTTGCCACCAGATCGCAACCGCTAAAACGACCGCAGAAGCCCCTCGCAACGGTCCGACGCTGTCAATATCGTAGCGAGATCCTCCACCCATCAGAAAAACCAGAGCGGCAAATGTCGCGAACAACCAGAACGCCTTGCCCTGATTGAAAACGTACCACTTTTCATTGCGACTTGAGATGGCGTCATCCTCCTTTCACCAATCCGAGGCGCGTCAGTAGCCCACTTGGCAGTATGAAGGACCGATTAGCTGCCAAAAAATCGTGGAGCAACTGAACTTTGACCGCAGATTGCTTTTAGCTGATCACATATGCTTACCTCTATAGGGTTCTCTGCTCCCTCTAACGTCACTTGCTCTGCCACCTGAAATCGAGATCATCGACGCGGTTCGGCAGAACTGGCAGGTGACGATCCGCAGGGTACGTCCGGCTTTGCAATTTGATTGTTTTACCTATCATTACCATTCCCATCGTACTGATCCAGTCTTTAGAAGAAGCGCATCAAGAGGATCTGCGCGACGCATCTCCGCTAAGACTACCGGCGATTATATTACATCCTTCATCGGGGGCGGATAGGTCGTGAATACCAAAAGCGCTTATCGGCTTTACAGCGAGTTAGGGGCGCAGTTGCGCAACAGGATCGTCAGCGCCGGGTCATTGCGAAGCTGCGCGAACTTCGCGTGCCGGAGATCAGACCGAACGATGTCTGGGCAATGGACTATGTGCACGATCAGCGTGCGACGGGCCGGAATGTGCGCAGCGAATGCCTGAACGCGCACTGGTTCCTATCGTTGCAAGGTGCTTGCGAAGGGCTGGAGGCTCGGCGTAGACACTACAACGAACAGCGACCGCACAGCGCAATGAATATCCCCCGGCCATGCTGAAAAACTCAGTAGGTGAATTCAACCTACCAGAGCTGGCAAAGGAGAAAAACTCAGACCCAATTGGTCCGACTATAGGTAGCAGTGCACCACACCGCTCGGCTCTTATCCCAGCTGAAAGAAAATCAGGTGGTCACGTCATACCTCATACGAACTCTATTTTCGCCGATTCTACTGCAGAGCACCAACCACAAGCCTTGTAATAAATCCGCAACAGCGCCATTGGGGGCGCGCGGCAGGCCACATAGCGGACATCCATGAATTTTACCCATCCCTTCAAGGACGCGGACGGTGACGACAAGCTGCATGAAGAATGCGGCGTGTTTGGCATTATCGGCGGAGACGAGGCCTCGGCAATTACCGCGCTTGGTCTTCATGCATTGCAGCATCGCGGACAGGAAGCTGTCGGCATCAGCAGTTTCGATGGCACGGAATTTTTTACGCGCCGGGCACTGGGCCATGTCGCGGACAATTTCTCCACCGCCGAATCGCTGAGCGAATTGCCCGGCCATATGGCGGGTGGCCATGTGCGCTATTCCACCACCGGCGGCTCTGGACTGCGCAATGTGCAACCGCTGTATGCCGATCTGGCAAGCGGCGGTTTTGCCGTTTCGCACAATGGCAATATTTCCAATGCGCAAACCCTGCGTCAGGAACTGGTGCAGAAAGGCGCGATTTTCCAATCCACTTCCGACACCGAAGTCATCATCCATCTGGTCGCAACCAGTCGCTATCCCACGATCTTGGACAAGCTGATTGATGCCCTGCGTCTGGTCGAAGGCGCGTATGCGCTGATCGTGATGACGCCGCGCGGTATGGCGGCTTGCCGCGATCCGCTGGGTGTGCGCCCGCTGGTCATGGGCAAGCTTGGCGATGCGACAGTCTTCGCCAGCGAAACCGTGGCGCTTGATGTTATTGGCGCTGATTTTGTGCGGCAAGTTGATCCGGGCGAGCTGGTTGAAGTCGATTTCGACGGAACAATTCGCACGCACCGCCCGTTCGGCAACCCCTCACCGCGCCCGTGCATTTTTGAACATGTCTATTTCAGTCGCCCGGATTCGGTGTTCAACGAACGCTCCGTTTACGACAGCCGCAAGAATATCGGCATAGAGCTGGCCAAAGAAGCACCTTGCGATGCCGACATTGTCATTCCGGTGCCGGACAGCGGCGTGCCGGCCGCAATTGGATATGCGCAGGAAAGCGGCATCCCGTTTGAGCTGGGCATCATCCGATCTCACTACGTTGGCCGCACCTTTATCCAGCCGTCGGACGGTGCGCGCCATGCTGGCGTAAAGCGCAAACACAACGCCAACCGCGCAATTGTGGAAGGCAAAAGCATCGTTCTGATCGACGATTCCATCGTGCGCGGTACCACCAGCATGAAGATCGTCCAGATCATGCGCGATGCTGGCGCAAAGGAAGTACACTTCCGCGTGGCCAGTCCGCCAACGGCGCACAGCTGCTATTACGGGGTCGACACTCCGGAGCGATCAAAGCTGCTTGCAGGCCGGATGGATCTTGCCGCCATGCAGACTTTCATTCGCGCAGACAGCCTCGCCTTTGTCAGCTTTGACGGATTGTACCGTGCGGTCGGGCTGAAAGGCCGCGACAATGACAGCCCGCAATACTGCGATGCCTGCTTCAGCGGCGAATATCCGACAACGCTGACCGACCTGACGGCCAAGACCATTGGCGAAGCGCAGCTTTCACTCCCCGTCAACGAGGACGCCTGATGACCACACCAGTTTCGGACAATTTGCCGATGGCGGGCAAAATCGCGCTTGTTACAGGCGCCAGTCGGGGCATTGGCGCGGCGACCGCTGTCGCGCTTGCTGCCAAGGGTGCGCAAGTTGTGCTGACAGCTCGCAAGACCCGCGAACTGGAAGCAGTGGAAGACCGTATTCACGACGCAGGCGGCAGCGCGACCATCGCGCCGCTCGATCTGACAGATGGCGAATCGATTGGCCGCTTGGCGCAGGCGATTGCCGAGCGCTGGCAGAAGCTAGACTACCTCATCATCAATGCCGCCCAAATGCCCACGCTAACGCCGGTCACGCAGATTGACCCGAAGCGGTTTAATGAAGCGCTGACGTTGAACGTTCTTTCCACGCAGGCGCTGATCGCTGGCTTTGATCCGCTGCTGAAGCGCGCGGACGCTGGCCGTATAGTCGGCCTCACCAGTTCTGTTGGCAGCGATCCACGGCCTTTTTGGGGCGCTTATGCCGCATCCAAGGCTGCGTTCGAAAGCTTGCTGCAATCCCACGCTATGGAAGTGGAGCGCATCTCCAAAATTCGCGTCGCGATTGTCGATCCGGGGGCGACACGCACAACAATGCGAGAACGTGCCTACCCCGGCGAAGACCCGCAAACGGTCAAGCCGCCAGAGGACGTGGCAGAGCGCATCGCCGCTCTGCTGGAGGAAGACTTTGCCAACCTCCACCGCGAAAGAGTGGAAATATCTGCTTAACCATATTCGGTAAGTCGCTGGTAAGCAGCTTAGGACATCTTGTGCCAAGCAAAGGTCGTAAGGCCATACCAACCACCCTTTACCGGGAATGGAGCCCTAGGCACCATGAGCATGCAAAACACGCTAGGCCGTTACGAAGTAGCTGCACAAGAAGATCGCAGCGCACCGCGCACGCGGATCATGATCCCGGCCCAGCTTCGTGCATCGGGCAACCGTGCGTTTCAAACCGTGGTGAACGATTTGTCATTGTCGGGCTTTTCAGCGACCGCCGTGAACCGCATGCATGTCGGATCAATCTGCTGGTTGACGCTGCCAGGTCTGGAATCGCTCCAGTCTGAAGTTGTCTGGTGGGAAAACGGGATGGCAGGCTGCGCCTTCACCAATTTGCTGTCGCCGATCGTGCATGACAATATCCTCGCCCGCTATCGCGGCGACGGAAGTTTCCGCTCTTAAGAATTACCCCGTAGTTTTCGTATCCGGGAAAGGGGCTGCTTCGGCGGCCCCTTTTTTCTTTTTGCGGCCTCGCCTCGTATTGCGCTAATTGAATTTCATGCCTCGCAAAACACCTGAGAAAGCGCGCGCCGGGCTCGCTCGAAACGGATAAACCATCCATCTGGAGTTTGACCATATCCGCTATTGGATGGGCGGCTGTAGGTGTGGCTGGCTCATTGTTTGCAAGGCCCGACCGCTGGGAACGAATGCTATCAGGAGAATACGTCTGGTGGCGTTTGGTTCTCTCGCTAGTCGCCGTTATTGCACTGGACTTCTTAGCCGCTTTGACCAGCGACTGGTTTCGCAGACATGCGAAGAAGTAGCCCAAAGCATCACGAAAGTCGCAGCGACTAATCCCGCTCAACAGCCTTCGCTTTGCGCGTCGAGAACATGCCGGTTGTGTCGACCACGGCTTTGGACAGATAGCTGTCGCCTTCAAGCCGCTTGAACTGGCGATGGCCGACGAGGAAAGTCACAATATCCGCCGTTTCCCGCGCTTCGTCTGAATTTACCAGCCGCACATTCGCACGTCCTGCCAATGAGGCGGGCAGTTCGGAAAGGTTCGGCTCGACCACCAAAACTTGCGAGCCTTCAAGCCCAGCAATCTCTTCGACGATTTCGAGCGCGGGGCTTTCGCGCACGTCGTCCACGTCTGGCTTGTAGGTAATGCCATAGCAGGCGATCGTCGGCACTTTGAACTTGTCCGCCAGCGCGCTGACCTGCGCCACCACGCGGTGCGGCTTGTCGTCATTCACAATGCGCGCGGTGCGGATCAGGCGCGCCTCTTCCGGAGCGCTGGAAACGATGAACCACGGGTCCACGGCGATACAATGGCCGCCCACCCCTGCTCCGGGCATGAGGATATTCACACGCGGGTGTTGGTTGGCCAGCTCGCGCACTTGCCAGATATCAGTGCCCAGCTTGTCGCAAATAATCGAAAGTTCATTGGCGAACGCAATGTTTACATCGCGATAGGCGTTTTCGGAAAGCTTACACAGCTCAGCCACGCGGCTGTCCGTGACGTAGCATGTGCCCATCACAAAGCTTTGATAGAGTTTCGCAGCCTTCTGCGCGCAATCCATCGTCATGCCGCCAATGATGCGATCATTGCTGACGAGCTCTCGCAGCATTTGACCGGGGAGAATGCGCTCTGGACAATGGCACAGGGCTACATCGGCGACATTGTCTTCGTCGCGGTAACGCGGGAATGTCAAATCAGGGCGTTCTTCAGCAAAAATCTCGCCGAGAAGCTCGGTCGAACCCACCGGAGAAGTCGATTCGAGAATGACGACATTGCCCTTCTCCAGCACGGGCGCGATGGTGCGCGCAGCGGCCTCGACAAAGGCCATGTCTGGCCCTTCGTTGACCATCGGCGTGGGCACAGCGATCAGGAAAAACTCGGCAGGCTCTGGCGTTGTGGTCGCGCGCAGGCGCTTCGTATCAACGGCAGCGGACAGCAGCATCTGCAAATCCGGCTCCTGAAAATGCGCTTGGCCCGCGTTGACCGCGTCAACCACGCTTTGGTTGACATCAAGCCCGATAACTTCGTGCCCCCTGCTCGCCAGCATGGCGGCGGTTGGCAACCCGATATAGCCCAGCCCTACAGTGCAGACTTTCATTGTGCCTGATCCTTTGCAGCCTGGGCAGATTTGACGAATTCAGCAACGGAGGCGGCGATCTTCTTTGACGCCGTGCCATCACCGTAAGGGAAAACCTTGCGCGCGCGGCGCTCATAATGATCGGGTTCGGACAGGAGGCGCGTTGCTGCTGCCACGATGCCGTCAACGTCCGTGCCAACCAATTGGGCAACCCCCGTCGCGACCGCTTCGGGACGCTCGGTGACTTCACGCATGACCAGCACGGGCTTGCCCAGCGCAGGCGCTTCTTCCTGAATGCCGCCGCTGTCCGTGAGCACGAAATGCGCAGCCTTCATCAGAGCAACCATTTGCACGTAATCAACGGGCGGAATGAGGTGTATGGAAGAGGTATCGCCCAGCCTGCGCTCGACGACTTCTTTCACCTGCGGGTTCAAATGGACGGGATAAACAATTTCCGCATCGCCCCGTTCAGCGATCCTGCAAAGCGCATCGCAAATACGGCCAAAGCCGCCGCCAAAGCTTTCCCGGCGATGGCCGGTTACAAGAACCAGCCTCTTTGCAGGGTCAAGCGTCAGTCCAAGCGATTCGATTTCGTCGCCTTTCAGGCCCTCGGCAACATGGAACAGAGCATCAATTCCGGAATTTCCGGTGATCGCAATATGCCGTGTATCGTCTCGCCGAGACGGACGTTCTGCGTTCAAATTCTGCACCGCCATGCTTGTTGGCGCCCACAGCAGATCCGCTACAGCATCGATGGAAATGCGATTATATTCTTCTGGCCAAGGGCGCTGAATATCATGGCTGCGCAGCCCTGCCTCGACATGACCAACTGGCACGCGGGCATAAAACGCCGCAAGACCTGCCGCCATGGCGGACGTTGTGTCCCCGTGGACCATCACCAGACCCGGATTGTGTTCCGCGATCAGGCGCTCCATTTCCTTGAGCACACGCGAGGTGATGTCACCCAGCGTTTGCCCCGGCGTCATCAGGTCCAGATCAATATCCGGCTTTTCATCGAATACGGCAAACACCTGATCGAGCATATGGCGGTGCTGCCCGGTGGTGACGACCTTCAGGTCCACCTCCGGCACTTGCCGCAATGCGCGCACGACGGGGAGCATCTTGATCGCTTCCGGCCTTGTACCGATCACGAGCAGGACTGGCGTCACCTGGTGAGCGCCGACGAGGGGGGTTGGATTAAGTTCGACCACAAACCCGCTTTAGCGTGCGGGCGTAAAAATAGTGCTACCGACACATTCACCTTATCATCGGCTCTGCCGGACCGCCTACGCGCACGCCTTCTGTACCGCGCAACGCATCGACCGCGCCTTGAACGGCAGCGTAAAACCGATTGCGCTCCTCGCCTGCTCCGTCATTACCGGTCGATTGGCGCCAATTGGAATTCGTTGCGATGACCAGATCGCGTGCGGGATCGACGAATATGCCCTGCCCGAACAACCCGCTGGCGGCATAGGCATCACCTGGATAGGTCCACCATTGGTAGGCGTATCCGCGCCCGAATCGGCCCGTTTCAAAGGCTGGCTCCGTTGCTTCGGCAAACCAGCCTTCCGGCACGACGCGCGTGCCACCAGCCATGCCGCCACGCATCGCGAACAGGCCAAACCGCGCCATGTCACGCGTGCTTGCCTGGATGCAGCAGCCAGATATTTCACTGCCAGTATTGGATAGCAGCCATGTCGCATCCTGTTCCATGCCGAACGGCGCCCAGACTTTGTCCGAAAGGTAATCCGACAGCGTCTTACCGGTCGCTTCGCGTACCAGCACGCCGATCAAATTCGTCTCGCCCGTGTTGTAGAGCCAGCGCGTGCCCGGCTCCACTTCGCGCGGCAGCTGGCGCATGTAATCGACCAGCGCATCGACGCCTTCTTCCTCGGGCACATGTTCGTTGAAAAGCGCGACATCGCTTTCGGGATCGGAATAATCCTCACTCCAGCGCACGCCAGAACTCATGGTGAGCAGCTGCCGGATGGTCACATCATCATAGGCTGATCCGCGCATATCGGGCAGATATTTGCTCACTGGGTCTTCAAGGCTGTCGATGTATCCATCGACCAGAGCCGCTCCGACAAGCGTAGAGGTCAGGCTTTTTGCGACAGAGAAACTGGTCCATTTGCCATCCGCGCTGAAATCCAGACCGTATTGTTCCAGCACGACTTCGCCATTGTACACCACCACCACCGCAGCGGCATTCTGGCTTTCCATAAAGGCACCCATGTCGAAACCGGGAAGGTCCAACCGCTCTCCGTCTGACAAGGGGTAGGTTGCATCGCCAGCTTCAATCACCCGTGCCTCTGCCAGCGCGGGAAAAGCATCGAGCGCGCGGAAAGCTGCGTTACGAGTCTCTTCCGGCCAGAACAGCACATCACGGTCCGTGGGCATATTGGCGAGCAAAGCGCGCTGATCCCGGTCAAGCGAGAACCAGCCGATGCCGGCAGCAGCCACCAGCACGACGGCAATGATCAAAAGCCACTTTTTCATGCGCCGCGCCTCTCCCTAACCCACGTCAATCGCTGCCGCGCGCCTCAACTGCTCCGATCACGGCGCGGTAGAAGCCGAACAAGCGGCCACTTGATCCGCCTTCTCCGGTGGGCTGGGCCCAGTTCGCATTGGTGGCAATGACAAGGTTGCGCGTGGGATCGATGAAGATGCCTTGCCCGAATATGCCATTCGCAGCGTAGATTTCACCGGGATATGTCCACCACTGATAGCCGTAACCGCGACCTGATCCATCCAATTGAAAGATCGGAGAGGTCGCCTCCTCAAGCCATCCTTCGGGCACGACGCGCTCACCATCAGCCATGCCATCGCCGAGCGTGAACAGGCCAAAACGCGCCATATCCCGAGTGGTAGCCTGAATGCAGCATCCGGCGATTTCATGGCCGGTATTGCCGAGCAACCATGTCGCGTCCTGCGCCATGCCGAACGGCGACCAGACTTTCTCGGACAGGTAATCCGACAAGGTCTTTCCGGTTGCCTCGGACACCAAAACGCCAACCAGATTGGTCTCGCCAGTGCTGTAATTCCAATCTGTGCCGGGCTCTGATGCGCGCGGGAGGTTGCGCAGATAGCTTACGGTCGGATCCATCCCATCTTCGGCAACGTAGTCGTTGAACTGCGCGACATCCGAATTTGGATCGCTGTAGTCCTCGCTCCAGCCGACACCGGAACTCATGGTCAGCAATTGCTGTATAGTCACATCGTCATAGGCTGAACCGGCAAGATCAGTGATATATTGAGTTACGGGGTCATCCACGCTGTTGATGTATCCATCTGCGATTGCGGCGCCGACGAGTGTGGAGGTTAAACTTTTTGCAACGGAGAAACTGGTCCATTTCTGATCAGCACTAAAGCCCAATCCATACCGCTCCAGCACGATTTCGCCGTCCTGCACAACGACAATGGCAGCTGTACTTTGCGCATCCATAAACGCGTCGAGATCGAATGCGCCCAGATCGAGGGGCTCGCCCATCGGCAAAGCTCTTGTGTTAGCACCAGCAGCAATCACGCGCGATGCCGCGAGCTGAGGCATCTGATCCATCGCCCTGAATGCCATCGCCCGCATTTCTTGGCTCCAGAACAGAACATTGCGGTCCGCAGGAAGAGCTGCACTGGTCGGGGCCGCCATGGCAGGCTCCACTTGCTCTGGCGCGGTGGCTATGGTCGCAGCGGGGGCATCCGCAACACTGGCAGCACATCCCGCCAGTAGCAGCCCGGCAAATGTCACTGAGAGGCCGCCCATTATCTTGCTGGTCATTCGGTGTGTCCTTTTATCAGTGTCACTTGGCTTACGGTTATGCCGCCGCCGCGAAAGCCGCCTTCGCAATACATCAGGTAAAAGCGCCACAGGTCGCGGAAACGGGAATCGAATCCAGTTGGCAGGCTATCATTCGCTGCCGCCACGTCAAAGCTGTCGCGCCAGATCTTCAATGTTTCTGCATAGTTGAGCCCGAAATCCTCCTGATCGGTCCAATTCAGCCCGCGTGCTGCTGCCAATTTGCGAAATTCGCTTGTTCGGATCAGCAAACCGCCCGGGAAGACATAGGCCTGAATGAAGTCGGCGCTCTTGGCGTAGGCATCAAACAGATCATCGCGCATGGCGATAAACTGGATTGCCGCTTTGCCACCGGGTTTCAGATTTCGGGCGATGCAATCCATGAAAGTCGGCCAGTACTCACGGCCCAGCGCCTCCACCATCTCGACGCTGACAATGGCATCAAATTGACCTGCCGTATCGCGGTAATCCTGCTTCAGAAATTGCACATCAGGGTGGTGTTCACGTGCCCAGTCCAATTGTTCATCAGACAGGCTGATCGCATCAACCCGTGCGCCGCCGTCCGAAAAATACCCGGATAGAGCTCCCCACCCGCAACCGATTTCCAACAGGCTTTCGGGTTTGCCGAGACGCTGTGACAAGCGGTCCCATTTGCGGCGCTGCGCTGCCTCCAGCCCATCATCGCCGGTTTGATAGGCGCTGGAATAGCTCATCGTCGGGTCTAGCCATGCAGCGTAGAAATCATTGCCGAGATCGTAATGCGCGTGGATGTTCTTTTCGGCCTGCGCCTTTGTGTTGCGATTGAGAGCATGCAATGCCTTTGCCGCCCAGCGCCAAGGCCCCTTTGCCCGCGCAGTGTCTCCCAAACTATCGCTATTGGCGACGAACAAGGCGAAGAAGCTGACAGGATCAGGGCTGGACCATTCTCCCGCTTCCCACGCCTGATACAGCCCGACTGACCCATAGGTGGCAATACGCAAAAGGCCGCGCCAATCGTGCAGAGTGACTTCGCATTCGAAGCCAGATGCGCGGCCACCCAAAGTGCAACGCGAACCATCGGGCAAGATGCCGTGCAATGTGCCGCGTTCAAGCCCGCGATCAATCGTATCGAGAAGACGATTGGTGGCTGGTGCGAACAGACGCGTAAGCAATCCCGGCTCCGCCCCGTAACGCTGCCCGCTGTCAAGCAGCACGCCTCCCCTTGCCTCATGTGCCTCCATGTCCGCGCTTATGCAGAGCCTCTAGGGGAGGGGCAAGCGCAGCCACAAATTGTGCGCAAGATTAGTCCTTGCTGGCTCGGTAGGTTTCAAGCGCCCGCTCGCGCGCCTCTCTGTGGCCTATGATCTTGGACGGGTAATTGGCAGGCTTGCAGCCATGCTCCTCTGGGTCGTGGACATAGGGATCGTCCAGTTCGGCCAATTCCGGCACCCAGCGGCGAATATAATCGCCCGCATTGAACTTCTCGCTTTGACTGAGCGGTGCCATAATCCGCACAAACATATTGCTGTCCACGCCGGTGCCGCTGGTCCATTGCCAATTGGTCGCGTTGGAGCCGTAATCTGCGTCCACCAGCGTATCCCAGAACCATTGCTCACCGTGAGTCCAATTGATGAGCAGATGCTTGATCAGGAAACTGGCAGTGATCATACGGACGCGGTTGTGCATCCAGCCGGTGGCCCACAGCTCCCGCATTCCCGCATCGACAATCGGATAGCCCGTCCGGCCGCGCTGCCACGCCTCCAGATCACCCTGAATGGAATCGCCGCGATTGGGATTGCGCCAGAAATTCTCGTCATAGCCATCGCGGTATGGCTCCATCCCGTAAGACGGATACTCGCAAATCACGTTTTGGGCATAATCGCGCCACACCAATTCCTGCCGGTAAATGGTCGCGCCTTCGCTTGTGTGACGGCTCATCGCGTCCCACAACATGCGCGGGGAAACCTCTCCGGAATGCAGATGCGGGCTCATCCGGCTCGTGCCTTCTATGGATGGCAAATTGCGCTTTTCATCGTAGTCAGAAACGATGTCGAGATAGTCTTCAAACTGCTCCATCGCCGCTGCCGTGCCGTGCTGCGTACCCCAGAATTCGCGCATCCCGCCTGCCCAATCTGGCTTGGTCGGAAGCAAATCCCAATCGTCCAGATCATCGCTCTCAGGCCAGCTTTGCGGTGCAGAGAAGCTGGGTTCTGGCAAGATGTCAAAGCCGTCTAAAGCCGCGAACATGGCGTTCTTGAACGGAGTGTAAATCTTGTAAGGCGTGCCTGAACCGGTCTTTACCGATCCAGGCGGCAGCAGATAATTGCCGTCATGCAATTGCAGGTCGATCTGGTCTTTCAGTGCGCCCTGCGCTTTGCGCCACCACGGCTCGTAATGGCGAATGGCATGAACCGTGTGTGCGCCGGTTTCCTCCACCAGCTTTGACAATACCTCAATCGCGTTGCCGCGCCGCAGGATCAGCTTGGAATGGTGCCGCGCAAGGTCCGCCTGCAAGGCTGTGAGCGATTGGTGCAGCCACCACCGGTTCGCTCCGCCCATCTTGCGGTCGCCGGGTGTTTCGTCATCAAGGATGTACACGGGAATAACCGGGCCTGCTTCAGCAGCGGCGGTAAAGGCGGGCTGGTCGGTAAGGCGCAGATCGCGGCGCAGCCAGACGATTTGTGGTTCGGACACTGGAATTTCCCTGAAACTTGAAGAACCTGAAGCTTGAAGAACAAGCGTATCAGCCGCCAGCGGGTTCCTGACAGAATTCATCCGGCACGATCACGCTAAAGGCTCCATCGCGCACGCCGTAGTAGCGCGCATCGCCCAATTGATAGCGGCCATCCTCCAGCTGATCGAGAACTGGCGCGCGTGACCAGAACAGGAAGGCAGCAACTTGCTCGTCCTGCTGTCTTACGATGTCCAGGTCGCAGGCGGTCAGCGGACGATTGCCAACCCGCTCCCCGGCGATGAAGTAACTGCCACTGCCGCTCACACCGATGCTCTCCCGATCCCAGAACGCCAGCGGCGGCGGTGAGCTGATTGTTTCAACAAAAGAGGTGTTCTGCATCCGGTCATATTGCGAAATCGCGTAGTTTGCGACGAGATACAGGCCAGCAAGACCGAGCACCGTGCGCGCAAGTTTGCGCCAATCACCGCCCCGCTTCTCCATCCGGAACGACAGCCACAGGCCAATCCCCATCAGAAGCCACAGCCACACATCGATGATGAACAGCACATCACCATAGAACCAGCGACTGCTAAAAGGCTCAAGCAGGCGAATGCCATAAACATTCAGCAGATCGAGCGCTGGGTGGGAAAGACAACTGACAAAGGCGAGCGCATAGAGCCAGCCAAAATGCACGGGCAATCGCCCTTCGGGCCGTTTCCCTCTCAAAGTCTGCCAGCGGTCCCAGCTCCATAACAGCCCCGCCAATATCAGCGGCAGCAGCACCAGCGCGGGCGGGCCGTGGGTAATTCCGCGCCGAAAGGCCAGATGCTCCACGCCCTCCAGCCAGAAGAAGCAGGCTGCATCGACATCGGGCAAATTTGCGCCGATAATAAGCGCGGGCATTGCAAGGCCGGTCTTCTTCTTCAGGCCAGTCTGACCGATCAACGCGCCGACGAGTGAATGGGTTAGGTTGTCCATATTTCCAGTCCGCCATGATCGCGAATGCGGGCATCACGCAAACGCCTGCTATTATTATCCGCCATCTCTTGTTTAGCATCCGGCGTCTGACTAGGAACCGCGCGATCCCGGGATTTTGGAACTATACACATGATTATCTTCGTCAATCGCTACTTCTGGCCGGACCGGAGTGCGACCTCGCAGATACTCACCGATGTAGCGCTCCACCTTGCCGAGAAGGGTCATGACATTCAGGTCATCGCCAGCAGGCTGTCCTACGAGAGTGATGAGGGCCCCTACCCTGCAGCTGATACGCATGGCGGCGTAACCATCCACAGGGTTGCGACGCCCAGCTTCGGGCGGGGCAGCATCACTGGCCGTGTGGCAGACTATCTAGGCTTCTATGTAACCGCGTTTTTCAAGACATTGGCGACTGCAAAAAAGGGCGATGTCGTTATCGCCAAAACCGATCCGCCGGTTCTGTCATGGCCCATCGGCCTGGCCGCGCGGATCAAGGGCGCGAAACGGGCCAATTGGTTGCAGGACCTTTACCCAGAAGTGGCCGAAGCGTTTGGGGTTCTAAGAAGCGACGCGCTCTCTACCCGCATGGTGCGGCACCTGCGGGACAATTCGCTGCGCAAGGCCGATTGCAACGTGGCGATCGGGGACAGGATGGCCGACCTGCTGCGGAAGCAAGGCGTAGCGGATAGCCGCATCACCGTTATTCCCAATATGACCGATGACGGAGCGATTGGCCCGATTGCCGCGGCAGACAATCCACTGCGGCGCGAATGGGGCTTTGGCGAGAATGACATGGTCGTTGGTTATTCTGGCAATCTGGGCCGCGCGCATGAAGTGGACACTCTGCTCGGTGCAGCGCAGCTTTTGCAGAGCGAAGGCCGCAGCGATATCCACTTTCTGGTTATTGGCGGCGGGTTTCTGCGCGAAAGACTTGAAAGTGAAATCGAGGCGCGCGGACTCACTAACTTCACGCTCAAGCCCTATCAGCCACGCGATCAACTGCATTTTTCTCTGACTGTGCCCGATGTGCATTGGGTGTCGTTGCTGCCAGAGCTTGAAGGCCTGATTGTGCCCAGCAAGTTTTACGGCGCAGCGGCCAGCGGACGGCCCGTCATATTCATTGGCAGCAAGGGCGGAGAATTGGGCGGCATTGTGCCGGATTGCCATTGCGGCGCCGTAGTGGATGTGGGCGCTTCGGAAGAGCTGGCAGAGTTGCTGCGCGGCTATGCCGATAATCCGTCAGACCGGATGCAGCAGGGCAGGAATGCCCGCGCTCTGGTGGAAAGCGGGTTTAACCGCGCCGCCGTATTTGCAAAATGGGAAGCCTTCGCAGCGCGCTTCGTTACGCGCAGCTAAGCTGTTCGCCGCGCGCGATGCTCAAAACTATTTCGCGCCGTCTCCGCTGAAAACAACTAGCACCGTGCGCGCCAGGATCAGGAAATCCAGCCAGTAGGAAAAATTCTTGATATAGTAGAAATCGAACTGGAGCTTGTCGTCGACATCAGAAAGCCCCGTGACGTGGCCCTGATTAACCTGCGCCCAGCCTGTAATACCAGGGCGAACGATGTGGCGGTAATCGTAGAACGGGATTTCCTGCTGATACCAACGTGACAGCTCCAGCGCCTCTGGTCGCGGGCCAATCCAGCTCATCTGGCCGAGCAAGATATTATACATCTGCGGCAATTCATCGATCCGACTTTGGCGCAGGAAGCGACCAAATCTCGTGACACGCGGATCAGCATCCCCTGTCATCGCCTTCCGGCGGCGCGTTTCCTCATCCATTTCTTCTGTTTCTGCGCGCATGGTCCGGAACTTCAGCACGAAGAAGGGATCACCACGGTAGCCAATTCGGCGCTGGCGGAAGAATACCGGACCCGGAGAGTCCAGCTTGATCAGCACAGCGACTATTGCCAGCGGCAAAATCAGTATGGGCAGTAAAACGATGACCAGCGCAATATCGGCAAACCGCTTTAACCGCATGAAAGACATGCTGGGGAGAAGCGATCCAAAGCTGTTTTCGGAAAGATGTTCAATCCGGATTTTTCCGGTCGCTGCTTCATAAACCTGCTTATAGTGAAAAACCGGAATGCCTTGCAGGGCAGCGCTTGCCAACAGGCGCTCCCACGAAACTTCGTGGTCTGCATGAAGGTCCGCAACCAGAATAGCGCCGGAATGCTTTGGCAACATGGGTTCTTTAAGCGGGCGGGTTTGCAGACTGATATCCTTCAACCGGGCAATCCGGCCTCCGGGGACAGTATAGAAGATGTTCTGGTCAGACCGTGTCGCCAGCACCATCACAATCAGATACACCGAAAGCGACATGGCGAAATTCATGCCGAATACGGGAATCGAATAACTCACTCGCAATGCCAGAATGCCCATCGCAACGACGCCGAAGCTCATAATGAAGGAAGGGATCACCGAACCAAATTGCTTGACCCCGGGATAAATATTCACCCGGCGGGCAAAAAGAATGCCGCCAATGCTGGCGATCACCGTGCCGATCACCGAATGCTGCACCGGACCCGAGCCGAAAAAAGCCGTTTGGCTACCAAAAAACAGCAGCGGCGGCAGCAGACATCCCAGCACCAGACAGGTTAGCACCTGCAACCCGAAAGAGCGGTAGAGGCTGCGACCGTCTTGGATCAGCTCATTTGGTGCTGTCATCAGCATCGCAGCGTCGTTCTTAACCCCCTGATATATATTGAGTAATAGCACCATTGTGCAAGTGCGAACACGAAAGTCCTACGCCGCAATTGTGCAAACTGCAAGTCAAGCTACCAGAGTTTACGATCGGAGGTTTGTGCCCCGTGGCAGACAATTATGCCGCGCAAGACGCAGACATCACGATCACTCTGCGTCGACGGTCCAAGTTTGGCCTTTTGCGAGCAACGCCGCAAGATTAGGCTCTTTGCCTTCGCTCGCCCGCTGCCGTTCTTCCGCCACCAGCGTCTCAAAAGTGGGGCGCGGCTCGTCATAGATCACGCCAAGTGCTTTCGGGTACGGCCCGAACGGCAATTCCACCAGCATGTGCGCGATTGAACGGTTCTTGACGTTGTGACGGATCACGTTTGCGCTCTGCCAATCGCCATCGACCACATCGACAACCTCCAGGGACAGCGTTTCGTGATTGAGAGCGATGCCTTTCGCGCCGTTTGCGAACAGCATTGGCTCGCCATCTTCCAGCCACAGCTGGCTGTCTTCGGCACCCTTTGGTGCAGCGAAGCCATCAAACACATCCTTGTTGTAGACAATGCAGTTCTGATAAATCTCAATAATCGCAGCGCCTTGGTGGGCATGTGCAGCCTTCAAGACTTCTGGCAGCTTCTTTGACACATCGAAGCCGCGCGCAACAAAGGTTGCACCTACGCCAAGCGCAAAGGCGGCAACGCGTGTGGGGCTATCGACAGAACCTGTCGGAGTGGACGGGCTGCGCGTACCGATGCGGCTGGTTGGTGATGCCTGGCCCTTCGTCAGGCCGTAGATCTCGTTATTGAACAGCAGGATTTGCATGTTCACATTGCGCCGCAGCACATGCATCAAATGGTTGCCGCCGATGGACAGGCCATCGCCATCGCCTGTCACCAGCCACACATCCAATTCAGGATTGGCCAGCTTCACACCCGTCGCCACCGCTGGAGCACGGCCATGAATGGTGTGGAAGCCATAGCTTTCAATGTAATAAGGGAAGCGGCTGGAACAGCCGATGCCGCTGACAAAAACAGTATTCGCCGGATCACAGCCAAGCTGCGGCAAAGTACGCTGCACCGCCTTCAAAATGGCATAGTCCCCGCATCCCGGGCACCAGCGCACCTCCTGATCAGTTTCCCAGTCCTTGAGAGTGGTTTCGATTTTTACGGGAGCGTTCATGTCGCACTTCCTTCAGGAATACTCTTAGGATTGGGCAATTGATCGTCGTTGACGGGCACTTGTCCGCCTTCATTATCCGGAATGCCGTCGAAGAACTTTGCAATTTCTTCTTCGATTTCGGCAATGGCGAATGGCTGGCCGCTTGTCTTGGTAAGGGGCTGGACATCGACCAGATACTGGTCGCGCAACACGGTTTTGAACTGGCCGGTGTTCATTTCCGGCATCAGCACGTGGTCGAAGCCCTTCAGAAGCTCGCCCAGATTGCCGGGCAACGGCCAGATATGGCGGACATGGATGTGACTGACCGACAGGCCCTTCGCAATCGCGCGCTTTACGCCCTGATGGATCGGGCCATAGGTGCTGCCCCAACCCACCACGGCAAGCGTGCCGGTGGTCTCGCCCAGGCAAACTTCTTGATCGGACACATCGACACCCAGGATCTTGTCGCGGCGCAGCTCCGTCATCTTCTGGTGGTTGTCGGGCGAGTAATCGATATGGCCAGTATCCGCAGCCTTCTCGATCCCGCCGATGCGGTGCATCATTCCGGGTGTGCCGGGCTTGATCCAAGGACGCGCGCCACGCTCATTACGCTTATAGGGAAGCAATTTTTCGCCGCGTGGCTCGGTCAGGAATTCTGCCGGGAAACGCTCGAAATCGTCAGGGTCGGGCACCAGCCAAGGTTCGCTGGCGTTGGCGATGTAGCCATCGGTCAGCAGCATCACAGGCGTCATATATTGCACCGCAATGCGGCACGCCTCAATCGCACATTCAAACGCATCGCCCGGACTACAGGCGGCGATCACCGGCAGAGGCGCATCACCGTTGCGGCCATAAATGGCTTGATACAGATCGCTCTGCTCGGTTTTGGTTGGAAGGCCAGTGGACGGACCACCGCGCTGACTGTTGACGATAACCAGCGGCAGCTCGGTCATGATGCCAAGGCCCATAGCTTCGCCCTTCAGCGCGATGCCGGGGCCGGACGAAGACGTGACGCCCAATGAACCGGCATAGCTTGCCCCGATGGCGGCGCAGATCGCAGCAATCTCGTCTTCCGCTTGGAAAGTGGTGACGTTGAACTCTTTCAGCTTGGCAAGGTGGTGCAAAATCGCGCTGGCTGGCGTGATCGGATAACCGCCGAAGAACATCGGCAAGCGCAGCAGTCGTGCGCCCGCAACCAGACCGAGTGAAACCGCCTCAGCCCCGGTTACAGTGCGATAAAGCCCCGGATTGGTCGGGACGGGATCAAGATGCACCTGCTGCAGTGGCCCGGCCAGTTCAGCCGTCTCGCCATAAGCATGGCCCGCATCAAGCGCGGCAATATTGGCATCAGCGATCTCAGGCTTCTTGGCGAATTTTTCGCGAAGCCAGTCTTGCAACGGCGCGCGCGGACGGTCGAACATCCACAGGGCGAGCCCAAGCGTCCACATGTTCTTGCAGCGCAGCGCCTCTTTCTTGCCGAGGCCGAACGGCTTCACCGCTTCCAGCGTCATGTCGGAAATATCGAGCTGTAACGTATCGTATTTCGC
>ENA-ORXU01001419-ORXU01001419.1-marine-metagenome-genome-assembly--contig:-NODE-1419-length-19810-cov-3.930117_pt1 | contig 19810 bp, 19 predicted proteins | sample MGYA00237869_ERZ511484 | MGnify/ENA metagenome assembly ERZ511484
CTCGCCATCGACGGGATCGTCAAGCAGCAAAGGCTCGATAACAGGGGGCGCGCCGCCGCCCGCGCACACCGCCGCTCTGATGGTGCGCGGCATCAGCGAATCCCGCCCCGATAGGGCAGGAGGCAGGCGTAGATCGCATATAACATGACCACCCACTGCAGGTAACCTAGGCGTTTCGCAGCGAATCTGGCTGGTTTATCCGTCCAGCGGATGCAAGGCCGGGTCATACTCGCCTATGATGACCGGTTGCTTCTAACAAGGCTCAAAATGGAAAGGTTGGTAGATAGTGGCAGACGACAAAATTGAGCAAGAACGGGTCCCCGCCGAACTCGGTGAAGAGATCGGTGGCAGAGGCCGCGTCTATTTCGAAAATGTCGTTATCGACAATATCCTCGATGCGCTGCTGGAGCTGTCAGCCAGTGTCTGGGCCCACCGTGACCGTGTTTCAGTCTTAGAAAAAGTGCTGGAAGATCGCGGGATAGATGTGACCGAAGCGATTGAAGCGCACACGCCCGAAGCCGACGAGCTCAAGCGTCGCGGCGAAGAGCGTGATGCCTTTGTCCAACGGATTTATGGTGCATTCTTGCGCCGCCCCACACATGATATCGGCAAGTCAGCCGAACTGAACAAGGAGTAAGGCCATGGACCGCGGTATGATCGGAGTTCTTCCCCGCCCGACGAAGCTGGAAGACGAAAGCTATCTGGAATTCGTCACCTCTTTTCGCAAATATGTGATCGAGCAAGGCTTCCCCGTGATGGCTGCCAATGGCGAGGCCGAACTGGAACGCGCCATGGAGCGCGGCGAAGTGAAGCGGCCTGCAGAAGGCGCGCAAGTGCCGCTTGACGATGTGAAGCAGGTTTTCAGTCAAGTGCCCGTCGTTCCCACATGGCAGCGCTTCGTCCGTTCGCAGCAGGAAATGATGTGGCGCGGAACGCGCAAGAGTTTCATGCGCCAGTCGGATGATATCATGGACCGGATGGATGCGGCTGAATCGGCCAATCCCGGCAAGATACATTACGATCCCAGCTTCTCTCCGCCCGACTACACGCGCTGCGAGATTCACTGCCAGCCCGGCGGCTATACCGATGATCCGCTTGGTGGGGCGGTGTTCCACTACGGCACCAAGATCTTCTACGAAGGCTATAACGATCAGGACGAACTGCACACTGAACTGGCGGAAAACAGCACCAAACCCGCCGATGGCAAGATTGCCAGTATTCTGGATATCGGCTGCTCGATTGGACAAGCCACAACTGTTCTAAAAGATCTCTATCCCGATGCAGAGGTCTGGGGTCTTGATGTTGGCCTGCCGCTGATCCGCTACGCACACATGCGCGCAACCGAGCGCGGCAAGGATGTGCATTTCAAGCAGGCACTGGCAGAGCATAGCGGCTTTGCAGACGGGCAGTTTGATATGGTTCTGTCCTACATTCTGTTCCATGAAGTGCCGGTGCCCAAAATGGCAGAGATTCTGGCCGAAACCTTCCGTATCCTGCGGCCGGGCGGCGTGTTCTCGATATTCGAATTCCCCAATGATATGGGGCAAGTACCCCCAGGTTATCGCTTCATGATCGACAACGACAGCCGTGACAATTGCGAACCCTATTCTCCCGGATTCGTGGCGAGCGATTTCAAGGGAATGCTGGAAGAGGCCGGCTTCGTCGTCGAACCCGGTCCTGCTGTTTCGAACAAGTTCCTGCAATCACTGGTGGCGACCAAGCCTGCCTGAATCAGGTCTCTGCGAAGGTGCCGCAGATCACGGTGTGACGAGCGGCACCTCTGCAGGATTGTAGTCAAAGATATCGAGAGCGTCTTCGTTCTTGATCGGTGCCATCTTCCCGAATGTGTCGGGATCGATGGCTTGCAAGCGCTCGCCGCCAGCGTTGCTTTCGCTTTGTAGATAGGACGCCCGGCCAATGCGTGTGGCGACATAGGTGTCCAGCGCCTGATCGATACAACCGGTTTCTGCAAAGGCGCGGCCAAGCACAACGCCATCTTCGATTGCACATGATGCACCCTGCCCGAAATAGGGCAGCATCGGGTGTGCCGCATCGCCCAACAGCACTGTGCGCCCAGAGCGCCACTCATTCAGCGGGGCCCGGATAAACAGGCCCCAGCGAAACAGTTCGTCTTCCGGCAATTCATTTATCAAATCGCGCACATGCGGCGCAAAATCGGCATATGTCTTCGCCAGCTGCGCCTTATCGGCTTTGACAGACCAGCCTTCATCAACCCAGTCGTCGGCCTTGGACAGGGCAACCAGATTGATCAGTTCGCCTTGTCGCACCGGATAGCTGACAGCATTGCGGCCTTTGGCGAGGTGGTTGATATTGATCGGTTCTTTCGCTCGTGCGCTTGCCCGGTCCGCGGGAATCAGACCGCGATAGGCAACGTGCCCGCTGAAAACGGGCGGATCGCTGTCAAACAAGGCTTCCCGCACAATGGACCGCAGGCCGTCTGCGGCAATAGCGGCGTCTGCGTCTGCCGTGGTGCCATCTGCAAAAGAGAGGGTTACGCCGTCTGCGCGGCTGTCTATCGCAGTGAGTTCTTTCTCCATCAGACAATGCTCTGCCCCCAGCGCATTTACGAGCAAAGCCATCAGATCGGCACGGTGCAGTTGGAGATACGGCGCGCCGTACTTTTGCTCTGTTTCGCGGCGGTCAATGGAAAGCAGCAATTCGCCGGTGTGGGCATGATGCTGGTTCTGTTCGAGCGGTTGATTGGCCAGAGCACGGATCGTTTCGCCAAGCCCGAGGCTATCCAGACCCAGGACCGCATTGGGAGAGATGGAAATACCCGCGCCGACTTCGCCAAAGCCCGGTGCGCGTTCGTAAATGACGGCTTCCACACCTGCTTTGCGCAAGGCAATGCCCGCCACCAAACCACCGATGCCGCCGCCGATAATCGCAAGCTTTGTCATAGACCAAGTGCTCCGGGATTTATTATGCCGTCAGGATCGAGCTCGCGCTTTATACTGCGGAGGAATTTTCCTGAGCTTTTTTCCCGCTCTGTCAGGCAAGGGTAGAGCCGCCCGATCTGGAAATGTCCGCTGCCATGTTTGCGCATAAGTTCGACAATCGCACCTGTCATCTCGTTCACCAGATCACGTGCTGCGATATTTTCGGGATAGTCCTGCAGGCCGCCCGCAAGATAATCCGGCGTCATCCGATCATGGTATTCAAACCGCGCGTCCGGCCAGTAGAATACCGGTTCATACAGAAGACCGATACCTGCGATGGACGCGAAAAACTCCGCTATCGTCACATTCGCATCCTCCATCGCCTGCTCATAGCGGGCCTTCAGGGAGAGATAGTCGCGGTGAAAGGCGCCAAGAGCCATGGTCGGGAAAATACCGTGTATCGGCAGCATTCGCCTACCGTCCGGATGCGTCACCGGAAGTTCCGGAAAAGGTGATGCGCGCGTCATTAGCGGGACAGTGTTGACGATCTCGTCCCCGCCTTTTGCAAACCCGCGAATGGCCTTCATCCTGCTGGCGAGATCGGCCCCGTCGCGTCCCTCGATTACGAAATGTGCAGTGTAATGCGCTTTGTCCAGGAAGCCGCGCCCGCCCAGCGCAACCCGCGCCATCCGGCCAAGTCCGGCGATTGGATTGCCCGCTGATTTGCCTACGCGCCACATCGCCTTGGCATCTTCCACCAGATTGGGGGTTCCCGCATTCTGCCGCGCAACTTCGGCATCCATCGCGATCATCTCGCTGGAAAGGCGCCGTAGGGTCACTTCGTGGAACATCTCTGCCATCGCATCGAAATCGTCGAAAGCGAATGACAGGCCTGAAACCTTCGCCGGACGAGGCTCGATTTCCAGCGCTGCGGCAGTTTTTATGCCCAGCGCGCCCGCATCATTGGCAAAGATACCGGTCATGTCAGGACCGTAATTGCGATTGAACGGCGTTGCTCCTGCCATCCCGTCAGAGCCGGTACGGAGTATTTCGCCCGTGCCGGTTACGATTTCAAAGCTTTTGACGGCATTGGCAGATGCGCCTGTATGGCCGGACCCGAAGGTGACGCTGCCTTGGCTGAGCGATCCGCCAAGGGTTGCCTTTGCGCCCGACATGGGGCCCCAGAACCGCGCCCGCATTCCATGTTTCGCCAGTGCATCGTCAATAGCGGCCCAGGTGCAGCCAGCTTCTGCCATGATATAGCCGCCGCCAACACTAAGCTCGCGGATTGCGTCCATCTTCTGCAAGTCGATCACGACAGCGCGGGCATTTTCCGGCTGGAAAGCGTCCGTGTAGGACATGCCGCCGCCGCGCGGATGCAGGGCAACGCGATGTTTGCGGCAGAGCGTCACCAGATCAGCGACCATCTGCGTGTCTGTGGGACTGACAACGGCGAGCGGGATCGCGCCTTCGAAAAACAGATCCTGGCTGAAAAAGCGCAATTCATCGCTGTCTGCGGTTATATTGCCCTTGCCGCACAATGCGGTGAGCGCTTCGCGAATATCTGCAGCCTCGCCTGCGGGCATTGTCTTTCTGCTGGTATTCATAGCGTATAGCGTCCCAGAATCGGATGTTCACGGCGAGCGCGCATCAAGGGCGTAACCGATAGTTGGAGAAACCCTGCCGAGCTTACACGGAAGGTTCAACACGGGTCTAAAGAGTTCTGATGGTGAGCAAAACGATCAGTTTGGGCGGCGAGGGGGCAAATGCTGCCACACCTGGCCTTGGCCGTGCCTGGTTTACTGTCGCCGCGCTCTCGCTTGCTTCGATCATCAGCTATGTTGATCGCCAGATCATCAATCTGATGATTGATCCGATCAAAGCCGACCTTGGAATATTGGATGTTCAGATCAGCTTGCTTCAGGGCTTTTCCTTTGCATTGCTGTACGCCGCAGTAGCGATCCCGCTGGCATGGATATCGGATCGCCATAACCGCAAGTGGGTCATCCTGTTCGGCCTGATATGCTGGACAGCCGCGACATTCTCCAGCGGGCTCGCAATGGGGTTTGCGATGCTGTTTGCTGCCCGCATGGCAGTGGGTTTCGGGGAAGCGACTCTGGCGCCTGCAGGGATGTCGATGATCAGCGACTATTTCTCGCGTGAACGCCTGCCAGCGGCGATCAGCGTTTTTACCGGTTCAGGCTTTGTCGGATCAGGTCTGGCACTGGTCATCGGCGGTTATATTTATGCACAGCTCGAAGCGGCGGGGCCGATGACATTGCCGTTCGGAACATTTCAGCCGTGGCAATTGACTTTCATGGCGGTCGCCTTGCTCAGCCTGCCACTGTTCTTCCTCCTGCTGCTGCTACGGGAGCCCGCGCGGCGCGATGACAATATCGTGCTCGCAGTTGATGACGCGCCGCCTGCGCTAGAAATCTTTTCGTTTCTCAAAACCAACGGGCGGGTGTTCTTCCCGCTCTTCATCGGGTTCTCTTGCTTTGCCGCAGCGCAGTTTGGATTGGGAGCTTGGGCACCGACCTATTTCATCCGCGTGCATGGCTGGGACCAGATGCAGGTCGGCCAGTATTTCGGCCCGGTCGTTATGTTCGCCGGACTTGCAGGAGTGGTCAGCGGCGGTTTCATTGCCGAACGTTGGCTGGCCCGGGGCATTACCGATGCTACCTTGCGCTTGCCCGCTATCGCGATCTGCGCTGCTATTCCGGTGGCTATTGCTTTCCCACTGATGCCTTCGCCCATGGCTGCGCTGGCTTTGTTGGCCCTGTTGCTGTTTCTGGGCACGATCCCCTTTGGCGCGGGCGTGTCCACATTCCCGCTGGTCACTCCCAATCGCATGCGTGCGCAGGTTATTGCGGTCTACCTTCTGATCGCCAACCTGCTTGGCTATTCGGCCGGTCCTGTACTTATCGCCGCGATGACAGACGGGGTGTTCGCCGATCCGAACGCGATCGACCAGTCGCTCGCTATTGCGCCGCCCGCGATCATGGCAATCGGAATTATTTTCATCCTTCTTGCACTTAAGCCTTACCGGTCAATGATGGCCGCGCGGGCACCAATGGAGAATTAGTATGTCGCTTATCGAACTTAGCCCGGCCACCCGGTCATTTCTGTCCAAGGACAAGAAAATACTGATCGGCAAGGATTGGGTGAACCCATCTGCCGACAGCGGGATCGATGTTATAAACCCTTCTGACGGCAAACAGCTGGCGCGTATTGCCGATGCCGCACAGGCCGATGTTGACCGCGCCGTTGCGGCCGCCCGTCATGCCTTCGATGAAGGTCCGTGGCCGCAGATGAAACCGGGTGCCCGCGCCCGCCTGTTGCAGCAGATCGCCGATGCGATGGAAGCGGCGCATGAAGAGCTTTCGCAACTGGAAACACTGGACACCGGAAAGCCGATCAATTTGGCGCGTGGCGATGTGTTCGCGGCTATCGGAGCGATGCGGTATTATGCCGGCTGGGCGGACAAGATTACCGGTACCACGCACAACATCAATATGCCGGGCGACCACCACGTCTACACGATCAAGGAACCTGCCGGTGTCGCAGCCCTGATCGTCCCTTGGAATTACCCCATCGTGATGGCGGCAATGAAGCTGGGCCCTTGCCTGGCTGCTGGCTGCACGGCGGTCCTGAAGCCTGCCGAAGACACTTCCCTTACCGCGCTGCGGATGGGCGAGATCTTCCTTGACGCCGGGCTGCCCGAGGGCGTGCTGAACATCGTGACCGGATATGGTCATTCGGTCGGCTCGGCGCTGGCCAATCACCCTGGCGTGGACAAAATTGCTTTCACTGGTTCAACCCAGACGGGCAAAACGATTGCCCATGCCGCTGCCGACGGGTTGAAAAAGGTCAGTCTGGAACTGGGCGGCAAGTCGCCCAATATCATCATGCCCGATGCAGATCTGGAAAAGGCTATTCCGTCGTCGGCTATGGGCATTTTCTGGAATAGCGGGCAGACCTGTACCGCGCCCAGCCGCCTTTATGTCCATGAAGATATCATCGACAAGGTCATCGAAGGGATTGGTGCCGTCGGCGCGTCGCTCAAAATCGGGCAGGGTATGGATGAGGACAGCCAGATCGGCCCGCTCATCTCACAGCGCCAGTTTGACCGCGTCACAGGTTATCTGGATACCGGCATGGAGGAGGGCGCTGAAATCGCCGTTGGCGGCAAACGCCACGGCGATGACGGTTATTTCCTGGAGCCTACGATCATCAACCGGACCGACAATTCCATGCGCATCGTTCGTGAAGAAATCTTCGGGCCGGTTCTGGTTACGCAAAGCTTCAAGGATGAAGAAGAGGCTATCGCTTTGGCCAATGACAGCGATTACGGCCTTGCTGGCGCAATCTGGACGCAGGACATCTCCCGCGCGCATAAAATGGCGAAGCGCCTTCGTGCAGGCATCATCGGAGTGAACACCGCCATGGGTGCCGATTGGGATGTGCCACTTGGCGGATACAAGCAGTCCGGTGTTGGCCGCGAAAACGGCAAAGACGGACTGGAGCTGTATCTGCAAACCAAATCGGTCTTCACAGCGTTGTGAACGAGACTGTGATCCCGACGGAAACTATCCGTGTGAATGTTGGTGATGCCGACATTCACACGGAAGTCACAGGTGATGGTCCGCCGCTTCTGCTGGTAGCAGGGCTCGGTGGGCGCGGGGCTTTCTGGCAAAAGCAGGTGCAGGCCTTTGCCAAGGCATTCCGTGTAATCACGTTCGATCATCGCGGATGCGGTGACAGCACGCCGGACAAGGTCGTCTACGGCGCAGAGCACATGGCCGAAGATGTGCTGGCGCTGATGGACGCGATGAGCATTCCCAAAGCTCATCTGATTGGCCATTCAACCGGCGGGGCAATCGGCCAGCATATCGCGCTGAAAGCTCCGGACCGGCTGGAAAAGCTTGTTCTCTCGTGCAGCTGGGCCGGGCCGGATACGTATCTGACGCAGCTGTTTCGCACCCGGCGCGAAATTCTGATCAGTTGCGGACCACTCGCCTATCTCACCATGGGCACCTATCTCGCCATGCCTGCGCGCAATTTGCAGCAGCAAATGACAAGCGCCCGCGCGTTCATGGAAGAAAGGCTGGCGGCCTTCCCCGGGCTCGAGGTTGAATTGTCACGTATCAACGCGGTCTACACCCATGATCTGCGCAGCGAACTGCACAAGATCACCGTGCCGACATTGTGCATCGGCGCGGAGGATGACCAGATCACACCGCCCGGCTTTACAGAAGAAATGGCGGATCTCATTCCCGGCGCGCAGAAACATCTGCTGGATTTCGGCGGGCATTTCTGCCCCATCGCGGCCACCGATGCGTATAACCCGCGCGTGATAGAATTCCTGACCGCTTAGGAGCAAACCCCCGTGTCTGACGAGCCAATTACCGAACCAGTCCATCCACCGATCGGCCATGTTACAAAGGGCCAGTCCGTTATAGTCGGGCCTGACGATGGCCGTTCCCTGTGGCAGCCGATGCCCAGTCGCGGCTATGTGAATGTGAATCTGACACCCGACAACATGCCGTATGATACGTGGTCCAGTGGCACACAATTGTTGCCGCCCGGCTGCATGGTGAGGGAGCACGGTCACAAGCAGAATCATGAGCTGGTGTTCGTTTACGAAGGCACCGGCGAAGTCGACATCGACGGTGAAGTGACACAATTTGGCCCCGGCACGACAATCCTATTTGCCCGCAATTGCACCCATTGGATCAAGAACACCGGCAAAACCGACATGAAGATGTTCTGGGTGTTCTTCCCTCCGGGGCTGGAGGACTGGTTCTACGCAATCGGCAAGGATCGCACTCCGGGTGATCCCATGCCCGAACCGTTCGACAGGCCGGATAATGTGCAGGATGTGATGAACAAGATGCGTTTCTTGCCGCCGCGCAGCGCAGGATAGAACATGCTTATCATCAGCCAATCCGAAGTTGAGCGCTTGCTTCCGGTATCCACCTGTGTCGAAGTGATGCGTGATGCCATGCAAGCCGTGTCGCGCGGCGATACCACTTTACCGATCCGCCAGTTCATGCCTGTGCCCGGTGCTACCGGAAAGATGGCAATAATGCCCGGTACGCTGGGCGATGCCTCTGTCAGCGATGATGCGACGTTCGGTATAAAACTGGTGTGCAAATATGATCGCCCCCACGGCGACCCGCTCGGCACCCATGTGGGCATGGTTCTGCTGTTCGACAGTTTGAAGGGCATTCCTCTGGCGATGGTAGAGGGGTCATCCCTCACCGCGATCCGCACGTCGGCCGCCAGTGCACTGGCAACCGATTTGCTGGCGCGAAAAGATGCCAAGCGGCTGACGGTGATCGGCAATGGTGAACAGGCCATGCGGCATGTTCATGCGATGCTTGCGGTGAGGCCGGTTGATCACATCACAGTCTGGGGCCGTGATCCTGGCCGTACGCAGTCTTTCACCGATGAAATTGCGCAGGCAACTGGCCTGACTGTTGTGCGGGCACAAACTCCTGCAGATGCAGTGGCGCACGCTGATATCATCTGCACAACCACTTCCGCCAAAGCGCCCGTTCTGGCAGGTGATGCGCTGCAACCCGGCCAGCATATTAATCTGGTCGGCTCCGCCATTCCCACAACTGCAGAGGTCGATCATGAAGCCGTGCGCCGCAGCCGGTATTATGTCGATTATCGTCCTGCTGCGATGGCCGCAGCCGGGGAATTGCTGAAGGCAATCGAAGCAGGCGTCGTGAGCGAGGATCACATCGTCGGGGAAATCGGGGCAGTCGCGGCGGGCGAAGCGCCAGCGCGTGGTTCCGACGCTGAAATCACGTGTTACAAATCTCTGGGCGTTTCGGCTCAGGATCTGGCTGCTGCACTGGCTGTATGGCGGGCAGCCACCCACACAGGCGCAGGGCAGGAAGTTGATTTGCTGGCCTGATCAAGCCGTCTGTCCAACTGGCGGATAATCTTGGCACGCAATGGCTTGCAGGCGCGATAGGTACTCTAATGCAATGGCATGATAAAAGCCCGCGTTCCGATAGCACGTTTGCGAACCCGCCTTCGGCGCCGCGCGGGATTTGCCGCGGTCTTATTTTTGTCGACCGCTGGATGCGCAACCGTGCCCGATAGCGCTTCTGTCATCCCAAGCGCTTTTTCCGCCGAGGATGAAGCGCTGTATATGGCACGATTCAACCGCCTTGCGGAAGGCGGAAGCGGCGGAGCAGGTTTAAGCGCTTACGACACGCTAGAGCCGGTGGCTGGCGCAACTACCCCCGCCGCCTTTGCCGTCGATACCGCGCGCACGCTGTCAGCTGAAGCTCTCGCGACTGCCAACACTTATGCTGGTGCGCGGAACTCTACGGCTTTTCTCGTCTGGCGGGACGGGGTTATCGAAGAAGAAAGCTACTTTGGTGACACGCAGCGCGATACGCTGATCAATTCACGGTCGCTGGCAAAGCCCGTCACTGCGATGCTGATCGGGCGTGCCATCGCCCAAGGCCATATCGGGTCGCTCGACCAGCCGGTCGCCAATTTCATAACCGAATGGCAAGGTGACCCGCAGCGGGGACGTATTCTTGTCCGGCATTTGCTGGATATGCGGTCAGGTTTCCTGCCTCAGACCTTTGCTTCAGATCCTGAAGACGTACTCAACAGGGCCTATCTGCATCCGCGCCACGATGAAGTGATCATCAATGACATGCCTGTCGTCAATGCGCCCGGCACGCGGTACGAATATGCCAACGCAACAAGTGAAATGGTCGCTCCGCTTATCGAGCGCGCGACCGGCATGCGGTATGGCGATTATCTGACGCAGGCCTTGCTGGAGCCGATTGGTGCGGCAGGCGGAATGGTCTGGGTCAACCGTGAAGGCGGCACGGCGCATTCCGGCTGTTGTCTGCTTCTACCTGCGCGCAGCTGGCTCCGTCTGGGCGTACTGGCATTGCAGGACGGCGTGTGGGACGGAGAGCGCCTGCTGCCGGAAGACTATGTTGCGGAAATGCGCACAGGCACTTCCGAAAATCCGCATTACGGCCTCGGTCTGTGGCTGCCCGGCCCTTATGTCGAGCGACGCGGTTATGCCCATCCTTCGCAAGAGCTGGGCAAAGTCCTGCATTCCGAGCCCTATGCTGATCGCGACCTGTTTCTGTTTGACGGTAATGGCAGCCAGGTTGCGTACATGATCCCATCTGAAAACATGGTAATCTTGCGTCTTGGCGGCCGTCCGCCAGCTGATGCTGAATGGGACAATACTGTCCTGCCTAACCTGCTGATCCGGGATGCAAACCGCGCGCCCGGAGAAACAATGCCGGAGCCGCAGCCAAGATGACCGCGACAATCGCCCCTGATCCCGCTGCCGCTCCGGCATCCGCGCAACCGGTGGACCGACTGCCTTTCAACCTGAAGCTGGGCTGGGCCACGGGCGCGTTTGGTGTTGCGCTTTTGATGAACGGCATATCAGGCCTGATCCTGCTGTTTGCGGCGAGCATCCTGGGAATTGATCCCTGGCTGGCAGGTGCCGTGATCTTCGTTAGCAAACTGTTCGACGTAGTTACCGATCCGGTGGTCGGCGTCTGGAGCGACCGGTACAAAGGGAAAGTCGGCAGGCGTAGGCCGTTTTTGCTGTGGGGCGCTGTGCTGAGTGCGCTCAGCTTTGCTGCGGTCTTCACCACGCCAAGCTTCGAAAGCCAGTATCTGACGGCGGCCTATCTGTTCTTCGCGCTGTGCCTCTACGCATTTGCCTATACGCTTTATAACATCCCTTACATGTCGATGCCGGCGGAAATGACGGATAGTTATCACGAGCGTTCCTCGATCCATTCGTTCCGCATGGTCTTTATCGCGCTGGGATCCATGGTCGGGACAGCGGGCTTCAAATTCGTACTGGAACGGCTCGGCAAGACAGATCCGCAAAGCTACGCGACTGTCGGTATCGGTTGCGCCGTCCTGATCCTGTTGAGCATGATGATTGCCTATTACACCACGGCAAAGGCGCGCTTCACGGAGGCGGGGGCGCCGAGCAAAGAGGGCAATTTCAAACAGATTACGACCGAATTCAGCGCGGTCACAGGAAACTCCAATTTCCTCAGGCTGATATCGGTCAAATTCGCGCAGCTCATGGGTGTTCAGACGATGGGCGCGGGGATTGCATATTTCTTCGTTCAATATCTACAGCGCGACTTTGATGTTCTGGCGCTTTTCGGTTTGACCGTGACAGCATCTGTCATCGTGTTCTCCCCGGTTCTGGTCAAGTTTTCCAAACGCTACGGCAAGAAAGCAGCTTACTACGTCGCAGCCGGGATCAATGTTGCATACGGCCTCAGCTGGTCCCTGGCAGGTCCGGAGGAGCCGGTCTGGGCAATCCTGCTGCGCGCTGCGCTCGTCGGCATCGCTTTTGGCGGCAATGTGGTGATGGCAATGTCGATGCTGACCGACATCATCAACGAAGATGCCAATCGCACCGGCGTGCGCCGCGAAGGTGCCTTCACCGCCCTTTACAGCTTTGTCGAAAAGTTGACCGGAGCCATCGGGCCATTGATCGTAGGCGTCGCGCTGACCTATGCCGGGTTCAACAAGGATTTGCCGTTTGATGTACCGCAGGGCGGCAATGTGGATACGGCACTATTGCTCGCTGTGTCCTGGCTCCCTGCATTCTTCAATCTCGTCGCTGTCATACTACTTAAAGGTTACAATCTGACCGAAGAAGACGTCAGCGCACCGCCGCAAAGAGAGACGACATGAACCAAGCCATCAACGACATTCAACTTCGCCAGCGCGGCCGCGCTTCGGTGGATTTTATGGTGCATTTGGGCAAGGGCGGCGCGCCGATGCGCGAAACGGTGAATGCCGAAATCAAACGCGCTGTTCCCGATCCCAAAGCTTTGCCTGATGATCTGGATGAGCGGATGGGCTTTATGGAAAACGTGCTGGCTGACAGTGCTGCCAATTCCATGCAGGGGCTGATCGGGGACTGGCATGCGCGCGCGCACGGCCGCATTGCTGCCGAAGCATTCGAAGAGGTGCTGGAAGAACTTGAGCCGGCGATGAAAGCGGCTGAAAATGGTCCCGCCACGCTGGAGCGGAACCCTGACATGAAAATGCCCGACTATTGGGATGGGGTAGATTTCCATCGCACCAATGGCGGCTGGGATCGCCACCCGCATCAGGGTATGGTCCATGGCGAGATCATTCACCGCCGCATGGTCGATAAGCTGTTTCCTGGCGGTATCTTCGCCACGCGCCGCAAGGTCGCCGAAATGGCGCCGAAGAACCATTATGACACTATCCTTGATATGGGCGCCTCCTCCGGCCACTTCACAACCGGTTTGCAGCTTACCTATCCCGATGCGCAGATCACTGGCGTCGAACTGTCTGCCCAGATGCTTGAACATGCATGGCGCACGGCCAACGCCAATGGCTGGAACTGGAAGCTGTACCAGCGCGCGGCGGAAGACACCGGCTTTGCAGATGACAGCTTTGATCTTGTCTCCAGCTTTATCCTGCTGCACGAAATTCCAGCCGATACGATCCGCGCGGTTTTTGCCGAGGCATTCCGGGTATGCAAGCCGGGCGGCGACATAATCATGAGTGATGTCACTCGCTATGCTGATATGGACAAGCTGTCGGCTTGGAAGGCAGATCGCGGCGCTGCCTTTGGCGGAGAGCCACACTGGCGTGAGAGCGCAATGCTCGATCTCGCCGAGATCGCACGCGATGCGGGCTTTGTCGATGTGACGGCTGAAGGGATTTATCCGCATGTCGTGCAGGGCCGCAAACCATGAGCCAGACGAAGCGCAGTTCCGATCCAAAAAGTTTCAATCTGCCAGATCAGGAATATTTGCGTCCAGAGCAGCTGGATAATCTTGGCCGCGCCTTGATCACCTTGACGCGGGAAGTTGTCGTGTTGACCGACCGGGTCTTGGTACTGGAAGAGGTGCTGGGCCAGCAAGGCGAACTCGCGAAGGATGCGGTCGACACCTATCAGCCGGACGAAGCCTTTCAGGCGCGGTCAGACGAAGCAATCGGGCGGATCGTGAGCAATGTACTGGCATCGCTGCAGGGTGCGGACGGCCCCGCCGATTAGCGCAGCGCCAAGGCGGCAACGGCAGTTCCCAAACCAGCTACCGCAAGCAAGCCGATGGTTTTAACACGGAAGTCTGTCCGGAGCTTGCGCTGCTCAATTTCAACAAAGCCGAGCGCGGGGTCCTGAGTCATCAGAAAGGCGTGCCGATCAAATAGCTTGGGCGCGAGCCTATGAAGAGCACCGCGCGCAGCGAAGCCTGCCATCCAACGCCGCATGGCCCATTTGCGGGTCGCGTATTGCTCGGGAAATACCGTCTGAACGAGTCGCACCATGGCTTGCATTTCGGGCTGGTGCGCCTCGGCATATTGTTCGATTGCAGTTTCCAGCGAGTGCTGTGCTTCGAGTGCGACTGATAGCTGCTCCAGATCGTTAAAAGCCGCATTCACGCCGAGCCCCAAATCGGGCGGAAAAGCATGTGCGCTATCACCGATCAGGAGAAGTTGGGTTGCGCCCAATTTCGCGTGAATATTGCGCGCATATTGTGGTTCGGGAAACTGACCGGGCGTTAGTTGCACAAAGTCCTCCGCTTCCTGCCGGCTGACGAGGGAAGGTATGTCGAGTTGCGGGAAGGCATCGTCCAGAAAAGCGAGCAACTGATCCGCGTCGTCAATGGACCACAGCACGTGATCGGCCTCGCGAATAAGGTTCACACTGCGCGGATGAGTGGCATCCGCAACAGGAAAGGCGAACAGCGCGGTTGCCTGTTTCGGGTCTTTGAAGCGCGATCCGAAGATATAGGCCATACGAAAATCATCGACCGCTACCTCTCCACCAACAGCGGCAAACTGCGCTGGCAAATTCAGCACTTTGTAGCGCAATTGCGCGGCAGGCGAGGGGTGCTCAAGCATCTCGAAATGTCCGCCCGGAACATCCTCACGGGCCTGTGCCTCCCGCCGCATGACAGAGGCCAAGCCGTCACAGGCTAGCAGCAAATCTGGCGAAAGGCTGAGTGTGTCTTCGCCCGGTCCTTCGATCTGTACCAGTGTCGAGCCGACAGAACCGTGTTCCAGACCAGTGACTTTGTGGCCGTAGAGCAGGGTAATACGCCCGTCATTGCGGTCTTCGATAGCTTGGTACAGCATGGTGAGCAGATTTCGCCGGGTAACCCATTAACACGTAGGGCGGTTGGCATCTATGATTGGCACATCTTGCGTTTTAACGGTTCCGTTCGGCCCGATACTGGTCGCTGTAAAGGCCGTATTCGCAACGCCGAAATGATCGAGCCGGTCGGCAATACCCAGCCGTTTCAGCAGCGCCTGACCAAGTGCGCTGACTTGATAGGTGAAAGCCTTGTTCTTCTCGAAATCCTGCGGCGAGGTGCGGCGCTCGGCAACGGTAATTTCATGCCAGCCGAGCTTGTGAAACAGCAGCGCTGCAGCCAGACCGCTGGGGCCGCCACCCGATATGAAGACTGATCGCTTTGCCATAAGACGAAGCGTAGGCAGAGGATGTCGCAAACCTGACAAAAAGCGTCATGCATATCCGGCCTTCGGATAGGCCTGCCGAGTATCTTGTATGATGGCTGCGGAGTGCGGCAATCGGTCAAGATGAGGTTTCGCCTGCTTTTTTGTCTCCCGATTATGCTCCTCGCGTTGACAGGCTGTGTGCATGGATCACCGGAAACAGGCGATGGAGCGCCAGTGCAATGCGCGGATAGGTTGAGTGGGCAAACCGCCACGGCTGACGCGGTCGTGACGGCTCCGAGTGGACGAGAGGTTCCCCTGACTGTGCTCTGGCCAGAAGCACGTGGCGAATACCCGCTGATCGTGTTTTCACACGGCGCATTTGCCGCGCCGGAGCGATACGAGGCAATGCTGCGTCCCTTGGCTGCCAGCGGATATGTCGTGATCGCGCCGATGCATGTCGATAGCGAGCTGTTCGACCATGGGGAGAGTGCCGCCCCTGATCCCAACGCCGCGTGGACGATGCGGAATGAAGATATGGCACTTGCGCTGGATGCTCCTGCAAGCGTGAGCGAGATGCTTGTGAGTGACGGTGTGACGATTGACGTTTCACAGACCGTAGCAATGGGCCACAGCTATGGTGCGCTGATTGCGCAGCTTGCTGGCGGCGCATTGGCGCGGGACGAGAATGGTGTGGTTGAGGACGTTTCTGTAGAAGGCATAGACGCCATCGTGGCATGGTCGCCGCCCGGACCTTTGCCCGACCGGATGGATCCTGCAGGATGGCAAAGCATGTCCGCGCCTAGCATGGTCTTGACCGGCACAGCGGATATTCTGCCTGGCTTTATTGATGACTGGCGCTTGCATGCCGTTAGCTACGAAAATGCCCCCGAAGGCACTGCAACGCTTTGGGTGGGGGAGGGTGTAGACCACTATTTCGGCGGCGTCTTTGGCCGTACGCGCCCTGCGGATGCAAATTCGCAAGCCATGTTTGCGCGAGCTATACAGCAGACAATCGCGTTTATGGATGAAGCTCTGGGCAGGCCGCAGCAATGCTCGGCTGGCCAGATAATTGAAGGGGAAAGCATTGTCAGTAATTGATCACGCCCGTTTGGGCAGCCTGCTGCTTGTCTGCGCATCGCTGTCCCTCGCGTCCTGCATGAACGTGCCGCAAATGTCGGCCCCTGCGTCCGTCACTTTGCCTGCCGCCGACCTGTCAGCTCCCACGACGATGTCGGACATGCAGACGGCGACAATCCTCGATGTCGATATTTATCGGCCGCAGCAACGCTTGCCTGCCTGCAATTTGCGCAGTTTGCCGCAAGCGATGCCAGATCCGGAACTGGCAGCTGCGCTTGCCTCGGCTTCGACATATTCAACCGAGGCGCAGGGCGTGGGCCTGATGGTCCTGCACAATGGTGCGGTGGTCCATCGCAGCTTTGCCGATGGCGTTGACGGTTCCACGCCGTTCGCCTCTGCATCGATGATGAAATCCGTCATGGGGTTGCTTGTCGGCATTGCGATTGAGGACGGGTTGATCGGTTCGGTTGATGATCCTTTGGGTGATTACCTTGCCGAATGGGAAAGCGATCCGCGCGGAGACATTACTCTGCGCCAGTTGCTCACGATGTCGAGCGGACTTGGTCCATTGGGCTTCGGTGAATTTCTGCTTGCAGAGGACGCCAATGCCATGGCGCTGACCATGCAACTGGCGGGTGAACCGGGAGCGCAATTCTATTACAACAACGCAGTCAGCCAGATCGTCGGTACGGTGATAGACCGGCAGACCCGTGCGGCTGATCGCGGAGGGTTCGCGCAATATCTGTATGACAGTCTGTGGTGCCCGCTCGGTAACGATGAAGCCTTGTTATGGACCGATGAAACCGGAATGCCCCGAACCTATGCCGGCCTTCACGCCGGGCTTGAAGATTGGGCAAGGATCGGGGAGCTTATCCGGCAAAACGGGCGCGTTGGTGCGGATCAAGTGGTGCCCGCAGACTGGATCGAAGACATGGCGGGGCCATCAGCAGTAAACGACCAGTATGGCCTGCAAATGTGGCGCGCCGGCACGTGGACAGAGCGGCGACCTTACAACCCTGACAACCCCATCCAAATTTACCATTCAGCGCCATTTGCTGCCGATGATCTGGTCTATTTTGACGGATTTGGCGGGCAGCGGGTATATGTGGTCCCCTCAAGTGGCCTTACGATTGTGCGAGCCGGACAAGTCAATCTGGAATATGACGACGCACTGATCCCCAACCTCCTGATCAATGCACTGGAGTAGGCGTCCCGCCTATTTCCTGAAGAAGAAGGCCTTGCGGGTTTCCTCGCTAGGATTGCCGACTTTCATCGAATCCTGAAGCACGGACATGCCGAGCTGAACTGCAGGCCGGGCTTCTATTTTTTCAATCCAAGCGCCAACATGCGGGAATTGACTGATGTCGATGCCGTGCAATTTCTGCTGGCGCGCGTCCATCCATGGATACGTGGCCATATCGGCGAGCGAATAATCCTCGCCTGCGATCCATGGTTTCTCGGCAAGCTCGCGGTCGACCAGGCCATACAATCGTTGCACTTCGCCGCTGTAGCGTTCGATCGCGTACGGCACTTCTTCCGATGCATAGCCGCGGAAATGCCCGCATTGTCCGAACATCGGGCCAATATTGGCGCATTGAAAGAACACCCATTGTGTCAGGACCGATTGCGCAACCGGACCTTCTGGCCAGAATTTTCCGGTCTTTCTCGCCAGATAAAGCAGTATGGCACCGGATTCGAACACCGTGTGTGGAGTGCCTTCGGGTCCATTGTGATCGACAATAGCAGGCACGCGGTTGTTCGGGCTGATCGCGATGAAGGCCGGATCGTGCTGCTCCCCCTTCAGAATATCGATCGGCTTAACCGTATAATCGAGCCCGAATTCCTCCAGCGCGATTGAGATCTTGTGCCCGTTCGGCGTTGGCCAGAAATAGAAGTCTATCATGCGCTGCCTGCTTTCTGCATGACAAGCACGTCCTGCACCGCGGCCTGCAACCGCTCCGCACTCGTGTCGCCAGAAAAGTCTTTGTTGAAGTGTGATCGGACCGATGGACGCTCTACCGCCTCGTCAAACCACGCTGAAAGCGCTGGCCGACCGTCCCTCCAGTTGAAATTGGGATGGATCGGGTCTTTGGCTTCGTAAAATTCGGCCCGGAAGCCAAGATAGCTGATGGCATGCAACATGGCCGCATGGCCGACATCGAAATCGTCCCAGCCTTTTGCTGCCTCGCTGTCGAACCAATCGAGCGCACGAATGAACTTGGGCCACATCCGTTCGAACACGGTCATGTTCCACTGCTCCGGCTCTTGCCATTGCTCTGCCACCATTTGCACGGTGCCTTCAAAGATCGTGTCGGCCGTGGCGAGACGGGTAACGGCATCCCAGCGGGCCGGACCCGCCGGCGGATACATGCGCCGCGCCTTGCTGTTGGCATCAAGATATTCGCAAACGGCCTGACTGCCGAAAATCACCTGACCCGCATCAGTCGCCAGCGTTGGCACCTTGCTCAGCGGATTGATCGCCGCAATCGAATAGGCCTCTCCCTGATCTTCGCCGTCAAGGTTCTTGAACGGGAAGGTCGCAATGAAGTCTATCTCGTCCCACAGCCCGCACTCATGCGCTGTGACCAGCACCTTGTGCACGAAGGTATGAAAGGGGGAATAGAACAGTTTCATCTGTTGGAATCCTTGAGGCTACGGGGCTATTCGGCGGGCGCGGTATTTTTGCGGCTGAGCTCGCCAGCAGCTTCCTTCACCTTCATTTTCTTGAAAGTGTCATATTCGTTGACGGTGCCCATGCCGCGTTTTGGCCATGTCGTTGCAAAGCCGCGCGGATACTGGCTGTCATCATCCTGCGCCCCGCTCTCGGACCACAGTTTCGGGAAGAGTGGCCCTTCGGGCTTTTCGCCGTCGAGCATCTCGTCAAAACTGACACCGGCAATATTCAGGCAGTCCGGGCGCGGAGCCCAGCGGATGTCGTCTCCGAACACGCGCTGAGAGATAGCGACGCGCCAGTCGTCGGTCGGGTTGCCAGCAGAATAGTGCAGCACCCACGGGTGTACGATCAGCATGTCGCCCGGATCCATATCCCACGTCAGAAAACGCAGCCCCTCTTCGCCGCGGCGACTTTCAATGTCGGGGTGCGGCACACGGTCGTCAGGCTTGATCATCTTGCGCGCATTCGGGCTGAACAGCCAGTACGGCACATCGTCATGCTGCGTGCCTGCCAGCACTTCGAGGGAGTTTTCTTTCACGATCGGTGTAAGCGGGATCCACAGTGACGGCACCATCTTGCCTTCGACTGGAAAAGCCATGCGGTCGCAGTGCCACAATGTTGATTGATCGGACTGCGGCGGCTTGGCGAAGAATTCATCGAAGAAAAAGCGGATTTCCTTCGA
>ENA-ORXU01001421-ORXU01001421.1-marine-metagenome-genome-assembly--contig:-NODE-1421-length-19778-cov-2.826252_pt1 | contig 19778 bp, 16 predicted proteins | sample MGYA00237869_ERZ511484 | MGnify/ENA metagenome assembly ERZ511484
ATAGAAGGCGATGAGGCAGAACACCCCGACCGAGATGGCAGCATCGGCAATGTTGAAGACAGGGCGGAAAAACAAGAAGCGTTCGCCGCCCCACAGCGGCAACCAATTCGGAAAGGTGCCATCGAAGAGCGGGAAGTAAAGCATATCCACTACCCGACCGCGCAGGAAGCCGGCATACCCACCCCCATCCGGAAACAACTCCGCCGGACCGGGAACGTGATAACTACTCGCCGAAAAAATAAGTCCGTAAAAGGCAGAGTCAATGATGTTGCCAATCGCACCAGCCAGGATGAGCCCAAAGCATACCAGTAAGCCCTTCTGTGCCCGCTGCTGCACCAGCTGACGGATCAGGTAGATCAGGAAACCCACCGCGAACACCCGGAACAAACTGAGCGCCAGCTTGCCATAAGCTCCACCGAACTCGATGCCGAAGGCCATACCGGGGTTCTCGACAAAGTGGATGTAGGCGTGCTCCCAACCCAGGATCGGAAACTGCGCTCCGTACTCCATGTTGGTCTTCACCCAAAACTTCACCGCCTGATCGATGATCAGCACGATGGTAACAACAAGGATGACGAGGTGAGATCGCTTCACAGGGGGCTAAATTGGCAGGCGCAAGTAAGGCTGTCCGGCGCAGAGCATGATGATGTCTGCCCGGCATGAGGTGCCGGATTGCGAATTAACGACTAGCGGCGGGCCATCTTAGCCTCTACACTCAGCGTCGCATGCGGTACCGCACGCAGGCGGGCTTTAGGAATTAACTCACCCGTTTCGCGACATACGCCGTAAATCTTCGACTCGATGCGTTGCATCGCATTCCGCAGATGCTGGATGAGCTTTTGCTGGCGGGCCGCCAGGGTATTGAGGCGCTCCATCTCGGCCGATGAGGTGCCATCGTCGAGACCTTTGACCTTCGCCTCCGGGCTTTCCGCCATGGCCGTCAGAGATTCCCGGTAGAAATCCAGATCGTCCTGTGCACGGGAGAGCTTTTTTTCAATGATCGCCCGAAATTCTGCCAAATCCTCATCGGAATAGCGGAGGCGAGCAGCGTTCTTATCGTCCATCGTGTGTGTTGGCTTTCAATCTGCTTGTTGGGGCTGCGGGCCGGTAGACGCCGCGAAAAGATTATAACTGCAGATTTCCGGCGGCAAAAGTACCCCTTTTCAGATAGTGCGAGCAAGCCTGCTAACCTGACAAGGGTAGAATCCCGATCGCTCCATCCGGGAATAAATCCTCTTCCTCAAACCTTTTTTTCGCCTCGCTTGGTACAACTACGCTGCGGCCATTTCACACAGGCTGCGGATGCACTGACTGAGGCAACGGTGTAATCTCCGCCACATTCAGGCAATCAGACTGGTACATATCTCGCTTTCGCTAAAACCTGCGAGGCAAAATCCAGGTATACGCAGAGCACTATGACCAACCTTACACCAAGTGCTTCGCCCGCTGAGAGCGGGCTGCTGCGCGGCGTCTTGCTCGTCGCCCTCCTGTTTTGGATCGCTTTGCTCACCAGTCTTCATGCCGAAACCGTTCGGCGCGTCGACCAGGACGCTTTCGTCGAGGCCATCAAACGGATTTCCATCGAAGAACACCAACGAGCCGGGGTGCCCGCCAGCATCACCGCCGCGCAGGCCATCCTCGAATCCAACTGGGGCCGCGCCCCCATCGCCGTGGCAGGCAACAATTACTTCGGCATCAAGTGTAAGTCCAGCTGGACTGGAGAGTCCGTCATGCAAGAAGATGATGACTATAATGCCGCCGGCCAGCTAATCGAAAGTTGCTTTCGTGCCTACAATAGTGTCGAAGAAAGTTTCCGCGACCACTCTGATTTTTTGCTGGGTTCGGACCGCTACGCCGAACTTTTCAAACTCGCTCCCACCGACTACCGAGCTTGGGCGCGCGGTCTGAAGGCCTGTGGCTACGCGACCGATCCGGCTTACGCTGACAAGCTGATCGCCATCATCGAGCGCCTTGAGCTTTATACGCTCGACTGGCCAAGTCAGGATGAAGCTGAGTGGCTCATGACCAACTCAGAGGATGCGCGCGGCACCGCCGATCAGCGCACTTGGACCGACATTCCCGACACCTTTGCCCCCAGCGGGCAGGGCGATGAGATTACTGTGCGGGTGAATTAGGCGTCGGATCTACCGGACGATCTTTTGGGTTGTCGCTGCGCGGTGCCTCACGTGGCTGTGCGGTTTTGGCGGCAGCCTCACTGGCCGCTTCAGGCGTAACGCGTTGCGGGGTTTCCTCCGCTTTGGTCTGAGCTACCTCCTTGCGGTGCGGCCGCACATCATCACCGCGCTGGTCGCGGCCGTCGCCATCGCGCCGCTTGCCTTTAAAGTCGGGCTTGCGGCGTGAGCGATCATCACCGCGATCAGGTCGGCGCGAACCTCCGCGACGCTTGCGATCAAAGCTGCGAATCTCCATCGGATTAGCGTGTGCCTTGTCAAAACCCTTGCGCGTCAGGTGGATCTCTCGTGCCAGGAAGATGGCTTCCGTAAAACTTGCTGCTGAGGCCCGACCCTGACCGGCAATGTCCAGGGCGGTACCGTGATCGGGCGAAGTGCGCACCTTGCGCAGACCAGCCGTATAGTTGACACCCCCGCCGAAGGCGAGCGTCTTGAAGGGTACCAAACCTTGATCGTGGTACATCGCCAGGATGCCATCGAACTTGCGGTACATACCCGAGCCAAAGAAGCCATCGGCAGGGTAGGGGCCCATCACATTGACACCCCTCGCTTTCATCGCCTCCACCGCAGGGCGGATCGTAATCTCCTCTTCGTTGCCAATGGCGCCACCGTCCCCAGCATGTGGATTTAAGCCGAGGACCGCTATCGACGGACCTACCAGGCCGAAGTCGCGCTTGAGTGTTTCGTCGAAGAGACCAATTTTATTTTGCAGAATGGTCGGTGAGATCGAGTTGGCGACATTCTTTAATGGAATATGGCCTGTCGCAATTGCCACGCGGAGTTCGTCGGCGCCCACCATTACCATCAGGCTTTTTCCGTCGCCGAATTCCTTTTCCAGGTACTCTGTGTGCCCAGGATAGCCAAATCCAGCCTGTTGCATGGCCGATTTATGAATCGGCGCTGTCACCAGCACATCGATGTGTTTGTCGCGTAGCGCCGCGGAGGCTTGTTCGAGACTTGTTTTGGCGACAGCCCCAGCCTCTTCACTCACCCGCCCAAACTCCACAGGAGGCTCGTACTCCCAGCACGTCACCACACTCACAACCTCGGATTTATCATCGCGCAGCCTCCCCAATTTGTCTACATGCACTGAAGCCGTAGTCACGTCGTCGAGTTCGTTGGCCTCCAGATGCGCAGCCACCAACTCATTGCTCGCAAATACAACCGGACAGAAGTAGCGAAACATTCGTGCGTCAGAGAAGGCGCGTAGGGCTACTTCGAGGCCAATACCATTCGGGTCGCCACAGGAGATGCCAAGCAAGACGCGTTTCATAAGGGGCAATTTTTTGAAGGCTTTCGCCAAAACATGCTACTCCCAGCCGAGGCCACAAGCAGCGCCGCAAGGTAGACGCGTAGCTTTGGGGCCAGTGAAAGCCAAGAAGTCATTTGGGCAGCACTTCCTGGCTCAGCCAGCAATAGCCCGTCGCATTGCCGAACGTGTAGACGTGCAAGGGGTTGACCTAATTTTAGAAGTAGGCCCTGGTCAAGGGATGCTCACACAGTATTTGCTCGAGCTTGATCCGGCAGTGATTGCCATTGAAGCAGATCGCGATATGGTACAGCAACTGCGCGAGCGCTTTCCCGACTGGGCCCCAGCAAACGTGCAGGAAGCAGACTTTCTGAAGGTTGATCTAGCAGCGCTTGTGGAAGGAAGGCAGGCGGCGTTGGTTGGCAATTTTCCCTACAATATTTCGTCGCAAATCTTGGTGCGCTTGGTCGACAACCGAACCTTGTTTCCGCGTATGGTCGGCATGTTTCAGCGAGAGTTGGCCGAGCGGGTGCTGGCCCCTCCTGGTTCTAAAACGTATGGTGCAATCGGCGTGCTGGTGCAGGCCTATTACGGTGGCTCTGCGGTGATCCAGCTGAAGCCCGGTCACTTCAATCCACCGCCAAAGGTGGATAGTACCGTCATCGCACTGGAGCGACGCCCGCCCGATGAACAGCCACAATGCTCGGAGGCTACTTTTCGTAAAATCGTGCGCACGGTGTTTCAGCAGCGACGCAAGATGCTTCGCAACAGCCTGAAGCCGATTTGGCCCGAGCTAAATCCTAACGATCCAAATTTGCGTCGACGCCCCGAGCAATTGAGTGTTGCTGAGTTTGCAGCTTTGGCGCGTGAGATTGATGGGGGAAGGAATGAGGAATGAGGAACCGCTTCGCTGAGGAATTAGGAATTAGGAACCGCTTCGCTGAGGAATGAGGAAGGACACGTCCCTTTTTTTCCTTCAGCTGTTATACCCCTATGAATCTCGAAGACCGCATCTCCGCCGATATCAAAACTGCTATGAAGGAGCGTCGTAAGGATGACCTCCGGGGCCTACGCGCTATTAAGCAGTCGATCCTCCTTGCTAAGACCGATGGCTCCGGTACAGAGATCGATGAGCAGCGTGAAATTCAACTGCTGCAGAAACTGGTGAAGTCGCGTCGCGAAAGCCTGAAGATTTACGAAGAGCAGGGTAGAGAAGATCTTGCAACTACGGAGCGACAAGAGATCGCAACTATAGAGGAATACTTGCCGCAGCCTCTCGACGAAGAATCCTTAGAGCGTATGGTTGCCACTACTATCCAGCAACTCGGTGCCGACTCCATGAAGGATATGGGGGCTGTCATGAAGCACATGCAACTGAAGGCAGCAGGCCGTGCCGACGGCAAGGCAATTAGCGCCATGGTGCGCAAACTGCTTTCCTAGGGCAGGCGCCACGGCACGTTTAGGCGGTATCGCACGTTAGCACCCTCGGCGAGGCTGGTGTTACAGAAATCAGCACGTCGGCTTACCTGCGACTGTCCATGCCCTCTTCCCCTGCATATTTGCTCCGCTGCTTGGCCAAGTTTATCCTTTCGGCAAGGGGCCTGCGGGTAGCCGTAGTCGCAGTAGTGCTTTTGGGGCCGGTTTTGGCGAAAGCCCAACTACTGGAAGGAACAGTCACCGACGATAAAGGGGCGCCAATCGCCTTCGCCAATGTGTACCTCGAAGACCTCGCTTCGGGAGTTGCTACCGACGATACAGGCGCATTCTCCCTCCGTCTCGAGCGCGGAGGAGTATATCGAGTCATTACATCCGCCGTTGGCTACGTTACTGGGAGTGACAGCATTTTCGTAGAGGCCTCCGGTGCAACGCGAGTTGAGCTTTCGCTAAAACCCGATGTCGCCTTACTCGAAGAGGTGGTGGTGCGTGCGGCCAAACGCGACAGTGGCTACGTGATTATGCGCGAGGTGGCTCAGCGACGTCGAGAATACCTCCGCGAGACTGGCCCCTACCGCGCTGAGGTGTACGTAAAGGCCCGCGAAGACGTAGCCCGACGCATCAAGCGAGGCAAGCGCGACCGGACCAGCCTCGACGACCTAGCTATGCCGCAAGGCGACCCAAGCAGTATCGAGGCACAGCTCGACCCGGACGCCGACTCCGTGGCGACCGAATTTAACCTGCTGGAGCTGAGGCTTCGACTCAATGTTGCGCCTCCAAACGGTTATAAAGAGGAGCGGCTCGCACGCTCGGTGTACGGGTCTGGGCAGGGGCTCTATGTTCCTTTATTCGGCGACGCCGACATCAATTTTTACCGCTCACGTATAGATTTTGGAGGGCTCACAAAGACCACCATCGTTTCGCCGCTAAGCCCTATTGGGGTACTGAATTATAAGTTTCGGCTGGTCGATACACGGCGAGCGGCGGACGGTCAACGGATTTATGAGATTGAGTTCAAGCCACGCAAGCGAGGCAATGCGACTGCCAGCGGCACGCTGATCATCAACGATAGCCTTTTTAACCTGCGCGAGGTCGTTGCAGAATTGCCGCAAAGTGGTCTGCGAATTTTCGACGCGCTCGAAGTTACCCAGCGCTATGAGGAGGTGGCGCCGGATGTCTGGCTACCGGCTCGCCAACAGTTTGCTTACGAAACTCGACTAGGCCAACGCGAGCGCTTTCGAGGCACCACAACGCTGGCATTTAGCGACTTCGAGCTTGATTATGCCTTTCCGCCGCGTTTCTTCAATGGCGAGGTAGCGACAGTCGATGCATTGGCCTACAAACGGGACAGCATCTATTGGCGAGGCTATCGCCCTGAGCCCCTGGCTATGGAAGAGGCTGAAAAAGTGCGCACCGTTGATAGTATGCGGGCTCGAGTCAATTCGGTAGCCTATAAGGATAGCGTGGAGGCTGCCTACAACCGCATCACGCCGCTGGAACTCTTGTGGGAGGGTATTGGCTTTCGTGATCACCGGAGGCGGGAGGTATTGAATTTGCCGTCTATACCGAGTCTGATTGGCTTCGACATTATCGGTGGCTGGCGACTGCGGCCATGGGCGGGCTATTTCCGGCGCTTCCCAAACGAGCAGTCGATGAGCTTTTATGGCCAAGCCAGCTATGGCTTCCAGCGTCGCGATTGGCTGGGCACAGCGAACTTGGTCTATCGTTATGATCCGAGACGACTTTCGGACATCAGCGTGTCGGGAGGGCGCAGCTTCGGGTCCATCTTCGACGGAGACGGCATTCGCAACCAGCTGAGCAGGAGCAACTACATTTTGCTCGATCGCTTTGCCGCTGCCCACCGCACTGAGCTTCTCAATGGGCTGTATTTAAGGGTGGGAGGTGAATACGCCGATCGCAAACCCGCTCCAATCGATAATTCGGAAACCTTCTTTAGTGAACTACTCGACGACGACCCCCCCGAGCAGTTCGAAACTTATCAAGCGGCCATTTCCGATGTGACGGTGTCTTTCACGCCATTTCAGCGCTACCTGTCAGAGCCAGCACGGAAGGTGGTGCTGGGCAGCGACTGGCCCACCATTTCGCTTACGCATCGCAAAGCGTGGCGCGGGGTGCTTTCTTCAGACATCGACTTTGATTACCTGGAAGCCGCCATCAACCAGCGACTGGAACTGGGCGCTATCGGGAATATGCTGTACAGCGCCCGAGCAGGCCAGTTTGTCAATACCCGCGATGTGCGCTTCGTCGACGTGAAACGCTTTCGCCGGTCAGATCCGCTGCTGTTTTTCGATCCGCTCCTATCCTTCCAATCGCTAGACACCTCGTTGGCCACAACAAAGCCTTTCCTCGAACTACATGCTGTACACCACTTCAATGGCGCGCTGATTAACAACCTGCCGCTGGTCCGCAAGCTGCGCATTGAGGCAGCTGCCGGGGCCGGGATACTCTGGTTGGGCGAGGGCGACGGCTATCGCTACGAGGAGCTATTTTTCGGACTAGAGCGCATTTTCAAACTCGGGCCACGCAGGCGTATGCGACTTGGGGTCTATGGCGTCTTTTCCAATTCCGTAGCTCGGTCCCCTTTCTGGGAGCCAAAGGTGAGCATCGACATTATTGATACCTGGAAGCGGGCCTGGAGTTTTTGAGGGGGGTGGAGGATTTGGGACATAGGATTTGGGATTTGGGACAGCGGACTTGGGATTTGGGATTTGGGATGCGGGATGCGGGACACCGGATTTGGGATGCCCACCACCCTGTCATTCCGACTGAGTGTAGCGAATGGAGGAAGACTCGCTGGAGGAAGGCGCATTGTTCTGGCGCCGTGATTCGGGGTAAAAGGGGTAGTTGTCGCAGTCGGAGCAAAGAGGAACAGCAATCTTTATCAACATTTAATTTTGAAATCTCAGCTTTATAACACAATTTGTGTCTTGAAATGGCCGTGCATTGTTGCACGGTGAGAATCGAAATGAAATGTTGTCCAAAACCTATGCGTCGGCGCTCCAAGGCGTCAACGCCAAGCTCATTACCGTAGAGACCCATGCGGGGGCCCCTATTGTTAACGGCGGTCCCATCTGTCACATCATCGGCTTGGCCGATAAGGCGGTTTCTGAGGGCTTTATGCGCATCAACCCAGCGCTTCGCTCTTCTGGGTACAAGCCAGCGCGACGCGTGCTGACTATCAACCTAGCCCCTGCCAGCCTGCGCAAGGAGGGTGCTGCGTATGATCTGCCAATTGCGATTGGAATACTCGAATCCACCGATCAACTCGTACGCACGATACCTGGTCAAGTCATGCTGATTGGTGAATTGGCGTTAGATGGGAAATTGCGTCCTATTCGAGGCGCCTTGAGCATGGCCATTGCCGCCAAACAGCAAGGCTTTACCGCCTTGATACTCCCACAGGCCAATGCCGAGGAAGCAGCCATTGTCGAAGATCTAGATGTGTTTGGCGCCGACACACTCAAGGAGGTGGTAGCCCACTTGGAAAGCACTCAACTGCTCTCGTCGACCTGCCCGCGCCAGCGCGTGCGCGACTCAGATAGCCTGCCTTTTCCTTTGGACTTTAATGATGTAATGGGCCAAGAGAACATCAAGCGTTCTCTGGAAATCGCCGCTGCAGGCGGCCACAACGCAATCTTGATAGGACCACCGGGTGCCGGTAAGACCATGCTGGCGAGACGACTACCCACAATTCTTCCTCCTCTTAGCCTCAATGAGGCCCTCGAAACAACCAAGATTCATTCTGTCGCGGGCAAGCTGCCCAATGGGCGCGGCTTAGTCGCAACACGGCCATTTCGCTCGCCGCACCACACAATCAGTGATGTCGCGCTTGTGGGAGGAGGTGCCAATCCCATGCCTGGGGAGATATCGCTGGCGCATAACGGCGTCCTTTTCCTCGACGAGTTGCCAGAGTTTAAGCGCTCGGTGCTCGAGGTGATGCGCCAGCCCATGGAAGAGCGGCGCGTGTCAATCAGTCGTGCGCGTTGGACGGTTGATTATCCAGCAAGCTTCATGCTCCTGGCCAGTATGAACCCTTGCCCCTGTGGCTACTACAACCACCCTTCTAAAGAGTGCACCTGCGCTCCGGGAAAAGTGAAGCAGTACATCAATAAGATTAGCGGTCCGCTGCTCGACCGTATCGACCTGCACGTAGAGGTGGTGCCAGTTAGCTACGATGAGCTTTCTCGCGAAGGTCGGTGTGGCGATTCGAGTGCTGTGATCGCACAGCGCGTCATTGCTGCACGAGCGATACAAGAGCAGCGATTTAAGCTCTACCGCGACATCCACTGCAATGCCCAAATGCCAAGTCGGCTCGTTCGTGACACTTGCACGTTGGATGCTGCAGGCGAGCGCTTGCTCGAAACGGCCATGGATCGGCTACAGCTAAGTGCGCGTGCATACGACCGCATTCTCAAGGTGGCTCGCACCATCGCAGACTTGGCAGGCAGTGAGGCCGTTGCAGGCGCACACCTCGCCGAAGCAATCCAATTTCGCACACTCGATCGAGGCAACTGGGCGAAGTGATGGTAGATCACGTGCTTGGATAAGACACCCTGACGTCTTCGAGATTGATTTCGCTGAGCAATTTCAATTCGCCATCGCGCCAGGCGTTAAGCATGCCTTCAAGGTTGACAGACCCTTCTGGCTCCGTGCTGTAGTTCCGATAATCCTGCATTGTAATGCCACGAACCACCCGAGGATTATAAGCCTCACGGAAACGCACACCGCCGCCGTCGGTAGCATAGGAGTACGCTAGAAAATCGAGCGACAAATCGCCTTTCTCAAACCAGTACAAAAAGTCATCATCAAAGTCGTTGCCGCCGCCTGTCTCATCGAAGGCTACGCGAATACGATGGTAGGCCTTACCGCGGATTGTGTCGATGCCTGCGTAAGTGTTTCTGGCAGCGGGGTCGCCGAGAGCTCGGGGCAGGAACGCGAAGTAGGTAATCGAGTTGGTTCCTTCCGCAGCGGCGGTGGCTTGTTTTGGCGTAAGCTTTCTGGCCTGCCCATTGATGCTGCGCGACACGCCTTCGTTGGTGAGCACGTCGACGATGGTAGCTCCAGTGGAATCTTGGCGCGAACGCGTGTAGACATAGCGCCCGCCTCGATTGTCGTAGCCCATGAGATTATTGCGGAAACGGTAGCTCACCGTGGCCGAATCGAGCAGACTACTGCCTGCGGCCTGCATGGCCCCAGATATTACCGAGTCCGCCCGCACATCGCGAGCCTCGCTCTGGTTGAATGGAGATGTTGAATCTGCCCCGTCACGGCAGCCCTCCACGATAAATAAAGCAAAAGCGGTGATAACGGCCCAGGTCCAAAATCCATTCCTGCCCATGCGCGGTAAGGTCGTACAGTTAGACGACGTGGAGCCTCTTAAGAGGTGCTTAGTTTGCAACATGCGTGCTAGTGCTCTTCTGTTATTTCTCCTTATGTGCACGTGGACTGTAGCAGGACAAGACTCTGTTGATCAACCATCGGCCACACTTCCTAGCGACACGCTATTTACTTCGACCCTCGCTGCCGCAACTGTGCGCGCAAGTTTGCTACCGCGGTCGCTCGTGCAATCACCCTTGGCTGTTACACGGATCAGCGATAATGAGCTTGTAGGAAGGACGCTCTCTCTAACACCAACGGCAGCATTTAATCGCGTGCCAGGGGTCACAATGCAGGAGGGGGCGCTGGGTACCCAGCGCATCGTGCTGCGGGGTCAGGGCGCGCGTGCAGCGTTCACGAGCAATCGGCTACGCGCCTATCTCGGTGCTATCCCGCTCACCGATGCAGAAGGCGGAACCGATCTGGAGGATGTGGACCTCACCTTGCTAGAGCACATTGATATCGTGCGTGGTCCGGCTGCAGGGGCCTACGGTAGTGGCCTAGGTGGAGTGGTGCTAATGACACCCCAGTTCACCGCACCTCAAGGGATTAGCGGCAATCTTTCTGCTCGCTATGGATCATTTAATACCTACACGCTGGGTGCGCAAGTGGCATACGCAAACTCGGAAGCCTCCACTGCTCGGACGCTAAGAGTAGGCTATAGAAGAGTGGCCTCAGAGGGCTTCCGCCAAAACTCGAATTACCGCAGAGACAACCTCACCGCCTTAGCTCGCCTACCAGACAGCGACGGCCGCGGCTCTACGACTATACAAGCTTTGTGGACGGGTGTGCGTGGGGAAATCCCCTCTTCCTTGAGCGCAGACGCCCTGGCTGCCGACCGGACCCAAGCAGGTGGCACCTGGGGGAGGGCAGAAGGTTATGAATCCTATGATCGATTGGGGGCCGGCGTGACGCACCAGCGGCAACTTTGGCTAGGAAGTCAACTTACCGGAAGTGTTTTTGGTAGCCTTCGAGACGCCTATGAACCTCGTCCTTTTGACATTCTCGAAGAGCAAACTATCGCGAGCGGAGGAAGGCTGGTGCTGAATACCCGGCTCGACAAACGAGTTCGCCTTTCCGCCGGAACTGAGCTTCTATTTGATCGCTATACCTGGGGAACATTCGCGAACCTATTTGCCGACTTTCCTGAGGGCACGGGCAGCGTCGAAGGAATGCGGGAGTCGAGTTTTCAGGAAGCACGCAGCAACCTGAATGCCTTTGCTCAAGCCGATATCGCTTTAGGCACAACGCTAGGGTTCTCGCGCGACCGCGCAGTAGAGCTCAGTGCTGGGGTAGGAGCAAATCGAACCTCATATACGCTTACCGACAGGTTTAATAGTGGCGCTGCTAGCCAATCAGGCGACTACAATTTCGGTGGCCAGCTCAACCCCCATGTCTCGCTGCAAGTAGCGCCGAGTACGAGTTGGAGCGTGTTTGGTCGTGCGGCGCGCGGCTTTTCCCCACCTAGTTTGGCCGAAACCCTTACTCCTGAGGGCACCCCTAACCCTGAAATCCGCCCCGAAACCGGGTGGAGCTATGAGTTAGGGTTTCGAGGTCAGTCACCGGCCGGGCGCTGGTGGGGAGAGCTGACTGCATACACGATGACGGCCAAAAACCTGCTCGTGGCTCGCCGTACGGCCGAAGATCGTTTTACGGGCATCAATGCAGGGTCGACCCTGCACCGAGGCTTAGAAATGGCTGGCCATGTACTGTTTGGGGATCCAAGTAGTGTTCGTCAACTCGATGCAGCGTCAACTCGTCTGCATGGCAAGGTCTACGCGAGTTACACGTTGCAGGCACATCGTTTCCAGACCTTTGTGGATGGGGAAGATGATTTCTCTGGCAATGACCTCACCGGTGTGCCCCGCCATATGGGGGCGGTGGGCGTCGAAGCGACTCTCGCTCGGTGGTCTGCCCATCTCGGTGCTATTGCGCGAGGAGAGCTACCAGTCGATGATGCAAACGCAACCTTTGCGGACGGTTTTACTACAGTGTCGGCTCGATTTTCCTACGTACTACCAAAGCTCAATTTGACGATTAGCGCAGGCGCAGACAACTTGCTCGACGCTGAGTATGTGAGCATGGTCAATGTCAATGCAGGAAGCTTTGGCGGTAGAGCACCGCGCTATTTCTACCCTGGGCAGCCGCGCACAGCCTGGCTAGGGGTGCGCTTATCTTATTGATAATGGCCATGCCAGCCTCGGAAGTCCTAAAACACCTGCGCGCACACATAGTGAGACGCCTAGCTTCGCGCTGTGCCCGAGACTTCGTCAATTCCTTCCCTCGATGAGCTACCCGACGGGCCGGTTAGGGTCATGTTTACGGACATCGACGGAGTGCCGAGAGGCAAAACGATTAACGCTTCGAAGCTGAAATCTGCAACAGAGCGCGGCTTAGGCTGGTGCAATGTTGTCTTCGGTTGGGATAGCGCTGATGCGCCCTATGACAATACCCAAGCCAGCGGTTGGCATACCGGCTATCCAGATGCGCGGCTGCGCGTTGACATGTCAACCTTGCGGCGACAGCCTTGGCATGAGGGTATGCCCTTGGTCATCGGCGACTTCGAAGGTGGTTTGCTCAGCGATGTCTGTCCGCGCAGTTTGCTGAAGCGGGTTTTGGCGAAAGCTGAAGGCATGGGCTACGTCGTCCAAGCTGCTATTGAGTACGAGTGGTTCTTATTTGCCGAGACTCCAATTAGCCTTGCGGCAAAACAGGGCCTTCCTCCTCAGCCGGCAACACCTGGGATGCACGGCTATTCTGTGCTGCGCCCGGCATCGTTGGCCGACTTCAACCGAGATCTTTGGCAAAACTGCGCCGAGTTTGGGGTGCCTTTAGAGGGACTTCACACCGAAACTGGTCCCGGTGTATACGAGGCCGCGCCGGTATATACCGAAGCCCTGGCCGCAGCTGATAGAGCCGCTTGCCTGAAACTTGCGGTGAAGCAGACAGCGCTTCAGCACGACATGATAGCCAGTTTCATGGCGAAGTGGCGGGCCGACCTGCCCGGCTGTGGTGGACACCTTCACCAGAGCCTGGCGGATGCTGAGCGTGGAGAACATCTGTTTGCAAAAGAAGGCGCAAGTGCCAATGGCATGAGTCCGCTGTTCGAGTCGTACGTAGCTGGACAGCTGCGCAGCTTGCCCACATTAATGCCGATCTTGGCTCCGAACGTCAATAGCTATAAGCGCTTAGTGCCAGGAAGCTGGGCAGCCACGGCTATGAGCTACGGTTTCGACAATCGTACAACCGCGCTCCGTGTGCTTACGGTTAGCGATACTACCTCCGCAGAGGCCACACGGCTCGAAACACGTATTCCCGGAGCAGACGCCAATCCATACTTAGTACTTGCAGCAAGTATCGCAGCAGGATTGGAGGGTGTTGCTAGTCAACTACCCCTCGGCAAATCAGCCGTCACCGGCAATGCATATGACCAATCCTCACTGCCGCCGCTACCTCGATCATTGCGTGAGGCAGTAAGTACAATGCGTGCTGCTCAGCGAGAGGCGAGTGACTTGCTGGGCGAGGTTTTCGTTGCGCATTACTTGCGCACGCGAGAGTGGGAGCTAGGCCGCTTTGAGGCTGCCGTGACTGACTGGGAGCGGGAGCGTTACCTAGAAATTATTTAATCGAACGAATGATTTCATTTCTCGACATCGTCCGTGCGGCATGGGCCGACTATGACTCATCTCGTCAGATAGCCTCGGTCGTAGATATCTCCGCGCAGGTGTCCACCAACCACGTGTATCGTATCCGCCTCACCGACCGCACAACGATCGTCGGTAAACTGAGCTACTTCGGTAAGTACGAACACTTTGTCGAGGATCATTCCATCATCAATGCGCTGGCCAACAATCTTCCTGCGCCTTTCGAGGATTTTTTAGCCCGCAGTCTGGTAAAGGGCCGCGAACTGTATGTGTACCGCCACCAGGAAGCAACACTAGACGCTTGGGTGGTTTTCTATCGACCCGTTAAGGTTCGAGAGCGTATGCCCAAGCGCTTGGATGAGGATCAAATCGAGCAGTTTGCTACTGAGTTCGCTCACTTTCATCAGGCCTGCTATCGAGTGCGTAATACGTTGCCAGCAGCGTTTAAGACCGCAGCCGCCGATGTAGAGCATTTACTCGAACTGCTGGAGACCCCTGAGCGGAGGTTTGAATTTCGCGGCTACGAGTCCCTCATCCGAGAGCATTGCGCATTGTTTACAGCCAATACGCAGAATTTTGTGCTTGATGATCTGGAACGAATTCCAGTGTTCGTTGATTGGAACATAGGCAACTTTTCGATCACCCCGACAGGACGATTCTACTCCCGTTGGGACTACGATTGGTTTCGGATGTCGACCCGAGTATTAGACTTCTATTTCGCTTCGCGCGTGGTGAGCGATCGAGGCGACCGCAGCACGTTCATCTACGACGTTGACGTGCTCACAGAACCAAGATTCGTTCAATTTTTGAAGCGCTATCATGAAATTTACCCACTCACCGAAGCTGAATTGATGCTGTTGGGTGAGGCCTATCGATTCTTTCTGCTCAATTATGTGATCAAGGATGGGCGCTACTTTTTCCATGAACTCTTTGCGACCAAGTTGCTGGCGGAAGCGCTAGAGTTTGGGCTGCCCAGTGTCGACAATTTCGATCCACGACCGCTCATTGATGCTGTGCTCACTTAGCCCGCAGCTTACGCACCCCCTCTGATTATGGCGCAAGAGTTCATGTCTTTTCGCAAGCTCGCCGCACAGTTTGATGCGGTGTGCTTCGATTCATACGGCGTCCTCAAGAATTATGCAGGCGCTATTGATGGCGGGCCCGAGACGCTTCGCATGCTGCGAGAAAGTGGCAAGGAACTGCGCATACTGACCAACGATGCATCGAGAAGCCAAGGGCAGCAGGCCGATCGATTTCGTGAGATTGGATACACCAGCATCCGCGCCAGCGAAATCATTACGAGTGGGATGATGGCGCGGATATACCTCAGAGACAAAATCAACAAGGGCAGTGTAGCCTACCTGGGCACAGCGGCCTCAGCTCGATACGTGTTGGATGCAGGCTGTCCGGCAATTCCAATGGGCGAGGTAAGTGAGTTTGAAGACGTTTCCGCGCTTGCTTTTCTGGATGATGAGGGCTTTGATTGGGCCACCGACATAAATGCAGCAATCAACTTGCTGAGGGTGCGCAATATCCCTGTGATTGTAGCTAATACTGACAAGCTGTACCCCGTGTCTGCTGGCCGCGTCGCACTGGCTACGGGTGGTATCGCTCGGCTGGTCGAGGGCTTGGTTAACCGCACCTTCATGTATTTCGGCAAACCAGACTCGCAGATGTTTAGCTATGCCTACGAAGACTTGCAGCGGGTCGACTCAATACCCAAACGCGAAGTGCTTATGGTTGGCGACACGTTGCGCACTGATATTATTGGGGCAAATAAATTTGGTATTCGTACCTGCCTTACTTTGACAGGCAATACCACAGAGCGTGACTATGCTGAGGACATTGAGCGAGCGGGTATTCGGCCCGACTTCGTATGTCGAAGTATCGGTGATTAGTTGTTCGATTGTGTGGGTTTGCGAGAAATCGTTTTGCCGAAAGGCCTATCCGGTTCAAGAGTAGAGCGGCATAAACATTTAGCCAGTAAAGGCAATACCTATGGTTCTAAGTAACCAAAACGTATTGCATGAAACGTCTTCAGAACAAAGTAGCCCTCGTAACGGGCGGTGCCACCGGAATAGGCGAAGCCATCGTCAAGAAATTTGCCCAGCAGGGCGCCCGCGTATTCGTGGTCGGCATGCCTCAAGATCCTGTCGCGGAAGTGCAGGAAGAAGTTCGTGCTGCAGGGGGTGAGTGTGAAACCTACAGCGGCGACATCTCTCAGGAAGAGGACGCACGCGCCGCAGCGATGCAATGCCGAGAAGCCTTTGGCGGTCTCGACATCCTGGTCAACAATGCTGGAGTGTTTCCAACTTTTGCGCCGATAGATGAGTACCCGCTCGACGCCTTCGACAACATGCTCAAGAATAACCTGCGCACCACGTTCTTGATGACGAAGTTTTGCCTGCCCGATCTTAAGACTTCTAAGGGCAACATCGTCAATTTGGGATCCGTGTCAGGTCTCCTCGGCCAGCCTAACATCACCCCATACGGTGGCACCAAAGGTTTCATCCACGCCTTTACGCGTGGCGTTGCGAATGAGCAAATCTCGAACGGTATCCGTGTCAACGCGGTGTGCCCGGGGCCGGTCGATACGGCGTGGACGCGCAAGGAGCATGGCCCTATGACGATGAAGGATGAGGCCATGCTCAAGGTGGCTACTCCTATGGGCCGCCGGGGCACTCCCGAAGAGATGGCCAACGCTGCATGCTTCCTGGCTAGCGACGAGGCGAGCTACGTGACCGGTCACCTACTCTATGCTGATGGTGGTTTTCACTCTGCCTATGGTCCACTTGGCTTACAGGCCGACGACCACTTCAAACAGCAGCCTGAAGGCACGCTAAATACACAGCATGCCTACGAAGGCGCTACGGAGATGCGGTAATCGCCGCCGATCAACTAGCCTAGTCTATACATCAATAGAGGAGCTTCAGCGGCATGTCGTTGAGGCTCCTCTCTGTTTAATGCCATTGTTCTCACGGGTTTTCGCGCTTTCGCAAAACCTGGGTTAGTGTAGCGAACTCGCGCTGAGTACCTTCCAACGACTATGACTCAGTTGTCTCCCGGTGATAAGGCACCAGATTTTTCAGCTCCCGACCAGAATGGTAAGACGAGATCGCTCAGCGATTTTGCAGGTAAGAAGCTCGTCCTGTACTTCTATCCTAAGGATGACACCCCTGGATGTACGGCCGAGGCCTGCAATCTCAGAGACAACTACGCCCGCTTTCAAGATGCAGGCTATGAGATACTCGGGGTAAGCCCCGACGCGCCGAAACGCCACGTCAAGTTTATTGAGAAGTACACACTGCCCTTCGATTTGCTAGCTGATGAAGAGCATGCCGTCGCTGAGGCTTACGGAGTGTGGGGAGAGAAGAAGTTTATGGGGCGGACTTTCGATGGTATCCATCGCACCACCTTCCTTATAGGAGCTGACGGTAAGCTTGAGGATGTAATTCTGAAGGTGAAGACCAAGGACCATACTGCGCAGTTGTTGAGCTAGCCTGAGCAGTTTGCTATTCTAGTTGCGTTCGTTGATCAAGTTTACCGTCATTGCCGTCACGGCGTCTTGCTGGTCGGGAGGGCTCATCGCGATGAATAGCGTGAGCGCAACCAAGGCATTGTCGGCCAAGCGCTTTGATCCGTCGCTGCGATAGAGGCCATTGTTGCGGTCGAGGTAATAGAGAAACAGACCCGCAGCAATGCGTTTGTTCCCGTCGGAAAAGCCATGGTTCTTCACGAGGAAATAAAGCAGATTAGCTGCTTTTTCTTCGAGCGTCGGATAAACTTCTTGGCCGCCCCAGCTCGCGTAAATGCTGTCAATGGACGCCTGAAACGAGCCATCCTTTTCGACGCCAAACAGGTCGAGCTTATAAGCTGGCGTCCCCTCTAGCGGTGCCCGGTCTTCCCCGTAACGACTTTGCTTCCAGCGATCTACCTGTTCTCGAGCATCGGCGTAAGTGAGGCGGTAGGTTTCGTCGTTTTGTTGATTGACGAGTGCATCCGCCTCCGCATCGAGGGTTCCGTGGTCGTAGCGGTCGAGTAGGGTGAGTCCATGCTCGTAGTGATTGAGCAACTCGAGAAAGTCGGCCCGAACCATCGGCTCCATGCCCGAGCTGAGTGCCCGCTTGAGGATAGTATTGACCGCATCGAGGTCGCCAACGCGCCGCTTGTTGAGCACGTAACCTTGCTCCAAATAAGTGCGCAAAGTGCGGGTGGCCCACTGTCGAAACTGCGTACCCCGCTTGGATTTTACCCGGTAGCCTACCGAGATGATGACGTCCAAGTCGTAGTGATTTGTATCGTAGTTTTTTCCGTCTCCAGCAGGTATCCGGAATTTCCGGACAGCTGAATCTTCGGCTAATTCTTCTTCTCGAAAAATATTTCCGATATGCTCACTCACTGTGCGAACGTCGCGCTCAAAAAGCGTAGCCATTTGAGCTTGAGTAAGCCAGACGGATTCTTTATCGGTCAGTAAGTCAATTTCAACCTCACCGTCCTCGGTTTTATAGGCTAATGGGAGTGGATCTGAGATTTTTGATAGTGTTGCCATCGTGATAAGTGTTTGAGGTGCAACCGATCAAGCTACAAAATAAACTTATCGGGGAGTGTTACATAGTAAGCCAGCGGGCCTCTCCAGCTATCGCGATAAGGAGTTCCTTCTCGAGGAAGGGGTATGTCTCTCCATCGATTTGACAATGGGAAGAGCTGGTGCTCACGCGCACTTCTTTACCGCGGTGGTAGCTAACATATCGACTTCCGTCTTCCTTGCCAGCGAAAACCTCGACCAAAAAGCGGAGCGCATTGAGGAAAGGCATAGGCCGCACTAACACGATATCGAGCAGACCATCTGACGCATCGGCCATGGGTGCAATGCGCGCATTGTTGCCAAACTGCGGGGTATTGGCGACAGTAATCATTGAGAACTCACCGGATATCTCCTTTCCATCAATTGTCACCATCGCCTCTATCGGATCGAAGGCCTGGTAGGCTTTCGCGCTTTCGAGGATGTAAGCTTTAAAGCCGCGCTGATCACGCTTGGCAAACTCGCGAGCAACGTAGCTGTCGAAGCCCACACCAACCACATTGCCGGCGTAGTGCTGGTCGGCCCGCATCACATCGATGCAGCGTGTCTGGCCACGCTGTGCAGCCGCCAGTATTGCGTCAACATCACGGCTGTAGCCCATTTCTTTGGCGAAACCGTCGCCAGAACCATTCGGGTAGACCGCAAAGGTCAACGCAGAGTCGACCGCGTAGGGCAAGATGCTATTGACTGTGCCGTCGCCACCACAAATCACTACTAGTCGGGCAGACTTTGCCGCGGTAGCAAAAAACGTCGGCACGGCTTCCTTTGATTCGGTGAGGTAATACGCGATGGGCGGTTGGTGCGCATCGAGGATACTCGTGAGAACTTCCGGTGGGTTGGTGCCCGCGTGTGGATTGATGAGGAACACGACTTCCTTGGGCTTGATAGCCTCTATTGAATCTGTCGTGGACTTCACGTTCGCTAACTGTTGGGGTGAGGGCATACAAAGCGCAAGGTGGCTTAGCTGAAAGGGTTCGGCTGAGACTACTTTTGTGAAGTGTTTAATCGCATTAAACGGATATTAGAACCCGATCCAGCCGTTCGTGCCTCTGAATTCTGGCAATGGTTTGCCGCCAATGAGCAAGTGTACCGGCAACTCCCTCAGCAAAGTGCCGATGAAGTAGCACACAGCTTGAAGGTATTTGGTGACCACCTCAACCGCTACGACTCCAACCTCAGGCCGCTCTTTGGCAGGCCCGATCAAAATACTCATCAACTCATCGTGAGCGCGATGGGGGTGCGCGAAAATTTCTCTGTTGCTGATACGCTCGTCAATGCTG
>ENA-ORXU01001423-ORXU01001423.1-marine-metagenome-genome-assembly--contig:-NODE-1423-length-19753-cov-2.570949_pt1 | contig 19753 bp, 13 predicted proteins | sample MGYA00237869_ERZ511484 | MGnify/ENA metagenome assembly ERZ511484
TTCGATGATCTTATGCTCTTCTACTCTAAAAAGATCATAAAAGGCTACTTTTTGGCCGTCGACCACACCTTCGCTGGCACTTAATACGAAGTTACCTTCCGCTATGACATGGTAGTTGTCTTTAAACTTCAGAGACCCTCTTCGCATTTTCATTTTCACTATTTCCCACGCTAATCCCCGCAATCCATCTCCCACGTCTCTATTGTGTTGAACATAGATACGGAAATTGAAAAATTTAGGCGCACCACCAGCTTCGCGGATCAGACACTGATCTATAAATCTCCTGATAAGCATTCGATTAGTATCTGTCTTTTCTAGTTGCTGCGGGAAAACAGGACCGTCAATCTCTGAATGTCCATTCGGATTTAGGCCAATCGAATCCTGAACATTACTCCAGTGTTCTTCTATCCGTTGCTGCTTGATCCGTATGATGTCCCACCTGAATCTAAGGGTATCTCCATACATACGGCTATGCACCGCCACTAAGGAATCGTCCTGTATTATTCTGATCGGACTTATCTCAGAGAAACTGGTATCTGCTTTTCTTTTGCTGAGGTAAGTCACTTTATCTCCTAGCCAGTATCGATCTCGACTATAGAAGCTGTCGCTTAATAACGTATCTACTGCTATGCTATTACTATCCGCTGTTACAAACCTATATGCCATTTGTTTTTGTACAGAAAGGGTATCTATATATGCTGTAGGAAGCGCCGTAGGTACCGGATAAACCACTTTTTTAGAGCAGCTAATAAAACTGATCGTAGTGATGATTAATATAATAATGATCATTAAAATTAAGCGGCTGAAGTAATACATACGATGGTGACTTTTTATGAAAAACTTAACTAGCTTTATAGGTTAAAGATCAGTATACCAACGAAATAAATCGCTACCGATTTATCTTCTGTTGGAGTATTAATTCAAAGGTATCGTTTATTATATTTATCTACCGTATTTTTCCTTAATAATTTATAATAATTCACCCATCAATTTTCGTATATCTTTCGCTCTATAAATCGCTTGAACGATAGAAGTATATGCTTTGATAAATCGTTCATTTTTATTAAGATTTTCGAATATTTCAGGTTGATTTAAAAAGCTGGTCCAGTCATTTTCTGTTTCTGTTGCAGCTTGATGCAACTCCTCTTTTTGTGCATCCATAATTTCAAGGGGTTCACCATTTTCTTTACTGCCTTTGTCACTATAATAACACCATGCCGCTAAAATAAACGTAGCGTATTTAATACTTCCACCATTTTCCAAATTTTCCTGAAGCGTCGGAATTAAAAACTTGGGCAACTTCGCAGCACTTTCGGCACAGATACGACTGACACTATCTTTTATATTTGGATTGGCAAAACGGTTTTCCAGACTATCCTTATATTTTTCAATATCAACACCTTCAATCTTACCCAAAATTGGAGTGACTTCCAGGTCCATATACTTGCGCATAAATTTTGCAAAAACAGCATCTTCCATGCAGGCATCAATCGTTGGGTGTCCATGTATCGCTCCCGGAATACCCAGGACAGAGTGACCTGCATTGAGCAAACGTATCTTCATTTTTTCATATGGCGTAACATCGGGAACAAATTGAACACCTAGTTTTTCAAGCGGTGGTCTTCCATTTGAAAAATTATCCTCTACTACCCATTGAATAAATGGTTCGCACACTACACACCACTCGTCTGATAGCTGATAAGTATCTTTTAAATAACTGGTGACTTCCGGAGTGGTAACAGGTGTAATCCTATCCACCATTGTATTGGGAAAACCAACTTCTTTCGCTATCCAGTCCGCTATTTTTATATCTTGTTTTTGGGCGAACGCCAACAGCATCTTGCGAAGCATATCACCATTGTGCTGTATATTGTCGCAAGACAAAATGGTGAATGGTGGCAGTCCATTGGCATGTCTTTTTCGCAGGGCAGCCATCAGGTAACCATACACCGTTTTAGGCTGATCAGGATGCGCCAGATCGTGTTGAATGTCGGGATTTTTAAAATCAAACTCGCCCGTAGCAGGATTAAAATTATACCCGCCTTCGGTAATGGTGAGCGAAACAATTTTAGTGTCAGGATGCGCCATTTTATCAATGACCAATTGTGGCTTATCAACGGCCAGGAGGTATTCTGTTATGGAACCAATGATTTCACTGTCGACTTTTCCGTTGGGATATTGCGTGACCAGCGTGTACAGGCAATCCTGATTGTCTAAAACATTCGCCATGTTTCGATCTGCTTCTCGCAACCCTACGCCACCTATTGCCCAATCTGTAACACCATGACTTTCTAGTAATTGATGTATATAGTAAGCTTGATGAGAACGATGAAAGCCGCCTACTCCAATATGGATGATGCCTGTTTTTAAGATGGATCTGTTGTATTTGGGGACTGCTAGTTTGACTGCAAACTTGTCGAGGTTTTGAGCATTTAGTTTTAAACTTTCCATATTACTTATTTTCAAATCGTTGTAGTAAAACTGCAAATATGATGATACCGCCTTTGACCACTTGTTGTGGATAGGAAGGCACATTCAAGAGGTTTAATATATTACTGATCAAACCTAATATTAATACGCCCATTAAGGTGTTGATGGCTGTACCTCTACCTCCATTTAAACTTGCCCCTCCAATAACGACGGCTGCAATGGCATCTAATTCCCAAGCCATCCCCATATTTGGAGAGCCTAAATTAGTTCTCGCTGCCACAATGATGGCAGCAATTGCTGCTAATGCTCCAGAGATAGCATACACTAAAAATTTGTATTTATTGACCTTGATACCCGATAAGCGGGATGCTTCTTCGTTACTTCCTATGGCAATAATTATTCTACCAAAGACATTATAGCGCAGCATTATCATGGCAAGCAGTACAATGATAAAAAATACGATGGCAATATTAGGAATACCTAAAGTTGAATTATTGGCAAAATTGGACATATATAATCCTCCATAGGTTTTGAAGGTGACAGGAGAACCTTTTGAATAAATAAAACCCATACCACGCGCAATTGTCATCATGGCTAAGGTGGCTATAAACGGAGCCATTTTCTGATATGCTACTAAATATCCCGACACACTCCCTATGGCAAAACCGATTGCGATAGTCATCAGAATGGCCAGGGGTAAAGCAAAAATATTGACCAATAATGCAAAAGCTACGGCCAGTAAAGCGACCAGCGAACCGACCGACAAATCAATACCGCCTGTAAGAATCACGATCAGCATACCGATACTAATGATACCGATACCAGAAACCTGTTTTAAAAGGTTGCTTAAGTTGACAGAGGTAAAAAACACATCAGAAATAAATGCTGAAAATATAACCAGCACCACGAAGATAAATATGGTATTATATTTTATTAAAAATTGAAGCATACCTCCTGAATCACTTGATTTTTGTTTTGAAGTTGATCCCATAGTTTGTCCTTTTTTCGAATTATTTTTTTAACGGTTTACCGATTGCATAGCGCAGTATATTTTCCTCGGAGAATTGTTCTTTAGATAGTTCGCCATAGATAGTGCCTTCATACATTACTAAAATTCGATCGGCAATACCCATAATTTCCGGCATGTCTGAGGAGATAACAATTACGCCAACTCCTTTTTCTGCTACTTCATTGATCAGATGATAAATCTCTACCTTAGCACCTACATCCACACCACGAGTGGGCTCGTCAATAAGGATCACTTTACTATCAATACTCAACCATTTTGCCAGGGCTACTTTCTGCTGATTTCCACCACTCAAATTCTTAACTGGTGTTGCTGCACTCGGTGTTCTAATGTTTAATTTCTTAATTAAACTTTGAACATTGCTATTTTCTTTTTCTTTATTAATAAATCCAAATCTTTCGGAAATAGCTTTAAAATTGGTCACACTAATATTTTTTTGGATGGATAATGGCAAGAATACTCCTTCCTCTTTTCTGTCTTCTGATACTAGACCAATTTTATAACCAACAGCATCTACAGGAGATTTTGTGATTATCTCTGCTCCGTTTAAGAATATTTTGCCAGACTTTTTTTGGTGTGCTCCAAAAATTAATTTAGCGGTTTCTGTTCTTCCACTTCCTCCTAAACCAGCAATGCCGAGAACTTCTCCAGCCCTGACTGCGAAAGAGACATCATGTACCAATGTATTTTTAGCGGTAAGATTTTTTACTTCGAAAACAGGAAGCGAGCCTACTTTTAAATTTCTTTCAGGATACAGGTCTTTCAATTCTCTACCAATCATCAATTTAATAATATCATCTGAATTGATATCTTTTACGGGCATGCTTCCCGTATCTACACCATCTCTTAATACCGTTACAGTATCAGCTATTTTGAAAATTTCTTCCAGGTGATGGGAAATATAAATTATCGAGATTCCTTTTGCCTTTAATTGAAATAAATTGTCAAAAAGTTTCTGCGTATCTGAGGGATCAAATACCGTGGTAGGCTCATCTAGAACCAGAATTTTAGGGTCTTCTGACAAGGCCTTGGCAATTTCAACCACTTGCTTTTTTACAATACTTAAATCTCTTACCCTGGTTGTAGGATCAATATCAAAGCCCAAAGAATCAATTAAAATTTGTGCATCTTTATTAATTTCTTTCCAGTTCATCCAGAATTTACTCGCCCCAAGTTTATGCAGATAAATATTTTCCGCTACCGATAAATCATTCACCAGGGATAACTCCTGATAAACCACCTTGATTCCCAATAGCTGCCCGTCATGTGTGTTTTCAGGATTTATCACTTCGCCATTTAGCACAATCTGACCAGCATCCTTTTGATGTACACCACTTAATATTTTTATTAAAGTAGATTTTCCTGCTCCATTTTCGCCCAGTAAGGCGTGAATCTCTCCATGTTTCACTTTTAGATTGACATCTTCCAGTACCGAAACAATTCCGAAACTTTTTGATATTCCAGTCATTTCCAGCCTAAACTTTTTGGTCGCATTTTGCATAACAGGATCGATTAATTTTAAAACAAAGCATTAGGATTATAGTACTGTGCTGCATTCTCTTTAGTGATAAGCAAGGGAGGCGTAAAGGAAACTTTAGGAAAATCTTTTTTCCCGTTCATATATTGAACTGCGAAGTTAACCGCATTTTTACCAATTTGTACAGGGCTATTCATAGCCGTACAACCATAGAAATCAGTATCTATAATATATTTGATCGCTTCTTTTTGCCCATCTGCGCCAGCAACAATAAAAATATCGTCTGTTTTTCCTGCTTGCTCAATTGCTTTAATCGCTCCTAAAACACAAACATCAGCTTCAGCTATTACCACATTAATATCCTGATGTGCGACCAGAATATCTTCCATCGCTGCCAGGCCTCCTGCGTAAGACCACTCTGTATAGGCTTGCGTTTTGATATTCAAATTGATATAACCCAGGCTTCTTAATTGTTCTTCCGTAATACCCTGCAATAATCCCTGTTTGCGAGTTCTTCCTACAGGATTACCCGCATTGCCACTTAAAAGCGCAATATTCATTTCTTGTTTACCATACTTTTTAGCCAGCCATTCACCTGCTAATTCTCCATTTGCCAAATTATTAGATTGAATCGTCGTGACATATTCAGCGGAAGGGTCAATAGAGCTATCTATAATAAATACGGGAATACCTGCTGCTTTAGCTAACTTGGTAACCCCTACCAAAGCATTGGGGTCTTTCGGATTCAATAACAATGCATCTACTCCTTTAGTAATTAAATCCTCCACGGCTGCCACTTGTTTATTAATGTCATCCTGACCATCAGCTGATAAAAAGGTCATACCATTTTTTTCCGTCGTTTCTTTAATACTTTTTAATAAAGCCTGATAATAAGGTGCATTTAAAGAGGGTGTACAATAACCAATCGTTTTCCCGGAAAGATCTATGGTGCTTTCAATCAGGTCGTCATCAGCTGTTGCGTCATTTTGACCAGTATCGGCTTCATCGAGCGGTACTGCACAGGCAGCAAGATGGAGCAATAACATGCCTAGAAAAAAAGATTGAAAAATGTACTTAATGGAAAATTTAATTTTTGGTTTCATAAAGATTCTTGTTTAATGCTCGATTATATCTATTTGGTCTTTTTGATATACTGTATCTACCGTGACACCATATTCCAAGCCTTCTATTTTTGGAAAAATCAATTCCTGTATCATGTAACTATTTGCCATCACATCCAGGCTTGGCATCAGTATCTGATGCTATGCGAATATCACTAATTCCAACATCAACACCTTCAGCAGCTGTTATGATAAATGCAGAATTTATTTTGGTCATAACCACTCCGATATTAGCAAAGCAACTAAGACTTATCCGGTATTCTTTCCAGTCACTGGAAGTAAGATTAATATCCAGCATTTTTTCACAAGTCGTCCCTTCACTACACATTCCTATTTTGACAATTGCGCCAGGACCTCCAAAAGATTTTGCAGTGAATGCCAACTCCATCGCACCATTCGTCTGACGAGAGAGATTTGTAGATGAAGCGGAGCTGATGCGCATTTGGTCATCACCTGAATTGACCCACTTGATTCTTAAAGCATCTTCTTGTGCTTTATGGTCTGTCTTGCTGATAATCAGTCCACCTAAAGAAGTTGGAAAGCTGCCGATTTGCTTATCAAGATTGTCTGATGCTAGCCAAAGTCCCCAAGGTTCGACAGCTGCTCCTTTGTTATAAAACTCACTAGTAGAAGCGATCGTTTTATTCTCCAGACCAGAATCTTCTGGCAATTGCTCGACTGTTGTACCACTTTTATAAGTTAGGCCATAACCTAAATTAAAAAGAGGCTTAGCATTTTTAGCATAAACAGCAGTAGCTGGCCAGGAGAATGATAAGCGACCTTTGAAATCAAACGAAGGGTCTCTTTGAAAGAGCATATCTGAAATACCGCCACCTTCACTACCAGGTAACCATGCTGCAATAAAGGCATCTGAATTGTTTATTTCAGGATTGGTCCATAGTGGACGCCCTGATAGAAAAACAGAAACGACAGGAATACCTTTACTTTTGAATTTTGCTAATTGATTAACATCAAAACCGTTGGGAACGAAATCCAGGTTTTCCCGATCACCTTGAAATTCTGCATAAGGATCTTCCCCATAGATAGCGACGACTACATCGGCAGCTACATCCGTATCGCCATTAGCAGAAAAAACAACCTTGCCTCCTGCTTTATTTACGGCTTCTTTTATACCACTGAGTACAGTCTCTCCATTAGGAAATTTATCATTAGCATGTCCAGTTCCTTGCCATGACAAGGTCCAGCCACCACAATTCTTGGAAATACTTTGGGCTCCATCACCGACGACCAGGATAGTCCTGGAAGCGTCAATGGGCAATACGCCATTATTGTTTTTTAATAACACCATAGACTCACGTACTGCTTGTCTTGCGATAGCTTTGTTTTTTGGTAGTCCCAATAGATTTTCATCACCTGCATTTTTTCTTTGACTGGGGGCAGGTTTAGTAAAGATGCCTGAGGCAATCTTGACCCTGAGTATACGGCGTACAGCATCATCTAATCGGTCCATTGTTATAGTTCCGTCTTTCACATGCTTTAGTGTACTTTCGTATAATCCTTTCCAGCTGTCGGGTGCCATAAACATATCTACACCTGCATTAAATGATTGTGGGCAATCGGTGTTAGTACATCCAGGAACCTGTCCATGTCCATTCCAGTCACCGACCACAAATCCATTGAAACCAAGTTGTCCCTTAAGCACATCGGTTAACAATTCTTTGTCGCCATGTAGTTTTCTGCCTTTCCAACTTGAGAAAGAGGCCATTACAGTCAATACACCTGCCGGGATTGAGCTATAATAACCTGCGGCATGTATTTTATATAAATCTTCTTCACTACAAATTGCATCACCTTGATCAACACCTTTTTGGGTAGCGCCATCAGCCAAAAAATGCTTGGCACTTGAGATCACTCTTCCGTCTCCCATAAAATCGGCATCTCCCCAACGACCTTGTAAGCCATAGACGATACGATCTGCATAAGATTTGACAAGTTCACTGTTTTCTGAATATCCTTCATAACTTCTTCCCCACCTGACGTCTTGAGGTACGGCCAGCGTGGGTGCAAAGGTCCAGTCATGACCAGAGACCGTCAATGCCTCAGCAGTAACTTTGGCAATTTGCTCAATAAGGTCTGGATTGTGCATAGCACCCAAGCCTATATTATGTGGAAAGACAATAGCTCCTGTTAAATTCGCATGACCATGAACGGCATCTATACCCCAGATAACAGGGATAGCTATTTCTACACCTTCAGGATCTAAAGACGCATTATAATACTTGTCAGCCATCTCTAACCAGGTTTTTGTATCTGCATAGGGCAAGGGGCCAGGTGCTGAATTCCCGCCACTGAGTACGGAACCTAGTCTATATTGCTTCACTTCCTCCGGCGTAATTGACCCATTATCTGCCTGTATGATCTGACCAACTTTTTGCTCAAGTGTCAGTTTGGGTATTATTTCATCTATTCTTTCTTCTATAGCTGGGTCTAGAGGAAGGACATTAATTTTGGGCCAGTCCTGAGGATGTACAAGTTTTAATGACTTATCTGTACTAGATTTTTCCATAGTGGATACATCACCGTTAGGTTCAGCATTATTATTTTGTTGAGCGCAACTCAATGCTACCATAAATAATATGCCAATAAGGCTGTAACAGATTAAATTTGACTTGATTGAAGGCATCTTGGTATTGGTTTTATAAATTTAAGAGAACAAATTATAAGCTGATTATTTTATTAACAAAGCGATTTTCATTATTATTTTTTTATTTTTCCGCGCTCATATTTATATTGAGCGTCAAATGCATATCCTTTCTCGTCAATGACTTGAAACCTAAACTCCTTTAGGCTTTTGGTCTTAATTACTTTGGCCATAAAAGGAGTACTAATAAAATAGGTTTTTTTTTTATCTTTTGCATAAAAGCCTATATCAGAATTTAAATAGTAAGGGATTTTATCCGACAGACAATTTTCTAAAAAGGCAAAGGTTAATGAATCTGCGCCTTTGATTACCTCATTTTTGTAATATACATAATTCTTGTATTTCATACTTTTTCATTCGTTCTTATCAACCTCGATACAATAACATATAACTTACGGGAACGAAAATCAACGTAATAATCGTCCCAAACAAAAGACCAAACATAATAGCCGCAGCCAATGGTTCCCACATCAATCCACCTCCCATATACAATGGTATCATTCCCAGAACCGTGGTAAATGTAGTTAACATAATGGGTCTAAAACGCTGCAGACAGGCTTCTTTTACTGCCTCCGCCAACGACTCGCTTTTGGCGGACTCTACTTCTATTCTGTCTATCAATACAATTGCGTTGTTAATAATAATTCCTGCCAATGAAATAATCCCCAAAAATGCAAAAAATCCGAAATAAGATTTTAATATCAATAATCCGAAAACAACACCGATCACTCCTAACGGAATGGTCATCAAAACGATGATCGTTTTTCGGAAGGAATTGAATTGAACAATTAGCAACAAAACAATAATAAAAAATGCTAATGGCAACCAGGCAGCCACAGCACCCATCGATTCTGCGGAGCTCTGCGCATCTCCACCCAATTCATAATCATAGCCGCGCGCCCAAACATTTTTCTTTTGGTCTTCTAACCACGGAGTAATGGCCGACATGATAGTACTTGCATTTCCGCCTTCTCGAATTTGAGAAGAGACATTGATACTTCTTCGCAAATCTTTCCTCAAAATAGTTGCAAATTCCCAAACCACATCCAACTCTGCAACTTGCGAAAGCGGCACATTGGCTCCAGAATTTTGTGAATAAATATTGATACTTCCCAGATTTTCGATTTTTACTCTGTCGTGATTGACATCGCGCATCATGATATCAATGTTGTCTTTTCCTTCTCGAAAATCTCCAACATCAAATCCACTTAATGCAGTTCTCAACGAGACAGCAATATCTTGATTGGTCAATCCTGCATTTTGCGTTTTGAGGGGATCGATATCGATAACGATCTTTTTGGTTTTTGGGCCCCAATCGTCTTTGATATTTTTTGTGCCTGATTGTTCACTCAATTTTGCTTTGATCGTCTCAGCAATATTGGACAATACATCGCCATCATTACCGGATATCTTTATCTCAATTGGCGTACCACCACCACCTGATCCGAGTCTTTTTATTTTAATGTCGGCAGTTGGGAAAGTCACAAACGAAAAACTATCTAACTTCCCAATTACATAACCATTATCGTCCCCGGAGGAAGTATTGACCAACATATGCGCATAATTGGCATTGGCTTCGTCTGGACTATATCCTAAATCATAGGATTCCGGTCCTTTACCAATAAATGCAGACCAATCAATAACCCCTCTTTTCCGTTTGTTGTTCAATTGTAGATTATTGATGATGTAGTTTTCAATATTATTGACCACACGTGAAGTGGTTTCTAAACGAGAGCCTTGTGGTAATTTGATGTCAACAGTAATCAAACTTCGTTCTGAATCCGGAAAAAACAAGAATGGAATGCTGCTAAATAACATTAAACTCCCAATGAATAATCCGAGTACTGCAGCCAATGCAATGAACTTGAATCGAAGTGCAATATTGATCAAACCTTCATATTGATTTCGCATCCAGATAATGATCCGATCCACCATACTTTGCTTACCATCTCCATCATCTTGCGCTTTTAAGAAATAGTAGCAGAGCATTGTAACCATCGTCATGGACAAAAACCAGGAACAAATTAATGCAATTGATATGACCACAAACAATGGTCCTACAATATCTCCCATTGTTCCTTCCGCCAGGTAGAAAGACATAAATGCCACTGAAGTTGTCAAGGTGGAAATCAATAATGGAACGATTAATTCATCACATGCTTCTATGACAGCTTTGAGTTTATCAATTCCTTGTTCCAGTTTTACGAGTACGGTTTCAGCGACCACTACGCCATTGTCCACCATCAAACCCAGGGCCATGATCAAAGCAGCCAATGATACCTGATTGATTCCCTGACCAAAAACGCCCATAAAAAGGAAGGTCGCCAATATTACCATTGGCACCAGAGAAGCTATAATCAACCCAGTTCTAAATCCAAGAAAAATGAGCATAACAATCAGTACTAAAATGACTGTTTGAACCAGATTGCTCACAAAATTCGACACTTCACTATCAACGTACAAATCCAAAGAAGAAAGTCTTCTTAATTCCAACCCTAAGGGCAATGTATTGTTGATTTCGACAAGTTTCTGATTGATGATGGTACCTAATTTTACCACATTGGCATGATCTTTTAAAGCGATGGACAGTGATAACGCTTTTTTGCCATCAACTTTGATGATTTGCTCTGCCGGTTCTTCATAGCCTCGGGTGACTTCTGCAATATCTTGTACAAGCAGTGATTGACCATTGGCAGATCGAATGATCGTATTTTTGATGGCAGCAACACTAGCAAAATTTCCGGTAGGTTCTATGATAATTCTTTCGTCTCCGATATTCAATTCACCACCTGAAAAAAGGATATTGGTTCCGGATAATATTTGCTGGACTTGAGAGGCGGTAATGTTGAGACTTGCCATTTTAGCATTATTGAATTCCAGGATAATTTGCTCAGTTTGACTTCCGCCAATTTCTACTTTTGCTGCATCCTCCAGGGCAATGATTTCATCTCGGATATCGTCGGCCAGTTTTTTCATTTCGGCATAAGCGTATTCCATTTCACCATTGTCAGTATTATCTGAAATCAGACCTAACATGATACCATAAACAACACCAATGTCATCATCACGCAGGTTGTATCGAACACCTTCTGGAAATTGGACGGTGTTTAATTTACGTCGAATTCGATCCCAAATCATCTGTAAATCATCTGGTTTAACTTCATCTTTTAACTGGATGGTGACGACTGATAATCCTGACCTGGAGGTACTATTGAGCTCTTTGAGTTCAGGAATTTCCTGAATTTTTTCTTCAATTTTTCGGCTCACCAGATTTTCAACTCTCTCAGGACTGGCCCCCGGAAACGGAGCTATAACATTAGATACCCGAACAGTGTAAGGTGGCATACTATCCTGTGGCAACCCAAAATACGAGTTCATTCCTAACACTGCCAATAAAACAAAAATGGAAATTGATATCCGACTTCTCTTGATTGCATATTCAGTTAAATTCATTCTGGGGCTATTTCATTTTGTAAAGACTAACTTCCATTCCATCTCTTAAAACATTGAGTCCGGCACTCGCTACTTTGTCTCCGGTTTTGAGACCAGATAATACTTCAAACCCGGCATCGTTTAATTTTCCAACTTTGATACTTTGTTTTTTACAAACATAATTGTCTCCTGAATTTTGAATGACATAAACAAAGTTGCCATTGGAATCTTCACCCACTGAACTTGGCGGGACCAATAAGGCGCTTTTCACAGTATGATGGTCATCAAAAGTAAACGAAGCAGTTGCCGGCATTCCAGGTCGAATTCGTTCATCGCTATCTGTCAATCGAATCGTAACCGGATAAGTAGTACCCGCAGAACTATAGCCAATTTCATAAACTTTTCCATTGAATTTTTGATCATGTAATGAATTGAATTCCACCATCACTTTTTGTCCATTTTTAATTTCTGAAATCGAATTTTCGGGAATACCAATTTCGATATCCGGATTACTAACAGAATTAATTTGAAGTACTGGATTTCCTTGTCCCACTATTTCATTTGGATCTACACTGATGTTGGTGATGATCCCGGAAAATGGTGCAGTAAGATTGGTATAATTGATTTGATTGGAAGCAGATTTGGCAACACTTTCTGAGGATAATTGGCCTGCTTTTGCTGCTTCGATTTGGGTTTGTGCGGCTTTATAAGCAGCTTCTGCTCCCTGATATGTTGACTTCGCTTGTTCGAATTCACTGATCGAAATGCTATTTGTTTCGTACAACTTTTCAAATCGTTGATAATTGGATTCCGTAGCCAGATAATTGGCTTTGGCACTTTCCATTTGCGCTTGTGCACTTTCAATTTGTGCTTTGGAATTTTCAACGTTGGCAACGGATTGCGAATAACTGACTTTATAATCGGTAGCATCCAAAGCCGCCAATGCTTGTCCTTTACGGACTCGATCGCCGACTTTCACATTGATGTTTTTGATCGTTCCTCCTACTCTGAAACTTAAATTAGCTTCCTGTTGTGCCTTGGCCAGTCCGGTATAACTATGCTGACCTTCCATGGTGCTTTTGGCGACCTGAATGTATTTTACAGGACGAATAGTTGGTGCGACTATTTTTTCTTCTACTGAATTCTTGCAGGCTGAAAACAATACGATTGCGACAAAAATCAAATACTTATTGTCCATCATTTTTTTGTGTTTAGAAAAATGAGATAATTATTCACAAAGGTTTCTCGTTCCTGAGGAGTTGCCAGTAAGTAAATACTATTGATCAATCGTTCTATCGTAATAGCATCAATGATAAATTGATATCTTGAAGACACCACTCCTAACTGAGCCGACACAGCATTATTCTGAGCCTCCAGTAAAGTCACAATGGTTGCTGCACCTTCCCGATATAAATCCTGCACCAAATTTAAAAATCGAGCACTTGATTTTTCTGCCTGTTGTGTGAATTGAATATCATTATATGAGTTGCCTAAATTCTCAAGAGACAACCGAATGTTGGTAGCGAATTGTTGCTCTAATGCTGCTCGATTCACTGCTAATTGTTTTAGCAGAATTTGATCTTTTTGAATTTTATTTTTCCTTAAATTTCCTTGGAAAATTGGAAGCGAAGCATTCAGTCCAATATTCCAGGTAGGTTGATATGGATCAATACCTTGCATGTCAAAAACTTCATCTGGCGCTCTGATTCCGTATCTGCCAAAGGTTCTATCGAGGTTTCCTTGTAATCCGATTTGTGGCAGAAACCTACTCTTTTTGTTGAGGTTCAATGAGTTTTCTTGCGCTGCAATTGCCCATTGCAATTGTGCTATTTCTGGAGACTTTTGCAAAGAAGTTTGAATCAGGAATGCTGCGAATTTTCTAAAATCATATCGATTGCTTATTGTTTCTCTGATTCGGTCATCTTGAATGAATAACAATTCTTCTTCCAACTTAGAATTTTCTAAAATAAAAACCTCATCCAATGGTTTGTTGAGCAATTGATTGAAACTGATACGGGCTTGATCAACACCGGTTTGTGCATCATTCAAGGACGATTTATTCAATGCTAACTGTGTTTCAAAACCATATACATCGGCGTTACTTACGGTTCCAATTTTAGCTTTCGTTTTGGCAATATTGAGATTACTCAAAGAGGTTTGTACGTTGGTATTTTGAATGGTTAAATTAGCTTGTGCCTGTAGATACCGCAAGTAGGCAATGCTTACATCCAGTACTAGATCGAGTTGTTCAGTTAGCAAACCTGCTTTCTCGGATTCCAATAGGTTTTTTTGGATGGCCACATTGGCCCATGCTGGTTGGGAATAGATCAATTGCGTGAGTGCAAGGTTGCCATTCCATTCCGTTTGGGGTGTTAATTGGCCCGTAGATTTTAACAAATCAGCTGAAGTCCCATCCAAGATAACCAGTGTGGTGTTCGCATCCAAATTGGGTAATAAATTGGAGCGTGCAATACCAATTTCTGCTTCTTGCGCGGCCACATTTTGTTGAGCAGCCTGGTAAGATAAATTATTTTGTAGTGCCTCAGCAATGGCAGATGGCAAGGTATATTCTGTTCCAGATTGTGGGGTCAATTTTATTAAAGAAGCCTGACTCAAAACTTCAAACGGAGGATAAATTTCCAACTGCTCCATCGTTGCCACATTGATCACAAATTCATCTTCAATTCCATTTATAGAAACCGGAAAATCTTTGGGATTTTGACCTTCCAAAATTTTCATTACATTTAAAGCTATTCGGCGAGCATAGATACTAATATAATCGGAAGGCGAAATCGAGGCTAATATTCCATCCTCTACATCATCGCGACCAAGCAAACTAAAAGAAGGTAGTTTGCGTTCGTTAATTCCATCGATCATTGCTTGTTGATCGTCTAAATTATCATATAGATTAGGCAAAAAATAAATGGCGTCCACCTCCTCCCTCAATTGGGATAGATCCGCTATTGGATTTTGCGAAACAGGAATAAACTGAATGTCAAATCCTTCCGCAAAACTACTTATAAAAGTGGTCAGCTCTGCCTGCATATGGGCAGGAACAAAAACCCCTAAATCCTTGAATGGATAAATAGATTGAAACACTTTTAAATCCCGATCAACAGAAAACGGGCTTTCAATCAAAGTATAATTGTCAATTCCAGTCGTTGTTTTACCTATTCGTTGCAATGAAATGCCCGAAATACATGGCTTGGGATAATTTTCGATCGCATCTAAAGCGCCCGAAGCATTAAACCCTAGTGTGATTAAAATGTTAGAATTATCAGATAGTGCGCTATTGATGAGTGTTGTCGAGGATTTGTCAGATTCGGTGACGTTGATATCATTATAACTAAGCTCGTATCGTTGAGACAAAAGGACATTTATCTCTTCCTTTATCAATTTTAAAAATTCATTGGAACCACGGTCGCCATCATAAACGATACTAATTTTTGCTGAATTTTGACCGGAGACCACCTCCAATGCAGCGATTATTAGCACCAATAACAGTGTTATTCTCATATTAGTATGTTTAACTGATTAATCGCTTAAAACTAATCTATTTTTATTGGTTTTTGAAATTATTTTCCAACAAAAAAGCCTAATGCTGTGACCAGGGAAGGAATCCCTTTTCTCCGTTATCTAATTTACAAGTAATCGCATTAATGACCTAACCGTTAAAAGGATATTTACTACCTTTATAAAATGAAAAAGTCAATAATAAAATATTTCTTACAAATATTCCTGATTGTGTTTAGTGTCGTCCTTGGGTTATATCTAAGCGAGATAATTGAAAATAGAAAAAATGAAAAGGACGCTACGAAGTTATTATCGAAAATAAAATTAGAGCTTAATGAAAATAAAAAATTATTGGATAGCTGGGTTCCTTATCATGGAGAAATAATTAATGCTTTAGACAGCCTTTCTAATGATAGAAAATTTATCGAGGATTTCATCAATGATAAATCGACCATTTACGAAGCTTTTAGCAGAGGAACGATTATGAGTGATAGTCCTTCCGGTGATTCTTGGGATATTGCCAAGTCGCATCCCTTGATTGTAAATATTGATTATGATATTTTACTCAGCCTTTCCAGGATATTTAATCAACAGAAGATTACTTACGAACCTATCCAAAAGCTTATTGAGCTAATGATGTCGAATGAATTTAATACCAGGGAGACTGCCAGATCAAACTTACAATTATTCAAGGATAATCTTGAAGAAATGTATGGTCGAGAACTGCAGTTAATTGATTACTATAACGATGCGGAAAAATTTATAAAGATTCAAAACAATTAAAAAATAACTCAGTCGATTACCAAAAAATCATGCGATGAATTTAACCTGTTATTGCTCTTCTTTTCCTAGATAAACCCAAACCCCAAACGGCACCAAAAAATGCCCCACCCGATACAAAAACGAATACCCCGTTTGATGTAAATGTCCCATCACATCTCCAATATCAAAATTCGCCCAAATACGAGCCAAAGCCGTAAAAAATCCCCACGCAACCATATACAACAATGCAGGTCGAGCCACACGAGGAACAAATAACAATCCTGCTACCACAAAATCCAAAAATCCCATTAGCTTTAAAAATCCAGAGGCAGTCGCATCGGACCATCCGGTAATCTCTACGGTCATATTCATAAACGTGCCAGGTTGTGGATAGTAGCCGATGGCATAGAGGCCGTGACAAATGAAGGTGATGGCAATAGCTAGTTTTAGTAAAAAAATAAAACGGGGAGTCGGTTTTTCAGAACGGGTAAGTTGGTACAAAAAGAATGGGAGCGTAAATTGTAAACTGTACTCAAAAAACTGCCCAATGCTATAGAATTTTTCTTTCCATAATAAGAGAGCTAAAAAAATTAATGCGGCGCCGCCTAAAAGTATCATGCGTTGGAGCGCTTTGGGGAGTCGCGGTAGAAAAAGAGTGAGGAGACCACAAATGAGATAGAGTCCGCCGAAGGCAAAGACGACCTGATTGATCGTGTCATCGACAGTGAGGCTATTGATGTATTGTTCCCAGGTGAGCGAAGTAAAAAGGGAGACGATGGGTGCGAAAAGTGTTTCGTCCCAAAAAAGCGTACGGAAAGGAGCATCCCAAAAAAAATGCTGATAGGCACGGCCAAAAAAAACAGCAGCCGTAGCGATTTGTAAACAGCGATAAAGTTTGGTCATTACAACTGGGTTATCCAACAGTAGGGTTGGGGGACAAGCCCCAACCCTACTTACTAATCATCAAAAACGCCTTCAAAAACGGATAAAGATCACCATCTAACACCGCATCCGTATTTCCGGTTTGATAATTACTACGATGATCCTTTATGCGACGGTCGTCCAATACATAAGATCGAATTTGCGCGCCCCACTCTATCTTGGTTTTACCAGCCTCCACTTTATCACGCTCTGCATTTTGACGTTCAATCTCGGCTTCGTAAAGACGAGATTTTAGCATGGTGAGTGCTTTTTCCCGGTTGGCATGTTGCGAGCGATCTTGTTGGCATTCTACCACAATACCGGATGGCAGGTGGCGTACCCGCACGGCAGATTCCACCTTGTTGACGTGTTGTCCTCCGGCACCGCTAGCTCGATATGTATCCCATTCGATATCGGCAGGATTGATTTCTATTTCGATGGTATCGTCGATCATTGGATGTACAAAAACAGAAGCAAAAGAAGTTTGTCGTTTCCCCTGCGCATTAAACGGACTGATCCGTACCAGCCGATGGACACCATTTTCTCCCTTCAAATATCCATATGCATAATCGCCCTGTATTTCAATGCTAGCAGATTTTATCCCTGCCACATCTCCATCTACCCGGCTGATCGAACTCCACTTATACCCATTCTTATCCGCATACATCGTGTACATCCGCAGCAACATTTCCGACCAGTCACAACTCTCCGTTCCACCTGCTCCTGCATTGATTTCCAAAATACAAGACAACTCATCTTCCGGTTTATTTAAGGTAGATTTAAACTCCGCCTCCTCCAGTGCTTCCTGGGCTTTTGCAAATTTCGCATCCACTTCCTCCTCCGTTCCTTCCCCATCTTTTAGAAAATCATTGAGAATTTCTACCTCCTCTATCATCGTCTCCATATCCTCATATACCTTTACCCAATACTGATGCGTCTTGAGTTCTTTCATCACCGCCTTACCCCGCTCTGGATCATTCCAGAAATCAGGATTCATCGTCTGCTGCTTTTTATCCTGAATAATTAATTTTCGATTAGCGACGTCAAAGATATTGTTTTACAGCATCCAGTCTTTCCTTGAGTCCTTTTAATTGATCGGTTGTCATAGTATTTGTTTTTTATTTTTACTAATTTTACTTTACAAAAAGCATTAAATCCATCATTAAAATGTCACGTTAAAGAGAAGCCAGTAGCAAATGGCCAAAAACCAACATCCATCATCAATTCACCTTCTCCACTTCCAAATAGAAAACCAAATCTTCGTTCGGTCCCACCTTAGGCGCACGCCCCTTCTCTCCATAAGCTAGCTCTGCAGGAACAAAAACCGTAGCCCTTCCGCCTTCCTTGAGCTTCGGGAGTATTTCATCCCAACCCTTTACACCAGCATGTCCAACACGATACGGCGCTGCCTGGTTCCGAGCATACGTATTATCCAGTACCGTACCATCCATTTTAAACCCGATATAATGGAGGTTTACATATTTTTTATTTTGAGCAACTTTGCCATTTCCAGCATCATGGATAATGTAGCGTAAGCCAGAATTAGATTTTTCAACCTCCAATTTTCCTGCTTCGTAATCCTTGATCCTTTGCTGTGTTTGCCCAATTAAAATCAGTTCGATGCCTTTGAGAGAATCCAGTTCAGCCTGTACAAGAGCTTTGGGTCGCAGGCTGAGCAACTTGAGACGATAGACAAGTGTATCGGTAGGTTTGAGCCAACCGGGACGCTGATAGTTTTTTACAGAGTCCATGGGTTGATAAACCGTCAGACTGTCCGTCACGCCCATCAAAAAAATCGCTTCGTAAGGCGGTGGTGGCGGGCTGGCCACTTTGTCTACCGTAGGCATAATCGCTCGTACAGGCTCAAAGCTAAGATAAGTAGAGCGAATAAGACTATCATTTTTCAACAAAACCTGATGGTAGTGTACTTCGTCTCCGATAACAGGCCTGGGGCCGTCCGATTGTGTATGGAACACGTAGGGATAACCCGCAGATGTTTTTCCTTTTGGCGGAATTTTAGTAGAGACGGTAGTCGTGGTGGGGACGTTTTTATCCTCCGAATTTGCGGTGGTAGAAGAATCTCCACATGCATTTAACAATATTATTATTAAAAATAAAAACAGGTAGTTTTTCATTGTCAATTCGTACTTAAAAGGGTTGTGCCTCTGCTAGGGCTTCTTTGTATTCAGGTAAGATATCCTTGAATTTTTGAATGGTTTTGTTTAATGATAAATAAGAAGATCCACCGGAGGCATTTTTATGTCCACCGCCTTTGAAATGTTGTTGGCAAATTTCCTGAACGGAAAAATCTCCTTTGGAGCGCAGACTCAATTTTACAATAGTAGGCTGTTCCATAATAAAGGCAGCAACTTTTACATCCTGTATGGTCAGCATCATATTGACAATTC